>Ga0326727_10009702_pt1 | contig 23459 bp, 15 predicted proteins | sample MB2enrmetagenome_FD_207643 | JGI IMG/M metagenome (GOLD analysis project Ga0326727, IMG submission 207643) | Lab enriched peat soil microbial communities from McLean, Ithaca, NY, United States - MB29MY | ecosystem: Environmental > Terrestrial > Soil > Wetlands > Peat | place: USA: New York... | reverse complement strand
CTAGGCGCGATATCGATACCCTCTGGAACGATATCGGGGAGTTGCTCAATACGGTCTCCCCAAGCGAATGCACAAATTACTTTGCCTCCTGTGGATATGTAAATACTTAAATCGAAACCGCTCTAGCGGTGCAAATGCGCCGCCAAACCCGCCAGGCCCAGTCACAGTGAACGAGCGGCCCTCTCCTTCGGGAGTCTGCGCTCGGAATGACACACTCACGCGGAGGTCCGAATTGCCGATGTCCGCCCGCTGGACGGCGCCGGCACAATTATCGGCAGCGCCCCTGGGACAACTTCGATGGCCGCGGGGAGTTCCTGCAGGAATTCTCCGTCCCCGAATAGCTCCAAGCGGGAGGTGCTGTGTAAGGAGACTTGGCGGGCTTGAAAGTAGACAATGCGAGGGTGGCGCAGGTGTAGCCCGCGATAAGCGCTTGGAACCCAGCGCAAAAGTTCCCATTTCCCGATGTAAGGCACAATGCAAACGTCCAACAAGCCGTCATCAAGCCGGGCGCGCGGTGTCAGATGAATTCCGCCCCCGTAGGAAACGTTGTTGCCTACCACCGCGAAGATGACTTCCCCCGAAAATCTCTGCACGTCGGAAACAATCTCCAGCGGTTCCGGACGATAGTTTTCAAGAGAGCGCAGGATCGACCAGGCATACGCCAACGAACCCTTTAGCCGGCGGACGCGCTCGTTGGCGTACCGGGTCACCACCGAATCGAAACCTGCGCCGGCGATGCAACTGAAAACCGTGTTTCCTGCTCGCCCCAGATCGACGCGGCGAGTGTTGCCCGCGCACAGCACTTCCGCCGCCGCGCGCGCTTGAAGAGGTATTCCCAGGCCCTTGGCGAGATCGTTCCCGCTCCCGCAGGGAATCACCCCTAGGGGAATCTCGCTTCCCATTATTCCGTTGAGGACGTAGTGCTGAGTCCCGTCGCCGCCCAGCGAAACTATAGCATCGGGTTTTTCAGCCGCGGCCTGGCGCGACAATGCGAGCAGGTGCTGCGCGTCGCGGCTCTCCTGGACGTCGGCGCTTATGCCCCCGCGCCGGATGACCTCGAGCACCTCGCGCAATACCACACGTGCCTTGCCTCGGCCCGCGTTGGGATTGACAAGGATGATAATGCGCATGACAGGGAGTGGAAAGGATGCAAGAGTCGCGCCGAGAAGTCAAGAGGTAACGAACGAGCCAGCGCGCCCCGCTAGGCAATGCGCCGAATGGCCATGATGGTCAGGTCATCCAGGAGCGGAGCTCCGGTACGAAAACCCTCCAAATCGTCGAGGCAGGCAGCTACTAGAGCTTCGGGGGATCGATCGCAACTCGAGGCCACCAGTTTCTTCAGCCGTTCCGCGCCGTATTCGGCCTCGTTGGCTGAACGCGCTTCGGAAATCCCGTCCGTATAAAGAAAGAGAGTATCGCCGCAAGCCATTTTCAGATTATGGGTCGTGTACACTCCCTCGCAGAACAAACCCAGGGGGACACCGGTGGCTCCCAGCTCCACCATCTTCCCTCCTTGCAACACCAAGGCAGGGCAATGGCCTGCATTGCAGGCTTCTATTTCACCGGATTGCCCCGCCCGCACTAACACGAGGGTCGCAAACAAACTTGATATCGTGCTCTGGCAAAAAACATGGCCTGCCCGCTCAACCAGTGATCGCAGAGCCATGCCGGAAGCCACCAGGGTGCGGAAGATGGCGTGCAGTTGGCTCATCAACATGCTGGCGGCAACGCCCTTCCCGGAAACATCTCCCAGCGCGAAGTAAACATCATCGGACTCATTTTGGTGAGTTACCACATCGCAGTAGTCGCCGCTCACAAGGCCGAGCGGCCGATAGTGATAGCAGACCTCCCAGCCCGCAAAGACCACATGTTGAGGGGGAAGCAAGCCTCTTTGGATTTGTGAGGCGAGCTCCAGGTCCTGTTCCAGGGCCCGCCGCTGCGGCTCAGTGAGGTGATCCACACAATATCGGATCAGTGGGTCGCTGATTAGCCGGTCCTTCTCAATGGTGTCGTGGCAGGTCTCGCAGATGCCGAACGTTCCGTCTCTCATGCGCGCCAGCGCGGAATCAACCTCCGTAAGAAGTTCCCGCAGCCCTTCGTTCCGCTGGGAAGTGGCCAGGGCCATCTCGAGGCGTTGCCGGCGCTTCTGCAATTGTTCGTGCAGGAAATCCTCTTGAACGTCGAGCATCATTGCCTCCCCTTTGGCCGAGGAATTGCCCGGCCGGGTGCCAGCGTTGCCAGGTGCCCCTTCCGCAGGCTTTATTATTGGATTCTGCAAAGAGGATTTTGGCACATTAGGAGTAGGACTCGAAATCCGATTCTTGCTATTTGCCTTAGCTAGGAGTTTTCGTAGGCGTCCAAAAACTGATCTCTTGTGATGCCAGCCTGTGTACAGATCGTTCTGAGTGTTGAAGCCTTCAGTTTCGAGTGGTTGGGCATAGTCAAGGGCGTGCGGCTCCCGTCAGGATTCTCCCTTAGCATTGATACATGCTCGCGCTCACGGATGACACGGAAGCCGAGGGCTTCGAGCGCCCGAATGACCTTCTGCTTTGGGGCGTCGACTGGGAATCTCGGCATTAGATCTCGATAGCAGCTTCAGCGATGAAGGCTTCAAGCACCGGGGGCTGGATTTCCAAGACCTCCTGCCCAAAGCTCTCGACGTGGAACTTGATCGCCGACTTGACATCTGCAACCGCTGCCTCGTAACTGTCGCCTTCCCCCACCACCACACCCTGGACCCCCAGCGGGTAGGCTACGTATCCGTCCGGGTGCTTCTCGACAATGATTTTGATCTGGCGCATGGCAAAGGTTCTCCGCAGTTAGTTTAACACCTGAGATCGTTTCAGGACGAGCCAAAGAACTCAAATGCCCTTTGCCCGCTCTTTAACCTCGAAGTATTACCTTAGAGGGCGGCCGCCAACTGGTGTCAGGAAACTCCACTCTTACGGGAGGCCGTTTGCCAATCTTGAAGACCACGACGCGGTGTTTGCCAGGATCGAAATCCCAGGTCGGATCAGTGAGCTTTTGCCAAGCCGGTGGCATTGAATCGCCAGCCGCCATGCAAACCGCGCCTTCCTTGACCTTTCGTTGGGCTTCGGAATTCGAAGTGAAAAGTCCAAGATCAACCAAGAGGCGGAATAGCGCCTGGCGAGTTCGGAGTTGAGATTTGACAACTTGCATTTGCGATGGCAGACCTTTGTCTCTGAACCGGGCTTCGAAGTCCCGCTGAGCCTGCGCGGCGGCTTCCGCGTCGTGGAAGTCCGTGATGATGCGGCGTGCCAAGGCCTTCTTCACGTCGAGCGGGTGCTGCTTACCCGAACCCACGGCCTCTTTAAGCTCCTCGATCTGCGCCGTCGTCATATCCGTCAGCAGCAGGTAATACCTCCACATCAAATCATCGGAAATGGACATCAGCTTGCCGAACATCTCGCCGGGCGGCTCGTTGATGCCCACGTAGTTGCCCAGCGACTTCGACATCTTCTGCACGCCGTCGAGCCCCTCGAGCAGCGGCATGGTCATGATGACTTGGGATTCCAGGCCGTATTCCTGCTGGATCGTGCGCCCCACCAGGAGATTGAATTTCTGATCGGTCCCGCCCAACTCGACATCAATTTCGAGCGCCACGGAGTCATAGGCTTGAGCCAGGGGATAAAGCAGTTCGTGGATCGCGATCGGCCGCTGCTCCTTGAAACGCTTGGAGAATTCATCCCGCTCCAGCATCCGCGCCACCGTATACTTGGAACAAAGCATGATCCAGTCTCGTCCCGTGAGCGCGCCTAGCCAGCGGCTGTTGAAGTCCACGACGGTCTTCTCGGGACTGAGTATCTTAAAGACCTGCCTCCTGTATGTCTCGGCATTCGCAGCCACTTGCTCAGGCGTTAAGGGCGGGCGCGTCACGTTCTGGCCCGAGGGGTCGCCGATCATGCCGGTGAAGTCGCCGATCAGAAAGACAACGGTGTGGCCGAGATCCTGAAAGTGCTTCATCTTGTGGATCACGACCGTGTGGCCCAGATGAATGTCCGGCGCCGTGGGATCAAATCCCACTTTGATGCGTAGCGGCTTTCCCGTCCGCGCGGAGCGCTCGAGTTTGGCCTTGAGTTCTTCCCCGCGGATCGTTTCTTCCGCGCCTTTGGTAAGGTAAGCAAGTTGTTCGTCGATGGTCACTCGGTTGACACAGTCCTTTTCGATTTCGAATGCGCAAAGAGAAATCATACCCGGCAGACGGCAATTTGGGGAGAAAACTTTGAATGGATAAATCCCTCGCCCCCTTGGGGGAGAGGGTGGCCTGCAGTCCCGATGCACTTCATCGGGAGGCGGGACGGGTGAGGGGGTTGGTTGCGGGGCGGAACGATCGGCAAGGCCAGGGCTCGGCAATCAGGGGACGGCAAGCCGTCCCCCTACGAGTCTGCGACGGAAAACTCCAGCTTATTCTCCGACCGGTCGATGCGCACCAGGCAGACGCGGATTCGTTCCCCCAGGCGGAAGACACGCTTCGAGTGCTGGCCAATGATGGCGCGCAGACGTTCGCGGTAAACGTAATAATCGTCTTCGAGGCTGGAGAGCGGTACGAACCCTTCCACGAAGAGATCCGTCAGTTCCACGAAAAACCCGGGCTTGATCAGGTTGATGATGAGCGCCTCGAACTCATCACCCACGTGCTGCGCCATAAACAAAACTTTTTTCCATTCGATCAGTTCGCGCTCGGCATCGGCGGCGCGGCGCTCCGATTCGGAAGTTTCGAGCCCCAGGGCGTGCAGCTCTTCCTGAGCGACAAAGGCCGCGCCCGGAAGCTGCGGCCTTGGCTGTGGTGCGGGTGTCTCGCCCGCTGTCGCCCGTAGTACTCTGCTCCCCGTTCCCAGTTCCCTATTCCCTCTTGCCTGTTCCCTGTTCCCTATTCCCTGTTCCCTGATCTTACGAACGCTGCCACCCTCCTGCGCCAGCGCCGCCTTCAAAATCCGGTGCACGATCAAATCCGGATAGCGGCGAATGGGCGAAGTGAAATGGGTATAGGTCGGAGCGGCCAGGGCGAAGTGGCCGACGTTTTCTTCCGAGTAGCGTGCCTGCTTGAGCGAGCGCAGCATCAGGTAAGAGAGAATGCGCTCTTCGGGCTTACCCTCCAGGCGCTGGGTGAGCCGCTGATAGTTAAAGGGGCTGATTTTCAATTCGCCCTCGAGCGTCTCGTGAAAGCGCGGGTAGCGGTCGCGCTCATCACGCAGCCGCATGCGAGTGGAGCGCGCGGCGGGCAGTTGAATGCCCAGCGAATAGCCGAAGGTGGCGGCGATCTCCTCGAACTCGATCACTTTCTTGGCGTCGGGCTTTTCATGGATGCGGTAGAGCGAGGGAATGCCTCTGCTTTCCAGATAAGACGCCACGGCCTCGTTCGCTGCCAACATGAACTCCTCGATCAGGCGGTGCGCGAAGTTGCGTTCCGAGCGCGTAATGCCGGTCATACGGCCGTGTTCGTCGAACTCGATTTCGGGTTCGGGCAAATCGAAGTCGATCGATCCGCGCTCCTCGCGGCGGCGGGCGAGTAGGCGCGCCAATTCCTCCATGCGTTTGAACTCGGGGACCAAGGCGGCGTAGCGCTGGCAGGCGGCGGGCTCGCCGGCCAGGATGTCGCGCACGGCCGTGTAGGTCATGCGTTCGGCGCTGCGGATGATTCCGGGAAGCAGTTCGTATTCCACCAGGCGTCCTTCGGCGTCGAACTCCATCAACGCAGACATCACCAGTCGATCCACATGCGGGTTCAGGCTGCAGATGCCGTTCGAGAGTTCCAGCGGCAGCATGGGCACGGCGCGGTCGGGAAAATAGACGCTCGTGCCGCGCAGGCGCGCCTCATGGTCCAGCGCCGAGCCCGGCCGGACGTAGTGGGCGACGTCCGCGATGTGAACGTGGAGCAGGTAGTTGCCCGAAGCCAGGCGCTCCACATACACCGCGTCATCAAAATCCTTGGCTGTTTCGCCGTCGATGGTGACGATGGGCAAACCACGATAGTCGCCGCGGCCTTCGCGGTCGCGCTCGGGAATGTACTGCGGAGCGGCGTCAGCCTCCGCCAGCACCTCGGCGGGGAATCGGTGCGGGAGGTGGAACTTGCGGATCATGATCTCCACGTCCACGCCGAAATCCTCGCGGCGCCCCAGAACCTCGATCACGCGCCCGCGCGGCAGTGCGGCCGGACGAGGATAGGTAGTGATTTCGACGTCCACAATCATCCCGTCCAGGTTGCGAGCGGTCCGGCGGTCATCGAGGAGGGGATGTGGCGCGGGCGTCTCGCCAGTCAGTCGACTGGCATCTTGCTCGCGCCCTTGACCTTCTGCCACCGCTTCCACCGAGCGACCCTCGGATTCCCCACCGAATTGCCGGTCGCGCCGTCGGGGCGGTTCGCGAACCGCCGCTGCATCGGGAATCACAATCTCGACTGGAATTCGCTGGTCGAACGGTATAACGAAGTTATAACGCGTGCCCACCTGGAATTGCCCTACCACCGTCTTGTGCGCGCGCTCGATAACTTGAATGACACGGCCTTCCATGCGCCCTTCGCTCTTAAGGCTTTTCGTCGATCGTTGGTAGTGCACCTCGACGCGGTCGCCATGCAGTGCAGAGCCCATGCCATCGGGGGGGATGAAGATGTCGAGGTCGGTGCCCGCCAGCGGCGAGTCGGGCACCACGAATCCGTAGCCGGCGCGATGTCCAATCAGGCGGCCACTCACCACATTGGGCGATTTCACGGCGTGGGTAGCGCGGACCTCCGGTTTTGAGGTCCACGGCTCTATGTGTACAGGAGGGAGGCTGCGTCCAGCCGCGTCCGTCGCGGCGTGGCGGCCCTTGTACACCAACGCGTAGTGGTTCTTCTTCAAGTAAACGAGTTTCTTACTGCGGGCGAGATCTTTCAGGACACTCTTCAACTCGCGCGCTTGGCTGGAGCGCAGGCCCAACTCGAGCACCAGTTCGCGCAAACGGAAAGTCCGCTGCGGATCGCGCTCGAAGAGTTTGAGGACTTCCTGCTGGGACGGAACTTCGCGCATCGAGACTCCTCGCCTAGTTTACCATCCGCCGTGGCGCGTTACGCACTGGAACGCATAAAATACAAATCGATTGAAAATTCATTGCTACATGGTTTAGTATACACTTCGCACGAGGAGGTTTCGACCGTGGCTGCAGCGACCAAATCCTGTATCAAGGTGGCTGACGAGGTTTGGATAGCCGCCGCTCTGCTCCATCGGGAGCAGCCGGCGCGATCTGATTTTACGGTGGAAGAGATCGTTGATCGAGCGACTAGGGAAGGCATCGGAGGGCCGATTCGGCCCGGTGTTTATGTCCATGTCGTTCAACACTGCGTTGCCAATCGTCCGCCCAACCCGGGTCGCTACCGCATGCTTTTCGAAACGCTTAGTGGTCGGCGTCGCCTATTCCGGAACGGAGATGCGTATCACCCCGCCCGCGAAGGGGCCAAGATCACTCCCAACATGGAAGACATACCTTCTGATTACCGCGGACTCTTGGCTTGGTACCGTGACTGGTGCTCTTCGGCAACCAACTGTGCCCCTGAGACTGACCCCCTGCTCTCGCTGGCTGGTTCGGGTAAGCATTTATGGGCCGACGAACACGCAGATGATTATGTGCGGCGACTCCGCGAGGGTTGGGAATGAGCCGAATCTTTTGGGACACCAATCTATTCATCTATCTATTTGAGGACTATGGGGGCTTTTCTGGCCGGGTGGCGGATCTTCGGCGCAGAATGTTGGCGCGTGGCGATCAACTATTGACCTCCACGCTGACGCTCGGCGAGGTTCTCGTTAAACCAGTCGAGCGTGGGGACGAGGAACTCTGCCGAAAGTACGAGGAAGCCATCACGGCGACGGCGCTGATGCTCCCCTTTGACGCCAAAGCGGCGAGAATCTATGCTCGACTCCGTTGTGAGCGGTCGTTTCGCGCCCCAGACGCAATCCAACTGGCATGTGCTGCGGGAGCCCGGGTTGACCTTTTCATCGCCAACGATACACGTCTGCAGGGGAAACATGTGGAAGGTATCCAGTTCATTGTCCCCCTTGAACGCACCCCTTTCTGAAACTCGTCGCCGGAACTTATGACCTCTGCCCTTCATCCAACACCTATGGAGGTGCAACAATCTACGCCATTATAGGCGCAACTGGAAATACAGGCAGTGTGATTGCTACGAAACTATTGGCCCGCGGGAAGAAAGTTCGGGTGATCGGCCGTGACGCCAGACGGCTTGAAGACTTCGTCCGCAGGGGTGCGGAAGCCTTTGTTGCCGATGTAACCGATGCTGCAGCGTTAACCAACGCCTTCACTGGAGCGGAGGCTGTCTATGCCATGATTCCCCCCAACCCAGGCGCGCCGGACATTAGCGCATACCAGGAGCGGGTGAGTGATGCGATCGTGGCGGCGATTACGAAGGCCGGCGTGGGGCACGTCGCGCTGCTCAGCAGTGTGGGCGCGGACAAACCGCAGAAGACAGGTCCGGTCGTCGGCCTGCACAACTTCGAGCAGAAGCTGGACAGTGTCGCCGGACTGAACGCCGTCTATATTCGTGCCGGCTATTTCATGCAAAACACCCTGCCCCAGATCGGGGTGATCCAGAACTTCGGCCTCTTGGGCGGTCCCTTGCGGGCCGATCTGGCCGTGGCCATGATCGCGGCGCAGGATATTGGCGACTGGGCCGCAGAAGAGTTGCTGCGTCTCGATTTCAGCGGCAAGCAGGCGCGGGAGCTTCTGGGCCGGCGCGACCTGACTTACAAGGAAGCTGCCTCCGTGATAGGCCAGGCCATCGGCAGGCCGACGCTCAGCTATTCGCAGTTCCCGCCAGCACTCATCAAGCCGGCCTTGCTCCAGTCCGGCATGTCCTCGAACATGGCGGACCTTATTCTGGAAATGTCGGAAGCATTGAATTCCGGTTACATGGCCCCTCTCGAAGCGCGTTCGGCCCAGAACACCACGCCCACCGCATTTGAAACATTCGTCGCACAAGAGTTCGCGCCGCGATTCAAGGGAAAAGCCGCAGGCGCCTAGCCTTCGGTCGTAGGGGCGGCCCTCGTGGCCGCCCTGATCCTCGCTCGACTCCAGTAGGCGCTACATTCAAATCAGGTCGCAGCCCCCTCAAAGCCACCAAGGGGCAAAGGAACGCAAAGTGCTCGTAGTATCTTTTCTTTGCACCGTTTGCGTACTTTGCGCGCTGGCGCGGACCTTTTGTCACTCTCGGCTCTTCTTTGTCACCATCGGTCCCGCTTCAGAAGCGATATAATGTCCACGTCCCCAGGCCGTATGAGGAGGAAAGACCATGCATGTAGGATTGAGGGCTGCGCGAGCCTTGTTGGCGTCAGCGGTTCTTGCCGGCCTTGTTTTGTGCCCGGCGAAAGCGGCCACGCTCCACCTGAGTGCCCGCACAATTAACGAGCGTGCCGTGACCAGCAGTATAACGCTCTCCCAAGACGGCTCGGCCCTGCAATTGCAATCCGGCGAAGTCATTCAGGATGACGGTCCCGCTTCCGGCTTCTCTTACAAGCCAAATCAGGAAAAACTCTCGCCGGGCATCGAAATTCGCAAGCAACTGCTGATCTCCGATCCTCGGGCGAGCAAGGCGGTCCTGATGGTGGCCGTCGGCGGCGACCTGAAAGTGGAGGTGAACGGCCACCCACAGAAGCTGGGTGCGCCGCAAAAGACAGGCTGGGAGTGGCAGGCTTACACGATTGATCCCGCGGCGCTCAAGCCGGGTTTGAACGACATCGTCATCTCGGGAACGGGGATGGTCAAAATCGCCCGCGCCGACGACTCTTACGCACCGCTGCCGCACCGAAGCGCGCGCAGCACCGACGGCGGCAAGTCCTGGTGCGTTGATCGCCTGGGTCCGTCGGGCGACATTGCGGGAGAATATTACGTTCGGCTATACCTCGAGCACTTCAAGCCCAGCGGTTCTATCCTGTTGCCGGTGATGGATGTTGCCAACCTGGAGGGAAAACCCCTTGCCCCGCCTCTCACGGCTCCCGGTCCGCTGCGAGTGTCCGTTTCCGCTGCGCCTGACCCCAAGAGCGGCGTGACTCTGCGCATACGATCCGGAACGTCCTACGTCCCGAAGCCGAAAACGTGGTCAGAGTGGATGCCGCTTGACCGCGATGGCAATTTGAAGGCCCCGCGCGGCCGTTTTATCCAGCTCGAAGTGAAACTCGCCAACACAGATCCTCGGCTAACTCCCAAGTTGAGCGAACTCGCCATAAACACTGAGCCTGTATTGGCGAGCGACTGGACCCGCTCGCTGAAGTTGGTGGATTCACACAACGAAATAATCGTTCGGACTTCAATCCCATTCCGCTACGAGCCGTTCACCGAGCCTAAGCTGAAGGAACTGCGCACTCGTTACCACCTCGACGAAGTGGTTGGCGCCGCGAAGACGGACCTCGACATAATCTCCAAGCTGGCGGCCTGGTCATCGCGCAATTGGCCATGGCAGCAGTGGCATCTCGACGAATACTATCCTCCCTGGGACGCGCTCGAAATCCTGAAAAAACACCGCGACGGCAAGCCGGTGGGCGGCTTCTGCCAGCAATACGACCTGGTTTTCCTCCAGGCCTGCGAGAGTTTCGGATTCGTGGGCAGGGATATTTCCATCGACAGCGGAGCCCTGGCACGCCCGACCGTGGTGGGCCACGAGCCGATGGAAATCTGGTCGAACCAGTTCCACAAGTGGATCTGGATTGATGGCACGGCAGCCTATTACCCCGAGGACCCTGCCACCCATACGCCGCTTTCCTTGTACGAGGTGCGGCAGCGGCAGCTTCGCGTCTTGCGCGGCGAGCAACCGGAGCCCATGCGCATCGTGCACATCGTGGACTCAGTTCTCAAGTGGCGCGGCCTGGATGTTGATGTGTCCTTCGCGGAAATGCGGTTGATCCCGAGGAGCAATTTCCTGGAGCAGAAGTACCCCATACCGCTCAACAACGGCAAGGGGCCTTGGACCTGGAACGGATTCTACGTTTGGTCCGACGCGGAAGTGACCCCCGCGCTGGTCCATTCCAATCTGGTGACGCGCTACGGCAATTTCGAATGGACACTCGACCAGGCCCACTACGTGCTCGAACCCACCGCGACGGATGGCGAGTTTCGCGTTCACCTCGATACCGAAACACCAGGCTTTGATACATTCCTGGCCCAGATCGACGGGGGCGAGCAATCACCGGTCGCCGCAATCTTTCCCTGGAAATTGCACCCCGGGCGAAACCGCCTTAAAGTGTGGCCCCGTAACAATGCCGGGCGCGACGGGATTGCCAGTTGGGTTGAACTCGAGATGCCTGGGAGCTGATCTCGATCCGCGGATGGAAGAACCGGTTTCACGCCAAGGCGCAAAGTGCGCTAAGGCCGCAAAGCAGAAACTCAGTTCTTGTGCTTTTCATCTTTGCGAGCTTGGCGCACTTTGCGCCTTGGTGTGAAACCGGTTTTTGTGTCTACTCCACCGGTGGAATCCGCACCAAATCCGCACGCCGTTGTTTGCCTGGGATATCGGTCAGGCAATAGACCGCGCCATCTTTCCCAACGGCGATTGAGTTGACAAGCCCGGGCCGCGAGCCGTCGCTGAAGAAGACCGCGCCGTGGTCGGTGTACTTCGCGGCGGGAATATCATAGGTTATCAGGTGCAGGTCCTCGATGCGTTCGCCTCCCCGCCCGCGCTTTACCACGCGCTTTCCATTCTCACCGATGGCGCCTTCCTCGAGATAATAGAGGGTATGCCCATCCGGCCCCAAAGACAGGCTGAGATAACCGTAATGGAACTCGTCGTACATCCCGCTGCGGCGCGTCGGTACTGAGGCGAGGCGCTCGAGCACCTCCACGTGCTCCGCCTGCGGGTCGAACCGGAGCAGATAGGAAGAACGGCCGTGTACGGCGTAGACCACATTTTCCGGCGCGTACCAGAGCGCCTGCCGCCAGCCATAGCCAAAGTCTTGCCCGGTTAAGGGATTCCAGGTTCCGAGATAGTCTTTGCGAAGGTTGTCGCCTTGAACGGTCTCAATCGCGTCGCGATCGTAGCGGTAGCGCAGGATATCGCCATCGGCGTTCGTGAAGTAAACTGACCCGTCGCGCGGGTCGATGGGCAACGCCCGGCAGATGACCCGCTTCGTCGGGTGTCCGCCCTCTCCGTCTCTGTAAAGCGGGCCGAGGTTCTTCAACTCTCCTGACTTCAGGTCGTAGCGCAGAAAGTAGCCGGAGGGCCAGGTGAGACCATACATCCGGCCGCGCTGGGTGTCCATGTTCATCGAGATGATTCCCTGGCCCTCGGGCGCTTTGCCGAAGTTCTCGAACTTTCCGCTGGCTATATCGTAGGCAAGGAAGTGCCCGCCCGGATACGGCTTGTACCCTGGCGGTGGGGGGGCCATGGATTCCAAATCATTCTGCACGGTGTACCAGTCAACGTGGGTGGCGAAATAGAGCTTTCCGTTGCTTTCAACGAAGCTGACGTGGCTTTTTCCCTGGGGCACCGCTTTCAGCCCCTTTTCCCCCGACGCCTCCGTCAGGTCGCCCAGGTGCGTGATCTTGTCTGTGGCGGGATCGTACGAATACATCTGCGCGCCCGTGTCGATATTCTCGGCGCAGAGCACGTAATAAATCTTGCCGTCGCTCGCGGCCAACATCCCGTTGAAGGTTCCGTGCGATAACTCGAAGCCCGAATCGAAGCTGCGGGCTGTCAGATGTTTGACTTCCTGAGCTCGCAGGGCGGTGCCGCCACAGTAACCGCACAGCGCCAGAATTACGATCACTAAGCCCCATCTTCGGGGCGAATCAGTGTTTCCTCGGACCATGTCAATTCCTCCCAAAGCCGCTCGTCGGTAAATACGGCAAGCGGCGGTCAATTCTATCACCGAATTCTGAAGAGTAGGGGCGGCCCTAGTGGCCGCCCAAAGTTTTTGGCTAGGTACAGTAACGCGAAGTGGCTGCGACGGGAGCCCCTTCTCTCCACGGCCAATTCTTGGCCGTACCCTTGCTTCCTCGGTCGATTGGGTGTATAGATTCTTCAGCGAAGGCTACAGCGACGACAGGTCCGACTTGGCATGTCGCGCGTCTGGCAAACGTCGCATGCCTGAACGGCCCGCGTGGTAGGGAGGCCCATCCGTGTATCTTGAGACCGTCAGCATCAAGCGATTTCGCAGCGTTGAGGACTGTGAGTTGTCCGGGGTCGGAGGCTTCAATGTGCTTATTGGGAAGAACAACTCTGGAAAGTCCAACATACTGTCGGGAATACACGCCTTCTTCAGGTGCATAGAGGGTGGGAACGTGGTGACGTTGCAGCCACCCCACGGAGGAGAAATTGACTTCTATAGAGGGGAGACCAAGCAACCGATTGAGATCACGCTAAGTTTTTCACTCACGCCGCCGGAGCGAGACTCTCTGATTCAGGACATCTTTACGGAGGCACCTCAGGTCCGGAACGCGGCCGAAGGGCTCGACCTAGCCCTACGAGTCGTTGTTACAGTAGCCATCACTTACATACGCCGACCTTTCGGTTATGTAAGCAGGATCGCGTTGGAATCGACGGGGCAGGCGAGCGGGAGACCTCATCCGGTGGCGAGAACGATTTTCGAAGTCGCGGCGTTAGCGGCCCGGGAGCTGCGCGACCGATTATCTGAGGCGAAACAAGCGCGTGAGAATGCGGACGACCTTCGTAAGTTGCCTCACTACATTGACAGCGATGACTGGGAGCGATTTCGCGGAATGGCGGGCAAGGGAGCAGACCGAATGCCCCTCAGGGCTATCGTCAGGCGATTCGCGCCACCATCACGCATAGGTCCCGACGTCTGGGAAACGCTGGAATCGGTAGTTTCGGACTCCGCGTCGCACCAAGATTTCAGGAGAGCCATCGAAGGACTCGCTGCGGAGAAGGAGAAGCAGGCCGACGCAGTGCAGCAGCTACCGTTGCGAGAGAAGGTCAGCACCTTTGCAGGGGAGGAAGCCTCCGTACCTCGGTATGTGCAAAATTTACTGCACAGGATTTCAGATATTCGGGTCGCCCACTTCACGGAAAAGCGAGAGCCCGTCGGCAAAGGGGAAGCTCAAAGGCTTCTGTCCTTGAAAGTCACCCGCGGCGGGCCCGCAATTCTGAAAGATTTCCAAGAAACGGTTTCCGCTTTGTTGGGTGTAAACATTGATGCATTTCAGGGTGAGCCCGGCCCCGAAAGGGAAGGACCATCCGCCGAAATGGACGTCGACAATTTTCTCGTCGAAGTCAACGGTTCCGGCATCCGCGAGGCCCTCCGATTGGTGCTGGACGTTGAATTTGAGAAGCCTCAGTTGCTGCTAGTCGAAGAACCTGAAATACACCTGCACCCCTCCCTCGAGACCAGCGTGATGCGGTACCTTAAGCGCATCAGCGCGGAACGACAGGTCTTCATTACAACACATTCGACGAACTTCCTCGATACACATGAGATGAAGAACGTATACTTGGTGACCAAACAGCGCTCTACCCAAGCCCAGCTTCTAGATATGACGGAGGCGGAGGCTCGAATTCCAGCGGAGCTTGGAGTCCGGCTAAGTTCAGTGTTTATGTATGACCGACTCGTCTTTGTGGAGGGGCCATTTGATGAGGATGTCATACGTGAGTATGCCTCGAAACTAGGTATCAACTTGAGCCAGGCGAACGTGGGGTTTCTTCCAATGAGGGGTGCCAGAAACTTCGCCCATTTTGCCAGCAGCGTGACATTATCCTTTCTAACGAAGCGGCAGGTCAGAATTTGGCTTATTACTGACAGGGATGAGCGCGACGATGCCGATATCGGAAAACTAAAGGCTCTCGTCGGTAATACAGGGGTCGCATGGGTGCTCCGGAAGAGAGAAATGGAGAACTATTTGGTCTGTCCACGAGCGATCGCTGCGTTCGTCAAATTGAAGCGAGAATTGGCGGGCGTACAGCAGGAAGAAGCCCTTCCTACGGAGGCAGAGGTTGCCAAAGCGATCAACGAGTGCTGCGAACAGCTCAAGCACGTGGCAATTGAGAGGCGCGTTGCGAAGGTGCTATGCAAGCCGATTTACCCCTCGGCTGAAAGGATACAGTGCACCTCGGGTGACAGCACGTTTCTAGAAAGGATAGGGCGCGAAGTGGACGGCATGATTCGCAACTTAGAGGAGGCGAGGCTCAGTTCAGAAAAGGTCATCGCTGAGCAGTCCGCAATCGTAGAGGGTCAGTGGGCATCGTCTAAGGTCGCGATGGTTCCTGGAGATGAGCTTCTTGACAGGGTCTGTCAGAGGTTTGGCGTACGCTTCAAAAAAGAATTGGGGGACGGTGCGCGACTTGTCAGACTAATGCACGTCAATGAGATCGATCCCGAAATTAAGGAGCTTATCGCCGACGTGGTCTCCTCTTAACGCTCACCCTGTTTGCGTCCACTGTTAGCGAGTCTGGCAACTCAGCACTCGCAAGCCCCGCACTTGGTCTAGGGCCTCCATGGACCGAAAGTCCGGCGCTGCCTCTTTCCCAGCCATCCTTCATTCCCAACGGTCGCATGTTTCGCGCCCCTACGACCTCCGGCTGAATTCGGCGTGGGACATCTTGTCTCTTGACAAACGCAAACAGATAGGCTAGAATTCTGAGCGGAGGCTGGGCGTGCGTTCACACCCCCCAGGGAACGGGTAGTGTAGCGATGCAACGCGAATTGACGGAACAAAGCCAGAATCTATATGAAAACACAGGAAGAGGACAAACAGTCAGCAGCTGGCGCAGACATTGTTCTTGAATGCCTGCGATGCGCCGAAGTCGCGGGCCGGTCAGGTTGCGGCGCTGGTCTTGACCTGTCCCTTCGGGACATCGCAGACCCCAGATCTCAGGGGTCTGCGCCATCTGTCGACTCCAGAATTGAACGAACGAACCGGGAATGTCTATGAAAACAAAGGAAGAGGACAAACAGTCAGGGGCTGGCGCAGACATTGTTCTTGAATGTCTGCGATGCGCCGAAGTCGCAGGCCGGCCAGGTTGCGGCGCTGGTCTTGACCTGTCCCTTCGGGACATCGCAGACCCCAGATCTCAGGGGTCTGCGCCATCCGTCGACTCGAAAACTGTGGGAACAAAGCCAGAATGTTTATGAAAACAAAGGATCAGTGCAACGCTGACCATCAGGTCAGCATCGCCGGTGCCGACCTGATGGTCGGCGCTACCCTCAATGCTTCGAGGAGACCCCGATGAGAGCCATCGTCTATGACAAGTACGGCTCGCCCGAGGTTCTGAAATGTGAAGAGGTCGAGAAGCCGACCCCTGGGAACGGTGAGGTTCTAGTAAAAGTCCAGGCGGCTTCCGTCAACCCTTACGACTGGCATTTCATGCGGGGACTGCCCTACTTCGTTCGCCTGATGGCCGGTCTCACCAGACCGAAGGAGCGGCGGCTTGGCGTGGATGGGGCCGGCTATGCAGAAGCAGTAGGCAGAAACGTAACGCAGTTCAAAGCGGGCGACGCGGTATTCGGAACGTGCCGCGGCGCATTCGCAGAGTACGCCTGCGCACCCGAGCGAGCCCTGGCCAGAAAGCCGGATAGCGTGACGTTTGAGCAAGCGGCGACTGTGCCGATCGCTGGCCTCACGGCGTTGCAGGGTCTTCGCGACAAGGGAAACATTCGGGCGGGAGTAAAGGTCTTGATTAATGGCGCGGCAGGCGGCGTGGGCACCTTCGCGGTGCCCATCGCCAAGTCCTTCGGCGCAGAGGTGACCGGGGTGTGCAGTACGCGGAATGTGGAGATGGTGCGGTCCATCGGCGCCGATGAGGTCATAGATTACTCACGGCAGGACTTCACGAGGCTCGGGCGACGTTATGACTTGGTCTTCGATTGCATTGGGAACCACTCGCTGCGGGAATGCCGTAGTGTCATGAATCCGAAGGGGATATTTGTCGGGGTGGGCGGGGCAACGGGGCGCTGGATGTTCGGACTTATTGTCCGTTGGGCCGCAGTTTTGCTCTCGTCCCCCTTCCTCAATCAGAAGTTCCTCACCTTTATGGCCAAGCCGAACTCTGAGGACCTGGCCGCCATCGCGGAACTCATGGCAGCGGGCAAGCTAACGCCGGTCATCGACAGGCGCTACGGACTAAATGACGTCCCTGAGGCTATCCGGTACCTGGAAGCAGGGCACGCTCGTGGTAAAGTGGTCATCACGTTGCCCGAGTGATCTCGATGTGTGCGCCGACCCACGAACGCTCTGATGTTCGACTCTCGGCGCTAAGATCTTGCCTTCGCGGCTTTGGCGTTCTCTGCGCCTTTGCGTTAAACTGCCATTTGGTCAGTTAACAAGATGAGCGAAGACGCCAACCAACCCGAGGTCAGCCGTGACGTGGCTCCAACCTCGCCGCCGGAATCTGAGGGCATGGTGTTCGACATCCAGCGCTATGCCTTGCACGATGGCCCGGGGATTCGGACCACGGTTTTTTTCAAGGGTTGTCCGCTATCTTGCGGGTGGTGCCACAATCCGGAGGGGCAGAGTCCCAAGCCTGACCTCATGTACGCTCAGAACCGCTGCCTGGTTTGCGGCGAGTGTATCAAGGTATGTCCACATGGGGCGGTGCACTGCCTGAACGGTGAAATCCAGACTACTTCGGCGTGCCAGGTATGCGGGAACTGCGCCGAAGCGTGTCCTGCCGGCGCGCGAAAGGTGGCAGGACGCAGGATGAAGGTCTGGGAAGTAATGAGTGAAATACAACGAGACGTGATCTTCTCGGATCAATCCGGCGGCGGCGTCACTTTCTCCGGCGGCGAGCCACTGGCGCAGCCGAGCTTCCTCTCCACGCTCCTCGATGCGTGCCGTGCGAAACGCATCCACACCGTGGTTGAGACCTGCGGCTTGGCCAAGCAGGACGTAGTTCTCGAACTCAGTGACAAGGCAGGCCTGTTCTTATACGACCTGAAAATCCTCGATCCCGAAAAACACAAGAAGTACACGGGCGTCTCCAATGACTCGATTCTGGCGAACCTGGAGGCGCTGGCGGAAAGAAGAAGGCGGGTGATCGTTCGTTATCCGATTATTCCCTTTGTCAACGACGACGGCCTGAATGTCCGGCAAATGGTGGTCTTGCTCTCGCGGCTTCGTCTCTGGCAGGTTCACCTCCTGCCGTACCATGAGACTGGAACCGAGAAATACAAGCGGCTGGGTTTGGGGTTGCGTCTGGAAGATGCCAAAGCGCCACCCGCCAGCCTAATGAAGAGAATCGCCGGAGAGTTTGAGCGAGCGGGCATCAAAGTGAAAGTAGGCGGTTGACGATGAACGAACGAGTTGCGAGATTAAGGCAGAAAAGTCTCGATGCTGAGCCCGTGCTGTCGCTCGAGAGGGCGGCGTTGATTACGGAGTTTTATCGAGACTCCCGGACCGCTTCGGCGCCTCTGCTCCGGGCGCAGGCGCTTCGGCATTTGATGGAGGAGAAGAACATCTACATTGGCAGCGAAGAGTTAATTGTGGGCGAGCGCGGCCCCGCGCCGAAGGCGACTCCCACTTACCCGGAGCTCTGCTGTCACAGCATGGAAGACCTCCGCATTCTCAATTCGCGCCCCAAGATCTGGTATCGCGTGGGCGACGAAGCCAGGACGATCCAGCGTGAGCAGATCATCCCTTATTGGCAGGGCCGCTCAATTCGCGAACTTATCTTCAGGGAAATGTCTCAGGAATGGAAAGACGCCTACGAGGCCGGCATTTACACGGAATTCATGGAGCAGCGCGCGCCGGGCCACACGGCGCTGGGAGATGTCATCTACCGTAAAGGACTGCTTGAACTGAAGTCTGAAGTTGAGGAGAGTCTCCACCGCCTGGACTTTTTGAACGATCCCGAAGCTTTCCTTAAGCAGGAGGAACTAAAGGCGATGGCGACGGCGGCCGACGCGGTGATTCGTTTTGCCCGACGCCATGCGGAGAAGGTTGCGGAGATGGCGAGCCGGGAATCGAGCTCCGAGCGCCGGGCTGAACTCCGGAAAATCGCGGAGGTCTGCCGGCGGGTTCCGGCGCATGCCCCGCGCGATTTCTGGGAGGCCTTGCAGGCCTACTGGTTTATTCACCTGGGCGTGATAACCGAACTGAACACCTGGGATTCTTTCTGCCCGGGACGCCTGGACCAGCATCTGGCGCCTTTCTATGAGAAAGGCCTGGCCGACGGAACCCTCACGCGCGAAAAGGCCAAAGAACTGCTCGAGTGTTTCTGGGTGAAATTCAATAATCAGCCCGCGCCGCCCAAGGTGGGCGTGACGGCGGCAGAGAGCGGCACTTACACCGACTTCGCCAACATCAACAACGGAGGACTGAAAGCGGACGGCTCAGATGGCGTCAACGAAGTTACCTATCTTATCCTCGAAGTGATTGACGAGATGCGCCTGCTCCAGCCGTCCTCGAATCTTCAGTTGAGCAAGAAGAGCCCGGACTGCTTCCTGAAGCGCGGCCTGGAGATTGTCCGCCAAGGTTGGGGCCAACCTTCGATCTTCAACGCCGACCTGGTGGTTGAGGAGTTGTTGCGGCAAGGGAAGTCGATTGAAGACGCGCGCGGCGGCGGCAACTCCGGCTGCGTCGAGACGGGCGCATTTGGCAAAGAAGCCTATATCCTGACGGGATATTTCAATCTTACGAAAGTACTCGAAATCACTCTGAACAACGGGTGCGACCCGCGCACCGGCAAGCGGCTCGGCTTAGAGACCGGCGATCCGAACGAATTCACTTCCTACGATGCGCTGTTCCAGGCATTCCGTAAGCAGTTGCACCACTTCATCGACATCAAGGTGCGAGGAAACAACATCATCGAGCGCATCTACGCCCGGCACATGCCTGCGCCCTTCCTTTCTCTGCTCATCGACGACTGCATCGCGAAGGGCCGGGACTACAACGACGGCGGCCCTCGATATAACACGACTTACATCATGGCGGTGGGTCCGGGCAGTTGCACCGACAGCCTGGCGGCCATTCGTTGCCACGTCTTCGATCGCAAGGACTTGACCATGGCGGAACTGCTCGATGCCCTGGCCGCCGATTTCAAGGGGCATGAAAAAACGCGCCAGATGCTTCTGAACAAGACTCCCAAGTACGGCAATGATGACGGATATGCGGACTCCATTCTGACGGACTTATTCAACGCCTTTTACGATGAGGTGAACGGCCGCAAGAACACCAAAGGCGGCAATTACCGGGTTAATTATCTTTCAACGACCTGCCACGTTTACTTCGGATCAGTGACCGGGGCAACGCCGGATGGCCGCAACGCCTACGAACCTCTGTCGGACGGCATCTCGCCTGTACAAGGCGCGGACCGGCGCGGCCCTACGGCGGTGCTCAAATCCGCCGCCCGGATGGATCACGCCCGCACCGGCGGCACCCTCTTGAACCAGAAGTTCACGCCTCAACTGCTGGAAGGCGAAGAGGGAATCGACAAGCTGGCGCACCTGGTGCGCGCTTACTTCAAGCTGGATGGGCACCACATCCAGTTCAATGTCGTTACCGCTGAAACTCTTCGCGCCGCACAACAAAACCCCGAGAAACATCGGGACCTGATCGTTCGGGTGGCAGGCTACAGTGACTATTTCTGTGATCTGACCGCAGCCTTGCAGAACGAGATCATCGCCCGCACCGAACATCAGGACTTCTGATGAATGGGTCACGGATCGTCGGGCCGATGACCCAAATCCCCCACCAGAACCGCCCGTCGCCGGAGGGTTCCCGGCCATGTGATGGAGCGACATTTTATCCACTAGTTATTGACTTGACAGGCAACTCACTGAGTGGCAGTATCTGTTGTCTTTACTAGGTCGCCATCGGCGTACGCCAGGTTGACTTTCCGTGCAGGAAAAGGAAGTGGGCCCACCAGGACTCGAACCTGGGACCAACGGATTATGAGTCCGCTGCTCTAACCAACTGAGCTATGGGCCCGCGCCCTAAGTATAGGCGAAAAGGGAATTCCTTGCACGCTCGCGAAGGACGGATCAGCAGGTCCTTCGGTACGGAAGTACTAGTACCCGCGTCACCTTGTGGCGCGAGGGGAGCATCATTAGTATTCCAGAAGCACTTCGAGTTCTTCGCCTGTCTGCCGCTCGAGGTGTTTCCTAGCGGGAGGCCGCATGCCGTCAAATGTCCCGAGGGGTCGGATACTCGTCGTCGACGATGAACCCTCCATCTGCGCGCTGCTCATCGAGGGCCTGACCCCGGAGGGATTCGAGTGCCGAGCCACATCAAGCGGTGTCGAGGCGATCAAGTTATTGGAGTGTGAGCGCTTTGATGCCCTCATCTCCGACCTGCGGATGCCTGGCATCTCCGGCTTAACACTTCTGGAAACGGCGCGCACCAAATACCCTTGGATGAGTTTTCTGATCGCCACGGGCGTGGACAATGTCCGGGTCGGCGTGGACGCGATGAAGCAAGGCGCGGACGATTACATCCTGAAGCCTTTCCGGCTTGAGAGGGTTGCCTTAGCAGTGGACCGCGCTCTCGAGAAAAAGCGTCTCGAAATGGAAGTCGAAGCGTATCGCGAGCGCCTCGAGGACATGGTTGCGGAGCGAACGGAACAGCTTCAGGCCGCACTTAAGAGCGTCCAGCAGACCTACGATGAGATCCAGGAGACTTACGACGAGACGTTGAAGGCGCTCGCAGACGCCTTGGCTATGAGGGACACTGAAACAAGGGAACACACCGGGCGTGTGGCCCACTATTGCCTGCAGATTGCCAAAGCGGCAAACTGCACGCCCGAGCAGATCGTCCAGATTTTGCGTGGCTCCTACTTGCACGATATCGGCAAGATCGGAATCCCGGACGCGATCTTAAAGAAGCCAGCCAAGTTGACACCGGAAGAAGTCGTCGTGATGCGGACCCACTCGCGCGTCGGCTACGAGTTCGTCTGCCATATTCCATTCCTCGCGCCCGCGGCTGAAATTGTGCTCGCGCACCAGGAGTCCTACGACGGATCAGGCTACCCGCAAGGCCTGAAAGGAGAGGCGATTCCTCTCGGGGCGCGGATATTCGCCGTCGCCGATACCCTGGATGCGATGACCTCCGATCGCCCCTACCGGCGCGCCCTCCCATGGTCTGTGGCTTACGATGAAATCAGGCGAGAGTCGGGACGGCAATTCGATCCCAAGGTGGTGAAGGCCTTTTTCACTGTTCCGGAAGAAGTTTGGCAAGATATCCGGCGGCAAATCGACCAGGGCGGCATGCATCGAAAGCTGCCCGTTCAAGCCGCGATGATTCCGACTACCGCCACCCCCGACGCCTCTGGAAGACCTCGTGAACTTAGGGCAGACAAGTGGGCAGAGAATAGTGCGCTCAGAGGCGCTTCGAAAGGATCCGGCATCCTCGAGAGCGCCAAAAGCATTCGAGACCGTTTGATGGCCGGTGGCCCGCGGTGGCTTTTGACCCTTTGCCTCCTGCTGTCAGGTTTGGCCTGCGCATCGGCGTTGCGCGCCGGACAAGTTCCTCAACAAAAATCAAGCCTTCCCTTGCTCACCCGCGTCGAGCAGATTAGGAATCTCTCGAATGACGAAGCGAATCTCGGGTATCCGATCCTCGTCCGCGCCGTAGTGACTTATTTCAATCCGGCCGAAAACGATTTGTTCATCCAGGACCCCACCGCAGGCATTTGGGTTAACATCGGAACCGCCAAACCGCCCTTACAACCCGGTCAATTGGTGGAAGTCGAGGGCATCAGCGGTGCTCCCGACTTTGCGCCGCAGATTGACAAACCGAAGATTCGGATTTTAGGCCAGGGCGCCTTGCCGGAAGCGCGGCAAGTCACCTACGGCCGAATGGCCTCTAGCCAAGAGGATAGCCAATGGGTAGAAATTGAAGGTATCGTCCGCAACGTGACGAAAGGGGATGTGGGGCTGACTCTCGATCTGTCCGCGGAAGGTGGCCGGCTCAGCGTGAAGATTCCAGACTTCGCTAGCGCCGTTCCCGGCTTTCTGGTCGATGCCAAGGTCCGCATCCAGGGAGTGTGTGGCGCAGCCTTCAACTCGAAGAATCAAATTACCGGCGTGTTTCTCTACTCGCCGAGTCTCAATCAACTCCGCATTGTTGAACCCGCACCCAGCAACGCGTTTCTCGCTCCCCGCCGTCCAGTAGCCAGCCTGTTGCGTTTCACCCCGCAGGGAGCCTCCGGCCACCGTGTCAAAGTGCGGGGCGTCGTCACCTTCCAGCAGCCGGGCAGTGCGCTTTTCATCAAAGAGGAAAACGACGGCCTTCAGGTTCGAACTTTGGCGACAACTTCCATCCGGACCGGAGATCTGGTTGAGGTAGTAGGTTTTCCGGCTGTGGGTGAGTATTCTGCGGTCCTGCGGGATGCAGTTTTTCGGCGAATCGGGGCCGGTCCAACTCCTGTTCCCGTCGCCGTCACCGCCGGCCAGGCGCTGGATGGCAGCCATGATGCCGACTTCGTGCGCATCCAGGCGCGCCTGCTCGACGCCACACCCGGCCCGAACACCTTAAACATGGAGTCGGGCAACATCCTTTTTCTGGCGCAGGTGGAA
>Ga0326727_10009700_pt1 | contig 23463 bp, 17 predicted proteins | sample MB2enrmetagenome_FD_207643 | JGI IMG/M metagenome (GOLD analysis project Ga0326727, IMG submission 207643) | Lab enriched peat soil microbial communities from McLean, Ithaca, NY, United States - MB29MY | ecosystem: Environmental > Terrestrial > Soil > Wetlands > Peat | place: USA: New York... | reverse complement strand
TAGATCTTGCCTGTCTTCGCCTCCCAATAAATGGCAAAGAGATCGCCGCCCATACCATTGGAAGTGGGTTCGGTGACATTGAGTACAGCGTTGGCAGTGATCGCGGCATCGATGGCAGAGCCGCCCCGTTCGAGGATGAGCGCCCCGGCTTGTGAGGCCGAAACCTGACTGGTGGCAACCATGCCGTACTGCGTAGCGACGACGGAGCGCCCGTAGGAACGATCCTGTGCGCACAGAGTGAATGAGGTAGATAGGAAAACAAGCAAAGCGAGCAAACGTCTGAGTGCGATCATGCGTCGAGGTTCCATGGGTCAACGATGAGGCTATGAGCGTACCAGTCGAAAAGCAAGGGCTGCAGCATTTTGGTGAATGGAGGCCTACTCGGATTAGCCAAAAAACGCGCTTTTGGTGATTGAACGGCTGACTCCCGGATTGCTGGCAAACCGTTAACTATCCAGAAACGGGCTTCGAGGAAGTTGGCAGATTGGTATCGTGCAATCGGCTTTCAGGAACTGATCTCGCACTTGGCATCGATTCTGGGTGGATGACGGGCTAACCGGCAGTAATCCTCCCTGGACGAAGGAACGAAGACTTGCCGCCTGAGAATTTGCTGATCAAGCGGCGAAGTCACGCTGGCTGCGGATTCAATGTGTCAACCATGTGTTTGCTCTTACACTGAATCTATCGGAGGTATTACGGATCTATTGCAAAAGGGAGTTTTATGCTGGACCCGATTGCCAAGCGTCTTGCCGACTTGCCCACCCTCACTCGAGTCGCTCTCTGCGACCCAGGGAAGCAGCTCTTCAGTTCATCGTCGACCCAGAAACTGCGCAGAGGCCGAACTTATGTCGGCAAGGTTTTCGGGTGTGCACTCCTTGCGCCGGATATCATCGAATCCATTCTGGAAGGACGGCAGCCCAAGAACTGAACTTCGGGAAACTGCGTGAGCGCACTCCGTTGAGTTGGCCCGAGCAGCGCTCCCAGTTTGGATTCGCTCAGGAATCGACACGGCGCCCAGGCAACTCCCTCCTGCAATAAATCCGTGCAGGGAATTAAGCTTCCTAATACGGGCCTATGAATTCCCTGTTCCGGCCTACACGTAGTGGCGTGCTTCTCCCGCAGAATCTGCAATTTGGAGAATAGGAGTGCGAATTTGGGCGTCAGAATTTCGGAAATTCCCTGTATTCTTCCCTGTTACCAGGGAATGTTGGCGGGCGCGGGCAGATATTAAAGGTGCAACGCCAGTGCGCATCACGGCTTGCGATCCGTGCTTGCCGTTCTTCACGAATTGCAGTATATTGTGACTAGTCAGACTAGTATAGGGGCGAGGGCGATGTCGAAACCGAGAATAACTCCGAAGAAACCGCGCCGCGGTAAGACTGCGGATCAGCAGCCGGTGCCGCGTTGGCAGCTGCAAACGGCAAAGGCTCGCTTCAGTGAAGTCTTCCGCCGTGCCCGCTCCGAGGGACCGCAATGGATCACGCGCCAGGACCGAGAGGCTGTTGTCATGCTACCCGCGGAAGAGTTCGAACGCCTGACCGAGCGTGCCAAGCAGCCACGGAGCCTCGCCAAGTTCTTTGCCGAATCACCTCTGGCCAAGGTGCCCATCGATCTGGAGAGGACGCCGGACTACGGCCGGATGGTTGACTTGTGAGTGGATTCCTGCTCGACACCAACGTTATTTCCGAGCTCGTGAAGCCCCGACCTGAGCCCGCGGTTACTCGGTGGATCGAGGCCACGGATGAAAACCTTCTCTGCCTGAGCGTTCTCACCTTTGGCGAGATTCGCAAGGGCATCGCTGCCCTGCCGGATGCGTCTTCTCGCCGTGTCTCTCTGGAAACATGGCTGGACCACGAGCTCGCTCTGCGCTTTGCGGGCCGCATTCTGGCCATTGATCGAGCGGTCGCCGATCGCTGGGGCGGAATTGCGGCGAAGGCACTCGCCGCGAAGTCCCCGCTCCCCGTGATTGACGGCCTTCTTGCCGCTACCGCCCTGAAACACAATCTTACATTGGTCACCCGCAACACCCGCGACGTGGCGATTACGGGAGTTTCAGTATTCAACCCCTGGCCATCGTGAACGCAGCTCGCAGGAACCGGTCCGACACTTCAATCTTCGTTGTTGCGGATGATGTCATGTCGAACATCGTCCTACCATCCTGGTCCGGCAATATTCCGTCTTTGCCCGAGAGTGGCTTCAACCAATGCGCCCGCTTTCGTTGGCGTTGGTCTTGGGTGGAACACGGTACCCCAGCCGCCGCGGCGTCGGAATCCCAAGGTAAGGGTTGCCGACAATCTGGGAGTAATTCAACGCGACCGTGTCAGAACCGTCAGAGCCGCCGTTCGTTGACTCGCGGACGCCGCCTCCGTAAGATGAAGCGACCCGAAAGCCACTCATCTTCAAATGATCGGCCAGACCATCTCCCACTACCGCATTGTTGAGAAGCTCGGCGGTGGTGGTATGGGCGTTGTCTACAAAGCTGAGGACACGCGCCTGCACCGCTTCGTGGCCCTCAAGTTTCTTCCGGACCAAGTCGCCCGCGATCCCCAGGCTCTGGCCCGCTTTCAGCGCGAAGCTCAGGCGGCATCGGCTCTCAATCACCCCAACATCTGCACCATTCACGATATCGGCGAGCAGGACGGCCAGGCCTTCATCGCCATGGAATTCCTGGAAGGCGTCACCCTGAAACACAAAATCGCCGGCCGACCGGTGGAAACCGAGACCGTCCTCTCTCTCGCCATTGAGATTGCCGACGCCCTCGATGCCGCCCACGCCAAAGGCATTGTCCACCGCGACATCAAACCCGCCAACATTTTCGTCACCGAACGCGGTCACGCCAAGATTCTCGACTTCGGCCTCGCCAAAGTGAGCATGGCGAACGCATCTTCCAGCGAGGTTGGCTCAGCGAACACCATGACCGGCACGCTGGAAGATCCGCATCTTACCAGTCCTGGATCGACGCTCGGCACCGTCGCTTATATGTCGCCGGAACAAACCAAGGGCAAGGAACTCGACGGCCGCAGCGACCTCTTCTCCTTTGGTGCGGTGCTCTATGAGATGGCTACCGGCACGATGCCCTTCCGTGGAGAAACCTCCGCTCTCATCTTCAACGCCATTCTCGAAAAGGCCCCGGTGCCGGCGACTCGTCTCAACCCGGACCTGCCACCCAGGCTCGAAGACATCATCAACCGCGCGCTTGAAAAAGATCGCGAGCTGCGTTACCAGAGCGCTAAGGAAATGCGCTCCGAGTTGATGCGCCTAAAGCGCGACACCGATTCCAGCCGCCAAATGCCCGTCGTTAGTTCGGACGCCCCTTCCGGCGCCCAGGCTTCCAGTGCCGCGCACGCTTCCAGCAGTTCCGCCGTCGTCGCCGTCGCCAAACAGCACAAATTCTCGCTGGGCATCATCAGCCTGGTCGCGGCTCTGCTGGTCGCCGCCGCAGGCTACGGAATCTACGCGCTGCTTTCCCGCACTCGCCCTGCGCCCTTTCAGAATTTCTCCGTCAGCAAGGTCACCGAAACTGGCAAAAGTACCCGCGTTGCCATCTCTCCCGACGGCAAATACATCCTGAGCGTCGTCGCGGACAACGGCCAGCAAAGCCTGTGGTTGCGCAACATTCCAACCAACAGCAACACCCAGGTCGTACCTCCCGCGTCGGCCACCTATCTCGGTCTGCGTTTCTCTCCTGACGGCAACTACCTGTATTTTGTCCGCACCGAAATCGGCAGCAACTCGTTCCATTATCTCTATCGCGCTCCCGTGTTGGGTGGTACTCCCGAGAAGCTCGTCACCGACATCGACACCAACGTGTCGTTCTCTCCGGACGGCAAGAAGATCGTCTACGGGACCGGAAACTCCCCCAAAGCCGGGGAGTACCGGGTCACGATCCGCTCTCTGGAATCCGGCGAAGAGAAGCAGCTGGCCACCGGTCCGATGAACGAGCAGCTCTCGGATCCCGTCTGGTCCCCGGATGGCAAAACTATTGTTTGCGTAGTTTCCCAACCGGGAACTGCGCTCTCCGGTCTCGTTGCCATCGATTTAGAAACCGGCAAGCGCAACTTATTCATGACCTCGGACAGACTGTTCTTCGTTCGGCCCACGTGGCTGCCCGAGGGCAAAGGGATGCTGGTCATGGGCCAACTCCCTTACGCCGCCCAGCAGCAGATCTTCTTCGTCTCCTTCCTGGATGGAAGAATCACCCCGGTCACGCGCGACACCAACTCCTACGTCGATCTCAGCCTGTCTGCCGATGGCCACACCGCTGCTGCCGTTTTGCGGCAGGCGCACTTGAGCCAGTTTGTGATGGCGGTGGGCAGTTCTCAGGAGCAGCCCTTCGGTATTGGGTCGTACAACGACATGGTTTCCTGGACGCGTGATGGCAAACTTCTCGTGTCCGCCGCTGCCGGCGGATTGACCCTGGCAAATCTGGAATCCGGCTCACAAACCCCTTTCGCCTCGCAGGTCTTCGGACCGAATTTTGCTCGCGCCTGCGCCGACGGCCGTGTGGTTTTCTCTGCCCTCGACATCAAACGGAACGGGCTTGGTATCTTCTTTGCCGATGCCGAGGGAGCCAATCCCAAAGAACTGACCACCGGCAAGCTCGATTCTTTTCCCGCCTGCACTCCTGACGGCAAGACTGTGCTCTATCAGGATGCCGACAACATCCTGCAGAAAGTTTCGAGCGAAGGCGGGCCCTCGCAAAAGGCGTCTGATCTTCCTGTCTTCAGCGGCATCACCATCTCTCCTGACGGAAAACTGGCGGCCTTCGTTACCTCTCAGCGTGGCGATCCGAAAGAGAAGCTGGCCCTGCTCTCTCTTGATTCGAACCAGCCCGCGCGCTTCCTGGAATTCGAACGACCGCGCACGGAGTTCAACTTCAGCTACACCATCGGTCCGGTCGCTTTCAGCGCCGACGGTAAAGGGATCGTCTATCCCATACGCAACGGCGAGACCGACAATCTCTGGCTCCAGAATCTCGACGGATCGCCCGGTAAGCAATTGACCGATTTTAAATCCGAGTTCATCCGCGACTTCGATTATTCTTTCGACGGCAAACAACTCGCCATCATCCGCGGCCACCGCGAAGCCGACGTGGTGCTGATCCGCGATTCGGAGAAATGACCGCTTCGCTAATCGCAGGGTTGGCATCGTTTTGGAGCCCGAGTGACGGGCTACTCTTACCTAACCCGGTAAGGTAAGGTCTGCCGACAACTCGCCCAGAATCGGATTCGCTCCAGACCGAAACCTCGTGGAAGCCCGTCTTCAGGAACTATTGCAGCGTCACCGTGATTGGCGCCGAGGTGGAGCTTCCATAGGCCGTCACCGGCGCTCCTGATACAGGACAACACGGCGCAATCGCATTCCCCGAGTACACTGCGGTTAACCTGTTAGCGCCTTGCTCGAGCTGCGACGCGCTAAGCGGCAGACTGGCCACAGACTTCCTGGCGCTCACCGGCAAAAGCGGTTGCTTTCCCAGCAAACTTGAGCTCCGCATGAATTTCACCGTGCCGCTGGGCACGCCGCCGCCACCGGGATCGGCGGACACCGTGACTGTCAGAGTGGTCGCCTGGCCTGGCCGGAGAATGTGCCTCCTCGAAGCGAGATCCACCGTCAATGAGTTGGTAATTGCGACTCCGGTATTTTCAAAGGCGCCAATGTCAATTTTCGAACCATGCGTCCGGGGATTTCCCAGAAAGTCGGTGCTGCCGTAGATGGAGTTGGGCGAGCTGCCGCTGGGATCACACCAGCCAACACTGCACGAGAGATTGGTGCTGCCGGCATCCACGGTCGGCGAGGAAGGAATCGTGTCAAAGTTTGGAGGCGTGTCCTCCAGATTGACAAAAAGTGGATCCGTGTTCAGGGAATTTGCGTCCTCGCCGCTTGTGCTCTGCCAGTTTGCAACACTCGTATAGCTACTGACGTCAGCCCACAAGATTGACGTTCCTTCCACGTAACCCGCAACCGAGTTATACAAGTTCCAATTGAGCGTTGCTGGGGGGCATGGATAGCTTGAACTGCAGGGGACGAAGCTGTTGACCCAAATATTCGGCGAGCCAGCATAAAGAACGTTGTTTTCGTAGATGTTCCCCTGCGCGCTGCCCACCTGAAACTGTATTTGGAATTCGCCGCTGGGTGTGCCTTCGTTTGCGTTACCTGGTTGAGTACCGTTATCGTACAGAGTGTTATTGACGAAGACATCGTGGTAGCTGCTGCCTCCTCCATTGCTGTGACCGCCCCTGCTGGTCGCAGCCGCATAACCGCCGATGGAGTTACCGCAGGAGTTGGCTTTGTAGAATATGTTGTTGCGCACCGTAGCATACCTGCCGTAACACGGGAACTTGCCTTTAGCAGCGGTTCCAGATCCGGTATTGTCCCCAGACCACTCGGTGCCATTGGCCTGACAGACTTGATTTTCGCTGGTCGTCTCGATTCCGTAGTCGACCTGGAAGATCACGTTCCGCTCGAACGTGACATAGGCGCACCCATCACAGTAGAGGCCGTCCGCGTCGTACGCGTAGCCCTCACCAGGATTGGTTATTCCGCTGATGTTATAGATCGTGTTCCCGCTGATCTCGCCGTACATTGCCTCGTCGTAGCCGACCGGACCCACCTCCTCGTATCCAATCGCGGCGATGCCGATGTTGTCATTATCGTGAACAAGATTGTTGGTAATGGCGAAGCGACTCACGTTCCCATCCACATTCACTGATTCGCTGTTCCCGGTCCTCAGGTCGTAAATCTCATTGCCATTGATGACCAACTGCGTGATGGGACTCTTCGATGTGCCGTAAACGGAGATGCCGAAAGCGTTGCCATTCGTTTCCGACGTGGTCGTGATGTGGTGCACCCGATTGTTGAGAATCTGCACTCCCTTCCCCGAGCCCGTGATCCAGACGCCAGTCGGAACTAATGCAGCGTTGCTGGTGGTGAAATTGCGAATTTCAAATCCGCTGATAATGACGTAGCTCTGGTTCACGATGGTGATGAGGCCCTGTGTCCCGTTCCCGCTCGACGCGGGGTTCGATGTGCAGCACTTCACGCCGATCCCATCGATCACCGCAGTCTGCCCAGGATAGCTCCGGAATGCAATCGGCGCCCACGGCGTCCCAGATGACGGAAAGTTCACCGCCTCGTGGTAAATTCCGCCGAATACGTATACCGTGGCGCCCGCCGAGACCGAATTTGCCGCGTGCTGGATGGTTAACCAGGGTGCAGCGATCGTGCCGGGATTGCTATCGTTGCCCGCTTTGGACACAAAGAAGGTTGCCCCAACTTGTCCGGCAAGTGACTGCGCCAGCATCAGGAGAACCACCACGGGCCAGGCATGTACTCCGTTCCGTATGGTCGCGACATCGCGTTGCATAAGTTTTTACTCCTTGAAAATCAACCCTCGGCAGTAGCAGCAGTAGCCTTCGATATATTACGAACGATTACTTGTAGTTCCGTTTCGAGTGTCTTGTCAACGACAAAAGAACAATGAAAGGCGAGGGTACGTGGTTTCGGTCGGATGACGGGCTACCCTTACCTAACCCGGTAAGGTGAGGTTTGCCGACCAAACCACCCAGAGCATCGCTCCTCGCTTATACATGCAGCTTCTGATCTCGACTCGTAGAGACTGAAGAACAAGAATAAAAACAGAGCAGGAGATCCCCCCTGCTCTTCTTAGTCGGAGCTCATATTCATGACTTCTCGCTATGCGACCTTGCCATTGGCATCGTTCGTTCGGTCATTGCGGCCCGATCGACCGAGCTCCGGATCGGCCGAAGCGCAGTTGTTGCTGAAGCAGCTTGCGGGCATCGTCACTCAGAATCCTCCGGCTGATCACGCCTTGTGAACTGCTCTCGCTGTTCGCGTCACGGTGGGTCGGGGTCGCCAGATAGGTGTGAATTTCTCCGGTGCTGGTCAGACCCAAACCAGTGATCTCCCCGCGCGAATTGATGGAGCAACCAGTTAGTAGATATAGGGGCGAATCACCCGCAATCAGGGTGTTGAGGTCGGTCATCACGCCTTTCTCCCACAGAAACGCCCGCGGGTTTCCGCTCGCGTCCACGGACGCGCCAATTACTGAGCCGGCATCGTTAATGCTGATGCTGAGGCTGGCTACGTCCCCGGAGAGTGTGCCCAAATCCTGCATCCCAGTTCTCCGGGTCCAGAGAAACGCGTGAAACGTTGTGTCGCCCAGCAGGTCCGAGTTACCGACTACCTGGCCTTGGCTATTAATGTCCAAAGCGATGTTTCCGCCCGCCTGTCCCGATGTGCCGCCGAGATTGCCAAGGTCAGTCGCTTTGCCTTTTTCCCAGAGCAAGGCATGAACCGGCACGAGGTTGTAGAGGTCGATCGGGTTGAAAGTTGCACAATTGCCCGATGCGCCCACAGCCTGGCCGTTATCGTTGATCATAAAAGCGACTCCGTCGGGGTCGCCGCCGAGCGTAGGCAGTTTGTGAATCACTCCGTTTTCCCAGACGACAGGCTTAAACTGGAGCACTTGGGGAGCCGGGCATCCTGGGTCCGGTGTCGAGTTCTCCGCAAATCCGGCCACTTTACCTCGATTGTTGATCGCGGTAGCTTCACCGTTGTTGCCACCGAGCGTGGGGAGCTGAACCATTTCCCCGTCCTGCCACAGGAAAGGTAAACAGGTGAGGTGGGTACCGAATCCGCAAAAATCTTCACCGATGGGATCGGGAGTAGAGGTTTCAGCCTCACCGGCGGCCTGGAATCGTTCGTTGTCGCCAAACGCGATGCTGTTCGGTCCCCCGAGTCCGGGCGCACCGATATCCCCCGTCAGTCCGTCTAGCCAGAGAACGGCGTGCTGTGTGCCATCCGCGAGGCTCGACGAGCCACTCACTAGACCATACCTGTTAATAAAGAATGGTTGGCTGAATGTGCCGCCAGACAACGTGCCGAGGTCGGTCACGGTGTACTGGGTGACGACTGGGACGGTATGTTGCTCGGTGTCCTGCGCGGCAGCGGTCAGCGGGACCACCAGCACCGCGAGTAACCACGCCGAAAGGGACAGCATAGATTGGGATTTCATGTGGCCTCCTAAGTTTTGTCCGCGTTGTATGCGGCTGATTTTTGAGCTCATTTCGCTCTTGTCTAAGTAGGCGCAATCTGTCGCGCGGAACTATCATCCGGGGATCCCTTTTCTTTGAAGTGCTGGCTTGGCGGGGTATGATTCCCCGTGTGGGGGACTATGGGGAACTCAGAGGAACCGGTGCCGAAAGAGACGCAGGCTCCGGATAATGCGCAAGTGAGCCGGTTGCTCCGAGCCTGGGGTAACGGAGACCGCGCCGCACTCGACCGGCTGACCCCCATCGTCTATGACGAACTCCGGCGTCTCGCGAGGCGCTATATGCGAGGCGAGCGTCCCGGTCACAGCCTGCAAACGACGGCTTTGGTGAATGAGGCCTACATGCGCCTGGTGGATTACAAGGGCATGCAGTGGCAGAATCGCGCCCATTTCTTCGCTGTGTCGGCTCAGTTGATGAGGCGCATTCTGGTTGAACATGCGCGGCGTCATAACTTGAAGCGAGGGGGCGGCGTGCAGCATGTTTCGCTGGACGAGACGGCCATCGTGGGTGGCGACCGGGCGGCGGACCTGGTGGCGCTCGATGACGCCATGGATGCACTGGCGCGGCTCGATGCCCGCAAAGCGCAGGTCGTCGAGTTGCGCTTCTTTGGAGGACTCAGCGTAGAGGAGACAGCCGAAGTGCTCAAGGTATCGTCCGTCACGGTGATGAGGGACTGGAGCACGGCCAAGGTTTGGCTCTACAGGGAGCTGACCGGCGGCACAACCAATGGACTCTGATCGATGGAAACAAGTCGAGAGCATTCTGCAGGCCGCGCTGGAGCATCCGCCACGGAAGCGCGAGGCCTTTCTGCGGCGTGCCTGCGGCGCTGATACGAAACTGGAGCAAGAAGTTCGTTCCTTGTTGGTTGCGCAGCAAGAAGCCGGAGCTTTTCTAGAGAGTCCGGCTATCGAGATGGCCGCGCGAGTCCTGGCCCTAGGACAGGACCAGGAGACACACGACAGCTCCAGTTCCGTCATCGGCCAGACTGTCTCCCATTACCGCATTATCGAGAAGCTCGGTGGCGGCGGGATGGGTGTCGTCTACAAGGCGGAAGACACAGAACTTCGCCGCTTCGTTGCCCTGAAATTCCTGCCCGAAGGCCTAGCGCAAGATCCGCAAGCGTTAGAACGCCTTCGCCGCGAGGCGCGTGCCGCTTCTGCTTTGAACCATCCCAATATCTGCACGATTCACGAGATCGGCAAGCACGAAGCCCATTCGTTCATCGTCATGGAGTTTCTGGATGGCATGACGCTGAAACATAAGATCGCGGGTCGTCCACTGGAGACTGAGCTGATTCTTTCTCTGGCCATCGAGATTGCCGATGCGATGGATGCCGCTCATGCCGCAGGCATCGTGCACCGTGACATAAAGCCAGCGAATATCTTTCTCACGAAACGAGGGCACGCCAAGATCCTCGATTTTGGACTGGCCAAAGTCACGCCCACCCCCACCGACCTCGGAAAAGCGGGCGCGCAATCTACTGTGACGCTGGAAGAGCACCTGACCAGTCCCGGCACGACGGTGGGAACCGTTGCCTATATGTCGCCGGAGCAGTCGCTCGGCAAGGATCTGGATGCTCGTACCGATCTGTTTTCGTTTGGGGTTGTTCTTTACGAAATGGCGACTGGAACGCTCCCATTTAAAGGCGAGACCCAGGCAGCCATCTTCAATGCAATTCTTAACAAGACTCCAGTGCCTCCAGCACGTGTAAATAACGAAATTCCCCCGAGACTCGAAGACATTGTCAATCGCGCTTTGGAGAAAGACCGCGACCTCCGCTATCAGAGCGCTGCCGAACTGCGTTCAGAGATGAAGCGCTTGAAGCGGGACACAGACTCCGGCCGTTCCCGTGCCGCGGGTCCCGACAGCACTTCCGCCTCAGCGAAGCCTTCGCCATCCGCCCCGTCATCAAGTGCAGCGATCCTGTTGGGTCAAGCAAGAAAACACAAAGGAATGCTCGCGCTCGCATTCTTGGGAGTTTTCCTGTTCACTGCGGCTCTCGCAACTTATTTGTACGTGCGAGCCACGCGAACCGCGGCGAAGAGTGATAGCAGCAAATGGGAGCAACTGACGTTCTTTACGGATGCGGCGGTGTACCCAGAATTGTCGCCGGACGGACGATTGCTGACGTTCATCAGGGGGAAGGGCACGTTTCTGACGCCGGGTGACGTTTACGTGAAGATGCTGCCGTCAGGTGAGCCGGTCCAACTGACGCACGACAAGTTGGTGAAATTGAGTCCCACATTTTCGCCAGACGGGACCCGGATCGTGTATGGGACGGCGGACCCGTGGGACACGTGGGAAGTACCAGTACTGGGAGGAGAACCGCGCCTGATTCTGCGCAACGCGTCGTCACTTACTTGGATTGAGGGCGGAAAGCGGCTTCTGTTTTCGGAGATCAAGAACGGGTTGCATATGGGAGTCGTGACGACGGATGAGGGGCGAGGACAGAGCCGGGATGTATATCTGCCCGTCGGGGACCGAAGCATGGCACACCACTCTTATCTGTCGCCGGACGGGAGGTGGGTGCTGGTAGCGAGTCAGATGGACGAAACGGCGGCCCGCGTGCAGTGCCGCGTTGTGCCATTTGATGGCAACAGCAGGGAGCAGTTGGTTGGGCCTGCAGGCGCGACTTGTACGACAGGAGCCTGGTCGCCGAATGGCAACTGGATTTACTTGAGCACGAACCAGGGCGGGCGGTATCACATCTGGAAACAACGCTTCCCTGGAGGAGAGCCGGAGCAGGTGACATCCGGGCCAACGGAAGAGGAAGGGATCGCGATGGCGCGGGATGGCAGGTCGCTTCTAACTTCGGTGGGGACAACATATTGGACGACCTGGATTCACGATGCCAAGGGGGAGCACCAGATGTCATCCGAGGGAGATGCGTTCTCGACGACATTCTCAAGGGACGGAAAGAAAGTGTTCTATTTGAAGAGGGCTGGGCAGAACGACGCAGCGGAATTATGGAGCACAGAGCTAACCACCGGGAAGAGCGACCGGGTCGTGCCTGGATATGGGATAGACGCAACTTTTGTGGACTACTACGCGAGCTACGATGTTACAGAGGACGGAAATTGGGTGGCCTTTTTGAAGAGGGACGAAAAGGGGATTTCCCATATCTGGATAGCATCAACCGATCACCGCACTTCGCCTCAGCAACTACCGTCCGTGGAGAACGAGGATGAACCGATGTTTCTGCCGAATGGTAACCTGGTCTACCGGGCGAGCGAGGGTGGAAAGAATTACATTTACACCCGGCATCGGGACGGATCGGGCAGGAAGAAGTTGCTTGAGGAAGCGATTCTGGATCTAAGCGCAGTGTCGCCGGACGGGCGATGGATCGTGGTCCTCCTGAAGGACGACGCGGATAAGGATCACCCCTATCGAACGCTGGCCTATCCGAAAGAAGGGGGAAAACCGGTAATCGTGTGCGCGTTGTGTTACAGGGGCTGGAGCGTGGATGGGAAATACTTGGCCTTGCAATTCCAACCGTTACCTTATTCCCAGAAGACTTACTTGTTGCCTGTGAGCGAAAGCGGGCTGCCGGAGTTGCCGCCCCAAGGACTGATCGGTCCTGAAGATCTGAAGAAATCGAATCGAGTTGTGGTACTGCCAAGAGGAGTGGATTCGGTATTTGGGCCGGAGAAATACTCGTACACGATAACGAACATTCGCAGAAATATTTACCGGATCCCGATTTCGTGAAACTGGTTAGCGGCCATTCATATCAGGACTTCTTCACGCTCAGGAAGGACGCCGACCCCGACATCTCAATTCTCAAGCAAGCCAAAGCAGAGTACGCGAAATTGCAGTGACTGCTTCTGGAAGCGACGACTCTTGGCAGGCCGCGCGATTCCACGCTTGCCAGCGATTCTGGGCGAGTGACGGGCTAACCGGCAGTAATCCTCCCTGGACGAAGGAACGAAGACTTGCCGCCTGAGAATTTGCTGATCAAGCGGCGAAGTCACGCTGGCTGCGGATTCAATGTGTCAACCATGTGTTTGCTCTTACACTGAATCTATCGGAGGTATTACGGATCTATTGCAAAAGGGAGTTTTATGCTGGACCCGATTGCCAAGCGTCTTGCCGACTTGCCCACCCTCACTCGAGTCGCTCTCTGCGACCCAGGGAAGCAGCTCTTCAGTTCATCGTCGACCCAGAAACTGCGCAGAGGCCGAACTTATGTCGGCAAGGTTTTCGGGTGTGCACTCCTTGCGCCGGATATCATCGAATCCATTCTGGAAGGACGGCAGCCCAAGAACTGAACTTCGGGAAACTGCGTGAGCGCACTCCGTTGAGTTGGCCCGAGCAGCGCTCCCAGTTTGGATTCGCTCAGGAATCGACACGGCGCCCAGGCAACTCCCTCCTGCAATAAATCCGTGCAGGGAATTAAGCTTCCTAATACGGGCCTATGAATTCCCTGTTCCGGCCTACACGTAGTGGCGTGCTTCTCCCGCAGAATCTGCAATTTGGAGAATAGGAGTGCGAATTTGGGCGTCAGAATTTCGGAAATTCCCTGTATTCTTCCCTGTTACCAGGGAATTTTGGCGGCGCCGTTTGCCGGTGAAGGTTGTTCCCAGTCCCTCGTGAAACTTGAGGGGCTGGCAAAGCATGGCATTACAAAAGGTCAAGTCTTGAGGACGCCAGGCAGAAACTGGAGACAGCGACATGACGAAGACGATGAGCATTCGAATGGATCGCGAGAATTTCGAATTTTTGAGCGAGCTCACCAAGGAACAAAGGAGTGATCTTTCGAAGGCAGTGCGGGATATGGTCACCCGGGGTAGAGTCTTACTCGCGGTGGAAAGGTACAAGAAGGGCGAGGCATCGCTGGGCAGAGCTGCCGAGCTTGCCGGAGTGCCTGTGGGGCAGATGATGACGATCTTGACCGAGTTCGGGGTGGAGAGCAGGATCGAAGATGAGGATTACCTCCAAGGACTCGCGACGCTCCGAAAGGCTTGGTGACGATTTCTAAAATCACATCGACTACCCAGCCCCAAGTTTGTGCACCCCGGTTGCACAGCCAGGGCTCGAACCGAGGTTGTATTCATAACAGACTAGTTGATAAACTAGCTCTGACGGGAGGCACTGATGACAACGGTTGGAGCTTTTGACGCTAAGACGCACCTCAACGCCTTGCTGAGGAGGGTATCCAAGGGGGAGGTGATCCGAATCACGCTACGCGGTGTGCCGATTGCTAAGTTGGTTCCCGCTGGATCCGGGGAGCGGGAAGACCCTCGGGAAGTTGTGCGCGGGATTCGGGATATTCGAAAAGGTGCAACGCTGGGAAAAATCTCGATAAAAGAGCTGATTAATGAAGGCCGCCGCTAAGCAGTTCGTGGTAGATGCCTCCGTGACAGTTGCGTGGTGTTTTGACGACGAATCCACAACGTTTACCGAAGGGATCTTGGATCTCCTTTCGGCGGGAGCGGAAGGGGTTGCGCCGGGTATTTGGCCACTGGAGGTCGCGAATGCCTTGTTGGTTGCTGAACGCCGCAAGCGTATTTCGATGGCGCAGGTGACGGCATTGCTGGGTCGCATTGTGCAACTCCCTGTCTCCGTTGAAACCATTGAGCCTGACCGCGCGTTTAGTCAAGTCCTGTCTGTCGCGCGCCAGCACCAGCTGACGGAATACGATGCGGCTTACGTGGAGCTTGCTCTGCGAAAAGGCCTTCCCTTCGCCACCCTGGACGACAAGCTACGGCAAGCTGCTCGGACGGCCGGTATCAAGTTGGTGTCCGTCTGACTGACCCGCCGATCAGAAATTACATCTTCACACCATGCCGGTGCCGCTGCGAACTGCAGCGCATCGGCTGCTCGCAACATGACGATCCAAGAAGCGATCGTGCTGAACAGTTTTGACGCCGAACAGAATACAGCTGCGGAGAGCCGGGTATTCCCCGTCGCTCCATATGTGGCGGAGGAATTCGCCGACCTATTCACAACCCCCAACGTCGCGGTTCCTGTCCTTGATTGCCAACGGACCTTTTGGGAAAAAGTGACGCTGCTTCATGCGGAAAACCACCGTCCGGACCCGTCAGCATTGAAACTGCGCATGTCACGCCACTGGTCCGACATCGCAGTCATGAGCACCGACCATACATTCGCAACTGAGCGACTCGATCTCCAGCTGCTTGCGGAAGTGGTCAAGTTCAAGAACATCTATTTCGCTTCGAGTTGGGCGAATTACGATTCGGCGTTTCCGGGAACGATGAAACTCGTGCCGAACGAGGCATTGAGCAAGCTATTGAGAAAAGACTACAACGCGATGCGTGAAATGTTTGTCGACGAGCCTCTCCCGTTCGATGACATTCTTGAGCTGCTCAAAGTGCTCGAAGCCAGGATCAACGCTATGGCGAAGACCTCCTACCTTTTTTAATGTGAATACCCATCAACCATAATCCCGTCGCCCAAAAACAAAAGCCCCGCGCGTGGCGGGGTTTTCGGAGAAGCGGATCGATTGCACTTAGACTTTCAGCTTGCGAAATAGAACTCCGGCGAGGCCCACCAACCCAGTTTCGAGCAATCCGAGAGTGCCAGGCTCGGGAACGACCATGCTGGTGTTGCCGCTGGAGATTGTAGTCCTTCCGTTAAAGTAGCCTTTGCCAGTGTTGATCGTCAACTGAACGGTGGCGGCCTGCACGCTCCGCCCGTTATACCAGGTGCCCATCAGGGATCCCGTCAGTATGTAATTGTGCGTGCTATTTTTCAGCGTGATCAGCGTCCAGGTAACCGGACCAGCGAAAGAGCCGTTGAAAATCGTGCCGCTCGGAACGCCGTCGGTGCCGTTGCCAGTGATTTCGAAGCTTCCACCACCATTGAAGGTGCCACCCATCTGCAGGCTTCCACTGGCAAGCGTGCCCGTCGAAAAGCCCAAACTCCCGAGTGCCCCAGTGGTCCAACCTCCTCCGCCAATGCCCCTGATGGCAATGAGTTCGGAGTCGGTCAGGCTTAGGCCCGCCGAACTTCCTATAAGGGTACCACCAACATTCACGAAGTCCACACTACCAGCAAACGCCGTCAGCGGCAAAGCGAGAGTCAGTAAAGCCATCAAAACTATCCGCTTCATGCTTATCTCCTCCTGAACTTATGCCGGGAGACCCGACTCCGAGAGTTGAAGTGCCGCAGGTTTCTCTGCTGAACCGACACCAAGGCTGCTGCCCTACGAGCACCTCGCGTGCCAAATTGGGAAAAATGTAACCTACTGACTCAGCTACTTGTTAGCCCACATCTTGGGCGAGATGGGCAATGCGAAACTGCAAAGCGATGCATATTAGCCCGAATCTCCTTTTTTGGTTCAAAAACGAACCCATCATATATTTCCATCCCGCTGTTCGCCGAGAGTATGAAACAATTTTCATACGGACCGCCCTCCAATGGTCGGAGATCCGAACCCACACCCCGAAATTGTCCGATGTTTCGTCACTTTTGCAACACCTCTCCTTACTCCAACCCGCTGTCAACGGATTCCGGTTGCTAAACTAACCACCATAGTCTATTCAGTCAGTACCGGGAGCAGAGCGATCCGGCACATGTTGCGAGCATATGCAGCGCAATGCCGCGCACCGCCGACGAAGTCGTTCGACACCTTACTTTTGGACCGCGCCGCTGCCGACTAGGTTCCATTTAGCAGCGCAGCAGCTCGCGACGGACGACTTTCATGTCGGGAGCCACGTCAGAATCCAACGCAAAGGCTTTTGCCTCTAACCTGCTAAATTTTTTCCCCGTGACTTGTGCTAGTTTTTTGCCGCGCTTTCCGCTACCCAAGTTGAATCAGTTTTGCTCGCTGCAGTGCGCGGAGGATTTCAGATATGGACCTTTGCTTGCTTAGACCCTGCCGCCAGCGTGCCCCGTAATTCCCCCAGTCGGGTCCCGCACAGCCTTGTGTCTAGCCTTTTTGCCCGGGTTGGAAGGGTCAAGCGGTTGAAGTCCATCCCGCTTAGTGGAGGACTTAAACAGTCGTGCTACAAAGAGATCACGATTCGCGATCTCGTGCGGCATGCCACAGCCTCGCCTTAACAACTGGTACCCAAAGACAGTATGGAGTAAATCGGGTCAGTAGGTTGGGAATTGCCGCAATTCGGCAATTCCTTGCATAGCGGAGTGAGAGCCGTCTCTGAAAAGCGCGCTCAGATCAAGGACGCGTGTCGTCAACCGAAACTTGGAAGCGGAGAAGCAGCCATGATGAACGTATTTGAAACCAAGACCCCCGACGAAACGATTAGTGCAGGCGGCGCCACCTCGGACGGCAGGCAGGATGGCCGCTTGAGGATGAGAACTTGGATTGCCGGCACTGTGGGCGCAAGCCTCTTCCTAGCGATCAGTTGGGGAACGGTCGGGTCGCACGTTCGTCGCTCCGTCGCAGCCATCGGAATGCAGCAGACAGGGGCCTCGCATCTGGTCCACCGTGCTGATTCACTGTCCCTTTCTGGAGACAAGGCCCAAGGAGTGGATTTTTCAACCGCGGCCTGGGGATCTCCAGCAAGCTCCCTCTTATCTCGGTCTGCCCCCCCCAAGGGAGTTGGAAAACCAGTGTTGTCCTATGCAGAGTTGCCGTTGCGGTTCGAGCAAAACCAAGGGCAGACCTCTGACCCGGCAAGGTTCGTGGCTGCCGGACGGGGGTATAGAGTCTCCTTACTTCCGCAAGCAGCCCTCTTAGATTTCATCCCGCCGGATCACAGAAAAAACTCGCGGCATGTTCACTATGGACAAGCCGGTCACTCAAAACTCAAAGCGGGTATTTCCGAAGCACACAGCGCGCCGGGTCGCACCGTTGAGCGGTCCCGTCTGAGCCTGAGCGTCGTGGGTGCAAATCCCAACGCACAGATGCAGGGACTCAGTCCGTTGAGTAGTGCGATTTTCTATTACGAGGGAAAAGACCCAAGTCAATGGCGGAAGAATGTGGCCAGCTACGGAAAGGTGAAGTATCAGGATCTTTATCCCGGAATAGATCTGATGTATTACGGCAATCAAGATCAGCTCGAATACGATTTCGTGGTTGCCCCTGGAAAGGATCCCGGCCAAATTCGGCTCAAAGTGGCAGGAGCGAGGCAGCTGCGTTTTGATAAGGGCGGGAACCTTATTCTCGCCACCAAAGATGGTGAAGTCCTGCTGCAGAAGCCGCATGTTTATCAGATGGACGGTGAAACCCGCCAGGAAATCGCTGGAAACTTCAGCCTGAAGGGGACGCGAGTGGGCTTCTTGATCGGAGCTTACGACCCTTCACGCGCATTGGTAATTGATCCGACTTTGAACTACGCCGCTTACGTCGGGCGCAGCGTGAACGACAAAGTGAACGGGATCGGCCTCGGGTCGGATGGGAGCACGTACGTCTCCGGAATCGCTCCCGCGATGACTACCTCCGGCCAGAATGAAGCCTTCGTCGCACACATCTCCGCCGATGGCAAGACCTTGCTCTACATGACCTACGTTGGCGGAAGCAGCGCGACCGAAGCGCGCGGCCTGGCCGTAGACGCGGTGGGATTCACCTACATTACTGGTTTCACCCAAGCTTCCGATTTTCCGGTGCAAAATGCACTGCAGGGGTCGTGCAGTTTGGATGCCAAGGACGTATGCGAAGGGCAAGCTTTTATAACGAAGCTAAATCCCGATGGCTCGCTGAATTTTTCCACATTTCTTGGCGGCAGTGGCACGAACGCCGGTAACGCTATCGCCCTCGACACTGCGGGGAACATATATGTCGCGGGCTCGACGACTTCCACGAACTTCCCGATTATCCACCAGGCGCAAGGTATCCCAGGCGGCCACGGCGACGCATTCGTTGCAAAAATCATGGGAGATGGGTCGCAGGTTGTCTACGCGACATACCTTGGCGGCACGGGCCCAGACGAAGCTTTGGGCATCGCGGTTGACGCAAACTCAAGTGTGTATGTGACCGGTCAAACACAGTCCATGGACTTCCCGACGGAACATCCATTGCAAGAGCACTGCCTGCTGAACACCTCCAACCAGTGCGCCGGCGAAGCCTTTGTGACCAAACTGACGCCCGATGGTTCTTCGTTTGTTTACTCCACGTACTTGGGTGGGAGCGGCGGAGATTCCGGTAATGCGATCGCGGTGGACGCTGAGGGACAGGCATACCTTGCAGGGGAGACTTCCTCGCAGGATTTCCCGGTGCTTTCCCCGTTGCAAAAGCAAGCAAAAGGAACGAGCCAGGCATTCATTGCAAAGTTGCAGCCTAACGGGGCAGCGCTTGTGTACTCCACATATTTAGGCGGTAGCGCGGCCGACTTGGCTACGTCCATCGCAGTGGACAAATATGGCCACGCCTTCGTGAGCGGGCAGACAGATTCCGCCGACTTCCCCACCCTGAACCCAGTTCAAGCAGCCTGCCACAAGAATACAAGTGGAGCATGCAGCCAGGATGCTTTCCTAGCAGTCTTGGGCAGCGGCGGCTCGACGCTGCGGTTTTCGACGTACCTTGGCGGATCTGGCGTTGACGAGGGCAGCGGCATCGCACTAGACGCCAAGGGTTCCGCTTACATGGGCGGCGCATCTACGTCTGCAGACTTTCCGATGGCGACTCCGGTTGCAGTTTCTTCGCAGTCTTCCATACTTAATGCGAGCAGCGCTTCTTCGGCGGTAACGGGCGGAACCTCGGGCTCAACCGGTGCCTCGCTCAGCGTGCCATCCGGCGGCGGCGTGGTAGCTATGCTTTCCGGTTTGCCCAATCAGGACCCTCAGGTCGCTTGCTCGGGCAGCATCAATTGGGTAGGGACCGCGGGCGACAACCAATGGACAACGGTAACAAACTGGGACAAAGGAGTATTGCCGGTATCGACAGACACGGTATGCATTGGAACAGCTTACGCGAGTGAGACGATCACTGTCGGCAGCATCTCTTCCACCACCAATCAGACCATCACAAGTCTGGTCAGCAATGCCAACATTACCTATGCGAATGGCCCTCTCACCGTAAGCGACGGCGCTGACTTTGTGAATGCACTGTCGATTACCAGTGGTACGCTCACGCTGAACGGCACCAGTGGCAGCAGCGTGGGCACCACGATGACGTTGAATGGGACGCTTACTGGCACGGACACTCTGACCATCGCAGGAGCGCTGACCTGGACGAGCGGGACGATGAGCGGCAGTGGCATCACCAACGCCATGGCGGGCGGGACCTTTTCTGGAGGGCCGAGTCTAGCTACGCGCACGCTGAATAACAGCGGAACCATCAGCTATACGGACGGCACTCCATTCCTCATCTACACCGGCGCTCAGATCAACAACCTCAGCGGCGCAACCTGGAATATCACGGCCAACGGCGGCTTCGCTCAGGAGACAACTCCGAACGGTGCGTTCAACAACGCCGGGACCTTTGAGAAAACAGGTGCAACTGGCACGAGCACTGTTTATTTGCTGCCCTTCAATAACAATGCCGGAGGCACGGTGGCGGCCAACGTGGGAACTTTGGCATTCTCCGGCGGCGGTACTGAGTCATCTGGCTTCACCGTCGCTTCGGGAGCTAATCTGAACTTCTCCAGCAGCACGGCGTTCAACTTCAATTCCGGCTCGACAGTCAGCGGCGCGGGAACGGTGAATCTCAGTGGGACCACTGTGAACTTCAATTCCGGTTCGAGTTTGTCTGCGGTGACGAACATCTCGAGCGGGACAACCACGTTTACCACCGGCTCGACGGTGACATTACCTTCGCTCACGCTAAGCGGCACGTTGACGGGCCCCGACACGGTAACCGTCACCGGAGCGCTGACCTGGACGGGCGGGACGATGAGCGGCAGTGGCATCACCAACGCCATGGCGGGCGGGACCTTTTCTAGCGAGCCGAGTCTAACTACGCGCACGCTGAATAACAGCGGAACCGTCAGCTATACGGACGGCACTCCATTCCTCATCTACACCGGCGCTCAGATCAACAACCTCAGCGGCGCAACCTGGAATATCACGGCCAACGGCGGCTTCGCTCAGGAGACAACTCCGAACGGTGCGTTCAACAACGCCGGGACCTTTGAGAAAACAGGTACAACTGGCACGAGCACTGTTTCAGTGCCCTTCAATAACAATGCCGGAGGCACGGTGGCGGTGAATGTCGGAACACTGTCTCTCTCCAATATGAGCACCGCAGTCGGGTCGTTCTCCGTGGCCACCGGGGCCACGCTGACCTTGGGCAGCAGCGGAACATACGCCTTGACCGGACCGGTTACTGGTGCCGGGACGGGGGTAGTTACCTTCGCCGGGGGAACCGCGAACATCACCGATACCTACAATGTTGCGGGAACGACATCCGTCACCTCAGGGGTGGCAAATTTCAACGCCGGTACGACGGTGACCAGTGTCGGCGTTTTGAGCGTAACGGGCGGCACGCTGAACTTCTCCACCGGCAGCCTGATCACTACGCCTTCGCTCACGCTAAGCGGCACGTTGACGGGCCCCGACACGGTAACCGTCACCGGAGCGCTGACCTGGACGGGCGGGACGATGAGCGGCAGTGGCATCACCAACGCCATGGCGGGCGGGACCTTTTCTAGCGAGCCGAGTCTAACTACGCGCACGCTGAATAACAGCGGAACCGTCAGCTATACGGACGGCACTCCATTCCTCATCTACACCGGCGCTCAGATCAACAACCTCAGCGGCGCAACCTGGAATATCACGGCCAACGGCGGCTTCGCTCAGGAGACAACTCCGAACGGTGCGTTCAACAACGCCGGGACCTTTGAGAAAACAGGTACAACTGGCACGAGCACTGTTAGTGCGATCTTCAACAACACGGGGATGGTGCTCGCCAATGCAGGCACGCTTTCGTTTACGGGAGCCTATACTCAGACCGCCGGAAATACCTACCTCGGCGGCGGGAGCATTCAAACGAGCAATCCGCTCAGCATCCAGGGCGGAACCTTCACCGGCAGCGGAACGATCACAGCTGCTGGGTCCGGAAACCTCTCAAATACAGCTGGAACGCTCTCTCCGGGAGTTTCTACAACGGTTGGAACTATTGCGATTGGCACGAGTACAACTGCGAACTACAGCCAAGGCAGCACGGCTGCGTTTGACGTAAAGATCGGCGGCACCAGCTCGTTCGACTCTGTCAGCGCAACCGGCACTGCCACGTTGGCAGGTACGCTGAACGTAACCCTTATCAATTCCTTCAGCCCGGCTCTGAGCAACACCTTCACGATTTTGACCGCAGGTTCCGTAGGCGGCACTTTCGGAACAACCAACCTTCCGACTCTCTCGACCGGCTTGGGATGGAAAGTTACGTATAACACAACCTCTGTGGTGCTGTCGGTTGTGTCGGTATCTTCCCCAGTCGTGACCCTTCCCACGACCAGTCTGACGTTCCCGAACACGATTGTGGGCACCTCTAGCCCGGTCAATAGGACTGCCATATTGGAGAATACTGGCACAGCGCCTCTGATCATTACTTCGATCGTGCCGACCGGCGCGGATGCAGGCAATTATTCTTATTCAACCGACGCGACCCAACCCTGCCCCATCTCGCCTGCAACGCTGGGCAACGGAAGCAGTTGTGTTCTCGATGTCACCTTCACGCCCTTATCGGCAGGAACGCACAACAACGCTCAAATCACCATCACTGACAATAACGGGAACGTGGTCGGCTCCACACAGACGATTAGCCTTTCCGGCACAGGCATTCAGTTGGTCTCCATCGCGGTCACGCCGAACCCGGCAACTGTTCCCATGGGCAGCAAAATCCAATTTACGGCCACAGGAACCTACACGGATAGCAGCACCCAGAATCTGACGACTACCGCAACCTGGAACTCCTCAAACACAGCAATTGCGACGATCAGCAACGCCTCCGGGTCCCAAGGGCAGGCTACGGGCGTGGCTGGGGGAAGCACCAACATTACCGCGGTCCAGGGAAGTATCACGTCGACACCTGTAGATGTTCTGACCGTAACCACCGCCACGCATTTCTCAGTTTCGGCTCCGGGAACCGCCACGGAAGGCACTGCCTTTAGCTTCGCCGTGACGGCGCTTGATCAAAACAACAACACGGTCCCGGGCTATTCAGGGACGGTGCATTTCACCAGTACGGATTCCCAGGCGACCCTGCCTGCGAATTCGACGTTGACCAACGGGTCCGGCACATTCTCGGCCACCCTGAAGACGGCGGGAACCCAGACAATCACCGCTACCGACACCGTAACAAGCACGATTACTGGCACCTCAAACGCGATTAGCGTGAGCTCGGGAACCGCGGCCACGATTACGGCGACCAGCGGGACTCCGCAGAGTGCCGCCATCAACACGGCGTTCGCGGCGCCCCTGGTAGCGACAGTGAAGGACAGCGGCGGCAACCCGGTATCGGGTGTGACCGTGACCTTCACCCCGCCAGCTTCGGGAGCCAGCGGTAGTTTCGCCGGCGGAGTCAACACGGCGA
>Ga0326727_10009699_pt1 | contig 23464 bp, 15 predicted proteins | sample MB2enrmetagenome_FD_207643 | JGI IMG/M metagenome (GOLD analysis project Ga0326727, IMG submission 207643) | Lab enriched peat soil microbial communities from McLean, Ithaca, NY, United States - MB29MY | ecosystem: Environmental > Terrestrial > Soil > Wetlands > Peat | place: USA: New York... | reverse complement strand
ATCAATGGACCATTTCTACCAGCGATGGAAGCCTTTCCGCACATTATGAGCATACGGTGGTGATCACGGCGAATGATGCGATTCTGCTTACTGCGGCTTAGGTAGAATCCGGGATATGCCGACCCGACTTCTTCCGTTATTGCTGCTGACCGGACTGCTGAGCGCGCAGCATTATGAGCCAACCTGGGACTCGGTGGATAAGCGGCCCACGCCCTCCTGGTTCTCCGACGCCAAGTTCGGCATCTTCATTCACTGGGGCGTCTATTCGGTTCCGGCTTACGCACCCGTGCTTCCGAATGATCTGGCTTACGCGGAGTGGTATTGGCACGCCATCACCGAGGGAAAGAAACCTGGGGCGAATCCGGTGGATGCCGGGTCCTGGGCATTTCATAAGCGCGTTTATGGACCGGACTTTCCTTACCAGAATTTCGCGCCCCAGTTCCGCGCTGAGTTGTTTGATCCCGACCATTGGGCCACGGTGATCGAGCAATCCGGAGCCAAGTATGTGGCGCTTACATCGAAGCATCACGAAGGTTTTGCTCTGTGGCCGAGCAAAGAGGCGTCGGCGACGTGGGGCCGTCCGTGGAATGCCGTGGACATTGGGCCGCATCGCGATCTGCTGGGTGACTTATCGGCGGCGGTGCGGCGCACAAATGTCAGGATGGGCTACTATTACTCTCTTTACGAGTGGTACAACCCGCTCTGGCTCAGAGACAAGAAACGCTATGTTGCCGAGCACATGCAACCGCAGTTCAAGGATCTGGTTACACATTACCAGCCCGACATTATCTTTTCGGATGGGGAGTGGGAACTGCCGTCAGCCGACTGGCGCAGCGCCGAGCTTCTGGCATGGCTCTTTAACGATTCACCGGTCAAAGACAAGGTTGTGATCAACGACCGGTGGGGGAAGGAAACCAAGCACAAGCACGGCGGCTACTGGACAACTGAATACACCGCCGGTATGAGCATCACCGATCATCCGTGGGAAGAGAGCCGGGGCATGGGTTACTCCTACGGTTACAATCGCGATGAGGAGTTGAAGGATTATCATACGGGGCGGCAGTTAGTGTTGATGTTGGTGGATACGGTAAGTCGCGGCGGCAACTTGCTGCTGGACATTGGGCCCCGTGCGGACGGGCGCATTCCGGTGATTATGGAGCAGCGGTTGAAAGAGATTGGGGACTGGCTGAAGATAAACGGGGACGCGATCTACGGGACTCGGCCGTGGAAGGTGTCCCGCCAGTGGAGTGAAGGGGAGCAGCCCAAGATCGACTACAACCAGGAGTTCAAAACCCCATATGATGTCTCGAAGCTAGCCGAGAAACCGGAACCAGGGAGGGCGGCGATTGATGCGTTCTTTACTTCCAAGGCGCAGGATGTTTACGCGATTCTGCCGCGCTGGCCGGGGCGGGAGTTTACAATCAAGGGGGTTGATGCAGCGAAGGTGAAGTCGGTCAGTCTGTTGGGAATCAACCGTGCACTGCATTGGAAGGTGAAGGGTGATTCCGTGACCGTGGAACTGCCCGATCTTACGGGCGAACTGATGGGTCAGCCCGCCTGGGTGCTGATGTTAAAAGACTAGCCCACTTGGTTCACGGGTGACGCCGAGAAGCACAGAAGCAGCAGGATGAGCGCCAGGACGCCTAGCTGCCACCGAACCGTGCCGATTCCGGCGACGTCGTAGATCTGGGGATGTCTGCGCGCAAAGAAGAACAAAATAACCGCCCAAAGCAGCCAGCCGATCCAGAAGATTCCCATCGCAAGCAGCGCGACAATGACCACGCGCGTCACCCACTTATGCTTGTTTTCGAAAAGCGCGTAGATGATATGGCCGCCATCCAATTGTCCGGCCGGTAGCAGGTTGAGAGCCGTCGCAAACATCCCAACCCAAGCTGCACGCGCAACCGGATGCAGATAGATGTCGTGCACGCCGTAACCTGGAAAAACAAGCAACTCCAGTGCCCGCAAGAGAAGCGGGGTTCCGAAATGTAGGCTTCCAGCATCCGCAATTCCCGGGATCACCTTCGAGAGCGCCAGCCCAACTCCGGCAGCGGGCAGCAGGAAGATGAATCCGGCGATGGGTCCGGCGATGCCGACATCGAACAGCTGCTTGCGGGAAAAGATGGGAGAGCGGATGCGGATGAAGGCTCCCATGGTCCCCGTAAAGGTAGGCGCGGGCAAAAAGAAGGGGAGAGATGCATTGATCCCGTAGTAGAGGCACGCCACGTAGTGACCGCACTCGTGGGCCATCAGGATGGTGAGCAGTGTGAGTGAGAATGGCAGACCCTGCGCGAGGATCTGCGGTTCCCGCCACCAGGACCAGAACGCGTCCATGTCCCGGCTGGGTTCGAACGCGGCCAGGTTGTGATCGAAGTTGTAGGAAAAACGCGCGCCGACTGCCGACGTCGACAGCAAGGTCAGAGCAAAAAGTAGAATATGGAGCCACACGCGGTTGGTGCGCAACGATTCCAGAGCCGACGCGCGGCTGAGGTCGAGGTGCGTCAGCCACAGGGGCTCGCGGCTGTCCTGAAATTCGGGTGTTTCCGGAAAAGACAAAAACGACCGCGATTACTGCAGGGTTTGCAGTTCCTTCCCGGGCTTGAAGCGCACGGCCTTGCCCGGCGGAATGGAAACCTCGGCGCCCGTGCGCGGGTTGCGGCCAATCCCGGTTTTGCGCGGCTTGACGTTGAAAACACCGAAACCGCGCAATTCAATGCGGTCGCCATGTTCCAGGGCCTGCTTCATCTTCTCGAAGACGGTCTCGACGGCCATCTCGGCTTTAGTCTTGGTAATGCCGGTCTTGTTGACCACCTCGTTGATAATATCCAGCTTGATCAATTTTTGCGGCCTCCGGGGAAATGAGCGGGTCAACTTGATGATAGAGTTGCAGTTAGCTCGATGTCAAGCGAGGAGGTTTTCAGATGAATCGCCGTTATTTCCTGATGGGCACCGCCGCGGCCGCCGCTGGGGCGGTTACGCGCGGGGTCGCCAGCCCCAACGACACTATACGAATCGCCTGCGTGGGAGTGCGTGGGCAAGGCAACGCGCACATCAAGGAGTATTCCAAGATGTCGAATGTCGAGATCGCGGCCATTTGCGATATCGATGAAAGCGTTCGCAACAAGCGCCTGGGCGAGATTGAAGCGTCGGGGCATAAGCGCCCTGCCGGATATAGTGATTTGCGCAAGGTTCTGGAAGACAAAAACATTGACGCGATTTCTATCGCCACGCCGAACCACAGCCACACGCTGCAGACCATTTGGGCGTGCCAGGCGGGCAAGGACGTCTATTGCGAGAAGCCGTGCTCCCACAACATGTTCGAGACGCAGCAGATTGTGGCCGCGGCTAAGAAGTACGACCGGATTGTGCAGCACGGAACCAATAGCAGGTCGAGTCCGGCCCTGCGCGAAGGGATGGTAAAGCTGCGGGAAGGCGTCATCGGCGACGTTTATATGGCGCGGGCGCTGTGCTTTAAATGGCGCGACACCATTGGACGCAAACCGGTGGAGCCAGTGCCGCCGGGTGTGGATTACGATCTGTGGCTGGGTCCCGCGCCGGTGCATGCGTTCACCCAGAACCGCTTCCATTACAACTGGCACTGGTTCTGGGATTACGGGAATGGCGATCTGGGCAATCAGGGCATTCACGAGATGGACGTGGCGCGTTGGGGCCTGAACGTGCAGCATCCGACTAAGGTGAGCGCCATTGGCGGGCATTTCATGTTCGATGACGACCAGGAAACACCGAACACGCTGAACGTGGCCTATGAGTTCCATGATGGCGGCAAGGCGCGCATGATGGAGTTTGAAGTGCGGCATTGGATGAGTAACAATGAGGCCGGCATCGGCAAGCATGGGGAGAACGATCCAAATACTATCGGCAACCTATTCTATGGGAGCGAGGGCTACATGGCGATCGACGGCTACGGGACTTACAAGACTTACCTGGGCAAGAAGAACGAGCCGGGTCCCGCCGCGAATGAGCCGGGGAATAACTGGGCTAACTTCATTGATGTGCTGCGCACGCGGGACCGCTCTAAGCAGAATGCGCCAATTGAAGAAGGGGCTCTGTCGGTGCAGTTGGTGCACTTGGCGAATATCAGCTATCGAGTGGGACGGACGCTGCAATTTGACGCGCAGAATTTTAGCGTGACTGGCGACGCCGAAGCAACTGCGATGTTTACCCGGAAGTATCGGGCGCCGTTTGTGGTGCCGAGGATTATTGGGTGAAGAGCATCGAAGTTTGGGAGGCGTATTGCAGTGAGTCCCAACCCTGAGACACGATATTGATGTAATGTTTTCCCGGAGCAATGTCGCTTGGTAACTGAAGATTAATTTGAAGGACCCCGGCAACTAATCCTGGGGCTGAGCCCGCGTAGAGAACCGTCGCTGGCTGGCCGTCGAGGTACGCGATCACCGGCAATAGAGGAGTTGTGAGGTTACCGCCCATAATGACTCCGTCCATCTCCGGAGGGTTCGAGACACCCTGTCCGGTTCCATAGATCACGACATAGGAACCCGCCTTCGCCGGGTTGGCGCTGGAATTAGTCGAGCTATCGGCATTTGCAATGGCAAAGATGCCCAGGTCGGCTGGGGCGCTTGAAGCGTGATAGATATCGCTAACCACTCCGTTGTAAGTGACCTGAACCTCTCGCGACTGCTGTCCTGATGTCTCGAAGGGGACCACGAAATTTGTCTGCGTCTGGCTCACGTAGAGGAGCGGGGCCGGATAGCCATTCACCGTGATAGCAACGCCGCCGTATTGCCAAGGGAACTGGCCGTTGGACAACGGGACGACCTGGCCTTCGGACGGCCCCAGGTTATTGCCGAAAACAGCGGCTAGTTCGCCAGGCGCAAGTTCCGTGTCGTAGCTCGCGGCGTTCGCCACGCCCTGGTATGCGATGAGCGGCTGCGTAACGACTGGGCATCCGGCCGTCAGTTCACGCACGGTCGAAACACTCGTATCCGCATAATACAGATTACCGGAGGGGTCGCTGACGACCCATTCAGCGTACCCCAGGTCCACCTTGCCGGGCTGGCCGGTAGTGTGCGGAAGCGCCGGGTTCTCGCGGCCGAGAGTAAAGATTTGACCTCCAGGAGTGACTTCCTGGATGCTTGCCGAGTTAGCGAAGCCTGTTTGGTTCCAGAGATATACATTTCCCGAGCCGTCGGCGGTCATTCCCCGGACGCTGGAGGTTTCGTTCGGGAGCTGCGGAAGGGTCAAGGTTGTCGTCGCACCGCCGATTGATAGCTTGCTTAGAGTATTTCCGGTTACCCAGTACATGTTTCCGGAAGGATCAAAGGTCCATGCGGATGCCGCCGACAATGTCTTGATTGGGTTGCCGAGATTTAGAATCTCACCTTGCCCATTAAACTCGTACACCCCACCTACCGAGGAAGCATAGATGTCACCCGAACGGTCCACTGCGAGTTGGCCGGGAAATAAGAAGCCACTATTCGCGGGAATCAACGTCGATATGATCCCCTGAGTGTTGATCTTGCGGACGAGCCCGGCTTCATCTGAGAGATAGATGTTCCCCGCCCCATCCAAAGCGATGCCGAAAGTGTACCCGATACCTGCCTGCGCCGCTAGGCCGCCATCGCCTGACGCGGCCTGACCAGTGCTGGTGCCGGCGACGTGCGTGATGATTCCATTCGGAGAGATCTTACGAACCTGATAGGCAGGGGAGTCCACTACATAGATGTCGCCGGCTGCGTCGACCGCGATAGCTCCGGGAAAATTGAATTGGGCGGCGGTGGCAGGGCCGCCATCGCCCGTATCTACAAACTCATTAGCTCCGGCGAGCACGGTGTTTGAAATGACCGAGGTAACCATGTTGCCACCCGTGTAATAGAGTGTGGTTTGATTGAACGCGATTCCATAAGCCGAACTGGCAGAGGTTGTAAGTTGCGAGACGCCGCCCGACGGTGACAGTTCGAAGACTCCGGGGGCAAAGCTGCCGGAGCCGATCGCCAGATTCCCGTCTGAATCGATGGCAATCGATTGGGGTTCCACGTCGGGCAACGCGGCAGCATAGTTGGTGATCACGCCCGCCCCATTCACCTGGAGAACCATCCCCAGTAGAGAACTCTCGCAGATGTATAGGTTACCGTCGCTGTCAATTGCCAGGTTGGCTGGGTTGACTAAGGCATACAATGTCGCAGGCCCGCCGAGCCCCGGCGGCGCAACCGAGTTAGTGTAGGGCGGTTCTACGACTCCCGAACCGGCAACAGTGGAGATCACGCCTTGTGGATTGATTTTACGAACCCGCAGATTCCCAGAGTCAGCGATGTAGACATTCCCCGCGTTGTCGGCGAGCACATCCAGCGGAGCCTGGAGCTCAGCTGCCGTCGCCTGTCCGCCGTCGCCGGAGAAGTTGGCTACTCCAGTGCCCGCATATGTTGTGATGATACCGCTCGAGTCAATTTTGCGAATGCGATTGTCCCCGTCGACAATATAGACATTGCCTTGGTTATCAGGACTTACCGCAACTGGCAAATAAAGCTGGGCGCTTGTGGCGAGTCCACCGTCGCCGCTGAATCCTGCGGTTCCCGTTCCGGCGATTGTCGTCACAATGCCGTCTGGAGTCACCTTCCGAACGCGCTGGTTGTTCGTATCCGCTATAAACAGGTTTCCAGATTGATCGAAGCGGATGCCAGTGATCCCATTGAAATCAGCGCTGATGGCCGGACCACCATCGCCGCTGTAAAGCGATGCTGGACCCGCGACCGTTTGGATGGTGCAAGGCGGAGTTTGACAGAACGCAATTGCCGCACAAAGGAAAGGCGTGACGCCTGCAATTGATCGCATGTGGCTAACAGCATAGCAGCACTAATGATCGCGCGACAATAAGAGTTAAGTGCGGTTACAACTTTCTTCTTACCATAGTCACTACTGCGTAAATAAAACTGATCCTTGCAGGGCATTGCTTGCGGTTCCCGACGAGATCACCAAGCTGTGCTGGCCGTAAGGTAATAGGTCGGGTAGTTGCAAGTTGATTTGCAGAACGCCGGCTACCAATCCCGGAGCGGAACCGGCATAGAGCACTATTGCAGGCTGGCCATCAATCGTGGCCGTAACCGGGGTCACGGGAAGTGATAGCGAATCGCCCATGACCTCGCCGTCTGTTTGAGGCGGATTGGACACGCCCTGGCCCGTGCCATAGATCACTACGTAAGAACCGGCCTTTTCGGGATTCGAGGCGGAGTTGACGGAGTTGTCGGCATTTGCGATGGCGAAGATGCCGGGGTCGGCTTCACCTTCGTTGAAGTAGGCGGCCGTGCTTGTCCCGTTGTAAGTCAGTTGAACTGTTCGTCCTCGTTGCCCTTCGACCTCAAACGGGGTGACGAAGTTTACCTGGGCCTGACTTACATACAGAAGCGGAGCGGGATAGCCGTTGACAGTGACTGCAACCCCATCAAACTGGGTGGAGAACTGTTCCCCGAATAGACCTAGATTGACCGGAACGACTACGCCGTTCGCGGGCCCGAGGTTTTGTCCGAAGATCGCCGCGATTTCTCCAGCCACGAGGGCTGTGGAGTCAAAACTTGCCGCGTTCACCACTCCATTCCATGGGATTAGGGGTTGCTCGACAACCGGGCAACCGGCGGCCAGTTCACGTACGTTCCGATCAAGGGTGTCCGCAAAATAGAGGTTCCCAGTGGCGTCGCTGACTAACCAGGCGACTTGACCCAAATCCACCTGGTTAGCCGGACCATTTACGTAGGGCCAAGCAGCATTGTGGCGAGCTATGTCAACAATAATACCGGTGGGAGTGACTTCCTGAATATCGCTACCCGGATACGCCGAGAGGTAAGCGTTACCGTAGCCGTCAATGGCTAATTGTGCGCCTTGGAATTCTGCAATCTCGGGCAGGGCAATCGCTGTGTTGGCGGTTACATTGGTCAAGGTCCCGCCAGAGATCGAGTAAAGACCGCCGTTCGGGTCCAGTGCCCACGCGAAACTATCAGCCTGGCTCAGGACGGGAAACGTGCTCTGTTGCGTTCCAGCGTGAGTGAAGACAAACACCCCTAACTCTTCCTGTACATAGATAGCACCGGACGGATCGACCGCTAGTTTCGTCGGCGCGATTAGCTGACCTTGCGCGCCTATAATTGTGGAAATAATTCCTTGCGTATTTACCTCTCGAACGGTCCCGATGTCGGTAAAGTAGACGTTTCCGGCACTATCGGTAGCAATACCCTCCACGAGTCCGATGCCGGCCTCGGTAGCGGGGCCGCCGTCACCCGACGGACCCGCGGCTGTTCCAGTCCCCGCAAACCGCGTCATGGTCCCGTCCGGCGCAACTTTGTGAATCTCCGAAGCGCCGGGATCAACTATGTAAAGGCTGCCTTGCGAATCAGCGGCGATTGGGCCGGGACTCATGAATGGAGAGTTCGTGGCGCTCCCGCCATCGCCCGAGTTTCCGGAAGTAGTCGCACCCGCGTAGATCGCGTTGGAAGCCGCGAGATAGATGGAGTTTTCAAAGCCGTAGTAGAGCGAAGTTTGATTCAGTGCGATGTTCAGACCGATATCCGGGGTAAGTTGTGACACGACGCCGGACGGGGACACCGCAAAGATGCCGCCTGCGGCAGATCCAACCGGTGACGCGATCACCAGATTGCCGCTGGTATCGAACGCGATTGCAACCGGAGCGAATTCAGCGGATGTGGCGGGCTGGCCGAGAGGGGATGTTCCGACCTGCCCATTCCCAGCGAAATCCCTGATCACGCCGTTCGCGTCCACCTCGAAAACCATTGCAAGATCGTTGTCGGCGATAAATAGGTTTCCCGCGCTATCTACGGCAAGGCTGGTCGGATTCTCTAGTGAATACGCGGTTGCCGGCCCACCAAGCTGCCGAGGCGGATTCGCCTGGCGATAGACATAGTAAGGTTCATCGACCGCCGATCCGGCGACAGTCGAAATGATACCTTGCGGGTTAACTTCTCGAACGCGAAAGTTGCCGGTATCGGCGATGTAAACGTTGCCCCTATCATCCGCCAGAACGTCAACCGGGCTTTGGATCTCGGCTGCCGTGGCCGGTCCGCCATCGCCGGCAAAGTTTGCAGTGCCATTGCCCGCAAACGTTGTGATCACGCCGCTCGAATTGATCATTCGAATGCGGTTGTCTCCCTCAGCAATGTAGAGGTTGCCTTGGCTATCGGGACTTACAGCGACCGGTAGATAGAGTTGGGCACTGATAGCTGGCCCGCCGTCTCCACTGTATCCCGCGACCCCGGTACCCGCGATGGTGGTTACGATACCGGCCGGTGTTACCTTACGAACGCGCTGATTGTCGGTATCCGCGATGTAAAGGTTGCCGAACTGGTCGAAGCGGAATCCACCGATGTTATGAAAGTAGGCGCTGGTCGCCGGCCCGCCGTCACCGCCAAAGAACGAAGGTGGTCCGGCGATGGTCTGGATGGTGCAGGGCGCGGTCTGGCTGAGTGCGGCAGTTGCGGCAAAGGTACTTAGCGTTAATAATCTAGTCATTTTGTAAAAAGCATCGCAGTTTGAACGGTAGTCTGCAAGGTGTTCCAGCCCAGTGACACGATGTTCAGGCTATGCTGTCCAGAGGCCAACTGACCGGGTAATTGCAGGTTCACCTGAAGGACTCCGGCTACCAGACCGGGAGCGGAACCGGCGTACAGCAGTGTCGCGGGTTGACCATCCAGGTACGCGATGACAGGCAGCAATGGGGTGGAAAGAACTTCTCCCATAATCACCCCGTCTGTTTCCGCGAGGCTTGAAGCACCCTGCCCAGTGCCGTAGATCACAACATAAGATCCGGCTGGCGCGGGGTTGGATGCCGAGTTCACGGACGCATCTGAATTTGCAATTGCAAATATGCCCGGATCGGCGGGGCCGCTAGCGGCGGAGTAGATATCGCTATCGATTCCGTTGTAAGTGACCTGTACGTCTCGCATCTGCTGACCAGATACTTCGAATGGAACAACAAAGTTAGTCTGACCCTCACTAACATAGAGAACTGGCGCAGGGAAGCCATTCACAGTAATGGCAACGCCGGAGTATTGATTGGGGAACTGGCCGTCACGGACGGGAACAATCTGCCCAACAGATGGCCCTAGGTTATCGCCGAAGAGGGTTGCCAGTTCGCCTGGCGCCAAAGCTTCGGTATCGTAGCTCGCGGCGTTAGCCACACCCCCATATGCGATCAATGGTTGGGTGACAACGGTGCATCCGGTCGTAAGCTCACGCACGCTCGAGTAACTGCCATCTGAGTAATACAGATTCCCCGATGGATCACTGACCATGTAGTCCGCAAAGCCAAGGTCGACCTGACCGGGCTGCCCGGTAGTATGTGGAAGCGCGCCGTTCTGCCGCGCCACGGTGAAGATGTCACCGCTCGACGTCACTTCTTGAATGGTGGTCGAGTTGCCAAGACCCGATTGGTTCAAGAGATATACATTGCCAGAGCCATCCGTGGTTATTTCTTCTACGCTGCGGCCTTCATTGCTTAGTTGAGGTAGCGCGATGGCCGCTACGGTGCCGTCTGTCGACAACCTGCTTAGCGTATTTCCAGTTATCCAATAAGTGTTACCTGACGGATCAAGAGTCCATGCCGAGGCAGCGGACAAAGTCTGAATAGGGTTAGCGCCGTTCAGAAATTGCCCTTCTGCTGTAAACTCATACACTCCCCCGGCGGTGGAGACGTATATATTCCCCGCGGGATCAACGGCAAGCTGCCCCGGGTCGACAAGGCCTTGTTGTACCCCGAGCACGGTCGAGATGATGCCCTGTGTGTTGATCTTACGCACTAGACCTGCCGTGTCGGACAGGTAGATATTACCTACAGCGTCCGTCGCGATGCCGAACGTATACCCGATGCTGGCTTCTGCTGCTGGCCCGCCGTCGCCCGATGCGCTTTGACCTGTACTGGTGCCCGCAACGTGCGTGATGATCCCGTCCGGAGCAATCTTCCGCACCTGATACGCGGGAGCGTCCACAACGAAGAGATCCCCTTGGAAATCGATCGCCATGGGGGCGGTAAATTCAAAGAGAGCACTACTCGCTGGGCCGCCATCACCCGAGTCGACAAACGCATTCGCACCCGCAAGCGCGGCATTTGTCGATAGTGACGAGACCTGGTCGGCGAACGCGTAATAGAGCGTAGTCTCATTGAAGGCGATGACTGAGACGTTTGTCGAGGAACTAATCTGTGACACGGATCCGGCCGGAGTTACTTCGTAGACGCCTGTCGAGAAGCCACCGGGAGATGCAATGGCGAGATTGCCGTTCGAATCGAACGACAGGGAAGTTGGCGTGATAAAGCCAGTGCCAGCGGCGTAGTTGGTGATGATCCCGCTGGCATCGACTTTGAACACGAGGTTTAGCTGGGGATCGCCAATATAAACGTTCCCGGCGGCATCTACCGCAAGAGCGGACGGATCGCTGAAGGAATAAGCTGTCGCCGGTCCTCCGAGTTGCTGTGGAGGCGTGGCATTGATGAATGGCGATTGAACGATTCCCGATCCCGCGACCGTGGAGATCATTCCCTTTGGATCGACCCTGCGAACCCGGAGATTACCGGTGTCAGCAATGTATAGATTGCCGCTGTTGTCGGCGACAAGGTCCAGCGGAGCCTGGAGTTCTGACACGGATGCCGCTCCGCCGTCGCCTGCGAAATTCGCTATCCCGTTTCCGGCGATGGTGGAGATCACCCCGTTGGAATCGACCTTGCGAACGCGATTGTCGCCGTCGAGTATGTAGACATTGCCTTGGTTATCGGGACTTACTGCGACTGGCAAATAGAGTTGCGCGCTCGTGGCAGGACCGCCATCGCCGCTGAAACCGGCAATTCCCGTTCCGGCTATCGTACTCACGATTCCGGCCGGAGTTACTTTGCGGACGCGTTGATTTCCGGTGTCCGCGATATAGAGATTACCGGATTGGTCGAACCGAAAGCCGCTAATATCGTTGAAGAAGGCATTAGTTGCGGAGCCGCCGTCTCCGCTGTAGAGCAAAGCGGGACCGGCGATTGTCTGGATGGTGCAGGGAGTTTGGCCTAGAGCGACCGCCGCCGTAATAATGGCTGTCGCCAGGACCTTACTCATTTTGTGTAAAAGGAGAAAGTTTGCAAGGAGTCGCCGAGAACCAGAGTGTGTTTGCCTGGCGCCATCGTGGACGACAGACCGAGGTTCACCTGAAGAACGCCGGCCACCAGGCCTGGTGCGGAGCCCGCGTAGAGTACTGTCGCGGGTTGCCCGTCAATCAGAGCGACTACCGGAAGCACCGGCGTCGCAAGGGCGCTGCCCATAATTTCTCCGTCTGTTTCCGGCGGGCCGAAGACACCCGCGCCCGTCCCATATACGACCACATAAGAGCCGGCGGTTGCGGGGTTTATGACGGAGTTGACTGAGCCGTCCGAATTGGCGGCGGCAAAGATTCCGAGATCTATTTCCGACGGCCCGTAGCCGTCGTAGTAAGCATCGCTGGCGATCCCGTTATAGCTCATCTGAAGCACGCGCTTGTTTTGCCCCGCAACCTCGAATGGCGTCACGAAGTTAACCTGACTCTGACTAACATACAGCAGCGGCGCGGGGTAGCCGTTGACGGAAAGCGAAACGCCGGCGTACTGCGTGGGGAAGTGGCCGTCACTTACCGGAACTACCTGCCCCTCCGCCGGACCAAGGTTTTCGCCGAACACCGCCGAGAGTTCGCCTGGCGCCATACCAGTCACAAGGAAGCTCGCGGCGCTGGTTACAGCGTTGGGCGGGACGATGGGTTGGGTAAGTGCCGGGCACCCCGCGGTCAACTCTCTGACTCCCCAGGTATAACCTGTGGCGAAATAGAGGTTTCCGTCTCCGTCACTGATCAAAGATCCCACAGAGCCCAGGTCAACTTGCCCCGGCTTGCCATTGGAATAAGGTAACGCGGGATTCTCGCGGGCGATGGTGTAAAAGCCGCCGGCCGGGGTGACTTCCCAAACCAGTCCCTGGTAGGCCGCGTTCGAGATGTATACGTTACCCGATCCATCTACGGCCAAGCCATACTGATTGGGTTCACCCGATTGCGCGACTTCAGCCACCGCCACAGTGGTAGTTGTTCCTCCGGCCGTACGTTTATTGAGAGTACCTGGTGTGAGCCAATAGATGTCACCCGCCGAATCGATAGTCCACGCATAGGAACCTGACAAGTACGAGACGTAGCTGATTTGCTGCCCATCCGGTGAGAAGCTTGTCACCCCGCCATAGGCCTCAAGATAGATATTCCCCTTCGGATCGACCGCGAGCCTGGTGGGAGTGTCGATGATGAACTGATTGCTGACGACCGTGGAAATGATCCCCTGGCCGTTCACTTCGCGGACGCTCCCTGTTGTTTCTTCGGCAATATAGACGTTGCCGGCTCCATCCACTGCGATTCCCAGGCTGTATCCGATATTCGCCTGTGCGGCCGGGCCTCCGTCGCCAGGCGGACTTGAACTGTCGGAGTTGCCGGCAAAATGTGTGATGATCCCGTCCGGCGCGATCTTCCGCACAACCGAGGCGTAAGAGTCCAGTACGTAGATGTTGCCCTGCGAATCGATCGCAATGGCGCTTGGGTCCAGAAATAAAGCCTGCGTCGCGGGGCCGCCATCGCCGGAATTACCGTCCTCATAAGCCCCGGCGTACATCTGGGTTGTTCCCGCCTGGAAGATCGTGTTATTGAATAGGTCGTATAGGGTGGTCTGATTAAAGGCGATTCTATAGGAGTAGCCGGCTTGCAGCTGCGAAACAACGCCGGTGGGAGAAACATTGTAGATCCCGTCATTCCGCCCCGCGATGGCAAGGTTCCCCTTCGCGTCAATGGAAATGGATTCCGGAAAGAAATACGCGGCAGTGGGAGGTTGCCCCACGGGCGAAGTGGAAGATGAGTCCGCTCCCCCGGCGTAGTCAGTTATCAAACCGCTGCCGTTGACCTGAAGAACCATGTTGTAACCAGTGTCCCCAATGTATAAGTTGCCGGAACTGTCCAGTGCGAGACTTACTGGGCCCCTGAGCGGGTATGCAGTGGCGGGACCACCGAACCTGCCAGCCGGAAGGCTCCCCGTAGCTCCAGTGCCGGCAATCGTGGAGATGATGCCTTGCGGATTCACCATGCGAACGCGAATGTTTCCTGTATCGGCGATGAACAGGTTGCCTTGATTATCGGCGGCGATGTCCGAGGCGCCTTGGATCTCCGCTGCGCCAGCCGGCCCGCCGTCCCCGGCGAAGTTTGCCGTGCCGTTGCCCGCGATGGTGGAGATGATGCCCTCTGAATTGATCTTGCGTACGCGGTTGTCGCCGTCGAGGATGTAGACGTTTCCCAGATTGTCGGGACTCACCGCGACCGGCAGGTAAAGCTGCGCGCTGATGGCCGGCCCACCGTCGCCACTGTAACCAGCGACTCCGGTACCGGCGATCGTCGTAACGATGCCGCCGGGCGTAACTTCGCGCACGCGCTGGTTTCCGGTATCGACGATGAACAGATTGCCCGATTGATCGAAGCGAAAGCCGCCGATATTGTAGAAATCGGCGTTAACCGCGGGACCGCCGTCGCCGCTATACAGCGATGCAGGGCCTGCGATCGTTTGGATCATACAAGGGGGTGTTTGACTGAAAGCAATCGAGCCGGAAATGAGTAGAAGGAAACCTCTAACGAATCGCATTCAGCCAAACAGCTTAGCAGCACTAATAAGTGCGCGGCAACCGGAGTCTAAGCGCAGTTAAACGAGTTATCCCAGAACGCTGAAACCTGAACTGGTGGAAACCGGAATCGGCTCCGTGGGGGGCGGAGTCGTCGATGTGGTGGAAGTTGGCGTGGACAGGCCGAGTGATGCCAGCGTCGCGTTGCTAAGACCCACCGAATCAACTGCCGCCGCTGAATCGCCCGAGGTCGTCGTATTGGGCTGACCGAAAAGCGTCTCCTCTTCGTTCAACTGTGATGTCAATGATACGATCTGGTTCAACTGCGCAGGGGTGGTATTGCTGCTCAACGCCTGCGTCATGGATGAGGGAATAAGCGACAGGGACGAAAGGAGCTGCAGGGAATTCGACGAAATCGACATTTTTGCCTTCCGGAGTCCTTATCGGCAGCCGCGGGTTATTTTCTAACCCAGATTTCGACTCGCCTGTTTTTCTGCCGGCCATCCTCGTTATCGTTCGCGGCGATCGGCATTTCCGGACCAAAGCCGGTGACCAGACCTGGCTGCGCCCCGCGCTGCGCGAACTGATCGGCAACGGCTTTGGCCCGGTCCTTGGAAAGTGCAACATTCGCCGCGGCGGCCCCGGTACTGTCGGAAAAGCCGAGCAGCATCACGCTGCCGCCGGAATACCGCAAATCGGACAGGAAGGAAGTCACGCGATCGAGATCAGCCAGCGCCTTATTGTCGAGCTGGCTGCTGCCGGACCGGAAGCGGAAGTCGAGCGATAGCCGTTGGGCACCGCTGGTGATGCTCTGGTAATGAGGGGAGGAAGCGGGCGCCGGCGCGGCGGATTCAGCTCGGACGTTCTGCTCCACAAAACCATTTGCCGCAACGATGTCCTGCCCCGCCTTGGAGAGCGCGAAATCCACGAACCGCCGCACCGCCGGCTTCGGGTTGCTCGCCGTATACAGGAACAGGCGACGGGACAACAGGTAGTCCTCCGTTGAGACCGTGAAGCGGTTAGGCAGCAACGCCCGCGCGCCTTTCTCAGAAACGGCTACCGCCTTGGAACTAGCCACATAGGGTAAGCCTACAAAACCGATAGCATTCACATCGTTTGAAACCGCGTCAGACAGTTTTTGGCTATCCTCGAACCTCTCCGCGCCGGAGCGGAGTGGGCGATCTTTCAATACCAGAGACTTGAATGTGTCGAAAGTGCCCGATTTGGCGTCTCGGGCATATACCCTGACCGGGCCGTCGGTTCCCGATACACCGGACCAGTTGGCAATCTCGCCCGAAAATAACCCCGCGATCTGTTCTTTCGACAGCGAGGCAACCGGGTTCGCGCGGTTCACGATCACCGCAATCCCATCCAACCCGAGAACGTGCTCGGAAGCAGGAGAAGTCATGTCTCCCAACGCGGAAAGCTGCGATTCCTCGGCGCTGTTGATTTTGCGCGACGCCATGCCGATGTCCGCGCTGCCGGAGGCGAGCTCGGTGAAAGCGGTCGCTGAGCCATGCGCGTGAATTTCAATGACCCTGTTGCCGTCGGGAAAAACGCCGCTCACTTTGGAATCTTCCGAGCCGAAGTAGGACTGTATACCCGTGGCGCCTTCCTGTTTCAGAAACGCTGCCGCGAGCGCTGGGGCAAGCTGCGACCCGATGGTATTGGAACCGCTAAGACGCAGGAAAACGCTGCCCGAAATGGGGAGGGCTGGTACAGGGGCAGAAGCCGCCGACCTGGTGCTCGGGCTTAAAGTAAGACGCTTAAAAAGAAAGTATCCACTGCCGCATAATAGAAGCAGAAGCAGAAACGTGGCTGCCAGGACGAGCGTGGAGGATGGGGAGCCGGGCTGGCTCGACCGGCTCGTCTCCGTGAGCGCCCGCTTGCACTCGGGACATACGAGGTCGGCCATATCGGCCAGTTTCACTGTCTGCTGAGTATCCGCCGTCGCGCAACTGCCAAAGTTAGTGCACCTTCCACTTCTCACGGTGTTGAGCCCTCCGGTTTCGAATCCTGTCTCCACTGATGATACGTTGAACCGAGGCGGGTTGATCCCATCTCCTACAGTTTTCGCGGGGAACGCTCGATAGAGAAGCATGGCTTCCCAAGCCTCGCCTAAAGAGAAAGCACTCCCGCTCAACGCGCGCCTCCTTGTGGGTCTCACTTTAGCCGCGGGCGTGCTCCTGCCTCTGGTGCTCATCGGTGACTGGCGGATTGATCTGACGGAAGGATTCGCGGCCTATTTCGCCCTCGCGCTGATGGCGAGTCAGTGGAAAGTTACAATTCCAGGTTTCAATAGCGCTCAGACCGTGCTGCTCTTCGCGCTTGTCTTCGGCGTCGCCGAGATGCCGCCGGTGGAGACTCTCATCGTCGCGGTGACGGCCACTTTTTTTCAGTGTATCTGGAAAGCGAAGCATCGACCGAAACCAATTCAGGTAGCATTCAATGTCGCTGTCGCTTCCTTTGCGGTTACGGCAGCCTCCTATGAGCATCACCTCCCTGCATTAAGGGCGACAGGTCTCGATCCCGCCTTCATCCTGATGTTGACGGCTTCGGTGTTGTGGATTCTAAATACGGCGCCGACGGCCGCCATCATTGCGCTCGCCGCGGGAAACCGCTTCCTCGATGTCTGGCGGGGGGCCTTCTTCTGGAATTGGCCGTTCTATTTACTAGGCGCGGTGCTTACACAGGTGGCGGATTTCGCAGCGCGCCGTTTTGGATGGCACGTCGCCGTTCTACTTTCGCCGGTCCTTTATCTCGCGTTCCGCGGCTACCGGGTCTTCATAGGCCGGATGGAGGATGAAAGGCGCCATTCCGAAGAACTGGCTGGCCTGCACCTGCGCACCATCGAAGCCCTGGCCCTCGCGATTGAGGCGAAAGATCAAACTACGGCGAATCATCTGGCCCGAGTGCAGACCTACGCGCTGGCGGTGGGAGAGGAAATGGGGCTCAACCGCGATCAATTGGAGGCATTGCGCGCGGCGTCGTATTTGCACGACATCGGGAAACTCGCGGTGCCTGAATACATCATTTCGAAGCCAGGCAAGCTGACTCCCGAAGAATTCGAAAAGATGAAGATTCACCCCGCAGTGGGCGCGGAAATTCTGGAACGTGTGAAATTTCCGTATCCGGTGACGCCGATGGTCCGCTCGCATCATGAGAAATGGAACGGTTTGGGTTATCCCGATGGCCTAAAAGGAGAAGCGATCCCGGTGGGAGCGCGGATTCTAGCCGCGGTAGATTGTTTAGACGCGCTGGCGTCAGACCGGCAGTATCGCAAGGCCCTCCCGCTCGATGAGGCGATGGCATACGTTGAGGCGGAAGCGGGAACTAGCTTCGACCCTAAAATCGTGGCGATCCTCAAGAGGCGCTACAAGGAACTGGAAACCTTCGCCCGGAGCGATAACAATGATCGGCCAGCGCTTTCAATCGATGTGCCTGTAAAGGGCGGGGAGGCGCCCGCCGCGGGCTTCGAGGTCTCCACGGCGAAATCGGCACCCGACATACATTTCCGTTCCATTAACTTCATCGCAGCAATCGCCGCAGCCCGGCAAGAAATGTTGGATCTTTTTGAGATCTGTCAGGATCTTGGTGCTTCTTTGAGCCTCCAGGACACCTTATCTGTGTTCGACGTCAGGCTGAAGCGGTTGGTTCCTTTCGACTGCATGGCAGTCTATTTGACGAATAAATTCCGGCTGACACCCGAGTATGTGCGCGGCGAGAATTCTCGATTGTTCGCCTCCCTCGAGATTCCCTTCGGAAGCGGGTTGTCCGGATGGGTTGCTGAAAACGGGAAATCGATTGTAAACGGAAACCCGGCGGTTGAACCAGGCTATTTGAACGATACGGCTAAGTTCACGACAATGCGGTCAGCTCTTTCCATACCCATACACGATGGAGACAACATAATCGCCGTACTGACCCTCTACAGTGCGGAGCGGGAGGCTTTTTCGGCGAACAATTTGACATTCCTGGAATCTATCGGAGGAAAGCTGGGAAAAGCGGTTTCGGCCTGCTTGCGACTTCGGTCGGATGACGGTACGTCTCTTGTAGACCCGCTCACGGGGATCGGCAACGCGCGGGCCCTGCTGCTCCATCTGGACCAGGAGTTGGCTCGATGCTCCCGAAATGGCGGTGGACTTACCCTCGTGGTCGCGGACCTCGACGGTTTCGCCGAGATCAACAGCAAGTTGGGCCATCAGGCGGGCAACGAAATTCTCAAGCGCGTGGGCGAGAGCCTGGGTGAGCGTTCGAGACCCTACGATTTTGTCGCGCGCACCGGCGCCGATCATTTTGCTGTCGTCATTTCCGAGTTGGACGAGGGAAGCACAGAACGGCGCATTGCCGACCTTCACGCGGCCATAGAGGAAATTCACGCGGGCGCTGGAGAGTGGCTGGCAATGAGCACGGGAACCAGCTCTTCGACCGCTGATGGGGTTGACGCGGAACGGTTGCTGTTCGTCGCTGACCAGAGGCTCCAGCGGGCCCGGCAGTCCCGACGCGTGACTCGTGAGGATTGCGTAATCGCCTAAAGCAATTCGGGTGGAGTTCCGATAGAACTAGCGTGTTCGCATTTCAGACTATCCTGCCGCGCATCGCCAACATGGCCGTCGTCATCCTCTGCGTCGGGCTTTCGGGAGCCGCGTTGATGCGCTACGCGCCGGGGTTTGACGCGGACGAGCACGATCTTGATTCGCGTCTTAGCGCGGAAACGAAATCGCATCTCCGGGAAGCCCGTCAACAGGATGCCAATTTGGGACGCTTCCTTTGGAACTTTTCGAGGAAGGCATTGTATGGCGACTGGGGATATTCCGTGACACTGAACCGGCCGGTGCGGGAGTTGGTCGCGGAGCGGGGCGCAGTCACCGCCAGGGAGCTAGGCGGTGGCCTGTTGGGCGCGGCTTCCGGAGGTCTCGCGCTCGCGTTCCTCGTCTACTCGTCAGGTAGCGGGACTCTCCTGACCATGGCAGCATCCATGAGCGCGCTATTGCTCTCGGTTCCCGCAGGTCTGCTTGGGTATGCGGCGCTATGGTTGCGACTCCCGTCCGGTTTGGTGTTGGGGGCAGTACTTCTTCCTTATCTTTTCCAATACGCGACGAGTCTGATGGAATCGATGCGCCACCGGCCGCATTTACTGGCCGCGCGGTGCCGCGGTGTCGGCCCATGGAGAATTCGCTTCGCCTACGCCCTGGCGCCATCCCTTCCCGAATGGCTGGCAAGTCTCGGGGCAGCCGCCAGCCTCGGATTCAGTCTTTCGATTCCCATCGAATATGCTTCAGGAACGCCCGGCTTAGGGCAACTCGCATGGCAGGCGGCATCCTCTCGCGACTTTTCCACGCTGTTTGCCCTCACGCTGTTAAGTACGGCCTTCGTCATGTTTTGCAGCACGGGCGCGGATATGATTTCAGGGGCTGGAGCGAACTAATATGCTCGCTGCTATGGCCAAAGCGCTGCTGGTTCTTATACTCTTCGTAGGTGTTTGCGCGCCGTTTGTAGCTCCTCACGGATTCGCGGAGATGTCGCGTGATGAAGCCCTTTCTGGCCCGTCGAGAACGCATCTCCTGGGAACCGACGAAGAAGGCCGGGACCGGTTCTCGCGACTTATCTATGGTATTCGTATTTCCTTGATTCTGGCTCCCCTGGCCGCCGTTCTCACCACCATGATCGCCGTCTTTTTCGGCGCGCTTGCCGCAAGGAGGGGAGGCCTTTTTGAGCGTGCTTTCCTCATATTCTCGGACGCGCTTCTCTGCATCCCATGGATGTTTCTGTTGATCTCTGTTCGTGCACTCCTGCCGCTGAACGCGGATGCCGGTGTGTCCGTATCAATCACATTCCTGTTGCTCGCCTCGCTTGGGTGGGCTGGCTCCGCTCGAGTTGTCAGGGTGCGCGTTAGAAATCTGCTCGTTCGCGACGACCAACTTTGGCGGATGGCTAGCGGGATCGGTGACGCTCGTTCGCTATTCCTCCACGTCGCGCCGAATCTCTGGCCTGTGATCAAGACACAGTTCTGGCTTGCAGTCCCGGCGTTTATCCTGAGCGAGTCTAACCTCTCGATGATTGGACTGGGCGTGGCTGAACCCCTTCCCTCACTAGGCAATTTGATACACGAGTTGGAGAACATCGGCGCCGTGCGCGATGCGCCTTGGCTGCTGGCGCCGTTGCTGGTCCTTGTACTGGTGCTCTTGCTCCTCAGTGCGGCCACTAATCAAAAAAGAAACGAGACTATATGAACCGCGCTGTCGTCGCTTGCCTGTGGACCCTCCTCGCCTTAGGCGCCCTGGCTTCTGAACTTCGGTTCTCCGTCCGCTCCGAGCCTCGAACATTCGATCCGCTTCTCGTGGATGATTCGTCGTCCGAGACAATACGCTATCTGACCGGCGGACCCCTGATCCGGCTCGACCGTTCCACGCAAAAACCCGTTGCAGCGCTCGCTGCCTCCTGGCGTGTGACTGAAGCAGGGCGTCGAATCGACTTCGAGCTTCGCCCGGGCGTTGTGTTCTCAGATGGAACTGCATTCACCGCTGACGATGTGATCTACACCATGAAGCGGCTGTTGAACCCGACGACGCACTCACCGCTAGCCGACAGTTTCCCCACGGGCGGAAAGCCGGTGGAAATGCGCGGCGTCGGGCCCCACGGCGTGATGATCCGCTTTCCCAACCCAATCGCAGATCTCGCCTCCCTCTTCGATCAGGTCGCCATTCAATCCCGAACCAAGCCAGACGCCGTCCTGGGGCCCTTCGTCCTCAGTGAACATAAACCAGGGATATCTATCCTGCTCGTCCGCAACAGTCACTTCTGGAAGAAGGACCCGATAGGTAAGCAGCTTCCCTATTTGGATTCCGTTCGCGTGAGTATTCAACCGAATCGAGAAGCGGAAGCGCTTGCCCTTGAGCGCGGAGAGATCGATTTCATCCAGAATATCGACCCGGAAATCTATGACCGCCTCTCGAAGAATCCAGACAGACTAGAGGTTTTCAACGATGCGGGCGCGTCGCTCGATTCCGAACAACTCTGGTTCAATCAGGTTCCCTCCGCGCCGCTTTCCTCGACAAAGAAAGCCTGGTACGCGGACTCTCACTTTCGGCGCGCGGTTTCGTACGCACTTCGCCGCGAGGACCTCTGTAAACTCGTCTACCGTGGACACGCGGTGCCAGCATATGGGCCGGTGTCGCCGTCGAATCGGTATTGGTTTAGCGCTGCTGGGCCGCCTCCATCCCTTGACGATGCGCTGAAAGAATTGAAAGCTGGAGGTTTTAAGAGATCCGGCGACACTCTGATGGACGGCTCCGGAACTCGCGTCGAATTCTCCATCATCTCGAATGCGGGCAGCAAAATTCACGAACGAACGCTCGCGCTGATCCAGCAAGATCTCACCCGCCTGGGGATCAAAGTCAACCTGGTAATGCTCGACTTTTCCTCCCTCATTGAACGCATCACAAGAACCTTCGACTACGACGCGTGTCTCATGTCCCTCACCAATGTCGGACTCGATCCGAATGAGCAGATGAATGTGTGGGTGAGTGCCGCGGAGAATCATCAATGGAATCCAAGCCAGAAATCTCCTGCAAATCCCTGGGAAGCTGAAATCGACAAGCTGATGTTGGCGCAGTCGGCGAGTCCGGAAATGAAAGACCGAAAGGCGGCATTTGATCGCGTGCAGCAGATTGTTCGTGAACAGCAGCCCTTCATCTACCTGGTGCATCCCAACGCATTGACCGCAGTATCGCGCCGTCTGCGCGGTGCGGCCCCCGCTATGCTACGGCCACAAGTCTATTGGAACGTGGAACTGCTGTCTCTATCCAACTGACCACGGCGGAACGAAAACCTGCGAAGGAATTAATGCTACTCGATGTCAACCTCAATGTCGACTACCCAGGCAAGAGTGGAGCGCTTCAGGACTTGCGATTCTCCATTGATCAGGGGGAGATCGTGGGACTCGTCGGCGAGAGCGGATCGGGAAAAAGCACGCTCGCGCTGGCCCTCCTAAACCTCCTCGATTTCAAGTCTGCGCGAGTCCGTGGCTCTATCGTTTTCGAAGGGCAGGACTTACTCGCATTGAACGAGCGAAGCCTCAGAGCCGTGCGCGGGCGTCGCATCTCGTTGGTGCTCCAAAGTCCCATGTCCGCACTGAACCCCATGCTTCGCATCGGTACCCATTTCAAAGAGGCTTGGACCGCACACAGCAAAGACGGCGCGCTCTGGAGGCAAGCGGCTTTCCCGCTTCTCCAACGCGTGTGCCTCCCCGACGATGAGAGCTTCCTGAGAAAACGTCCGTGCGAAATCAGCGTCGGGCAAGCTCAGCGAGTGCTGATCGCGATGGCGCTGCTGCACAGCCCACAGCTCCTGATTGCGGATGAGCCCACCAGCGCTCTTGATGTGATCACCCAATCCGAGACCCTCGGACTCTTCCGCGAACTGAACCGGGATCTAGGGACTGCAATGCTGATCATCTCGCATGACCTGCTGTCGGTCAGCACCACCTGCTCGCGCGTCGCCATCATGGAATCCGGGCGCATTGTCGAATCGGGCACCGTGCGGCAGATTTTCCAGGATCCCTGCCACCCTTACACCAAGCGTCTGATCAATGCGATTCCGCGCATGCCGTGGTCTTCACTCCAGGAATTCAGCGGCTCAACAGCCAGCCATACACGGTTGCATGCTCCGGCGCCCTCCAAACTCCAGCCGCTCTCGGCCTTCTTGGAAAATAGGGTTCCTAAATCCGGGAAAGATCCTGATGACGAGAAATCAGCGCCGTTGCATCCCACGTCACCGCTCGACGTGCCAGCCGATCGCCTTAAATAGGTGCTGCTCATTTGGTTCAAAGCAACACTGGC
>Ga0326727_10009696_pt1 | contig 23478 bp, 31 predicted proteins | sample MB2enrmetagenome_FD_207643 | JGI IMG/M metagenome (GOLD analysis project Ga0326727, IMG submission 207643) | Lab enriched peat soil microbial communities from McLean, Ithaca, NY, United States - MB29MY | ecosystem: Environmental > Terrestrial > Soil > Wetlands > Peat | place: USA: New York... | reverse complement strand
GCTCCCGTGACGCCCGACCTCGTGTCCCCGGCGCCTCCCGTGCCTCCTCCCGCTCCTCCGGGCGTGCAGCAGGTGGTACTGCCTCCCGGCGGCGGGATATCACCCGACGTCGCGGCGGCCATCGCCAACCGGTCCACAGACCAGCCCCAGTAGCAGCAGATGGACCTCCTGAAGGCACTCAGAGCCGCCCACGTCGTGAGCGGCCTGGCGCACGATCTCGGGTCGCAGGCCCTGGTGCACCAGCCGGCGGCGTGGGAGACCGACGAGAGGGCCTTCTTCATGCACTTCGGCGTGTCGTTCGAGACCTACCAGGAGGTCCTGGCCCACCTGTCGGCCGAGCAGGCGCGGGTGCTGGAAGCGACCATCGAGGTCAACCCGGAGGCCGCGGTGCTCTGGGTGCTGGCCATGGAGGTGATCGGTTGAGGGCGACTATCTACACCGACCCGTACTCCGGCTGGGAGGTGATCTGCCTCGCGTGGCTGGGGTGCAGGTGCGGGATCGCGTACGACCCCCGATCGACGGTCCGACCGATCCCCTGGATCAGCACGTGCGACCACTGCCTGAGGCAGACGCGGCGTGACCTCAGAGCTCCCATGTGCCGGCACGTGAGGCTGCTGGCGTCCGAGCGGGGCCTCGCTGGCGACGCCGCGGAGTACGACGTGCCGGTACTGGGCCGGACGCGGCTGACTTTGCAGGTCTCTCGGTCGGGCGACGAGTCCCAGGTGGCCCTGCGGAGCCGATCCGGGCTGCTGGTGGTGACCAAGCGCGGGCGCGAGCCCAGGTCCTTCGAGGGCGACCGCGCGCTCCTGACCAAGATCGCCCGCCGGGAGCTGGACTTCCTGCTCTCGGCCCGGCCCGCCGACCGCCCGCGCGTGAGAGCGTGCGCTCGCTCGCTGGGCGAGGCCGTCGATCCCTCCGCGCGACCATGCTGCCGGATCGACTGGCGGGAGATCTGCGACGCGGTGGAAAACCAGGGGGCTCCACCGTGCTGATGCTCAGGACGATCCTGCTCGGCCTATGGCGACTGCTGGTGCGAGCAGACCGGGTCACGCGCTTCTCCTCGAGGCTGATGCGTCCACTGATCGCCGCCGTCGAGCGGCGCATCCTGGGCAGGAACCTGGCGCCTCGGGAGCTGCTGGAGCACATGTCGCGAGGAGGCCTGCGGGCGCTGGAGACCCGGGCCGCCGTCAAGCCCGCCATCGCGGTGTTCGCCGTGGTCGACGCCGAGCAGGCGGTAGTGCAGACGTTCGGTCGCCCGGACGTCTCGCAGGACGTCCTCGACGAGCTCGGCATGTATCTCACCGACTGCCTCCAGCAGTACTTCGAGCCGGAAGACGCCACCCCGACGGCAGAGATGGCAGCGCCCGGGCCCGAGAGCGAGCCCGCGAAGTGAGGACGTGACGATCATGCCATGCCTATCCGGTTAACGACCACTACAAAGCCAATCGGGAAAGAACGAAAGGAGGTGATCAAATTATGAACGAAACGAATACGATGGGTACAAGGACGCGCTAATCGTGAAAGCTATTTCACAGGTGCAACAAAACGAAAGCAAGTCAACTTGAATCGAGAATTGTGGTCGTTAACCGGATAGGCATGGATCATGCAACGAGTACTGGTGCTCGACGACAACCCCGAACGGCACGCCGAGTTCGACCGCATATTCCGCGGGCTGCGCCTGGATCACGTCTGGACGGCCCGCGAGGCGATCCGCAAGCTCGACTCCTCCCCACGCTACGACGTCGCCTTCCTCGACTACGACCTGGACCGCACCGGCGAACCCGAGCCGGGGTGCGGCCTCGACGTCGCGGAGCACGTGGCCCGGATGGACGCCCGGAAGAGGCCGCGCAGGGCGTACGTGCACTCCTGGAACGAGAGCGGAAGGCAGCTCATGGCGAATGTCCTGCGCGCGGCGGACGTGCCGACGACGGTCAAGCGCTTCCACGTAGGAAACGAATGAGCGACGGTGTCATCATGCGACAAATAGTACTCCGGCAGCCAGGACGATTCGCGTCCGACCGGAAGCCCAGGATCACCCTCTGCCTGACCACCTGGCCCGGATGTCGACCGGACCTGGTACTGGACGAGGTCGGTCCGCACGCGGACGAGGTGGTAGTAGTCGCGGTGGGAGTACCGCCCGCCGAGACCGCGCCGATCCGCGACCGCCTCGCCTCCGCCGCTGAGCCACACAGCATGGTGGAGGTCAACCCCGACTCGTACCCCCACCTCTACTTCCGCGACGTCCGCGAGACCTACGAGGCGGGACCTCCCCTGGCCGGCGAGCGCTACGCCGGACCCCTCACGGGCGATCGCCTGGTAGCGAGCTGGTCGAGCGTCCGCAACCTCGGGTGGGGGCGATCGTCGCAGGACTGGCAGCTGGCGCTCGACGGCTGCGACTGCCTGGTCAACCCGAGCTACGCCGCGAGCGTCTGCGAGGCGATAGGCGAGTTCAGCAGCGACCTGGGCTACGTCCCCCGCGCGGATCCGGGCCACCCCGACAGGATCCTCTCCGTCGCCGCGAGCGCGAAGATAGCGCGCAACGGATCCCATTGCAGGTGGGAAGGAACGGCCGGCGAGTCGATCGAGGGCAGCAGGAACGTGGTGCTCATAGACGGCAGCCTGTCCGTGATCCGCAGGACGCGGGACCCGCGGCCCGAGGCGAAGATGGTCAACGACTTCAAGGCCCTCTACGCGAACGCCCGGCGCAGCGACTGGCAGATCTCCCCCGGCGACCTGATCCGCATGGCGAGGCTGGCCAGGGCGGCCGGGATGGAGGACAACTTCGCCGACTCTGCCATCTCCGCCTACCTCGACCTGTCTCCCTACCCCGAGGAGAGGGCGTGGGCCTGCGCCGTCCAGGGAGAGATCCTGGAGAGCCGGCGAGACCTCGCGGGGGCCGCGCTCTGGTACGAGCAGTCGCTCGAGGAGCGACCGGGCTACAAGTCGGCCTTCCGGCTCTGCCGAGCGAGGTTCATGCTGGACGAGTGGGAAGGCGCGCTGGACGCCTTCCAGATCGGAGTCGACAGCGAACACGTCATCCACGTGATCGACGACGACCCCGTGTGGCGGGGACCGTCGCTCGTCTTCGCGGTGATAGCGCTGGTCAAGCTGGGCCGGGTCGCCGAAGCCCGCGAGCGGGGCGAGACCCTGCGACGACTGTACCCCTACAACCAGACCATCACGAGGCTGTGCGACGAGATATGACCACGACGGATCCACCACGGAGCGACCTCGGCCTGGGCAGCTTCCCCTCCCTCCTGGCGAGGCTCGCCCTGCGCGTCACCCCGCGCACCATCATCGACGTCGGGGCCTCGGACGGGCGCTGGTCCGAGATGGCGCTGGCGTCCTGGCCCTGCGCGCGATACCACCTCCTCGAAGCCAACCCCGTGTTCCGCCCCAGCCTGGAGGAGGCCTGCCTGCGCCGCCCGGAGCACAGCTTCACGATGGCGCTGGTGGGAGGAGAGAAGTCGCGCGTCCCGTGCCGGTTCAACCTGGAGAACCCCTACCAGGGAGTAGACGTGAGCGAGGGGCCCGGGTCCGTGCTGATCGACTCGACCCCGGTCGACGCGGAGGTGCGCGAGCACGACCTCCCTCCCCCCTACCTCCTGAAGTTCGACGTCCACGGTCACGAGACCGCCATCCTCGAGGGCTGCCCATCAACGCTCCCCGAGACCTGTGCCATAGTGATGGAGGTCTACACCTGGAGACAAGGCGAGCGATCCCTGCGCTTCTGGGACATGTGCTCCCACCTCGAGAAATCAGGATTCCTCCCCACCGACATGTGCGAACCGCTGTACAGGCCCTACGACGGGCGCCTCTGCCAGGTCGACATGCTGTTCGAGAGGGCTGACGCAGAAGGCATGAACACGTCGAGGTACCGATGATACTGGCGCTGCAGTACTACGAGGGCGACCGCGTCCCGGCCATGAGGCTGGCTCGGCTGCTGGCCGACCTGGAGCCGCGGCCTCGAACCGACGTGGTGCTGGGACTCGTGTGTCAGCCCGGAACGCCGTGCTCCGACGACGTGAGAGACACCATAGCCTACTGCGGTGAGAAGTTCCCCGTCGTCCCGGTGACGTCCGAGTTCGGGGCGCTGGGATGGGGAGACGGGAGCGGTCAGCTGTGGCGCGGCACCATGACGCACTTCTCCAGGGAGAGGAGGGGACACTCGTCGATATTCACGTTCGACGGAGCGGACGGCGTGCCCCTCCACAACAACTGGCTGGACCTCATGATCGCCGAGCACGCCAGGACCCGGTCGCGCGGCAAGCGCGTGAGCGGGTTCCTGAACCTGGACCTCCCGGCCTATCCCCACGTCAACGCGAACATGGTGCTCGACTTCTCGGTGTGGGACGACAACCCCTCCCTCCGCGACACTCCCCTGGGAGCGTCTGCCGACGCACAGGCGGCGTCCCTCGACAGCCTCCGACACAACTGGGACATATACCACGCGCGGGTGTTTCTCTCCTGCGCGAGGGCCTCGACCGTCGTCTCCAACCAGTGGAACCAGCGCGGCTTCACCAAGAAGATCATGTCGGACCTGGCGAGACGATCGGTGTGGCTGCACGGCTACAAGGACGACTACCTGCACGAGGTAGCGGGCGAGGTGCTGCTGCGCGACCTCCGGGGTCGCCCGACCTCCCCGGAGCTGCAGTACCAGGACGACCTGCTGGAGCTGGTCCTGGCGAGGCTGCCATGATCCTGGCGCTGCAGTACTGCAAGAAGGACATGGACCGCTCCATGGAGCTGGCCCACCTCCTGGCGGACCTCGAGCCCGCCTACCGTAGCGACGTCCTCATGGCGCTGGTGCGCGACTCCGCCACGCCCCACGACCCCTCCGTCGACGACGCCTTCGACCACTGCCGCTCGCGGTTCCCCACCGTCCAGCTCGTGCTGCCTCACTCCACCACCGGGTGGCCGGAGGGTCCTAACCAGCTCTGGGCAGGCACCATGGATCACTTCGCCTCGCTGTGGTCGAGCCGCGCGACGGACCACCGATCCATCTTCACGATCGACGGGGGAGACGGCATACCTCTGCACAACAACTGGCTGGATCTGCTGCTGGCCGAGCACGCCGCCACGTCGGCGTCGGGCAAGAGGATATCGGGCGTGCCGGGCGTCGACAACCTGCAGCGCGATCACCTGAGCGGCAACATGATCCTGGATCTCAGCGTGTGGGCCGACTACCCCCGGATCCACGCGTGCCCACCTAACGACGGCTGGGACTGCTACCACGCGCCCGTCTTCATCGGCGAGGCGTCGCTGTCGTCGGTGGTGCGCAACGACTGGCGCTGCTGCAGGTCACTCTCGGCTGACCTGCTCGAGGAGTACGCGCGGAGCTCCGTGTGGTGGCACGGGTACAAGGGGGACGACCTGCGGAAGGTGGCTCGCCACTACCTCTTGGATCGGCTCCACGGAGCTCCCACCAGGCCTGCTCTCACCAGGTGGTCGTCCACGCAGGAGTTCCGGGCCGCCAGGCCTCCCGCAGATGAGAGGTCGATATCGCTCGTCACGGGAGTCCGCGAGCACCACGGCGAGCTCTACGCAGCGCTACCCTACTGGGTCACCTCGGGAGTGCCCAAAGAGATCATACTCGTGGACTGGACGTGCTCCGATCCTCTCACCCCCCGCTTCAAGAACCACCCCGACCCCCGGATATCCGTCGTCAGGGTGCTCGACCAGGACAGGTGGCGCGGTTCGAAGTGCCGCAACCTCGAGCTGCGCCTGGCGACCGGCAAGATCATCATGAGGCCCAACGCCTCCTTCGTCCCGAGTCTCGACTTCTGGAACAGCTGCCCCGTGGACGACGCGTGCTTCTACACCGGAGGCCGCGTGGCGCCCGGGACCGACGACGAGGTCGGAGGCGACGGCGTCCTCTATGCCGTGCGAGATCGCGTGCTCGAGGCGGGAGGCTACGACGAGAGGCTCGACGCGCGCGTCCGAGAAGACGCCGACCTCTATGACCGGCTGACCAGCCGCGGGATCGTGAGGAAGATCGCGGACCCGTCGCTGTGGCACTGGATCGACCGCCCGACCGATAAGAAGCGCGAAGCTGCGCCCGCGACGAGATCGCCAGAAGCCGGGAGAGGATACGCCAGGCGCGAGAAGATACCGATCCGTCCCGGGTCCGGCACCGGAACGCGCGAGGCCGTGCGCCCGAACAGGGCGCCAGGTCTCCGCTCCACCGAGTGGGAGCTGAGGCAGGTCGACCTGCGCTGCTTCGAGTGCAGGGAGCTGACCGAGAACGGCCAATCCGAGGGGTTCCGGCGACTGCTGCCGTCCGGCATCCGGGAGGAGGCGGAGTGATTATCGCCCTGCAGTACCACGGGGGCGACCTCGAACGCACGATGTCGCTCGCCCGCCTGCTAGCCGACATCGAGCCTGGGCCCAGGACCGACGTGTTGCTCGCGCTGGTACGCCAGCCGGGCACTCCCCGACCGGAGATCGCGATCCGCACCGTCGCCCACTGCCGGCGCAAGCTCCCCGTCGCGGAGATTATTTCGGAATTCGGGGCCTCCGGCTACCCCGAGGCGTGCAACGCCCTCTGGCGCGGCACCATGTCCCACTTCTACCGCGAGTACGAGTCGACCGGACCGGGCGTCGACCCGGGAGGACACTCCTCGATCCTGACCCTGGACGGGGGCGACGGGGTGCCCCTGCACGACGACTGGATCGACAGGATGATCGAGGCCCACTCGGATACCCTCCGGCGAGGCAAGCTCATCACGGGAACGCCCTACTTCCTGGGGACCTGCCCGCTCCACGTGAACCCCAACGCCGTCTTCCACCTGGACGTGCTCGCGAGAACCCGGCTGCTCGACGAGGTCCCCAGGTACACCGAACCCGGGTGGGCCAACTTCGCGTTCGACGTCTACCACCGCGCGGAGATGCTCGAGCACGCTTGCCTCTCGAGCGTCGTGCGCACCGACTGGCGCGGAGGAGGACTCAGCGCGAGTCGAGACCTCCTGCGCGACCGGGCTCGACGATCCCTGTGGCTCCACGGCTACAAGGACCCGGACCTGTACTGGATCGCCCGCGACCACCTGGCCGACCAGCCGGCTCCCCCGCGGATCGCCCGCTACGAGACTGACCAGCTCGTCCTGCAGGAGGAGCTGAGGCGCAGCTTCGAGAACACGTACGAGACCGTGCCGGCCGCGCGCGTGCGCGCGCCTTCCCTGGGAACCGCGAGGTCGCAGTCATGACGACCCCGACCTTCACCCGCGACTGGATCACCGACAAGACGCCCGCCTGGCGAGATCACGTCGTGCCCCGGATATCCGGCCTGTCGGGCGCGAAGTGGATAGAGGTGGGCAGCTACCAGGGGAGATCTGCCCTGTGGACGCTCGATAACGTGCTCCTGGGTCCCGGCTCCCTCCTCTACTGCGTGGACATATTCGAGCCTCGCCAGGCCGGCCTCGAGCGATGGGGCGACCCGCAGACCGACTACGTCGAGATATTCGACGCCCTCGTGGGATGCCGGCCCAACGTGGTCAAGCTCAAGGGCAGGAGCAGGAACGTGCTGCCCGTGCTGCAGGGCACGAGGTTCTGCGGCGCCTACGTCGACGCCGACCACTGCGAAGATTCGGTACGCGCAGACCTGCGCCTCCTGTGGCCCCTCCTGATCCCAGGAGCCGTGTGCGTGCTCGACGACTACGGGTTCGACGATCCGGGAACGCGGATCGTGGTCGACGAGATCCTGGCGAACCGGCGAGAGAGCGCTCAGCTCCTGCACAAGGGATTCCAGGTCATCCTGCTGAAAACAGGAGAGCTGTGAGCTGCGACTACTACTGCCAGGAGAGGCTCTCTCCGGAAGAGACGGAGCCCTTCCGGTCGCCCTGGGAGCCTCCGAGGACGCCCGTCTCGCCGATGTCTCCCCTGTCGAACCTGCACGGGTGCACCAGGCAGCACTCGCCGAAAAGACCGCTGGACTTCCAGTACGAGACGACGCCGGTAGCGCTCGCCCGGCCCTCTACCCACCACTCGCTGGCGATCCTGACGGCCGGCCGCCCGCGTCCGTCCCTGCTTGAGACCCTGCACTCGCTGGACGACGCGGGCCTCGGCCGGTGGGAGGGACAGAAAATCATGTACTCGGACGGGCCGGCGATCGGCGACGAGGCCGCGGGAACCATCCGCAGGCAGGGGTGGAGCGTGCTCGGGTCTGTCGAGCCTCGCGGAGCAGCCTGGTCGTTCAGCCGCCTGCTGCGCCTATGCCTGGCGTCCGACCCGTCCCTCGACCGCCTGACCTTCGTCGAGGACGACGTGGAATTGTGTCGCAACGCCCTCGACTACGTGGGCAGGATGCAGACCTCTACCCTGCTCTCCTGGTTCACGTACGACTACGACTGGAGCTACCCCGGACACGACCCCGCGTGCCCCTCCCAGGTGGCAGCCGCGGACCGGACCCGCGGGATCTTAGCGCGCCGTCCTGCCCGCTACTTCATCCTGACGCAAGCCTGCACCCTCCCCCGGCAGGTGGTCGACCTCGTCCTCGCCTGCCCGCACGCCTCGGAGCGCTGGCCCAAGCCGGACGGGCACGACGAGATGATAACCTGGGCACTCGGAGACGCTCCCTACGCGGTCCACTTTCCGATCCTGGCGCAGCACTCCGGACACCTCAACTCGGCGGTAGAGATGGCGCGCGAGAGGCGCCTCCCCGCCGTCCCGACGTCCTACCACGTGGGCCAGTCGCCCTACTACGTCGGCCGCGAGTTCGACGCCATGAGCCTCGCAACGGGGGTGCTCCCGTGACTCTGCCCGTGTACTGCGTGAACCCCTTCACGAGGCTGGAGGTCAAGGGCGACGGCGGCGTCTACTGCTGCTGCGACGACTGGCTGCCTCATCCCCTGGGCAACGTGCTGACAGGAGACGACCTCCTCCAAATCTGGGAGGGAGATCGACTGCGCGAGATCAGGAGGTCGGTGCTCGGGGAAGACTTCTCGTACTGCCGATCCTGCCCGTACCTACCGGAGCCCGCCGGATCCTGGCCACTCACGCGCGAGAAGCCGCGCCTGCCGGCACCGGAGCTGGTGCCCGTCCTCAAGCTGGACTACGACCGGACGTGCAACCTCACGTGCCGGAGCTGCCGCCTGTCGAGCTCGCTGAGCTCTGCCGAGACATCCAGGTCGAGGCTCATACACGAGGCGGTAGTGCGCAGCGGGATACTCGCGCGCACGAGCCAGCTGTACGTCACCGGATCCGGCGACCCGTTCGCCTCTCCCCTCTACTACCACTTCCTGCAGACGCTGCACCAGCACTCTCCCCACCCCGACCTCACCGTCTTCTTGCACACCAACGGCCTGCTGCTCAACCGGGCGCGCTGGGAGAAGCTCGGCGAGACCAGATCGCGAATAAGCGGGATAGGGATATCGGTCGACGCCTTCCTGGACAAGACGTACGAGATCGTGCGAGGCGGCTCGTGGACCAGGCTGCAAGAGAACATCGACCTCGTCAACCAGCTCCAGTCGAGCCCGGAGACGCGATCCGGCCTCCCCGTGCAGCTGGGCTTCTTCTACGTCGTGCAGGCAGTCAACTTCCGCGAGGTCGAGTCGTTCGTGGAGTGGGCCTGGAAGCGCGGCGCTAGCTGGGTCAGCCTGTCCGCCCTGCGCAACTGGGGCACGTACTCGACCGCGGAATACCGGTCGCGAGCCGTCCACTACCCCGGTCACCCCGACCACGAAGAATTCCGGCGCGCGATCGCCAGGATACGGGCGGCGAGAGATCCCCGCGTCAACCTGGAGAGCTTCCGGGCGGAGCGGACGACATGATGGGCATACCGCACATCTTCCACTACGTGTGGCTCGGGCAGTCGCCCATGGATCCCGTCATGACGGAGTGGCAGCGCGGGTGGTCCCGCCTGCACCCCGGCTGGCAGACCAGGACGTGGCGAGAAGACGCCGACCTCCCCGCCCACATGCTGACCTGCGAGGACGAGATCGTGGAGTGTCGCTACCCGACGCTGCTCGCCTCCTGCTCGACCCCGGCGCGGAAGTCTGACATATGGCGATACCAGATCCTGGAGCAGCAGGGAGGAGTGTACCTCGACACCGACGTGGAACCGATCAAGCCCATCGAGCACCTGATCGAGGGCGCCGACGCCTTCGCGGGACTGTGCTGGACCTCGTACCGCTGGAAGGATCGGGGAGATCCTTCGCTCGAGGTGGGGTGCTCGATCATGGGGGCCGCGGCCCACCACCCCTGGCTCCGCGAGCTCATCGAGCTGACCCCGTGGCAGGACCCCCGCTCGCCGATCTCGCTGGCCTTCCCCTACCTCACGGAGATCACGGGCCGGCACCCGGAGGTACGGCTGCTCAAGCCGGACGTCTGCTACCCCATACCCTGGCACCGCTACGCCCAGGAAGATCGAGATCTGCTGGACCACGAGGCGCTGCCCGAGGCCTCGCACGCGGTGCACCGATGGGGATCGACGTGGGCAGCCGGAGCGCGACGATGATCCCCGTGCTCTCGTGGCCAGACGTGCCCGGACTGTTCAACTTCGACGACGTCTACCAGGCAGCTGTGAACCGCGCCCCTCCCGCCAGCGCCCACTTCGTCGAGATCGGAGTGCTGTTCGGCAAGTCGGCCGTCTTCATGGCCGACGCGATAGAAAAATCAGGAAAGAAGATCGCGTTCGACGCGATCGACCCACTGGTGCCGACGCTCGCCGACCTCAGGTACTTCATGGAGACCAGGAAATCCCACCAGCCAGGAGGACTGGATCCGGAGCCGGCAGCCCAGACGAGCTCCGGCCGATCCTTACTGAACGCGTTGTCTCGATATGCCACCTGGCCCGGACACCCCGACGTCGTCCTGCTGATCCTGGACGTGACTCGCAAGAGAGATCTCGTGAGCCTCGTGCGCTCGAGCGGACAGGCGCGAGCCTCCTGCTACCCCGCCCACAGCCTGGACTTCGTCTACGTGGACGCCCTCCACACCTACGACGACACCTCGGACCTCCTGCGGGCGTACCTGCCAAAAATTCGTCCCGGAGGAGTGCTGGGCGGCCACGACTACAGCGACGACTACCCGGACGTCCGCCGCGCCGTCCGCGACGTGCTCGGGAACGACGTCGAGATCAGCCGGCAGTCCTTCACCTGGGTCAAGCGATAAGCCATGTTCTGCCACGTCCCCTTCACCAACCTGCACGTCTTCGAAGAAGGCGACGCCTACTGCTGCTGCCCGGACTGGCTCCCGACCCGACTGGGCAACGTCCTCGAGTCGAGCCTCGCCGAGATCTGGAACGGACCGGTCGCTGAGGAGATCAGGAGGTCGGTACTCGACGGCAGCTTCAGGTTCTGCACCGGATGCGCCTACCTCCCCCGCGCCAGGGGGCCCGTCACCGAGCGGCCGTGGCCGCCCGCCCTCGATAAGCGGATCCGACTCCTCAACCTCGACTACGACAGGACGTGCAACCTGAAGTGTCCCAGCTGCAGATCCTCCCTCATCTCCAGGCCGTCAGATCGAGCCCGGCTCGTGCACGAGACGGTGATCGAGAGCAAGATCATAGGACAGGTCGACGGCCTGTACCTGACCGGGACCGGCGAGCCGCTCGCCTCTCCGTGCTGCCTGCAGGTGCTGCGAGACCTCCCCGTCCTGAACCCCCGCGCTCAGGTGTCCCTGCACACCAACTGCCTGCTGCTCGACGAGTCCAGGTGGTCGGCCCTCGGTCCCGCCCGCGACCGCATACGCCAGATCAGCGTTTCAGTGGACGCCGGCACGCCCGAGACGTACCGCCTCAACCGCGGCGGCTCCTGGGAGAAGCTGTGGCGGAACATCGACTTCGTCCACAGCTTGCGCCGCGAGGGCCGCCGGATCGACCTGATCATGTACTACGTGATCCAGGACAACAACTTCCGCGAGCTGATCGACTTCAGCCGACTGGCGATCGAGCACGGCGCCGACGGCATCTGCGTCTTCTACCTGCGGCACTGGCCAGGCGCGCTCACCAGGACTGAATACGAAGCCCGCGCCGTGCACCTGCCCGGACACCCCAACCACGACGCGCTCTACTCCGTGCTGAAAAGCAGGGAGCTGACCAGCAACCCGGCCGTAGTCCTACCGACATAGAAGTAAAAATCCATGGGAAATCAATCACGCGTGCGCAGCAGCCGTCAGAAGCCCCTCTCCCCCAGGCGCCGGCGGGAGCTCCAGGTGCTCGCCGAGCGCGACGTCATGACGACTGCCCAGCTCGAGGAGTGGAAGAGAAAGAGAGGCGTCGAAGAGGAGGCCTTCATGAGCGACGCCCACCTGCTGCGATGCTCCTGCGGGCACAACACCAAGGCCAGCATCCCTGACGCCTGCGACCAGGACTGGTTCGTACGCACGAGGGACCTCCAGGTACTGGAAGCCAGGTGTCCCGCGTGCAGCAGACCCCGCCTGAAGGAGCTCTCGCGCGACATAAATCGTCACCTGACCAAGAACTGACCCAGAAACCACCGTGCCCGTCCCATTCTTAAAGCTCGTGATCAACAACGCGCGAAATCCCCCCGACGATCCTCCGCGAGTCACAGACTCGCGAGTCGACGACCTGCCGCAGCGACCGCGCAGGCGTGAGGAGTGCGGAGGCACGGACCAGTGCCCGAGGTGCGGCGGACTGGTCCACTTCGCCCAGGACGCGGAGGGAGACCTGAGCTGCCCCGAGTGCCGGGCCGAGGTCGCCTACCACGCCCGTTCTGACACCTGGGTCACCTACGACCCGCGCGCGCCGGAGGCGGAGCAAGCCTCCAACTCGAGCCTCCTGCCCCCGTCCGTGTTCCACCGCTGCCGCCCCTGCGTCTACGTGAGCTGTCCCCACAACAACTACCTCAACCTCAACCCGTCGTCGGGGAAGATCAAGCTCACCCGCCCCCAGCTGGATCCCTGGAGCGTGGAGCCGCACGACAGCTGCTCGCTGGACGTGGCCGATCAGGGCTCGCAGACCCTCGAGCGGGTGGGCGACATCCTGAACCTGACGCGCGAGCGGACCCGCCAGATCGAGCAGGCAGCCGTCATCCGACTGCGCGTGATCCTGGCCAAGCACCTCTCGAGACTGGAGACCGAGCTGGACCTGAGCGAGCTGATCGCCAGCTCCGTCGGCCTGCCTGCCCGAGGCTGGCCTAGGTACCCCACGCGTCCCTACCGGCGCGACCGCTAAGGCCGGTGCCGGTTCGCGTGGTGCCAGCTCGCGTCCAGTGCCAGCAACAAGGACCGGTGCTGACAGTATCCGCACGCGAAGTCGTCGTCCACAGAACACCGACTGTCAACGTAGAGCACCAACTCACCGCACCCCGAGCAGCGCCGCCATCCGGCAAAAACGACGAGCATCCTGAGCAGGTCGGCTCCCTCGGGCAGCAGATCTGTGCTCACGGCTCCACCTCGATCACGACCGACTCCGGATCCACCAGCTCTCCCAGGTAGGCCACCGCGTGCTCCCACGTCGTCCTGGCGAGCTCCTGGTCGTTGAAGTAGGTCGACAGTGCCAGCTCGCTCGCGCACACGGCAGGCAGCTCGGCCGTGACGGCTAGCTGATCGCGAGGCGAAGGCGGCGACTCGGGGAGCGAGGACGACTCGACCGCCTCCAGGGCCTCGTTGATGTGATCGGCCACCGACATGTCATGCGAAGTGGTCATGGTCAGTTCACCGTCAAGATGGCCGAGAGGGGGACCCACGCCACGTAGGCGTCGCGCTGGGCGCCGTCGCCGCAGACCTGCGCGTCGCCGACCAGCTCGATGAGGTGGCCGAGCACGACTGCCCCGGTCGACGCGCGGAAGTAGCCGATCTCCGACTCCGTGAGAGACCGCGCGGCACTCCCGCGCGCCCCGTGCTTCCTGATGTTAACTTTTTGCCCGGTCACGATCATGGTGCCTCCTTACGACACCAATAATAACCCACGAAGAACCAAGTGTCAAAATACAAATTTTGACTTGATGTTTACACGCCGGGAACTACTAGTATTTTTACTATTTTGCCGTACTGAGATACCTCGCGATCTCGCACAGAGCGTTACCGACTCCGGTCAGGCGAGTCCGGTCAAGGACCTTGAGCCTGTCCCGATCTATCGTCCTGATACTCTCGATCACGGACGCGACGTTCACGGCCTGCGCTCCGATCACCTCCTTCAGGCGAACAACCGTCTCGCCCAGCTCTCGTGCCTCCTCCCGCAACTTCGCAACTTCGACCTCTGCTCGCGTGTCTGACATGGCCGGCCTGACCGCCTTGTGACCCACGTCGAGATCGTGGCCCTTGACTCCTCCGGGAAGTGGGATCTTCTCGCCCGCCACATGCGCGATCACGTCATACTCGGCCCCCCACTTGATCTCTTCAGCCAGCTCTCTCCAGGGATGAGTCTTCAAATTGTCGTTGACGTTGACCACGTCGCCAGGATTCGCCGTGGCAAGTAGCTCTGCGTCCTTCACCTCGCACGGCTCTGCTAGCTCCACCTGAAAGAAAAGCTCGACGTCGCTCCTGATCCCTTGATCCTGTGCGAATCGGGCCGCTCATATGATCCCAGCAACCGGCCCCTGAGCGTGTTCCCGACCTTGCTGAAATTGAACCAGCCCACGGCCTTCGCCGAGCCTGACCGGTGAAATCCCTCGGGAATGATGGCGACATGCTGCCGGACGACCTTGGACGCCTCGAGAGCCAACAGGCCCGCGCGCCTCTTCTCCTCCCTCATGACCTCGGCCACCGGGTCGCGGACGACGTCGGAGTACGAGCGGTTGGTGCAGTACACCCCCGCGACGCCCTCGTGCCGCCAGCTCGACAGGTCGTAACTGGCGCTCCCGTCTTCGTCCACTGCGACCGCCCCCAGCAGCTCCGGCGTGGCCTCCACCAGGAGCACCTGGTGAACGCGACCGTCGCCGCCCGCGCGCAGGCTCGCCCTGCGCCCCGCCTCATCGAGCTGGTACGTGACCTTCACTATCTTCATGACCCGATCTCCTTCCTATTCCAGATGTGTCTAAGCATCTCCTAGACCAACCAGCTTCAGCTCGCCCCTGCTGACAGCGTCCTTCGCCGCTTCCAGCCTGCGCCAGAACTCGGCCAGCGAGGGGTCGTCGCGGTCCCCGAGCAGGTCGATGTCGTCGGGGTCGATGTCCAGCGAGAGCGCGCAGAGCACGTGCAGCGGATACTTACCGCCTCGCCGGTACAGGGACCAGTCCGGCTTGCGCCTGACCTTGATCGTCTTGCTCATGGCGACTCAGGTACCGAACACGATGCTGTCCAGGCAGAGGTCCTTGAGGTCGTATGGAGTTGACGACGGCACGACCTGCAGCTCGACCTGGTCTATCTTGGACGCGTCGGCGGCGGTGAGATCCACGCCTCCCGCGCCGCCGTAGCACTCGGTATTGAAGTCGACCAGGCGGTACTTCTTGCCGGCCGCCGCGTCGTCGAGACAGTAAGTGGTCGTCGAAGGATCGCCCGACACGTGGACCACGATCCGGAGCCCGGTGGTGGGCGAACCGGTCCAGTTCATCGTGATGGTCGAGTAGGAAGTACCGATCGGCCCGTAGGGAGGCTGCGTGGCGCTGACCCCGATCGCGATCCCCCAGTTGTCCGTGTAGTCTCCGTCCAGCACGGACGGCACGATGCCCGTTACGCAGAGAGAGGCAGTAGCCGGCCACGCCGCCGGCGAACAACTGTCGCCCGACCGGATACACGCGGGTGAGGTCACCGTGTCCGCCGTCCCGAGCACGATCCAGCACGGACCCGTCATGGCGCCTGCCGCCACCCCGTCGGAAAACGTCACCACGTTGGACGGCACGAGGTCGGGCTGACCGGGCGGCAGCGCGTCCGGCGGACCAGAATCAGGTGGTAACGGAGGCGGAGCGTCCGGCAGGACCGGAGGCGACAGATCCGGCGAGCTCGCTTCGGGCGGGCTCGACGAGGCGAGGTCAGGCGCGACGACGTCGGGCTGGGTCGGTGCCCGCGAGTCCGGAGTGACGGCCACGACGACGTCTGGCGACGCATCACCGGCCGACCTCGAGTCGGCAGGCGCTGACGGCCTCGCATCCGGTCTCCCCGCCGCGTCGGGCGTGCCCGGCGGGAATACGACGTCGGAACCGGCGTCAGGACCTGCCGGCACCGACTGGGCCACCTCGTCCGCCGACCCGTCGTCAGGAGCAGGTCCTCCCGCTCCTGCCTGACCCCCCGTGACCGCGGTCACCCGGAGGTCAGACGAGTTGACTGTGCAACCGACCACGAGACACGTCACCACTGCAAGCACGACCTTCATCATGACTCCATCTCCTTCCGCGTACTTTCTCGACTGATCCACCACCCGCACTCCCTGCGCCTCCCCATCGTACCTCACTTCTCGATCCACAGGACTCGATCTCCCGCATGTCCCGCGCGCCGACCGGTGGCCCACCTCCACGCACCACGACCGACTTGCGCCCACGCGCAGGACTCCTCGTGATCTCACGCTCCCGGTCCCCATATGATGCAGAACGTGAACACCTGGAAGTCGACCGACGTGTCCCTGAGGATGTTCGCCTCGAGCACCCAGTAGCCGTCGCCCTTACCCCAGGCCCAGCCTACCCGACCGCCGGCCATGTGCGACCACGAGCTGTCGTAGGACGTGTCGTAGTAGTTCACCCACCCGTACTCCGCGCCGAGGTAGAAGACGTCGCCGGGAGAAGAGAGGAGCAAGCTGAGCGCGATCGGGTAGAGGGTCCCGTACCCGCCGCCTCCCACGCCGAACCCCTGGAGCCCGAAGTCGAGCTTGACGAAGCTCGACTTGATCCCCAGGTCCATGTTGGCCGCCAGGCCCAGCTTGCTGTTGGCGGTGTTCTCCGCCCCGCCCAACCCGAGCTCGAAGTAGAACACTCGCTGCTGCCAGGGCTCGTCGGCGTCGGGCTTCGCCTGCTGCGACCCCTCCTCTCCCGCCGCGCCCGGCTCCTTGCTGTCTGCGGGCGGAGACGGAGAAGAAGGAGGCAGAGCCGCGACCCTGGAGACCGGAGCGGGACTGTCGCCGGTCGCGGACACGTAGGTGCTCCCGGTCTGGAAGGGGATCGTAACGGCGCTCCCGTCTTCGTCGATCACGTAGTACACGGTACTGCCATCTGACGTCGCCCTGTGGTGGACGGGGTACTCCTTGCCGCGTACCCAGTGGGGAGAGTCCTGAGCCAGGACCGGGAACGAGACCAGGACGCCTAACACCAGTACCAAGAGAGCCGCGGATCGAGTGATCATCTTCATGTGCTGAACCTTCCTATTGATCGGACCGTCAATTACCGGGAGCGTACGTCACTTCGCCAGGTCGGCGCGCAGCCGCGCCATGGACCTGGACGACCACTGAGACGGAGGGCGCACGGCGATCGGCGCCTGCCGCCTGCAGACCTCGATCAGGAGGTCCAGCTTGTCGCTGAAATCCTGGTGTGCCCTGATCCCCTCCGCCTCGGACTTCCCCGTGCGGGCCTGCCCGACGCTGTTGATGTAATGCACCACCATGCCGTTGGCTGCCTCCAGGACCGCGGCTCGAGCCGAGTCGACGGTCGTCCCGGCGGCCTCTCGCGTCCTGCGCCGCTGCCCCGCCCGCGCGTAGACGTCGCACGCCTCGGACACCCGGACGCGCCCCTCCGCCACCAGGTCAGTGAGCGCCGCGAACAGCTCGCTGGGACTGGGAGACGCCATGGCGTCGAGCAAAGTGCTGCCGGACACCCGCAGATCGCCAGGACGCTTGACCGCGCCGCCAGGTCCCCTCGTCTCGCTCGTCTTGATCGTGTTTGTCATCGCGAAATTGCCTCCTGATTTGCCAATAATAGACTGCCAAGAACCAAGTGTCAAGATACGATTTTCAACCCACCGACACGAGGCTGACCGGACACTCGGCGCCGGCCTCGGCCCCGGCGTCGTACGACACGAACGCCGCGCAGCCGACCACCAGCGCCTTCTTGCGCGAGTTAGTGAAGAAGCCGAACTTCCGGCCGTCGAGTCCTTCGAGGTGGTAGACGTACTGCTTCACCATCGGCCTCGGGTTACCGGCCTGGTCACCCAGCTTCAGCTGCCTCTCCAGGTCGCCGGGGTTCGCGAGCACCACCCTCCCCGGCACCTCCCTGACCTCCGCAGATACCATCCTGACGCGGGCGACGAGGGAGCAGCGGGTGATCACCGTCTGGGCGTACGCGGCCCCGGTGGTCCCGTCCTTGAGCCGCGGCACGCGCGTCTCGTGCTTCTTGACCGTGGCGTTGAGCGCCACCACCTGCCCCACCTCGAGGCCCATGTCCCTCGAGGCGAAGTACACGAACGCGTTGCCGGCCTCGTCGACCATGGAGTAGATGTGGGTGACGCCGAAGTCGCTGCCCCGCTCGTGGTGGGACAGGACCTTGAGTCCCTCGAACACCCGCCGCTCGCCCACCGTCCCCTGGAACCTGGAGCACTCGACCATCTTCTGCCAGGACTCCCGGCACGCCCGGCGCTCGAGGTCGCGCTTGTAGAACTGGATCGAGGAGGCGACGAGGCCCGCGAACTTCGGGTGAGCGATGCCCGAGGCCATCGCGACGCGGAGCGAGCTCTCGTAGTCGGTGAGGCCGTCGACGTCGCGCTCTGTAAAGTACGACTCGCAGAACTCGATGGCCGCGGAAGCCAGGTTGTAGTCCTTCTCCGCCGGCACGTAGCGGTCCCTGGTCTGGGGAGTCGCGTATACGCCGTGGGAGAAGGCCATGTCGCAGGTAGACGCCGACCGGCAGCCCTGGGCGGTCGCGTCCGAGCGCGAGAGCCACCCGCTCTCGCGGATGGAGCAGGCGACGTAGGGCAGGAAGTGGGCGATGGTCACGTAGCGTTCCGTCGCGCACCCGCCGCCGAACTCGTCGTCCTCCGAGTCCGAGAGCAGCTGTGAGAGCGAGAACAGGATCTCGGCCGTGGAGCAGAGCGCGAGCGGGTCGGCGAGGCCGGTGTATGCCTGCAGGCACTGCCGCCCGACCTGACTCAACTCGCCCTCGCGGTCCCTGACCACGAACGTGTCGGACCGGCGGCGCGAGGTGTGGCAGTGGTCGCAGTTGTCGGGCGAGGCGTCGCGGTACCTCTTGAGCTCCCCCTCCGTGACCGGGACCCCCGGACAGACGCGCAGGACGGTGCCCACGCCCTCGACGTGGGTGAGCGCCGCGACGAGGGTCCAGCCGTCGATCCGGGGCGGCTGGGGCGAGAGGAGCTCGACGTCGGAATAAACGCGCTCGGTGACCACCACGGTACCAGCTCCCGTCCTCTTCTCGGTCTTCTCGACGCGCGCCGCCCCCACCTTGATCTCCACCCGGGCGACGTCGTGCCCGGCCTTGCGCAGGCGATCCACGCGGCGGTTCACGACCTCGACCTGGGACCGCAGGAGCTCGATGTTCTCGGCCGGGACCTTGAAGATCCGCCTCGATCCTTCTGTGTTGTTCTCCATGATTGAAATTCTCTACCACGTAGAACCAAGTGTCAAGAATAAATTCCTGACCAGGTGGAAGTTGACGACGGGTACCGCCGGGACTATCCTCTCAGGTGTGACTCGCCGCCCATCCGACACGACCGTCGAAGAGGAGTGAGATGATGGACTACACCAAGCTCATGTACGACGCCGCCAACCGGACCTACGCGGAGATCGGCGAGCGACACGGCTACACCGGCCTGACCCACGGCCTGGCCGCGGTATCTGAGGCGGTGGGCCGGCCGCGCGACAGCCAGTACTTCAGCCGCTACCACCACGACCCCCTCGCCGGCCTGGGAGAAGCCTTCGAGCGCGAGTCCCTCAGCTTCCCCGATCTGATGCGCCAGTGGGACTCGATGTGGTTCGGGCACGGCACCGGCCGGATGCGGCCCCTGTCCTACCCGTTCGACGAGATCAGCTGGTTCACCAGCGTCGGCTACTACGGGTCACCGGACCTCGACTGGATAGTACGCGAAGTCGCGCGAGAGCTGAAGGCAAAGAAGATACGGCGCGGGTCCTTGAAGTACAACACCTTCGTCAGCACGAACGCCCACAAGGTCGTGGACGCTGCCGCGGCTGCCGCGATGACCAAAGCAGAAGAATCGAGCAGCGCCCACCGGCGCAAGCTCGCGGAGCTAGAGAAGCTCCTGGTCACCGCGTTGGACAACGTAGGGCGCCTGCACGACGAGGCGAAGCTGCGAGCCGCCCTCCTGAGAGCAGCGGACCTGCGGGGTGCCCCCCTCACCGACCAGGAGTTCGAGCACCAGCTCGCCTCGTGGACGCAGGCGAACAGACAGATCGAGGGAGAGGTCAAGTACCTGCGCGAGCGGATCGAGGAGCTCGCCGACGCCAACAAGCAGACCATCGCAACCGTCGAACAAATGAGCCACATGCCGGAGCTGCGACCCTTCGTCGTGGCTTCCGGTCTCGTCGACGCCTGAGCATCAGGCCGGAACCCACCGCCCGCCGCGCACGTAGCCGTGGTGCCCGCAGGCCGTGCAGCGCAGCGACGGCTCGATCGTGAGCGGGTCGAGGCTCACGACGTCCCACCCCTCCTGAGGCCAGCCGCCGGCGTTGTTGAAGGGAGCCCACCCCTCGCACCGGCCGCCGCGCCCGTCCGGGTGCCAGTAGGCGAGGCCGCAGGGGACCGCCTCACCCGGCAGGCAGCGCAGCTCGATCGAGACCTCGTGGCCTATGTCGACGGGACTGCTCATGGAGGAGGGGGGCGGCAGCCCCCGAAAGGACAGGGAGACTGCCGCCCTGCGATAACCACGGCAACCACATGAGCGAACAGGCAGATGCCAGTCTGCCCGATCTACACCGACCTGTCAAACTTCTTTTTTCGAGACTCCCCGACCAGACAAGCTCACGCGAGATGACTTTTTCCACCGGGAATATGCCCGTAAATAAAATGGTCTTGACTCCTGGTTCCGACTCGCTCAAGATCTCGTACATGAACTGCAACAAAATCAGCGAGCACGCACGATATCAATTCACCGAAGAACTCACGTCGAAGCTGGTCAATCAGAGCGGACTCAGTGCGTACCGCCTGATGCCCCTGCTAGCCGAGGTGGTGATAAGACTAAACATCCTCGAGGGCAAGGAACCCACCGCACTCCCCGACTCGCTGACCCTCCCATGAGCTGGCAGAGGAGGCGCAACGAAGAAGTCCAGGTCGGCGACGTCACGTACTGGCTCAACCCCGACCGCCGCCAGCGGATAATCAAGATCGAGCCGTACCGCGGCCCCCTCGAGGGCGTCGTCCTCGCGGTCGCCTACTTCGACGTCGGCCTGCCAAGGTCGCTCGAGGTAGGCGGCATAACGGAAGTGCTCGTGGTCTGATCGTCGCTAATCCGAGTTGCTCCAGGCGACGCTCAGGGCGTCCAGAAAATGCAGCGCGCTCTCCGCGGAACCCTTGAAGCGCTTCGTGATCTTCAGGTTGACGACCACGGCCGGGTCGCTCGCGCTCTCGTGAAACTCTATGCTGCCCACGTTGGGGATAGTCGCCGTTCCAGATCGCGTCGCCAGGTTGTAACGCACGTCTCTCAGGTTCTCGGACAAGATCGACGCGAGCTCCTGTGCATCACAACTCCTGTCAGCCATGCGCTCATGATCTCCGGCAGGTAGCTGTCTGTCAAGAACATCGAAGTCCCTCCCCTCCGCGCCCCGCCTCTCATGCCCCCCATCCCTCCCCTCGGGCCGCGTGCCCAGTCCCGCGTCGCCCTAGACCCCCTTACGTCTGCACTCCCCTCAGGCCATGTGCCGAGTCTGACGTGTCCCTCCAACTCTCCAGCTCCCGCCTCCCCGCACGCCACGTGCCGAGTCCGTCGTAGCCCTCCAGGACCCCTCTCCGTCTCATCAGCTCCGCCCTTCGTCTCGTCGCCTGCCCCCTTCGTCTCGTCGCCTGCCCCCTTCGTCTCACCAGCTCCGAGCCCTCGCCCTAGACCCTCCAGAGACCATCCTCGAGCCTCCTGCCCTCTCCCTCGAGCTGGCGCCCTAAAACCTCGAGCTGTCGCCCTCCGGCCTCCAGCACCCCCATAGGCCATGTGCCGAGTCGCACGTGCCACTCCAGCTCCCAGTCTCCCCGCAGACCATGTGCCGTGTCAAACGTCTTCCTCCAGCTCCGGGCCTCGTGGCCGCCGGCACCAGACTCCAGCTCCGGTCCTCGTGGACCAGGAAACCTCACGTGCCATGTGCCGAGTCTGACGTGTCCCCCCCAGCTCCTAGCCTCGAGGCCGCCGACACTAAGCCTCAGCTCCGCGCCTCGAGAGCGCCGGCACTAAGCCTCAGCTCCGCGCCTCGAGAGCGCCGGCACTAAGCCTCAGCTCCGCGCCTCGAGAGCGCCGGCACTAAGCTCCACACCCCTCCTCTCGCCCTGGGCATACCGGAGCCTGTCCCGATACGCCGGGAGCGGGAACAAGAGCAGAACTCAAGGCTCGCCGGCCAGGCCTCGAGGCCACCAGCCCCGAGCTCAACGCCCCGAGTACTGCGAACGTTTTCCATTGACTTTTTTCCAGGTTGCTATCTAGAAAAACGCCACTTTTTTCCTATTGACTTCTAAGCAGAAATTACTTCCGAACAGGCCACGAAATAATTGTAAGGTGACGCCCTGAACAAAGTTTCAGGAGAATAACGCGTTGCTCTCGTAAAAGTGCCCGGCAAAATTACCCCATGCTAAAGAATTGTTTCGGAGGTCTCCTCGACGGAAATCATCGATCTTGTTTCTTGTCAATATGTAAGGAAAACGTACACATTTTGATTTTCAAGTTTTCGGACTGCCGCCGGTCGTCAAAACCAATGATTCCACATACTTGGAAGGACGAAAATCGTAAGTGTTAAAAAACACTAGGAAATTCGGAGATGATGCAGTAGGCCCGTAGTACCTACTGCCATGTGTGCTGCGTACTCCGTACTAGCTAGTACCAAGTGCGTACTACCAAACACATCTGGCACTAGCTACTAGGTACTCGCTACTCCGTACTCCGTATTCCCTACTCCGCAGTACCTATTGCCTAGCACACGTTACACTTGTCTATGCGTACACCCCTACACTTGACTCCAGACCCCAGACCCCAAGAACCAGGCCGGGCTGATGATCCCCCCTCGACCTCCCCAAAACATCGCGCCTGAGGCCCCTGGCTTCGCCCCTGTTCGACGTTCCCGGGATCCTGCGTATCCTGACCCTCAGTAGTACTCGTTTGACCGACCAAAGATGAGGGCCAAGTGTCTATAATTACAAACGTTTTAGGAGTAGGGTTTGCCGGAGCTGCAGGATCGTGATAGTTTCGGCCCCGTCATGTCAATTTCGACCACACTTTTGCGCGCTGCGTGCCGGGCTCCTGCCGGCCGCCCCGGAAGTGCCTCGGTCGACAAAATCACTGCGCAACCGTTCAGTGTCATGCTGAATGTTTTCAAGTACTTGCGGGAGGGGCTTTCTAGGTCCTCGCAATCACTTGAGATTTCGGTTGCCGCAGCGATGACATGGTGACCATTTCGACGACGCATTGAGAGAGGGGGGGAGGGGAAAGCGGCGGCAAAGTTCACAGTCGAGGGTCACTGGACTTACGCCCGGATCTGTCGCGGAGCGGGGGTACCCATGG
>Ga0326727_10009694_pt1 | contig 23486 bp, 23 predicted proteins | sample MB2enrmetagenome_FD_207643 | JGI IMG/M metagenome (GOLD analysis project Ga0326727, IMG submission 207643) | Lab enriched peat soil microbial communities from McLean, Ithaca, NY, United States - MB29MY | ecosystem: Environmental > Terrestrial > Soil > Wetlands > Peat | place: USA: New York... | reverse complement strand
CCATTGCAGAAACAAGGCCGCCCTGATAGAGAGGGCCGATCATGCTCTTTGCGAGCTGATGGATAACCCCAAAAAAGTTGCCTCTGCGGCAACTCCTATCGTTACTTAATTATGCGGAGGGGTTTAACAGCTTGATCAAGCCGTGGAAAAGCGCGCATGTGCGACGGCCGCCTGGCCCAGGCTGATGCCTCCGTCGTTGCACGGGACCTGCCTGTGCGTTATGCACTTAAGCCCCACGTCCTCGATGAGGCCGGTGGCGAGGCGGGTGAGGAGCCTGTTCTGGAAGCAGCCGCCGGAGAGGACGGCCGTTTTTATGCCCGTCTTTGCGGCGATGCGGGCGGCGATGTCCCTTATCATGGCCGCGACGGTGAGGTGGAAGCGGTAGGCTATCTGCGGAAGAGGGGCGTCGGAGCGGGCGTCTGCTGAAAGGGCCGCAAAAAGCCCCCCGATCCTGATGAGGGAAAGGCCGTCTGTCTCCTCGACGGAGAAAGGGTAGGGCGCGCCTGTCCCGTCAGGCCCGTCCGATGTTGCGGCAGCCGCCATTTCCAGACCGATGGCGGCCTGCCCCTCGAAGCTGATCGTCCGCACGACACCCAGGAAGGCCGAGGCGGCGTCGAAGAGGCGGCCCGCAGACGAGGTGAGCGGCGTGTTGACCCGCCGGGCGATCTGCGCCGCGATAATCGTGCGCTCTTCTTCATTTATGGCGCTGATCGAAGGCAGGCCGGCAGTATCCAGCCCCAGGGCGTGGAGGTAGGCGAAGGCCAGGCGGTAGGGCCTTTTTATCGACACCTCACCGCCGGGCAGCGGCATAGGCTCCAGGCATGCCGCCCGCTCGAAGCCGTCGTAGCGGGTGATGAGGAACTCGCCGCCCCATACTGTGCCGTCCTCCCCGAAGCCTGAGCCGTCGAAGGCTACGCCGATGACAGGGCCTGCAATGGCGTGCTCCGCCATGCAGGAGGCGATATGCGCATGGTGGTGCTGCACGCCGAAGACCGGCTGCCCGCCGGGAAGCGCCCTGGCGTAGCGCGTTGAAAGGTAGTCGGGGTGCAGGTCGCAGGCGACGGCCTCTGGCGCGATGCGGAAGAGGCGCTTATACAGCTCGATGGTGCTCGTGAAGTGGTCGAGGGTCTCCACGTTTTCCAGGTCGCCGATGTGCTGGCTGACAAAGGCGAACTCGTCCCTGGTGAGGCAGAAGGTGTTCTTCTCCTGCGCTCCGACGGCAAGGATGGGCCGTGTCCTGAAGGGGAGCTTGACGGGGTAGGGGGCGTAGCTGCGGGCGCGCCTGATCGACGCAGGCGCCCCCCTGCCGACCAGGCAGACGCTGTCGTCGTAAGCCGAGTGGATATCTCTGTTGTGGAAGAGGAAATAATCGGCGATCCCGCCGAGCCGGCGCAGGGCCTCGTCGTTGTCCTTCGCTATCGGTTCTTCCGAGAGGTTGCCGCTCGTCATGACGAGAGGTCCGCCAAAGTCGCGGATGAGCACGTGGTGGAGCGGCGTACAGGGGAGCATGACGCCCAGGTAGCGGTTGCCCGGGGCGACGGGCGTGCAGACATCCGATTCGGGGCACCACGGGAGGAGCACGATGGGGGCCTCCGGCGCGCGGAGGAGGTGCGCCTCGGCATCGGAGACGACGCAGTGGCGGGCTGCTTCTTCCACCTCCCTCATCATCACTGCGAAGGGTTTGTCGGGCCTTCTCTTTCGCTCGCGCAACACGCTCACGGCGGCCGCGTCAGTCGCGTTGCAGGCAAGCTGGAAGCCCCCCAGCCCTTTGACCGCAACGACAGCGCCCTCATGGAGCAGGCGCGCTGCCTCCCGTATGGCGTCGCCGCCGTGGGCGTGCGGGACTTCCCTGCCCCCTGCGTCCGTGAGCCACACGTGCGGCCCGCATACGGGGCAGGCGTTCGGCTGCGCGTGGAAACGGCGGTTGAGAGGGTCGTCGTACTCGCGCCTGCATTGGGGGCACATCTCGAAAGGGGCCATCGTGGTGTTGGGCCGGTCGTAGGGGATGTCCGTAATGATCGTGAAGCGGGGACCGCAGTTCGTGCAGTTGGTGAAGGGGTAGCGGTAGCGCCTGTCGGCCGGGTCGAAAAGCTCGGAGACGCAGTCCGCGCAGATGGCGATGTCGGGCGATATGAGCTGGTAGCCCGCGTCCGGCCTGCTCTCGCGTATCTCGAATGCCGGGTAGCTCGCGGGGGCGCCGCCGTCCCGGACCCGCACGGTCTCTATGCGCGCCCTGGGAGGCGCGTCGCTAGCTATGCGCCCTATGAATGCCTCGACATCCGCCTCGCGCCCCTCGACCTCGATCTCGACGGCGCTGCTCGTGTTGATGACCCAGCCGGAAAGGCCGTGCTCGCGGGCGAGCCTGTAAATAAAGGGGCGGAAGCCTACGCCCTGGACGACGCCCTGTACGGTGACGCGCTTCAGGACGCGATCTTTTTCAGCCAGTCTATCCAATCGGATAGCCCCTCCTTCGTCTTGCACGAGACCTGAAAGACAGGGGCCTTCGGGTTGATTGCGCGCACGCCCTCCAGGAAGCGGGCAACGCTGAAGTCGATATAGGGGAGGACGTCCATCTTGTTGAGCACGACGGCCTGGACGGTGGCGAACATGCCGGGATACTTGAACGGTTTGTCGTCCCCTTCCGGCACGGACGCGACGAGCACTCTCCGGTCCTCGCCAAGCTGGAACTCCGCCGGGCAGACGAGGTTCCCCACGTTCTCGATGAAGAGATACCGCACGCCGTCCAGCTTCAGCTTTTCGAGGGACGTCCTTATCATGGCTGCGTCCAGGTGGCAGCCCCCATCCGTGTTGATCTGGACGACGGGAACGTTTTTCTTTCCCACCTTCTCCGCATCGAACGTGGAGGCCAGGTCTCCCTCGATGACCGCGAGCCGCTCGCCCAGGGCGTCGATGGTCTGCAATATGAGGCTTGTCTTGCCCGCCCCCGGCGAGGCCATTATATTGATTGCCACGATGCCCTTTTTCTTGAAAAGGACCTTGTTCTCTGCGGCCATCTGCTCGTTCGCATCCAGGATGTTCTTTACTACCTTGATCTTCATGCTCTAGTCCTCCACCTCTATGCTCTCCATGTAGAATTCCTTGCCGGCGGCCACCTCGCCGCCGCGCTTGCCGCAGGCCGGGCAGACGCCTGCCTTTTCCATGCCGAACTCACTGCCGCAGGAGACGCACCGCAGGACTGCCGGCACCCTGGCGACTGCGATGCGGGCGCCCTCCGCCGGGGTGTCCTTCGAGATCACGTCGAAGCAGAAGCGTATAGACTCTTCGACGACGCTCGAAAGCTCCCCGATCACGAGGTTTATGCCCGTTATCCTGCGATTTTGCGCCTGGCTTACCGCGATGTCGATGATGTTCTGGGTGATTGTTAATTCGTGCATTTCTTTCGAAAACCGCCTGTCCGGGTCTTTTGCTTGAACATTATATCACAAAGAAGCCCTCAAATCGACGGCGCAGCGGATCGGGAGCGCGGCAGGGCGGAAAATGGGCCTGGATAGTAAGACGTCGGTTATATTGTGGGACTCCTAATTAATGGTCATGCATTATTTTTGCCTGTCTGAGGGGGGAAGCTCCATCCGGCTTTGCCGGTGGAGGGGGCGCTGAGCCCCAGTAATTGCGCGCAGGTATCCCATGACCCCGGGAAGCACCGATATAAGGATTATTGCAAGGATGACGAGCGTGAAGTTCTGCCTGACCACGGGGATATTGCCGAAGAAGTAGCCGCCCAGGACGAAGATAAAGACCCAGGCGATATTCCCCGCTACGCTGAAGGCAAGGAAACGGCCGTAGGACATCGCGCCAATCCCGGCGACGAAGGGCGCAAACGTCCTGACTATGGGCACGAACCGCGCCAGGATGACTGTCTTCCCGCCGTACCTGATGTAGAACTCGTGCGTCCTGTCGAGGTGCCGTCTGTTGAAAAAGCGGGAGCTGCCGCTGGTAAAGACCTTCGGACCGGTCTTGCGGCCGATCCAGTAGTTCGATGAGTCACCCAGCATGGCGGCAAGGGGCAGGGAGACGATGAGCCAGACCATGTCGAGCGACCCGAGGCCGGCGAACGCGCCCGCGGCAAAGAGGAGTGAATCGCCGGGCAGGAAAGGGGTGGCCACGAGTCCCGTCTCGCAGAAGATGACCAGGCACAACAGGAGATGCGTGTGCAGGCCGTATTGCTGAATCACCAGCCCGAGGTGCTTGTCCAGGTGGATGACGATGTCGATGGCGTATTTGACGATGTCCATAAGGGTTCGTTCTTCCCGCCTGTGCGCTTTTAGGCCGCCCGGCGCGCCCCGGCGCCGCCGTGCGCGACTTTTTCGTTACGAGCGGTCCTCTTTCAGGCTCCTCCTGTTGTCGATGGCGCTCTTGATGGTGAGGGGGTCGATATAGACGATGTCGCCGCCGATGGGGATGCCCGAGGCGATGCGGCTGATCTTCAGGTGGAACGATTTTGTCATCTCCACGATGTAATGGGCGGTGGTGTTGCCTTCTATCGTAGGGTTCGTCGCAATAATCAGCTCCCGTATGTTCTCCCTGGCGATGCGCTCCTTCATCTCCGGTATCCTGATCTCGTTGGGGCCTATCCCGTCTATGGGGTTTATGACGCCGTGGAGTATATGGTAACGGTAGACGCCTGGGAAGGCCGACTCGATCACCATCATGTGGGAGGGCTCCTCGACCACGCAGAGCGTGTCCGGGACACGCCTTTCATCCCTGCATATGCGGCAAGGGTCCGTATCGGTGATGTTGAAGCAGGTGCTGCACAGTCCGATCCGCTCCTTCACCTCCGTGATGCTCCTGCTCAGCTCGCTTACGTACTCGGTCTTCGAGTTGAGAAGAAAAAATGCAAGGCGCGTCGCGGTCTTCCTTCCGATGCCGGGCAGCTTCGACAGGTGCTCTATGAGTCGCTCGATGGGCTCCGGGTAATACATCTTCTACATACCGAAGGGAAGCTGCATTCCGCCCGTGATCTTAGACAGCTCTTCCTTCCACAGGTCCTTCGACTTGCCGAGGCCCTCGTTGATCGCTGCGACGACCAGGTCTTCCAGCATCTCCTTGTCGCGCTCCTCCCATATCTCTTCGGAGATCTTGAGGGAGACGACGTCCTGCTTTCCGTTTACCGTGCAGGTGACCATGCCGCCGCCCGACTGCCCCTCGACCATTTTCGTCTCCATCTCTTCCTGCAGCTTCTGGAACCTCTCCTGCATCTTCTTCGCCTGGTTGAGGATCTGTCCGAAACCCTTCGACATCGTTACCTCCTTATTGTAGACCGCTTATTCCCCCGTCTTGAATACTGTCTCTGCTTCCCTCATATAATCGTCTATCGTGTCTGCTTTGTCGTTGTCCCCGTCAACGAAGCGGACGGCCATCTCCCTGCCGAAGAAGGCCGAGGCGTGTTTTTTCAATTCGCCGGCGATTGCGGCGTCCCTCGCCAGGAATGCAGCCTGCTTATCGACGGCGACGACCAGCCTGTCATCGACTACCTTCATCTCGGCGGAGGCGAGCATCCCGAAAAGCATCTTGCTCTTCTCCCTCAGATAGGAGACGAAATCACCAGGCGGTCCTGCAGCGGCGGGCGTCTGCCCCGGCTCGGCCTGCCACTCCGGGTCGGGCGGCTCCATCGGGCCGGCGTCTGCGGCCAGTAACCTGTCACCGGCAGGGGGCGTCCTGCCGGGCGGCGGCGCGTACGGCCTGCGTCCGGCAGCGGGCGGCTCGGGATGCGGCTCAGGGGGCCGGGTCGCTCCGGGCGCGGAAGCCGTCTCCTGGGCGCGGCCCTCTTTGCGCGCCCCCGAGTCGATCATCGCCTCCACGTCCCTGAGCTGCGACAGGTTATAGAGGTTCACGTAGAGGACCTCCAGGGACGCCCGCGGGAAGACGCCCCGGATAAGGTCTTCCGCCTTGAGCATGTGGTGCACCATGTTCTGTATCTCGTAGTACTCCACGGTCTTCAAAAGCTCGCCCGCCCTCTTGTGCTCCTCTTCGTCCATGAAGACGAAGGAAGGCTTGCCCTGCCACAGTTTTATCATGAGCATGTCCCGGAGGAAAGAAAGGAGTGCCTTGTAGACCTGGTAGGCGTCGTTGCCCTCTTCGAGGGTGCGGGCGATGACAGCGAGCCCTTCTTTCGGGTCTTTTTCGACGATGCTCTTTACGATGGCGTAGGCAACGTCCCTGCGGACCATCCCTATCACCTCGATCACGTCCTTCTCGGCGATCTGCGCGCCGCTGTAAGAGATGACCTGGTCGAGTATTGACTCCGCGTCGCGCAGCCCGCCGTCCGCCTCGCGGACGATATAATGGAGCGCCCTCTCGTCGCATCCGATCCCCTTTGATTGACAGATGCGGCGGAGTTGCTCCATGATCGCCGACTCCGATATCCTCCTGAAATCGAAGCGCTGGCATCGGGATACGATGGTATAAGGTATCTTGTGGGACTCCGTCGTTGCGAGGATGAAGATGTTGTGGCCCGGCGGCTCCTCCAGGGTCTTAAGGAGCGCGTTGAAGGCAGGGTCGGTCAGCATGTGCGCCTCGTCGATGATGTAGACCTTGCGCCTGCCTGCCATGGGAAGGTAGCGCACCGTCTCCCGCAGCTCCCTTATCTCGTCGATGCCCCTGTTGGACGCAGCGTCGATCTCGATGACGTCCACGAAGCCGCTGTTGTTTATGGCCTTGCAGGCCTCGCACTCGTCGCACGGCTCTTCCACTACGCCCTGCGCGCAGTTGACCGCCTTTGCGAGGATCCGGGCGATGGTGGTCTTGCCGACCCCTCTCGGCCCGGCAAAAAGGTAGGCGTGGGCAATGCGGTCGCGCTTTATGGAGTTCTTGAGGGTCGTGACGATGTGGGGCTGCCCGACCACGTCGGCGAACTTCCTCGGCCTCCATTCCCGCGCGATGACCTTGTACTCTTCCTTATCTTTCATGGGCGCGACCGTGGACGAGACATGCATACCGCGCATACCGGGCGCATGTCCTTCGCCGCATCGGGTGCTTGCCTTCCTTTCGGGCGCCGGACGGTCCCTTTTGTAATATGAAGGCCAGGCTACCTGCGGCACACGGAGGAGCTACTACCGCTGCTTCCTTCCGGACCTGACGGGGTTCGTAACCTTCACGTTGCGCAGGGCCCGGCCATCTTAAAGTCAACACCGCTTACAGGGCGAAGTACATAACATACCGGAACGACAGGAGTTTTAATCTCTTTCCTCCGGCATCTATGGGGAGATTTTAGCACAAAGGCAAAGAAAAGGCAAAGGGCATGAAGGGATGCGAATCGCGGGATAGGGCAGGGGCGGCTCCAACACAAGTATATACCTTATATTACTGCAAAGCAGGGCGAAAAGGTACGCTATCCTTGACGACGTGATTTCGGTACGCTATATTGTACGTAATATATACTTGAGGTGCACCATGAAGAGACTCAGGGTCAACGAAGACATCCGGCCTTTATCAGAAGTGAGAACGGGCATTGCCGCCTTCGTCAAGCACGTGCGCGACACCAAACGCCCTCTTGTCATCACCCAGCACGGAAAGGGCGTGGCCGTTCTGCTCGATGCAGGGGAATATGAGGTCATGGCCGAGAGGATCGAGCTGTTGCAGGACATACAAACATCCGTCAGCCAGATAGAAGCCGGCCAGGGCATCGACCATGAAGACGCCAAAGCGCGCGTCCTCAAACGCATCAAGAAGTGAAGATACTCTGGTCTCCCCTCGCAGTCGAAAGGGCGTCGGAGATAGCCGGTTACATTGCCCGGGACAATCCCGATGCGGCCGAAAGCTGGATAAACACGGTCTTCGATAAAGTGGAGGGCCTTAAGGCGTTCCCGGAAAGCGGCCGTATCGTGCCGGAAGCGCACAATAAGACCATAAGGGAGTTGATTTACGGCAATTACCGGATCATATACCGGTTGCAAGAAGAGCAGATTTCGATACTCACCGTGCGCCACGGAAAGCAGATCCTGCCCGTGGAAGAAATACTATGAAGGGCGCATATGTCTGGACTTGCCATCTTCACCGAAGCGCCCGAATCGTCGAGCCGGCTTCCAGGTTTCGACATTTTTTTCCTTGCCTTCCTGAGATAGCTTGCCAAGGGCGCTAAGGCAGAAGGGCTGATCGCCCTTCGCAAGCCCTTGCTCACCTTAGTGATCCCGGCTTAAGCGCCTATTCCCGATCATTATCGTTGTCCAAATGCACCCGTCATTTGACAAGAACCGCCCTCTGTAGTATTTTCTGTCTAAATACGTCCTGCAAAGGGAGGTGAAAACATGAGCGTACGCCCGACGCCTTTTTCGCTTTTATGAGAGGCCGCTTGCGGCCGCGTGAGGCCTAGGTTAGGCCTCCGATCAGTCTGGAGAAGCGAGGCGAGGGCCGTTTCGTTCGTCTGTTCGTAGCTTCCCGTACCTTCAGGCCCTTCCACATTTCCTCGCTTTTGCAGCATTTTACCGTTGGATAAACGAGTTGAGGACGTTCCGCCGCACTTCATGGAACAGGCGGCAAAACGGAACGGCCATCGGGGCCGGCATACAGGTCGCCATAAACAGCATGTGTGCGGTCTTCGCAGAGTCCGAAGTGATCACCCTCATCGGGAAAGGCGTAAAGAGGGAATTCATAGCGGCGGCCCTCCACAACTCGATTGTTTCGCGCATCCTTCCACTCGTGAAGAGGGTCGGCGTGGTCGAAGACGTTGTCTTTACAGGTGGATGTGCCCGCGATCAGTGCTTGCGGGACATGCTTGCTGAAAGGTTGCGGAAGAACATACTTGTCTACGAGCAGCCCGACATGCTGAGCGCCTACGGCGCGGCGCTCTACGCCCTCGATTCGACCTCTTGAAGGGGCAGGGCAGAAGGTCTATTTTGAATCAACCCCATTGGCCGGTGACCGTTTTCCCGGTCTGGAGCCGAACTGCACGGTAATCGCTTTTTCGGGACAGGTCTCCTTGCAAAGAAAACATTTAATGCAGGCAGCGGTATCGTAACGGGTGCCCGGGTCGAGCTGCGCGGGACAGACCTTACTACACGCTTTGCAATCGGAGCACTTCTGCGCTTCCCTGGCGCGTCCTAGTAAGCTTCTTCCTGATAAAAGGCGCTGGAACGAGCCTAAGGGGCAGCCGGAGATACAGCCGAAGGAGAAGAGATAGACCGCGCCAAGGGGCAGAAGCAGCAGGAAAAGGTCCGTCCCGACACGGAAATGGGCAAAAAGCGAGATGACGTTCCGGGTAATGACGCCGATGGGACAGAACGTAGTCAGAAAAGGATAGCCGAAGAGGGCTATGCCGACAAAGGAGCCGGCCAGGATCGCAAGACCGTCACGGTAATCAAAAATCGGAAGCCTGCGAGCCAAAAGGTCGTGAAGCGCAACGGTCCATTTGAAGGCGCGGAGAGATGAGAGTCTCCCTGACAGTCCGATCAAGCGAGAGACGACGAGGTTACTGGGGCAGAGCCAGGAGCAGAAAGCCCGCCCGAAGAGAACGACTAAGCCAAGCACTACCAGGAACGGTCCGACCAGATGCCGATATATTGTACGGGCGGCTAAACAAGCCTCAAGAAAGCCGATAGGGCACATAAACCGAACCCATCCGAGGCGCCAGCAGCATAAGTTGCCGACGGAGAGAACCGCCATCGTACCGGCCGCGATCAATGCAAGGCCAGCAAGAGCAAAAAGTGTGCGGGCGCGTCTCAGCTTCATACGCTCGCTCTTATCTCGTTTTTCGGCGAGAGGTCGATGCAGCGGGGCGGACATACCCAGGCGCAAAGACCGCAGCCGGTGCAGAGGGAATTATCGACGTAAGGTTTCAGAGCGGATCCCTTTTGACTCAGCGCCGAAGGTATGTCCCTGGTCCTGGTAAACGGAGTGCCTTGAGGATTAGGGAAAAGAATGGCGCCTTCGATCGGACACTCGCGAAAACAGAAGAGGCAGTTGATGCACTCCCCCCGGTCTATGTGGATGCTCCCCATCCTGACGTCCCTGAGGCGCGCCGGCCTTTTTATGGCCCGTGTGGGACAGGCATCGGCGCACTTCAGGCAGTCCCGCCTCCATGCGATGCATCCTCCGTGGTGCGCGTTGAGCTTGGGGGTGCCAAGGTTCTTCACGTCGAGCGTCAGTCCCACAAAGTCAAGGGCCCTCGTCGGGCATACTTCGGCGCACATCCCGCACTTGATGCACCTTTTGAAAAACGCGTTTTCAGCGATTGTCCCCGGCGGTCGGATGTAGCTGCCGGCAACGGAGAGCCTGCTTACGGCCCCGGCAAGGGCGACCATCAGAGCAGCCTCGCCCGTGTACCGTAGAAAACTGCGCCTGGTCATGCCTGCAATAAGGCGTTACGCCGTGCGCCTCCTGGAAGATCCCCAAACCCCCAAGACGATAAGGACCAGGAAGATCGCGCCGTAAAGAACGGCCGCCCGGGGCTCCGATTCGGAAAAGCTGAAAAAAAAGGCGCTCAGAAAGGCTATGGCGGCGACCAACCATACAATCCGCAACACCACCCTCCGCCAGCCCCCGTTATAGAACAGGGCCGCAAGGAGATTCCCTACTGCCTGCGATACGGTCATTTTTTTCTGCATGGCGTACTCCTTTTCATCCCTGATCGACAGAAGATCATACCTTGGTCGGGTCGATCCCGAAGGGAGCGAACTTCCGCTGCCATATTATGTCGGGGTTCCTTTTAGCGCCGTAGCCGAAGAGCGTATCCAACGGCTCCCAGAGGAAGTCGAGGGGCGAGACGCTGCCGATAATGCTCCTCATGACGCTGTGGCCCCAGAAGCTTCCTTTCGTGTAAGGGCAGACCGCCTGGCATGACGCGCACGACGCCCCGGCTTCGACCCAGTAGCGCAGGCACTTTCTCCCGTCGGCGTACCATTTCAAGGCCCCCGGGTTGCCCGTTGTTGAAGGGGGATCGTAGGTCCTCTCTCCCATCGATATAGCCTTTGGGGGACACCCGGCCGCGCACTTCTTGCAGGTCTCACAAAACTTCGTCACTCCGAAATCGACGGGGCGGTCGGCTACGAGGGGCATATCGGTAAGCACCTTGCCTATCCTTATGGCCGGCCCGTATTTCTCGGTCACCAGGAGACCGTTCCTGCCAAGCTGCCCCAGGCCGGCGTCGATGGCAAGGGGGACGCTCAGCCCGACACCGTTCTTGGACGGTATGGCGTTGTATCCCATCGCCCTGATGGCCTCCGCAAGGGCGATGTCCGTGATACCCATCCGCGCGTAGCCCATGTTTGTTGCAGAGCTGGTGTCCAGCGACGCCGGGCCTACCTGGGTCGCCAGACGGTTAAGGTCCATCACGGTGACAACGGCGTATTTTACGGATTCGGGGATGATGAGCTCCGTGTCGGTCTCATCGGGTGAGGGCGCCTCCTGGAAGACGATCTTCTTGGTCTGCGGGGCGTCCTGCATGTAGGCGTTCCTGCACGCCTCATCGTAAACCCATTTTCTGTTCAGCCTGGCAATACCCACCAGATTGGCGCCAACGAAGCGTGCGATCTGCTTTACCTTCTTCGTCAGATCGGCCGGGTCCGGGTTAGGATCGGGGTTGCCCAGCAGCATCGGAGGGACACCGAGGGATTTCCAGCTTAGGAACCCCTGGTTCTCAAGCCCGTCCCCGTAAGGGCCTGACAGACGGTTCCATGTCGAGCTCGCCACCCACAGCGCGATGTGCGCCCGCGCCTCCGCCGGGCTCTTCACGGGAACCTGGCTGCCTATCTTGGACCCTTTGGTGTTCTTCAGCATGTTGATGAGCCACGGCTTCATCCACGGCTCACCCATCTCCTCCGACACCTTCTTGAAAGCAAAGTCTTTCACGGCGAAGCGGGCCAGAGAATCCTTGCAGTGGTAAATTGCTTCGGCTTCGGCGGCCTGAATCGTAGGCGCCGCGACGGAGGCCGTCGATAAGGAAGCGGCCGTTCCGGCTGCGGCCGAAAGACCGGCCAGCTTTATAAAATCCCGTCTCGATAAGCCTTTTTTAGATTTTGCGCGGGAAATACCTTTCTCATAGTCCGGCATAGACACCCCCACAAGCAGGTATTTTGAAGACCTCTCCACTCTATCCCATTATGCCTTGATGTTCAAGCTATTTTGAAGACGGCCGCAGAACCTGCGCATCGGGGTGATTAAACGGGTGCTCGGTCAGGCGGAGGACGCGGAGTAGGTCTTCCCGGTGCCCTCTTTCGGAGGTAAATCAGTAAGACTGCGATGGTTCTCTTTTGGTGTTCGACATCCGTTATTGACCGGACAATAGCGGGACGTCCTTGCGCCTGGCGCATTGCCGGCCCGCTCACCTTCTGAGACGCAGCAGGTTGTTCACCTGCGTGCAGCCGCACGTAAGCATGCACCCGGACATTGCAAAGCTCAGCGGCCAAATATTTTTCCCTGACCGTCATGCCTCTATCGCGGCGACCCCTAAAGCCCGGCAGGCAGGCAGTGATGGACAAGCAGGTAAGTCGTGATCCATGTACCTTCAGGCTGGACATTACCGCCTGCCGGTCCTGCTTCACGTTCTACCGCCTTGTCCCTGAGGGGCATCGCCTCTTTACGCATCCCTCTGATAAGTCCCGCTATGTCCTCGATCTTGTGGATCATAGGCGGCATAGGACCGTTCTGTTTGTCTGCCCGATCTTGGGTCTCTCTTGATTGCGTTATCATGATAGCCTCCCTATTTTTGTTTTATGTTTCTATTGACAAGAATAGGAGATCATGGTCAACTATGCAGGTTAATAAGTGTTAAGGTAGACTAACAAAATATTAACCTTAAGCGTAATAGGTGAACAATGATTGTGAATATGAACCAACTGCGTTCCTTCTATACGGCAGCAAAATTCAACAGCATCTCCAAGGCAGCCGAGATGCTTATGGTGACCCCGCCCGCCATAACGCAGCATATCAAGAGGTTCGAAGAAAAAATGGGGATTCGACTCATCGCCAATGATGGAAATTCTATTAGATTGACCAGCACCGGAGAGGGCGTCGTGCAGCGGGCAGAGAAGATTTTTGAGGAGATCCGTGAGATGGAGGGTTACCTGGAGGACATATCCGCGGGCAAGTCGGGGGACCTCCGTGTCGGATGTCCTGAAGCACCCCTGAGGCACCTGGCCCCCCTTATCGAGACGTTTAAAAAGAGCTATCCGGATGTAAGGGTAATGCTCGATCAGGGTTCGAATGTGGAGATGATCAAAAGCATAGTGAGCCACCGGAACGAGCTTGCAGTCGTCCGGTACAGTCCGGGCAACAGCAGACTCAAAGCCAAGGCCCTATGGAGGGAAGAGATAGTTCTCATTGCCTCTCCCCATAGCGTGCATTTCACGGGGTCGGAGCTCTCCGTCATGCAGCTCTCCCAGATTCCATTGGTCCTCAGACGCGAGGGGTCTGCGGTCAGGGAGGTAGTTCTTGAGTATCTGCGAAGATTCAAAGTAACGCCAATTGTTTCGGTGGAATCGGCGAGCACGGCCGGGGTTAAGGAGTTCGTGCGGCAGGACTACGGGATTGGTTTTGTGGAGAGAGGCGCCGTACAGGATGAGCTGAAGAATGGGACCCTGAGAAAGATTCAAATCGTCGAGGAAACCCCTCTCATCGAATTTGGAATCGCCTATGCGGACCGCAGGGAGCTGTCGCCCAGCGCGTGGGCGTTTCTGCGGCTCGTTGACAAGTCCTGGGCGCTCAAGTCCTGACCTGAGCCGGCCGGGACGTCCTCACTCTCCGACCTTCGTCCTTTCCGACAGCTCCGCTAGGTTTGCCGTAAGGTCCCACCAGCCTTCCCTGAAGGTAGCCTGGCCGTGGCCCATCATGGCAGCGCCGAACCGAACCGCGTTTGCATAGAAGAGCCACTGTCGTAGCCACATCTGCTCGATCGGCTCGTCAAAAGGGTTGGCGCTGTCTGCAAGCTTCATATTCCAGGCACGGGAGAGCAGCAGGGTCGTAGTTTTCACCATCTCGTCCGCTTCCCGGACCGATACATCAAAGTCGGTAAAATGGCCCTTGATGAAAGCACCTGAGTGGCACGACTGGCAAATCTTCTCCATCTGATTTTGCCGTTTTGCCTGTTCATCTCTGTCGATCAGGAACGTGGAGGCCGGTTTCCCGGTAAAGGTGACGGGCAACTGGAGACCGTTGCTGTTCTTAATGAGGTAGGTCTTGCCACTCTTTGGCTGGGGGTGGGAATAGATGAGACCGAATATACGGACCCAGGGCCTGGCTCCGAAGTTATGGCTCCTTTCGGCCACAATGGAGCCGTCCGGGTTGGAGACAAGGCTGTTGTGGCAGGAGGCGCATGTCGGCGCAACGAAGTCCCTGCCCGCAGCCCAGGGAACGTTGTCGAGGTTGTACGCCCGGCTGGAGGAAAAGAAAATGTTGCCGTGCTTGCTCTCCTTATAGACATTCCAGGCAGGCACATCAGGGTCGATGTGGCACTGGCCGCACGTGTACGGCTGCCTGGCTACGGAGATTGCGAAACGGTGGCGCGGATGGCAGGAGGTGCAAGACCCTGAGCTTCCGTCAGGGTTATTGCGGCCCACGCCCTGATTCGGCCAATTTGCAAGGTCCGGGAACTGCATGTCGCCTGCGTCGGTAGCTCTTGTGACGAATCCCTTCACGGTTATTTTGGACCCGTGGCACCCGTAGCAGGTCTCGTTTAATGTGGAAGCCGAAGGCTTCCCGCTCACCAGCCGTTTGCCTTTCAGATGCTTGACGCTGCCGACTGCGTCAACAAGGGCACGAAACACCCGGTTCTCGTCGAGGTTGGCAAGGGCATTGGCCTTTTTCCCCTCGCCGTACTGGTCGGCCTCGGTAGTATGGCACGTTCCGCAGTCCTTGGGTGACACGACAACGTTAATCCTGTAGCCGGCGTGTAAGAAGTTATCCTTGTGGACCCCCTGGTTCAGGCCATGGCATTCGTAGCAGCCGACGGCTACAGTGCGGAGGGCGCCGGGGATCTCTTTGGCCGAGACCCGCCTTTCAGCCTCGGGTTTCTTCAGGGCTTCCTCTCCCGTGGTCTTCGCGTGCCTGCTGGCTAGCCAATCCTGGACGAGACCGGGGTTCAGCGAGTTGTGGCATTCTATGCAGGCCCTTGTCTCCTCGCTCAAGGGAGCGGCAGAGGGTCCCTTCTCCGCACCCTGCGTCTCTGTCACGCAAAAGGCGGCGACCGTTACGAGGGCGGCGAAAAGGATCGAAATCGGCCTCATGAGGCGCCCCTTCTCGGCATGTTACGGTGTCCAGAGCTTACCATGATTACTCTAATAGTGTATCGGACCCACGTAAAGGGCGCAATCACTTTGTGCAGTGGCCTATCGATCGCGCCAGGAAAAATGATGTTTAAAGGATGAAGGTACTTCCTGACTAACTTTCTTCCTAAGCTTCTTGCTTTATTTCGGCCGGCATTTATGCAATAGTTCTTCCAACGGAAAACCGGGGGGAAAGAATGGATCGCAAAAATGATAAGATGGCAGCTCTCAATGAAGAAGGAGTGAAACCGTTTTTCTTTGCTATCGGCATGCCATTGCAGATAGAGATCGGCGGGGTGTCGATAAAGATGAGAAGCATTTCCGTGGGCATGCTGATTGACCAATTTCTTATAATCAAGTACCCCGACACAGGCACCTTCGGGTCGATTCAGAGCAGGATTTTCAAGGGCAACAAGATTACGGTACGATATATTGCCGGCGGCGACGTATTCGGCTTTGAGTTGGAGCTGATAGAAATGATCACCAGCCCCATCAGACTTCTTTTCATATCCTACCCGACATTCGTCGCTAAGCAAAGTCTACGATCCAATAGGAGAATAGAGTGCTCCATTCCTGCCCGCCTGAAAGGGCATAGGACGGATGACGATGGCATTTTCGATGACGGTATCATTACCGATATAAGCACAGGGGGGTGTCGCTTTACGTTGCTCAAAGAGTCACCGGAACAAAAGTTGCCTGAAATAAACACGGGGGGAAACATAGTCCTCCATATGGAGCTGCCTGGCGTAGAGGAGTGAATCGATCTATCGGGAAAAGCAAAGAACGTGCAGCGTGATTCACAGAGGATAAGTATGGGCATTCAGTTCGATGAGATCGACGAAGAGAAAAAGACGAAGTCTCTGGGATTCATTGCAACGCTGGAGAAATTCAGCGCGGAAAAATAGCCGCGAGCCAAAGCCCGCATGTCATAAGAGCTTCCTCGTTTTTTCGGGGCCTCGCAATAATATTCGAGATGGCGGTAAGAATCGCCACGGTACCGTTTAAGCATACTTGATTTCATACGATAATCTCTCTGTGGCACATGAGCCTCGTCAGTCGGAAAACTCCGGCGGAGGAGATATCTATGAAAACCATCGCGAGATTCGGGGACTTGAGCATCCTCTATAAAACCGTGAGTATATCGGCCATCACGCTTGTGTTGATGTTCCTCACGGTCCTGTTCTATTTCCTTCCTATGGTGGAGAGCAGAATAGTGGATTTGAAGAAAGAGGAGCTCAGAGACATGGTGGATACGTGTCTCGGCCTCGTATCAGAGTATGACAAAAGAATTAAGGCGGGTGAGTTTGACCTGCAGGAGGGCCAGAAAAGAGCAGCCGAGCGGACCGCAAACCTGCGCTACGGCAAAGACGGGTACCTGTGGATCAACGATATGCAGCCGAAGATGATTATCCACCCCACACAGCCCGCTTTGAATGGAAAGGACTTAAGCGACTACAAGGATTCCAAGGGGAAAGCCATTTTCGTTGAGTTTTCGAGGATATGCAGGGAAAAGGGCGGAGGTTTCGTCGAGTATCTGTGGCCCAAGCCCGGATCAGCCGATCCAGTGGCGAAAGTCTCGTATGTGAGGGCCTACGAGCCGTGGGGCTGGGTCATAGGAACGGGATCCTACACGGATGGTGTCGCTGCGGAGATATCCGAGCTTCGATGGAAGACCATAATCGCCTTCGGGCTGTTCGCCCTCGTGATCGCTGCAATAGCGGTGCCCCTGGCGCGAAAGATCACCCGACCTTTGAAGCGGATGGGCGACACCGTGGAGCGCATGGCCGGCGGCGACCTTTCTATGCGGCTGGACGACTATAATACCGGTGACGAGGTAGGTCTATTGGCCCAGGGGATGGACAGAATGGTCGGCTCTTTTAACAAGATGATCGCTAATATACTCGAATCCGCGAACGGGGTCGTCTCGACGGTGGATGTCATGACATCGAAGATCGAGAAGACTGCGCGGGGAGCACAGAGCCAGTCAGTGCAGGCATCTAGCATCGCGACGGCTGCAGAAGAGATGAGCCAGACCATCGATGAGATTGCCAAAAGCGCCCAGAACGCATCGAACACCTCGTCTGAGGCTATGCTGACGGCCGAGGAAGGCAGACGGGTCGTGGAAGGAGCCGTCACGATGGTCAATACGGTATGTGAGGCGACCATGCAGCTTGCTGACATGGTGGCGACACTCAACGGCAAGGTGGACGAGATCGGAAACATCGTGACCGTCATCAACGAGATAGCCGACCAGACGAACCTCCTGGCGCTGAACGCCGCTATAGAGGCAGCCAGGGCAGGAGAGCACGGGAGGGGTTTCGCCGTAGTCGCCGACGAGGTCAGGAAGCTCGCCGAGAGGACCATCGGCGCCACTGGGGAGATCTCGGAAAAAGTGAAGGCGGTCCAGGGGGAGTCGCAGCGGACGACCAAGTCGATGGAGCAGGCCTCGGAGAAGGTCTCTGAGGCGATGAGCTTCATAAAGCGGGCAGGAGAGTCCCTTGCGCAGATTGCCGAGCGCGTACAGAGAACGCGTGACGAGGTCACCCTGATGGCGACGGCAGTGGAAGAGCAGTCGGCAACATCGCAGGAGATCACCCGGACCATAGAAGGCACCACCGTCATAGCCAAGGAGATAGAAAAGGACTCCGGCGAGGTCCTAGACGACGCTAGGGGGTTGAGCGATATCGCCGCAAGGCTTAACGCCTCGGTGAGCGGGTTCAAGATACGCGATTGATCCGCCGCTTGTGGGTGAAAGTGTTAGCGAGAATCACAAGGGGAACCCCTTGTTGCTCTTTTCGCCGGCCCAAAGGCTCATGAGGCATAAGGAGCGGAGATCGGCGGATCATACTATCATGCCTATGCAGGCACTCTTCCCGACGTGGTTCGGAAAATGGACGATAAAGTGGTGGATTTGAGAGATAGGGAGAAAGCCACACAACAGGCACGGAGTGAAACCGGGTAACATCAACGGAATCTGGCGGAGAGAGAGGGATTTGAACCCTCGGTGCCAGTTTTAGCCGGCACACACGATTTCCAGTCGTGCTCCTTCAGCCGCTCGGACATCTCTCCAGGCTGCTCTTATATTAGCATAGCGCCAGGGCGTAGACAAGCAGCGGCAGGGCAAGCGCATTTCCCACCCCCACCCCAAAGGAAGGGAGCGTGTCTCCCTTCCATTAGAGGCGCTGGGAGTTCAAATGCGCTTGCCCTGCAAGCAGCGGCCGTCTACGGGGGCCGTCTATCGACGAAATCACCGGGGCGGCCCCCAGCCCTTTATGCGCGTGGAGGCGTTATCCTCTCGGGGCAGGTGTAAACGGTCATGCTCCGGCCGCGGAGACGGCCGACCAGCGTGCAGTCGAACCGCTGCGCAAGGTTGACTGCAAGGGAGGTCGCCGCCGATATGGCGGCGACGACGGGGATGTGCGCCCGCACCGCCTTCTGCACCATCTCGAAGCTGATACGGCCGCTCAAAAGCGCGACGCACGAGGTGAGGTCGATAGCGTGGAGCATGGCGTACCCGATCACCTTGTCGAGGGCGTTGTGGCGCCCCACGTCTTCCATGACGACGTGGAGCCGGCCGTCGATCCCTGAAAGGGCGGCGGCGTGCGTGCCTGTGGTGAGACGCGATAAGGTCTGGCGGTCCGACATGATGTACTGGAGCTCGATGATGGTATCGGCGGGCACCGTGCACCCGGGGGGAAGCCTGGTGAGCCGCGTCTCCAGGTCGTCGATGGTGCGCACGCCGCAGACCCCGCAAGACGTGTTTGCCACCCGGCTGCGGGAAGGGAGGTCGATAGGACCGCCCCCACGCCCCGCGACGGGCTTCGCCAGGACGTTCACCACGTTCTCCGCGCCCATGGCGGCATCGGGGCAAAACCCGACGCTTTCTATCTCTTCGAATGAATCGACGATGCCTTCAGTCAGGCAAAACCCGACGGCAAGCTCGATCTCGCTGCCGGGCGTGCGCATGAGCACCGCGTAGGGCGTGCCGTTCACGCGGACCTCCAGCGGCTCCTCGACAATGACGAGGACGTCCTCTTCGATGCGCGCCCTGTCCCCGTAGAAGGAGGCAGCCTCTACGCGGAGGAGGCCTTTCTGAGCGGGGGCGTCCGTCATGGGAATGATTCTCCCTCCGGCTGCCCCGGCACGGGGAGCTTTCAGTCTTCTCCGGTTGTCGGTGCGGGTCAAGGCAGCTTCTCGATCCTTACCGCGCACGCCTTGTACTCGGCCGTCTGGCTCACGGGGTCGAAGGCAGGGTTCGTCAGCCAGTTTGCGCAGGCCTCCCTGAAATGGAAGGCCATCCAGACCATCCCCTTGGGGACTTCGCCCGTCACCTTTGCCTTCACCTTCACCTCACCCCTGCGGGATTTGACGAGGATCGTTTCCCCCTGGGCGATGCCCATCACCTCGGCATCCGCGGGCGAGATGTCGGCCGTCTCTTCGCCGAGCATCTCGTTGAGGCCCGCTGACCGGCCTGTCTGCGTCCGCGTATGATAATGATATAGGCGGCGGCCTGTGCTCAGCACCAGGGGGTACTCCTCGTCCGCGACCTCGGCTGGAGGCGTCCACTCTATCGGCATGAGCCGCCCCAGGCCGCAGGTGAACCTCCCTTCGCAATGAAGCACGGGCGTCCCCTGGTGGCTCTCGTCGGGGCACGGCCACTGGAGGCCGTCCCGCTCGATGCGGGCATATTTTATGCCGCCAAGGGCCGGGGCCAGGACGGATATCTCGTTGTCCCAAAGCTCCCGGGCGCTGTCGGAGGCCCATTGTTGGCCGAACCGCCGCGCGATCTCTTTGAATATCCACCAGTTCGGCTTGGCGACGCCGGGCGGGGCGCTCGCCGTCCGCACCCTGCTCACGCGCCGCTCGCTGTTCGTGAACGTCCCGTCGTTCTCGCTCCAGGCGGCTGCCGGGAGGATGACGTGGGCGAACCGGGTCGTCTCTGTCGGGAATATATCCTGGCAGATGAGGAACTCTGCCGAAGAAAGGCATTTTTCGACGTGGTGTATGTCCGGCTCGGTGTTCGCCAGGTTCTCCCCGAAGATATAGAGGGCCCTTATCGATTTGTCGAGGAGGCCGTTCATCATCGTCGGCATCATCTTGCCGACCTTGTCGGGCAGCTTTTCGACGCCCCAGGCCGCCTCGAACTTGGCCCGCGCATTCGGGTCGATGACCGGCTGGTAGCCCGGAAACACATTCGGCAGGGCGCCCATGTCGCACGCCCCCTGCACGTTGTTCTGCCCGCGGAGAGGGTTGACTCCGCCGCACTCGAAGCCCACGTTCCCCAGGAGCATCTGGAGGTTGGCGCAGCTCATGACGTTGTTGACGCCGCTCGTGTGCTCGGTGATGCCCAGTGTATAGACGAGCATGACCGGCTTCACGGAGGCCAGCTTCCTCGCCGTCCGCCGGATTGTCTCCGCGTCTACGCCGCATATCCCGGCGGCTGCCTCCGGCGTATATTTCATGACCGTTGCCTTCAGCGCATCGAAATTCACGGTGCAGCCTGCGACGTACTCCTTGTCGTAGAGCTCCTCGGTAATGAGGACGTTCATAATCCCGTTGAGGAGGGCTATATCGCTGCCCACCTTCAATTGCAGGTGGACCTCCGCTTTCTCGGCCAGGGCGGTGCGGCGCGGGTCGGCTACGTAGAGGACCGCGCCCTTCCTGACTGCGTTCTTGACGAAGGTCGCAGCAACGGGGTGGGCCTCCGTCATGTTCGAGCCGATAATGAAGAACATCTTCGCGTTGCCGAACTCCTCGAAAGAATTCGTCATCGCCCCGGAGCCGAAGCTTGTCGCCAGACCGGCGACGGTGGGGGCGTGTCAGGTACGCGCGCAGTGATCGATGTTATTGGTGCCGATCGCTGCGCGGAAGAGCTTCTGCATCTGGTACGAGTCTTCGTTGATGCTCCGGGCGCAGCTCACGCCCCCGCACGCATCCGGCCCGTACTTGGCGATGATTTCCTTGAGCCTGGACGCGACAAGGTCGAGGGCCTCGTCCCATGAAGCCTCCCGGAAGCCCCCGCCATCCGTCCTGATAAGGGGCGTTTTCAACCTCTCGTCCGAGTAGATGAAGTCGTACCCGAACCTGCCCTTGACACAGAGGCGGCCCTTGTTCGGCGAGCCGTCCTCCACCGCCGTCACCTTCGTGATCCGGCCGTCCTTTGTATGGAGCCACATCTGGCAGCCTACGCCGCAGTAAGGGCAGGTGGTGCGGATCTTCCCCGTCTCCCAGGCGCGGCCCGTGCCCGCTGCTTTTGTCTCCGTCAGGGCGCCCGTCGGGCAGGACTGCACGCACTGGCCGCAGAAGAGGCAGTCGCTCTCCTTGAGACCCCTGTCGAACGGTACGGCAACCTTCGTCTTGAACCCCCGGTCCACGTAGCCGACGGCCGCCACGCCCTGGACCTCTTCGCAGGCACGGACGCACCGGCCGCAGAGGACGCACTTCTTGTAGTCTCGCATTATGAAAGGATTGCTGAGGTCGATAGGATATTGGTGCTGCTCCCCCTCGAACCGGGAAGTCCTGATGCCCATTTTATAGGCGAGGTCCTGGAGCTCGCACTCACCCGATTTTTCGCAGGTCATGCAGTCGAGGGGATGGTCCGACAGGAGCAGATCAACGACCAGGCGGCGGGCCTTCCTCACCCTCTCCGTGTCTGTCTTTACTTTCATCCCGGTCGATACCGGGTAGGAGCAGGCGGCCACGAGGGCGCGCGCCCCTTCCACCTCGACAAGGCAGACCCGGCAGGCGCTGGCAGGGACGAGACCCTTGAGATAGCAGAGGGTCGGTATGTTGACGCCGGCCTGTCTGGCGGCATCGAGGATGGTCGCACCCTCGGCCACTGCGACTTCACGATTGTCGATGGACAGAGTTACCTGGCTCATGCTCAGCCTCCTCGCATGAAGATGCCACGGCCTTGAAAGGCCACACGGCCTGCGCCTTTCAGGCCAACCCCCCTGTCCCTGATCCCCCCTGGACCGGTACGCGCGGGTATTATGTCACAAAAGACATAATATATCGACGGGATAATGAAAGTAAAGAAAAATCGAAAACGCGGCAGGAACCGGCAGAAAGTCTCCGGGGAGGACGGAAGCGGATGGTTGGATATTAGGCGGATTGCCAGCGCCGCCCAACCCGGTCAAACAGAGGGGGGTCAGAGGGGGGCCGGAGAGATTCTCGTGGATGACGCGAAGTCGTGGGGGCGCGACACAGCATACTTTGTGCGTATGTGAGGAGCCGCACCGAACACGACGACAAAGTCAGGCGCGAAAAGATCCCGGACCCCATCTAGCTAATCATAGCTGTTGATTTTTTTACCCTTCACGGTTACAATTTGTGATTCGTTCCGTCTCAAATCGCCTTGAATAGCGGCCGACCGACAGGAAAGCGAGGGCCGAAGAGCAGAAACGCAAAGGAGCCTGCATGAAGAAGTACGAAACGGAGACCATAAGGAACCTGGGGATGTTTTCACACGGGGGCGAGGGCAAGACGAGCATCGTCGAGGCCATGCTTTTCCTCGCGGGCGAGAACACGAGGCTGGGCAGGGTTGACGACGGCACGTCCCTCATGGACTACGAGCCCGAGGAGATAGAGCGGAAGGCGACCATATCCTCCACGCTGGCCTGTTTCGACTGGAACAAATACAAGATCAACCTCCTGGATACCCCCGGGGACGACAACTTCATTTACGACGCGAAGCTCTGCATAAGGGTCGTGGACGGGGCGGTCATCGTGGTCAGCGCAGTTTCGGGCGTGCGGGTCCAGACGGAAAAGGTGTGGGAGTACGCCAACGAGTTTTCCGTGCCCGTTTGCTTTTTCGTCAACAAGATGGACAGGGAGCGGGCCGACTTTGCGAGGACCGTCGAGGACCTGCGGAAGAATTTCACCGACAAGAACATAGTCGTTGTCCAGTTGCCGATAGGCAGCGAGGAGAGCTTCAAGGGCGTCATCGACCTCATATCGATGAAAGCGTATGTTTACAAAGACGACCTGTCCGGTGCCTTCGAGCGCGTAGATATACCCGCGGACCTTGCCTCCGAGGCGGCAAGCTACAGGGAGAAGCTGATCGAGTCAGCCGTCGAGATGGACGACGCCGTGATGGAGCGCTACCTCAACGGCGAGGAGATCAAGGACGAGGAGATCGAGGCGTGCCTGAAAGGGGGCATCTGGGGCCGGAAGCTTGCGCCCGTCATGGTAGGGGCTGCGGCGAAGAACATGGGCATCCAGCCGCTCCTCGATAACCTGGTGCGCTATTTCCCTGATCCCTTGTACGCCGGC
>Ga0326727_10009693_pt1 | contig 23487 bp, 21 predicted proteins | sample MB2enrmetagenome_FD_207643 | JGI IMG/M metagenome (GOLD analysis project Ga0326727, IMG submission 207643) | Lab enriched peat soil microbial communities from McLean, Ithaca, NY, United States - MB29MY | ecosystem: Environmental > Terrestrial > Soil > Wetlands > Peat | place: USA: New York... | reverse complement strand
CGGGCCTTGTCGACACCTTACCTCCGCGCTGTCCCGAGTGCGGCGGCGTCCTCAAGCCGGACTTCGTCTTCTTCGGCGAGGGCATCCCTCAGGAGGCCTATTCCGACGCCTTCTCCGCAGCAGCCGAGGCGGACTGCTGCCTCATCGTGGGCTCGACGGGCGTGGTCTATCCCGCCGCTCAGGTGCCGATCGCGGCCAAGCGCGCGGGCGCGAAGGTGATCGAGGTCGATCCTGGCGACACCGAGTTCAGTTCGTCCATCGTTGATATCCACCTCAAGCTCGGCGCGTCGGAGGCCATGCATAGGTTGGACGAACTCGTCCACGCCTAAGGGATGCGTCTAAGTCATTTTTACATTGCAAGATGGCGGTGTAAACCAATGGTCCTCAATTCCCTCTATATAATGTAGGCTTGGGGAAAGGACTATTCATGTGTTATAATATAAATGGAATGTCTTTATTTATGAAAGGGAAGCGCCATTTACGCCGCGCGTCGGCGATCGCCCTTGCCTTGGCCGTCTCAGGCTTGGCTCTCTCGTGCGAGATGTCTTCTGGACTATTGTCCGATTCCGAGCGAAGTTCCCTGTATACGCTGACGATAAATAACTACGACGGCACGACTCTTACGGATGGTTCATCAGTCTATCCCGGCAGCTCTCTTGTCGCCTATATCGTCAAGAAGTCCGGAGTGAGCGACCCCGCCGCCGTGGACCTCTTGCTCGCCGCTCCTGATGGTTCTTCGTCCGCTGCCCTTCGATTCACCACGGTTGCTGTACCGACTGTCGCAACGCCTGTCTCGACTGTCTCGGCTGTCTCGGCCAAAAGCGTCACGAGCTTCAACGGCAAACTCGAGGGCTTCGCGATTCCTAGCACTGCCGCATCGGGCGTCTATACGCTCTCCGTTGCCCTATCCGGCTCTGATGGTTCGTCACTTCAACAAGAGACGCTCCATCTCTTCGTCGGCCATGCGCAGCCGACCATAAACTCGATATCGGTCTTTCCTCCTTCCGTCGAACCTAGCGCATCCGTCCTCCTCAGCCTCACTACCGCTTGGACCGCGCTCGCGGCTCCCCCGTCGCTAAGTCCCGCCGCCACTACGGCCGCAGCGAGCGAGACGCGCGATCCGTGGATCAGATGGAGCAAGGATGGCAGCGCTTTTGCCCAAGGCCTTCTTTCCGACGGCCTTAACAAGGTTGTCTGGACTACGCCAAGCGTCGAGGGCGCCTACTCGATCACCGCCGAGGTCTTCCCCTTCGCACCCAGTCCCGGTTCCAGCTATTCCTTCAAGGCCGCGGCGAGCCAGGACCTCAAAGTCATGGCCATCGGCGTTGCGGGGGGGGGCGGCAACGACTTCGCCGATCCACTCTCTTTCTACTCGCTGCTCAAACTCAAAGGATCCTTCGAGGATTCCGGCACGAGGCCGAGCACCGCCCAGCCCGCGTCCTTCGGCTCGCCGACGCTCGATACATACTCGAGCGGCTTCGGCTACGATTTCGGCTCCGGTTCGGGAGTCACTATCCCCGCTCTCATGCCTCCCTCCTCTTCCGGGAAGCTCGGTGCCTTCGCGATCCTCGTCAGGATGGACTCGAGCGGGACCGACGGCACCATCGTTTGTTTCGCCTCGGCCGACAACACGTATCTCCTCTCGTTAGGACTCAAGTCGGGTAGGCCCTATGTCGAATCCCTTTCTGCCGGTCAGTCGGAGCGTTCGGTCGCGAGCTCGGCTATTCCTCAATCGCCCTTTACCCTTGAGGCTGTCTTCACGCCAGATGGAGACAAGCTCGACATAGCCTGGCGCGCCGAGGGCGAATTCATTGACGCTCCCTCCATTGACTTGCCCGCTGCTCCTCCTGCCGGTTCGGCCACCCTCGGCGGCCCGCTCTCCCTCGCCGGCGTTTACGACGGCTTTGGCCTTATGGTCCCGGGGGCTTCGTCTTCGTATCCTTCGCCGACCTATCGCCTCGCGGCGAAGCGCGCGTGGAAGTCCGACCTCGTGCTCGCCGAGTCCTTCGAGAACGGACTGTCTTCGTATTCCGCTTCTTCCCACTCGGGCGACGCCGAGCCCTCGACTTCAACATCGGGTCTCCTCCTCCCTCCCTCCTCCTCAGTTAGTCTCTCGCCCTCCTTCGGGATCGGCTCCGGCCTCGTCGTCGAGGCCGATATCCAGGGTGATCGCTCGCTCTGCTTCCTGGAGTTTGCCATCCCTGGAGAGAGCCGCGCCTTCGCGATCAGCGGCACGGGCCAGGTCATCGGCGCGGGGAAAGGCAACGACGAAACCGGGCCTATTCTCGGATCGTTCAATGTCTCGGGCACGAGAGTGCGCTTTTCGATAGAGCAGCAGGACGGGGCGCTGTTGCTCGTCTCAGGCAAATCGTCGGTGAGCGTGCCGACCATCGCCAAGCAGTATCAGCTCTCGCTCACGCACGGCTCGGGCGGTACAGGCAACGCGCTGGTAAGCGACGTGCTCGTCCGTTCCTCGTCCGGTACGCCATAACGGGAAATCTTGCAATTGATGGAGTTTGAAAGCTATAATCGTCGTAGTTAGATTTGGCGCATGCCGTGTAAGGAGAAAAAATGTGCATCCCTCCTAAAGCTGCGCTGTTCGCGGCAACAGCATTTCTCGTCTTTTCCTGCACGAGCGCGCCCGAGACGAGGCAGGCTTCGCAAACGGCTCCAGCATCCCAAAGCTCTCAGTCAAATGCGGCCAAGGATCGCGCTAAGGCCATAGTACAAGACGGTCTCGACGCAGGGGAACAGCCCGCCGCTCAAGCAAATGCCCCCGCGCTAGGTGCCTCTCCCGGCCAGAGCGGTTCCGCCGCCGGGCAGCTTACGCCCGAGGAGCAGGCCTACCTCCAAACCTACCTTTCGCGCCTCAATTACATGGTTTATTACAATGAGGACGCCAAGGTCGACCCGAAGCTCGCCAAGGTGGCGGTGTCTCAGGCTAATCGCTACCTCATCGAGAAGCTCGGTCTCTCGGTCATGGACTTCGACCAGATCGAGAAGAATAAGAAAGACCAGCAGACCGCCTATGAAAACGAGGCCGGCGGTTCCATCGACCTCATCCAGTACATCGCCCAAAAATTCAACTCCGATGTCTATGTCGAGATCGATTTCGCACTCTCAAGCGAGACGCGGGACGATAAGTACTATGCCTCGGCCCAGGGCTCGATGAAGATTTTCGACACTTCCACCGCGACTTTGCTCGGCTCAGTCGTCCTCGCGAGCCAGACCGCCTTTAGCCCCAACTCGGCCGATGCCGCGGCCACCAATGCCATCGCCAGCTCGGTCTGGGTCGCGATGCCTAAGATGATCGAACAGTCCAAGGAGCTTCTCAAGAACTCCCTTTCCCGCGGCATACGCTACGAAGTGCTTCTCCAGAAGACGCCCGATTCCAAGCAGGTCAGCCAGCTCCGGCGTGCCCTCGCCAAAAAAGTCCACGAGGTGGAGCAGATCTCTTATTCGCCATCTGTAACCAAGCTCTATCTCTATACCTTCCAAAATGGCGACAAGATTGAGGACGCCATGTACGACGCAGGCGCCGCAGCGGGATTGAGCGACCTTCGCCTCGTCTATTCGAGGGGCAAGTCCTATACCTTCGATTCGGGATTGTGAAAACGCGACGAGCGCGGATTCGGCCCCAGCCGATGCCTCCGCTCGTCGCTTTTAGGGAGGGCTTAGCCCTTCCGTTACGGCGGCCGCCGCCATCGCGCGGGGCCGCTAGACCTTAGGAGGTTATCGTGAAAAAGATTCTTGGAATCCTCGTCGTACTCGCAGCCTTGGCGTCCTTCGTCGGCTGCGCGAGCGCTCCCAAGTCGGGCGTTAAGCCGCCCGCCCCGACGGTCAAGGCCTACCCGCCCCAGATCATCGAGCACAAGGGAACCGCCTTTGGCAAGGACTATCCGAAGTGGATGGACGCCGCCCTCGATGGACCCAAGGCAGTCGAGAAGCTTCCCGACTTCGCCAACAAGTACATCGTAGTCGTTCAGCAAGACGGTCAGGACCTCGACGGGGCCCAGCTCGCCGCCTCGAAGCTCGACGCTCAGACCACCATCTCCGCTCTCATCTCCACCCGGGTCAAAGACACCTTTGCGGGCGCCCAGGTCGGCGACAAGGACAAGATCGAGACCTACATGGAGCGCGCCGTTAAGAGCGTCTCCGAGGCCAAATTCTCCGGCTTCTCCATGGAGAGCGATTGGTGGGTCAAGCTCCAGACCTTCACCACCGACGGCAAGGCCGACAAGCAGGTCTACCGCGTCATCCAGATCTGGGGAATCGACAAGGACACGCTGAAGGCCCAGATCCAAAGCCAGCTCAAGGATGCAGCCGCCGCGGAGCCCAAGACCGAGGACAAGCAGAAGGCGATCGATCTCGTCAACCAGTCCTTCTTCGACGGATTCTGATAAGCAATCGCACGAGACGCCGGCCGCCCGATGGGCGGCCGGTATTTTTAATCATTCGCTCAAGCTACTAAGGAGCGTCTATGAAATGCGGCCTTGTCGCGGTCGGCCTCGCGGCGACCCTGGTATGCGCTTCCTGCGCATCGGTGCCCGCCAAGGGCAAGGTTCCCGATTGGATCTTCTCCAACCCGGAGCCCGATGCGACGAATACCTACTTCGTCGCATCGGCCTCGGATTCGGGCGGCGACATAGCCTCTGCAACGAACGACGCGGCCGCCAATCTCCTCGCTTCCATTACCCAGTACATCGGCGTCAAGGTGGCGGTCTCCTCCGACGCCCAAGCCAAGGCGACGCTCGATTCCTATTCCGCCAACATCGAGTCGACGGTCACGAGCTCTTCGACGAACCAGGTGGCCGGCTTCACCGTGAAGGAGCGCTATGTCCAGAAAGACGCGAAGACCAAGCGCATCACGGTCTATATCCTCGCCTCTTACATCACGACCGACCTCGAAAGCGAAAAGAGCCGCATTCAGAAGGCTTTTCAGGAGCGTATAGACGCCGTCGGCAAACCCGAGGCTGAAGGCCATTCCCTCGAGTCGGACGGTCGCGTCTACGAAGCGGTTCGCAAGTACATCGAGGCCGCGGTCGCGGCCTCAGGCTCCGATATCGATAACGCGGAGCTCAAGCTAGAACGCAACGTCAACAATGCGCGTTCGGCCCTCGCTCGCCTGAACTTCGACGCTTCGGCCTCCTCAGGCTATAAAGGCCTCGTGGGCCAGGTTTTTCCCAAGCCTCTCGCCGCGAAGCTCGTATCGGGCGAGGGCGTCGATGCTCAGGGCGTCGCCGGAGCGATCGTCCTCGTGACCTACCAGCGCAAGGCTGGCTCAGGCTTGGCGGGCAAGACCGAGAGCGTCATGACCGACGCCTCGGGCGGAATCAGCTTCACGCCCCCCGTTCCCGACTTCGTCGGCAAGGCTCGCTTTACCTTAAAACTCGACTTCCAGTCGTCCATAGAGCTCTTGGACAATCTGCCCGAGAAGTACGCCTCGTACCGCGACTCTCTCGTGGAAGAGCTTCGGGCCAAGAGCCTCGAGCTGCCGTACGAGGTCATCTCCGCCGCGAAAAGCGTGCCCATGGCTGTCGCTATAGTCGACATCGACGAGAACGGCCAGGCGCAAGATGGCGCGAAGGCCCAGGCTGGCCTCATCGAGGCGCTCCTGCGCGAGAAGTTCAACGTTAATGGCATAGCGGTGACGGCCGATGCGCTCATCGCCCTTGACGAGTCGGCCGCGGCAGAGGCCGCCAAAGCTGCCGGCTCGTACGAGCGCATCGCCTTCGGTGCCGCGCGCATGACCGATGTGCGCAAGGACGGAGAGAACTACCTCGCGACGGCCAAGGCTTCGGTAAAGGTCCTCGATGTCGCGAGCGGCCGCGTCTTGTATCAGGCCGAGCGCGGCGTCACCGGCCTTGGCGCTGACGAACAGTCCGCCCGGGCGTCGGCTTACCGCGAGCTCGGTCTCAATACGATCGCGAAGGATCTGCTCGCCAACTTGCCCTAGATGGGGGCAACGTAAACAGGCAAAACGTAGACCCTCGGCCGGCGGCTAACGAAGTCCTTGATAAGACAAGATTAGCGGAAAAACGAAATGAGGACTTTCTCAGATTTTGCGCAGATTTCGCAGCGGCTCATACAAACCTCAAGAGCCGCGAGAAACTGCAAAGCCAATTTCAAAAATAACCGATTTTTGAAATTGGCTCAATTTGTTAAAGGTATTTTAACTGGCAACTCAAATCGATAGTTGCTGTGGGAGTCTCTAATGAAGACAGGTAGTTTTTTTTTGATGATCGTCCTCGTACCGTTGTCCTTCTCGGCTTGCAAGATGTCCTCGGGGTCGACGTCCGGCTCGACAGTTGACTATGTACCAGTCACAGGGGCCAATCCGGGGATCGTCTCGATCTTGAGCGCAAGCCTCGCTTCGCCCTCGGCCCGCGGCATCGTCAATCGTTTTAATCATACGATTTCCTTCTATTTGCCCGGGGGGTCGAGTCTGAGCAGCCTGACGCCTTCCTTCGTGACTGCTTCAGGTGTCACGGTTGTTTCGCCGACAAGCCCGCTCTTGGATCTCTCCTCACCGGTCATAGTGAGCCTTTCCGACGGTTCGAGCTATACGATGCAGGCATTCGCGACGACTCCCTCGGCCGCCGTGGTTGATGGATGGATAGGCTCCGGCATAAACCTCGGTAACGACCTCGACGCCTGGCCTGGCGCCGAGGGCTCCTGGACGAACGGCGTCGTCGCCCAGGAATATTTCTTCGACGATTATGTAAGGATGGGTCTCACCTCGGCGCGAGTGCCGGTGACCTGGGGCATGGCTACGAATCCCGCGGACCGGCTGGACAGCGTCTCGCCCTACAATGTCAATCCGAGCTTCATGGGCCGGGTGGATACAGTCGTGGGCTGGGGCATCGACGCGGGCATGACCGTGGTCGTCAACGCACACCACGAGAATTGGATCCGCACCTTGACCGGCTCGGCCTTAACGGCACAGCTGCCACGATTCGAGGCCCTCTGGTCCCAGATAGCTACGCACTTCGTAACCTGGCCGCCGCAGCTCGTCTTCGAAATAATCAACGAGCCCCAGGGCGCCATGACCGATGCCGACGTCAATACTTTGAACAATGCCATTCTGCCCATAATCCGAGGCACGGGAGGGTTCAACAAAACTCGCATCGTCATCATTGGGGCCAACAACTACAACTCGATGTACACGCTCCAGGACGGCGTCTTCAGTGTGCCCTCGGACCCATATGTCATCGTCAATTTCCATAATTACAATCCTTGGACCTTCGCCGGGGAGTCCATGAGCACCTGGGGCAGCTCTTCCGATATAGCCTCCATGACCAGCGACTTTAACAACGTCGCGAGCTGGTCGCAGACCAAGGGAGCGCCTCTCTATATGGGCGAATATGGAGTGACCTTCGAGTACAATGGTGCGAAGACCGATCTACCTTCGCGTGCCCTTTGGTACAAGAACATGCGGCAGCTCGCTAAATCGAAGGGCATAGCGATGACCTTCTGGGACGACTATGGAGATTTCAAGATCTACGACCGCGTCAACCGGAGCTACGACAATAGCGTCATTCCGACCGTCATCCAGTGAGGGTTCAATATTGTGTATGATGAGCCCAGAATTTAGAACAGTTTCTTACGCGGGCTCAATAAACAATTCCCCGATAATCTTCTCTTATCGGGGACTATCATTAGCCTATTCCGCTGGATGGCCCGCCTGAGACGAAACTCCCTTCAGCGTACCGCGCCGCAGAGCTTCCCTTACGAGCGTTAATCGAGGCCTAGCGTACGCCTTCATGGGGCGCACGCTAGGCCCTCTTCTTTATGTGAAAAGCCTGTATGGTTTCGCATTCAGGGCGGGATTACTTGCTGTAGGTCGCGAGGTAGTCGGCGAAGGCCTTGCCCAGTTTTTCTTTGATCGCGCTCTCGGCACTTCTCAGGGCCCGATTTTCGGCCTCGGCCAGAGTCGCCTGGCCCGAGCGGCCGTTATCGCTGAAGGGGATGAGAACCGTGCCGCTCTTGCTATCCTTGATCTGCACGTCGAGGACATAGCGTGCGAACTTGTTGTCGTTTCCCTGGAGCGTGATCTCCGAAATGTCGATCTTGGCCAGGGCCGCGTAGCGCGATGTCGACGGATCGTCGATCTTGAAGCCGGCGCCGGTTATGACCGATGCAATGGCGCTCTTGATCCGATCGCCCTGGTCGCCCGAGACCGTCACGCTGAAGGACAGGTTCTGGCCGATTTTCATCTGCTCGGCGCGCAGGGCCGCTCCGGTCTTGGCGTCTGAGGCCGCGGCTGCGCCGGGGCTCAGCACCGACAGGATATTGACGAACTGCCCGTCGACGTCCGCGATGTCGGCTGCCAAGGCATAGCGCCGAAAGGTTTCAAGGCTATTCCTATCCGCTTCGGGAACGGAGGTCAGCTCCTCGATCGTGGCGCTGTCCTTCTCCAGTATCTGCGAGTAGGCGAGGCTCGACTTGAGCTTGTCCATGGCCGCGAGAGCATAGTAGGCGCTTTTGCCATCGTACCAAGCCTCTTTTATCTCTGCGCCTAGGATCAGCTTGTACTCGAAGGATGCGTTCACCGTGTCATTGGCCGAGAAACTTTTGTCGACCGCAATATCGCCGTTCTTCACCGCCTGGGAATAGTGTTGCACCGCGACGGAGGAGCTCGTGACGCTTTGTCCGAAGACGCTGATGAGCGCGGCCATGGCCTTGCTTTCGGCCTCGGCGCGGCTCGGCCCACTGCCGACGGCAGCGAGGAATTTGGACTCGGGGTAGGAATCGCGCGGGTTCAGCACCCAGGCCGGGGCGGTGGTGGGACTCGCGGCGCAGGGGAAAGTCGAGGCCGCAATGAAAACGGCCGCGATAAGTCTTGTTATTTTAAGCATACGCCCTCCACGATATTTACTGCGTTCTTTTTAACCTCGAATTGATTGAATCGCGTCTGCTGCAGTACTCGGCCCGACGCATCGAGATACCGTATGGTGAATGAATATACACCAGGCGCCAGAGTAATTCCTGCGACGTCGGCACGGCCGGGGAAGTAATGCGAGATACGCAAGTCCGCCTGCTCGCTGAGCTCGGAGTAAGCCTGGGTAGCGACGCTGAGGAGAGAAAGCGCCGTCGCCATACTGCTGTCCTTGGATTTGTTGGCCTCTTGATCCAGGGCGACCGAGGCGCCGGTTTTAACTATTGCGCGGATGATCGTCTTTACGTAGATGAGGCTCGCCTTGAGCCTGAAGGTTTCGGCCGCCACTGCCGAAATGTCCTCGATCCTCTCGAGCGGGACGATCTGGCCCGAGTCGAAGACCAGTTCCGTTCGGGCTACGGCCGAAGGGCGCCTGTACATCACGGGCACGGCGATCTTGATCCATCGGTTGTCGCCGATGAAAATGCGAGTCGTATTCTGACGCTTCACGGGCGAGAGGCCGGAGAATCCGATGACATTGAGCCTGGCCTGGTCGATGGGTATCTGCAGCTCGTCCTTAAGGGTCGAGGGCAAAGGGAAGTGATAGAGAGAAGCCTCGCCCTTAAAATCGGCGGCGATTGTCTTCCAGTCGATCGTCGCGTCGTCGAGGTTGCCCTGGCCTCGATAGAAGATCATGCTGAAGTAGCGGGCGAGGGCGGAGTCGGTGAATCTAACTGGGGTTGTGTCGACGTCGTACTTGAGGTCCTTATTCTTCGACTGAGCCTCGCTTCTCGCATCGGCAAGGTCCTTGTCGTATTTCGCGGAGAGAAACTTGATCTTGTTGTCGGCGCGACGAACCTCGACCATCGCGTTCTCGTAGTCTCCGGTCTTTGCGTATTCGAGCGTCTTGAAGACATTGAGGTAGATGTCCTCGTAATCCTCGCCGGCGTAATCCTGGGTGTTGTCGTTCACGAGGTAGGTGCTGGCCGTCTTGGTGACGCTCTTGGTGTAAGCCTCTTCGATGGAGCGTTCGGCGTCGGAGAGATTGTCCAGGGCTTCCTTCCTGTCGTTCGCATAGTGGGCGAGCATGCCGACGTCGAGATAATAGAGGATCTTGTCCTTCGCCGAGTAGCTGGTGCCTTTCGAAGCCTTTGCCAGGGCGAGGCCCGAGGCGTAGTTGTCTTGGCTCATGGCCGCGTCGATCCTGTCGTACTGAGAGAGGCTCGTACAGGAGGCAAGGGCGATACAGAGAATGAGGCCTGCGGATAGCCTTAGCGGTTTCATGCGGTTTCTCCTATCGGCTCGCGGCGCGCGAGACGATGGGGGCGACGGAGAGATCCGCGCGGCGCTCACCACCCGTTTCTTCGGTCGCCCCGGTGCCGGGTCGTGACGCTTTAGAACGAACCAGCGGCGCGCTTGATTACTTTCTTGATATCGTTGTTCTCACCTACGAAAACCTTTTTATTCGACTGGATATCGATGAGTTCATAGTCGATGTAGTAGACACGAGTGGAAGTGCCGCCCGCCTTGTCGACGATGGTCTTCACGGAGCCGAGGAGCATGAAATCGGCGCCAGTCTCGGCCGCGATCTCCTTGGCTGTATCCTCGCTCGCCCAGCCCTGCTGATCTTGGCGTTCGCTGCGGAGGTCGAGCCTTTCGTCCTTGCTTGCGACGAACTCGGCCTTCCCGCTATTGGTGAGGGCGATCTCGAGCTTCTTCGTGATGATCGAGGTATCGATATGCTCGTCGCTGTCGTTGTGGAACGAGCCGACAATGACGACCGGCAGACGGTTGTTTTTGTTTTGGAAACCGGCGAGCCTGGGCGAGGACAGGCAGTCCGTGGTAATGGCCTCGCAGGCTATGCGTACGTCGGAGTCGTTCCAATACCCCGAAAGATCGGTGGTCGTGCCCGAGTTGACCCGGGAGACTCCCGTGCTCGCGCAGCCTGCAAGAAGCAGGGCGCACAGCGGAAGAGCAAATGCAAAGTTCGTTTTCACCTAATACCCCCTCACTATGTATGAATATCTCATGCTTAAAGTATTGTAGCGAGATTCCTCGCTTGATGCCAGATGGAGACCTCGGCCTGACTGATTAACCTATGATTTGCAGCTCCTGGGGCCGATTCGATATGACCCCATCGCATCCGAGGCCGAGAAGCCTTTCGGCCTCGGATGCATCGTCGACGGTCCATGGCAGAATCGGGTAGCGCTCTAAGTTCCTCCAGCGGAAGGAAGAGAGCCGCCTTACTTTCGTCCGTACCGGCTTGAGCGCATCGACTTTGCCGATCCATCGGCCTTCGCCGTGTCGCAAGTAAGCGGGCACGCTCGTATCGCCTGCCCATATAATCGCCGTAGGAATGGCCGGCGCGATATACTTGAAGCGAGCCAGGGACAGAGGGTTGAAGGACGAGACGAGCAGCTTGCTCGCCAGAGCGTTCTTGGAGGCGAAGGCGTCGCGCATGCAGGCCGCCACGGCCGCCTCGAGGCCGCAGTTCGAGGCTATGCGACTCTTGAGTTCGACGTCGTAGTAGAGGCTTTCGCCAAACTCCTCGAAGAGCTCGGACAGCATCATCATGTGCTCGCCTTTCCATTGCGAGCCCTTCCACGAGCCGATGTCGACCGTGGAAAGCTCTTTCCATGTCGAATGCTCGATGTCCAGGTTCTCTCTGGCGACACGCGCGGTCGTGTGGTCGTGGATTACGGCGAGCTTGCCGTCGCTCGTGAGGTGGACGTCGAGTTCGATGCCGGGTATGCCCCGCTCTCGCGCGAGCGTGAAGGAGGCCCTCGTGTTCTCCGGGGCGACCGACGATATGCCTCGGTGCGCGAAGAGAAGGGGCCTGGGCATGTCGGGAAACAAAGGGATGCGGCTCATGTTATGCTCCATTGGCGCGTTTTTTAAGCGCTTCCAGTTCGGCCTGCGCCTTCGCGTCAGCCTCGAGCTTAGCGATGTCGGCCTCGGTGGCCGCCGCGCTCCGGCCCGTCCCCGTTCCGTCCTCGGGCCCGAGGAGCTCCCCGGTCATCATCTGCAGTTCGGCGAGGAGGCGGTCGGGGTCTATGCTCCGCTCGCTGGCGCTGATCAAGGGCAGCTTCTTGCGCATGATCTCGACCTTGGCGCATAGATCGGAACGCTCGGCTTCCAGCGAGGTTATCGAGCCTTCGAGCTCGGCCACTTTCGTTCCTGCCGCCTGCGCTAAGGCCGCCATACTCTGGTCCCCTGCGGCGAGCTTCCCCTCCGCGAGGGTGACTCTCGCTTTCCATTTATCGCACTCGGCCTGGAGCTCGGCTATCTCTTTCTCGAGCCTCTTCGCGTCGAGGGCGTAGGCGAAGATGTACTCCTTCGCCTGGCCCAGGTCGAGGCCCGAGAGGTCCGTGTCGTCGTTCGGGTTCATAGCTTTACGGCGACTCCGCCGCCGAATCCGAGGCCGCCGTACGATTCGAACAAAGGGTTTATTGTCTGCCAGTGTTCGACACCGATTTGGGCGAAGACCTTCATGTCACGCGAGAGAAGGTATGAAGTGTCGATATAGGCCTGCGCTCCAACGTGAGGAAAGAAGTTCGTGTCGGAGACATAGAGGTAGGTCAACCCCGCGCCGGCATAGGGAGTCAGGCTTAGGCGGCCGAGATGCATTTCGTATTCGCCGCCAACGCCCGCGCTCACGGGCAGGGCCATGACCGTGAAGGAGCTCCACACCTGTCCGAGCGGCAGTTGGACGGTAGCATAGGGCCGCAAGCCGTAATAGCCCCGCGAGGGTACGAACCTGATGCCTGGAATCGTCGCCCCGTTCTCCCCAGCTATAATATGGAAGAAAGGCTCCATATCGATGCCGAGCCGCGGGATTTCCTTGAGCTGGAGGTCCTTCGTGAGCGGGATTCCGGAATAGACGACTTGGCCCGTGGAAAACTCGGAGTCCACGTCCTTGATCTGAACGAGGCCTTCCACGTTCTCGGTCTTAACGATCGAGTACTCGTCGCCCTTCTTGATACCCATATTTTTGCCGGATTGAAGCTTGATCTCACCGCCCGATATCGCGAGCACCCTCGTGCTGAGCTGGAAGGCCCCTACTTTGCGGATCTCGAACTGGAGCTGCATCGGTATCGCGTCGATCGCGTTCGAAATGGACGTCCGTTGGCTCGATGTGTCCGTGCCCGAGCTCTCCACCTCGGCGACGCCGATCACCGTGCCGCCCGAGGCGACGTCGATGAAGGTCACGTGGGTCGTGATGTCGGTGTTCCACTGGTTCTTGTACGAGTCGTACTCGGAGTTGAACTCGGATACGACCGGCACGGCGACGATGAATGCTCCGAGGAGCTTGCTGAACTCGGCCTCGGTGAGAGTCGCCTCGCAGAATTGGTACTTCTCCTGCAGGACGAAGTTCGCTTCTTTGGCCTTCTGAAGGGGCGCGATGAAGGCCTCGAGCCCCCCCGAGGAGAGTCGTTGGGTGACGCTGATGATGTTGAATCGGCCCAGGTCGACGAAGACTTTTTGGATCTCCTGGTCGATGCTACCGAGCGTCTCATGTGGTATATTCCAGCCATAGTAGCCAAGGGCGAAGATCGCTATATCCTTCTTTTCGTTTATGGTCGGCGCTTCGGCCGATAGGGAAGCGAGGCCTAGAACGAGGGCGAGGCATCCTACGATGGCAAACCGCGCTTTCTTCATCATTCCTCCTCTTTAGGGCTTCATTCTCCGCGGCTCGGGCCCGTCCTGTCAATAGAAGGGGTCTTTCTCGCTCCCTTGCCTCGAGCCCGGCTCGGGGGCTATGGTGGGCATCACCGATGCAGCGATCCTATTTCGATACGGCCGTCCCTATCGCGGCCCTTGCCACTGTCCCAGGCGAATCCGCCCTCGCGCTCATACGTACGGCAGGAAAAGGCGCGATAGAGCTCGCGGCCTCCTGTTTTTCACGGGCGGAGGCCCTCGAGGCCGCGCCTTCCTTCTCGCTCGTCCATGGCGAACTCGTAGATCCCCGCTCGCACGAGGCCGTCGACGAAGTGCTCGCCTCGGTCTTCCGTTCTCCTTCCGGGCCTACCGGCGAGGACTCGGTCGAGTTCTCCTGCCACGGCTCGCCTGCGGTGATCCGCCGCGCCCTTTCTCTCCTAGAGTCGGAGGGCTTCTCCCCTGCGCTTCCCGGAGAGTTCAGCTTCCGCGCCTTCTTGCACGGCAAGACGGATCTCGTGCGCGCGGAAGCTGTGCAAGAGCTCGTGTCCACCGCCAGCGAGGGCGGCCGCGCCGAAGCCCTCGGCCGCCTCGAAGGCGGTCTCTCCCGCTCGCTCAAAGAATCTCGCGCCTGTCTTGTCGATGCCCTGGCCGAGGCGGAAGCGCGCCTGGATTACGCCGAGGACGACGATTCGCCGTCGGGAGGAATCGAGCCTTCTTTGGTCCTCGACCTGCGAGACCGGCTCGCCGCTCTTTCGTCTACTTACGCCGCCAGCCGCCTCTATGCCAAGGGCGCGCGTGTCGTCGTCGCGGGCAGGCCCAACGCGGGCAAGTCGAGTCTCTTCAATCGCCTAGTCCGAGAGGAGCGTTCGATAGTCTCGCCCGAGCCCGGTACCACGCGCGATTGGATCGAGGCGGGGATCGAGCTCGGCGGCTTTCCAATACGGCTCATCGATACCGCGGGCCTTCGAGACTCGACAAGCGAGGTCGAGTCCGCGGGGGTCGAGCGCAGCCGACGTCTCGCCGCCGAGTCCGAGGCGCTTCTGTATCTCGTGGACGGGAAGGTCGGGATCACTCCCGAGGACGAGGCTTTCCTCGCGCTCCGGCCCGATGCCATACATATATGGAACAAAGCCGACGATCCGCGTTGCGGCGCCTGCCCGCCCGGCTTCCTGCGCGTCTCGGCCGCTACGGGAGATGGCTTTCCCGAGCTTGCCGCCGCGCTTGAAACCGCTCTGGCTCCGAGCTTCGGCCGAGCGAGTGCGGCGAATGGCACGGGCGAGGCGGAGCGCGCTGTGCGCGTAGCGAGCGAGCGGCAGAAGCTTCTCCTCGACCGGGCGGTCGCGAGCCTCGACTCGGCCCTGCGCGCCTTGGAGGCCGGCGCGTGCCTCGACGCTCTTGTCCTCGACCTGCGCGAGGCCGCGGACGCCTTAGGCGAAATGACCGGCGAGATAGTCACCGAAGAAGTGCTCGAAGCGATCTTCTCGCGCTTCTGCCTGGGTAAGTGAGGCTCGAGGCCGTGGATTATGAAGCGATAGTGGTCGGGGGAGGGCACGCGGGCATCGAGGCTTCCCTCGCACTCGCCAGGCTGGGGCACTCGACGCTCCTTGTGACTCAGGACATAGACGCGATCGGCCGCATGTCCTGCAATCCCTCGATCGGCGGGCTCTCCAAGGGAAACCTCGTGCGCGAGATCGACGCGCTCGGCGGTCAGATGGGCAAACTCATCGACGCATCCATGATCCAGTATCGGATCCTCAACCGATCGCGGGGGCCTGCCGTCCAGGCGCCGCGCGCCCAGGCAGACAAGGCCCTCTACGCCTGCCTTGCGCGCAAGTCCCTCGAGTCCCAGCCGAAACTTACCCTCTTCATGGACACGGTTGTCGACCTTATCTTGGATGGGGCGGGCAAAAGGGTAGAGGGTGTCGTCACCGAGCGCGGGCATCGCATCGGCTGCCGCGCTCTTGTCCTAACCACTGGCACCTTTATGGAGGGCCGTCTCTTCATAGGCGAGTGGAGCGCCTCGGGCGGGAGGCTCGGCGAACGAGCTGCCGTCGGCCTCGGGGACGCGCTCAGACGCCGGGGCTTCCACGTTGGCAGGCTCAAGACGGGAACTCCGGCTCGCGTGAAGTCGTCCTCCCTCGACTACGACGAGATGAAGAGACAGGAGGGCGAGGCCTATGCTCCCTTCTCCTTCGCGAACGAGAGCGTCGATCGGCCGAGCCTTCCCTGCTGGGTCACCTACACGAACGAAGCGGCGCATGCCGCCATCCGCTCAGGGCTAGGGCGCTCTCCCCTTTATCGCGGAATCATCAAAGGCAAAGGCCCGCGCTACTGCCCCTCGATCGAGGACAAGGTCGTGCGCTTCCCCGAGCGCGAACGGCACCAGGTCTTCGTCGAGCCCGAGGGCGAGTATACCGACGAAATGTACTTGAACGGTCTCTCATCCTCCTTGCCCGAGGACGTGCAATCCTCTTTTATCCATTGTGTGCCGGGCTTGAGGCACGCGGTCATCGTCCGGCCGGCCTACGCGGTCGAGTACGATTACCTCGATCCGTCATTTCTGTCCGCCTCGCTCGAGTCCAATCTCGCCTCGGGGCTCTTTGTGGCGGGACAGACGAACGGCAGCTCGGGCTACGAGGAGGCTGCCGCGCAGGGTATAGTCGCGGGCATCAACGCGGCCCGCTTTCTCTCGGGCGAGGAGAGCCTCGTGCTCTCAAGGTCCGAGGCCTACATCGGCGTCCTCGTCGACGATCTCGTGACTCTCGGCATAGACGAGCCCTACCGCATGTTCACGAGTCGCGCCGAACGGCGCCTTTCCCTGCGGCACGATACCGCCGACCTGCGCCTGACGCCGATAGCGGCCGCCATCGGACTGGCGGACGCAGAGCGCCTCGAGCGTTTCGAGAAGAGGCGCACGGGCCTGGGCGAAATACGGTCGCTCATGGACGGACGTCGCGTTTCCCAGACCGATGCCGCTTCCCTCGCCGCCCTCGCGCCCCATGTAGGAGAGAAGGCTTCCGACGCGCTCCGCGACCCTGAACTCCGCGACTGCCTCTCCATGCTTCTGCCCGACCTTTCCGCGCGCTATCCTGCCGCCTGGATCGAAACGGCCGAACTCGACGCCCGCTACGTCGGCTACGAGGAGAAGGAGGCGCGGCTCGCAGGCCGCATGGAGAGGTCCGATCGCATGCGCATTCCCGACCTCTTCGACTATCGATCGGTCTCAGGACTTTCGACGGAGGCCACGCAGAGGCTGACCTCTGTCAGGCCGCTCACCTTGGGGCAGGCGGCCCGAGTCCCGGGGGTGCGCAGTTCGGACGCGGCTCTCCTGCTCGTGGCGATCTCGCGCAGGGCATAAAAATCCATATCTTCGATCCTCGCAATTGCGCAGCATTCCGCTGCCACAGAATGAGAGGGAAAGTTTACTCTTGATTTATTTCGTAACACGAAGTATCCTTCATTCGTAATGAATTGGATCGACGAAGTCTTTCAGATCATCATGTCGAGTTTTGACCAGGTTTTTTTCCCGGCCAATTCAATCATGCTCAAACTTTCGCTGCAATTTTCCGAGCCGGAGCTTTTCGCTCTCATGATACTGGACCGCAACGGGCAGATGTCGATGACGCAGATCGGAGAGCAGGTGCATGTGCCATTGAGCACGGCCACGGGCATTATCGACCGCATGGTCAAGCGTGGCTACTTTGTGCGAGAGCGGGACGAATCGGATCGCCGGGCTGTCTATGTCTCTCTTAGTTCGGAAGGCGCGAAGACGGCGCAACTCATCAAGGACTTGAGTCGCTGCAAGATCGAGGAATTTGCGAAAAGTCTGACGGAATCGGAGAAGGCAACCTTGATCGGGATCATTCGGAAATTTCTTGTCTCCAATGCGGAAATGGCGCTCAAGCAGGAGGCTGATATTGCCTTGGCGTCGAACAAAGAGAAAAAGTCGATCAAAGTCGAATAACTTTTTTGGACATTATTTCGTCATTCGTATTATTCGGATTTCGTATCGTGGGGGCATCATGAGACTGATCGTTTACACGGGGAAGGGTGGTGTTGGCAAGACGAGTTGCGCGGCAGCAACAGCCCTTGCCTGTTCCAGGTCTGGACTCAGAACTCTCGTTGTGAGTACCGATCCGGCGCATAGTCTCGGGGACAGCTTGCAGATTGCCTTGGGGCCAGAGCCTTTGTTAATAGAGGGAAATCTCCAGGCGCTCGAAATCGACGCCCTGCACGAAACGAAAAAGCAGTGGAAGAGCTTCAGTTCATGGCTCAACCGTTATTTCCACACCGGGACGGAAACTATCGAGTCGGACGAGCTCGTGCTCATCCCTGGCTTGGAGGAAATTCTCGCCCTGCTTAAAATCAGGACCTTCTACAAGTCGGGTGAATACGACGTGATCATCGTCGACGCGGCTCCCACCGGCGAGACGCTTTCGCTCCTGAGCCTGCCGGATCTTCTCTCTTGGTATCTCGAGAAGACCCTGCCGAACGAGCGCCGAATCGCGCGACTGGTGCGTCCGGTATCCAAGCCGATCGGTCTTGTGCTCCCGGACGAAGAGTTCTTCGACAACCTCGAGTCCTTTATTGCGGAGCTCGATGAATTGAGGCGTATTCTCTCCAATCGTGAGACCTCCAGCGTGCGCCTGGTGATGAACCCGGAGAAGATGGTCGTCCAAGAGGCTCGGCGCAGCTACACCTACCTTTCCCTCTACGACTTTCCCGTTGACGCTGTGATCGTGAACCGCATCTTCCCCTCCGATGCCGGCTCGGGCTACTTCTCGCGCTGGGCCGAGATCCAAGCCCAGCACCTCGCCAGCATCGAAGCGGGCTTCGCGGGTCTGCCGATACTACGCGCGCCCCTATTCGAGACCGAGGTGCTCGGCCTTGAGATGCTTTCTCGGCTGGGTGCCGAGCTTTTCCGGTCGCAAGCTCCAGGAAAGGTTCTGTACGCTGGGCGCGGGCTCTCGATCGAGAAGGAAGAAAACGGAAAGATGTTGCGCATTCCTCTTCCCTTCGCGGAGAAGTCCGACATCACGCTCGACCAAAAGGGTAACGAGCTCTTCGTCGGTGTTGGCGCGTACCGGCGGAACGTGAGTCTGCCACGTTCGCTTCAGTACATGAAGGCCGCGAAGGCGGTCTTCGAGGACCATGAATTGCTCGTCCATTTCGAGCAGAAGGAGGAAGTGAAATGAACAAGGCCATCTACAAGGACATTCTGAGGCTCTCGTTCCATTGGAACGAGTATCTCCTGGAGGAGCTTCCGGTAAAACTAGCGCAAGCCTCCACTCGCCGCGCGAGGGACTGGAAGGAGGCCTTGCACGAGTTCTACAGCGAGGAGTTCGGGGATGATGTCTCCGGTTCCGACGAGAAAAAGGATACGATAAAGATTGATTGAAGTGAGATTTGGTGTCGCGATACCGCTTGCGCTTTGTCTCGCGTTCCAGATTTTTGGGCCGATCGCCGTCACGGCCGAGGCGGTGCAAGGTCCCTTCGGAAAGAGTCCCTTTTCTGGCATGCGGGGGACCTATTACGGATTGGGCGGACGGACGCGCTCCGAATTTCTGGCCGACTTGGCTCTCCCAGATGAAGCGGGAGTCTTTCGGTTTCGACTGGAGGCAGCGTCGATGTCGATTTCGCTCGACATCGACGCACAGGGGCGGCTCCTCGCGGGCGAGGAGCGTTTCGCCGACCGAGAAATCGTCAAGGTGAATGGATCGGACGAAAGACGCATAACGCTCGTGCAGATGGGCCGCACCAGCCGACTCCGATGCGAACTCTTCCTCGGTGGGAAAAAGGTCGCGAGTCGTTCCGTTCGGTACGAGCGGGACGACCTTGTCGTTGATAGTATACTAGTAACGCTCTGGCAACGTCTCGGAAAACTCGTCCAGGAAAGGGGCCCGACACAGTGTGGCGCGTACGATACGTATCTCGTCGTGCCAAGCCAAGGCATGCGGCTCCCGGTAAAGGTGGAACTTTCTCTTGCGGAAAGATGGCCGCAAAGCGCCGCCTTGCCTCTCGATATGGACACCCTTCCTCGACATGTGGAGTCTTTCTGGCTATTCACTTTACGCCTGACGGGCGTGGCCGCACTTGTCTCGCCGGGGGCGATATACGCCGCGTACGCCGCAGATGGGGACAACGCACTGGTCGCCTTCGTTTGCGAGGGCAATCAATACGGCGAGGCGTATATCGTAAAACCATAACGGAATCATTGTGCGCGGAGAAACGTTGAGCCCTTCTTGTCATATTTAGCGGCTTGCATCCCGTGCAATGGAGATTATTCAGCAACACTACAGTCGCATGACTGTCGCGGGTCGTGATATCCCGCCACTTTAAGGGCTAATCGGGTGAGCATAATGGGTCACGCAGGATGGTTAGGCAGTGTCTATCAATAGGGTATCAGTGGTTATCAGTGTTGAATATTTAGAACGCTGACGTTCGCCTTGTAGATTCTGAATTATCAAGCTGAAAATTCCGACAAAACAACAAGATTTGGCCGACGGATTAAGAAGATAATGCCAACGAATCAGGCTGATAATGCCAACGAATCAGGCTGATAAAGCCGACGAATTAGGCTGATAATGCCGACGAATCAGGCTGATAATGCCGACGAATCAGGCTGATAAAGCCAACAAAACAAATTGAAAATTCCAGCTTTCTAGCTTGAAGGCGAAAGCGGCAGTGTCGCGATAAAAGGAAAGGCCGTCCGGAGCGTATTCCCCGGACAGCCTTATCTTTTCTCTCACATCAGGACTTCTCTATTCCGAGTGTCGCGGCGAGGTCTGTCTTGGCCTTGTCGAGCGCCGCCTGGTACTGGGCACGGGCCGCGCTGACGTTCTGCTTGTAGAAGGCCGCAAACTCAGGGTCGGACATGGGATCCATACGGAAGTCAGGCCCCATGCGCGCGGCCAATTGCCGCTCCTTCTCGCGGAGCTTGGGCGCCCACTGCTTGCGGATCGCCTGCTCGACGTTCTTCATGTCCTCGATGTACTGGTTGAAGAAGGCTGTGAGCTGCTGGAAGAGAGCCTGCACTTTCTTGTCGGCGACTGCGGCGCCGACACCGCCTAAGAGCCCGCTGCCCGCGCCCGCGGCGAGCGACGAAAAGCCCGAACCGAGTAGCTCGAGCTTTTTCGCGTCCGACTCCGTCCCCATGGGAAGCTGGAGCTGTGCCACGAGGGTTTCGAACATGCCTTCTCGGACGCTCTGCCTTTTCTCCTTCGGGAATGCGCCGAGCTTGTCGGCGAGCGTGCCAGACTCAGGTTCCTCGAGGTAATGACCCGCGGCTTTCTTGCCTTCGATCCGAAGCTCGTTCGCCTCGATCGCGGCCTCGTCGATCCGGATGTCTTTGGAGCGCTCGAGAGCTACCTCAAGCGCGCTTTTAATCATGGCCATTACGAACGCTCCTATGGCGCCTCTACGCGGATCTTTTCGGAAGCTCTCGCGTGAAGGCTAGTACCTTATCGACCATGCTCACAAGCACGATCGCCGCCGTTGCCCACTCCAGGACGGCCACGAGTTCGATGCGGCCAATGCCGAAGATGAGCCTCAGAACTTCCACTGCGTAAAGCACCATGATCGAAGCCACGGCAGCCTTGCCCATGAAGGTCGTCTTCGGCTCGATCTTCTTATTAATGAAGATAAGGATGAAGACTAACACCACTTGAAGGCCCAGGCGCGCGGTCACGAGAAGGAAGAACCAGGGCGGTACGAGTGAAAAGTAATAAAATACGATGGTGAGGACAATGAGAAGGACGTAATCGCTCGTGCTGTCCATCATCTTTCCGACTTTAGTGACTTCCCCGGCCTTGCGGGAGACATAGCCGTCGAAGAAATCGGTAGCGAAGACGAGGACCACGAGGCCGAGCAGCGGGAAGCGGATGCTGTAGTCCCTCGCCGCGAGCACGAGGAAGAGAAGGGTCGGCATGCTCGTCAGCCTGAATAGTGTTATGACGTTGGCGAGGTTGACCTTCTCGAGCTTCTCCCCTGAGGGAACTTTTTGGAAAGCGTCCTCGAATAGCAAGAGCATGAAAATGAGGAACGCATGGTACGCGGTGACGACGATGATAAAGCGGAGGCCGTACGCGGCGAGGAGGCTTCTTCCTCCCGCCGAGCTCGACGAGGGAGCGAATGCCGCGAACAGCGCGAATATTCCGAGCTGCAGGAGGTAGTACCGCAGGACGTTGCCGATAATGCTCTTTCCGAGTCTGTCGATCACGCCCGCCTCCGCGCAAGGCTGGCCATTTTGCCGCGGCCCCAGCAGCCGCGATCTTAAGGCCATACGAGTCGGGGAATAATACAACTTGACATCTGCACTGTCAAATACCCATACTTCGGCCATGACTTTGGCCGACAAACTCACGGCGAGCAGGATCGCCCTCGCGCCCCTTTTCTTCATTGCCTATCGTTGCGGGGAGTTTCTCGGTCCCGTTCCCTATGTCACTATTCTCTGGGCCCTTTTCCTCGTGATCGAGCTCTCCGATCTCCTCGATGGCCTCGCTGCCCGCAGCACCGGAACGGTGAGCGATTTCGGCAAGCTTTTCGATCCCTATGCGGACGTCTTCGCCCGCATCACCTACTTCGTTTGCTTCGTCCTCGCGGGGCTCATGCCCGCCTGGGCCTTCATACTCGTCCTCTATCGCGAGCTTTCCATCAACTTCATCAGGATGCTGCTTGCGCAGCGCGGCATAACCATGGGCGCGCGTAAAGGCGGCAAGCTCAAATCCGCCACGTATATGGCCGCCGGTGCAGCCTCGCTGCTCTACGTAAGCTGCTCGAAACTCGGCCTCGTAGTGGATCTCCTGCCTCCCCTTTTCATCGCAATCTACGCGCTCTATAGCCTTGCGGCCTTCTTGGCCGTCCTCTCCTTTGCCGATTATTTCGTTCAATACAAGAAACTGACCGCAAAGTCATGAGCCTCCTCGCGCCCATCCTCGATCTGCCACGGCCGGAGGCTGCCGCGATCCGATATGTCCTCTTCGATATAGATGATACGATTACCGAATCCGGACTCTTGTCCGAGGAGTCCTATTCCGCGCTCTGGGCCCTGCGCCGCGCGGGCATCGCTGCCGTACCGGTGACGGGACGACCCGCCGGTTGGTGCGATCTCATAGCTCGGCAATGGCCGGTCTCCGGCGTAGTCGGGGAGAATGGGGCATTCACCTTCTATATGAAGGAAGGGCATCTCGAGCGGCTCTTTCACCCCAATGCTCCCGATCCGGAGGCTACACGCGCAAAGCTAAAGCGCCTCGGCGAAACGGCGATGCTCCAAGTTCCCGGTCTTAGGCTCGCTAAGGATCAGAGCTACCGACTTTTCGATGTTGCCCTCGATTTTGCCGAGGAAGAGCCGATTCTGCCCCTTGCGACCGCACTCCATGTCAAGGAAATCTGCGAGACCGAAGGCGCCTTCGCCAAAGTAAGCTCGATCCATGTGAACGCCTGGTTCGGCAATTATGATAAACTGTCGATGTCGGAGCTTTTTCTCTCAAGTGTCCTCGGTTGGGATCCGATACTCTTTCCGCGTGCCGTGGTTTTTTTCGGCGACTCGCCCAATGACGAGCCGATGTTCGGACGCTTTGAACTTTCGTGCGGCGTAGCGAATGTGCGCCGCTTTGTATCTATAATGGAGACTCCGCCGTTGTATGTCACTGAGCAGGCCTTCGGTAGGGGCTTCGCCGAAGCCTGTAATTATATTTTAAAATGTAAGAGTGGATATATTTGAGGAAATCAGGTTTGAGTACTTGACCCGTTCTTAATGAATCCGCTAAGGTGCTGTTCGCTTCGAGTGAAGAGATGGCATCGCGGTTTATGTGCGGCGCTTCGGATCTCGGAAAAGATAAAAAAGCTGATCGAGTGCTTGACAGAGAAGGTAAGACTACGATACCTTCATCGAGCGCCTTAACAACAAAGCGGTACGGAAGTTACGCTTTGCAGGGAAAATCAGCACAGCG
>Ga0326727_10009692_pt1 | contig 23488 bp, 18 predicted proteins | sample MB2enrmetagenome_FD_207643 | JGI IMG/M metagenome (GOLD analysis project Ga0326727, IMG submission 207643) | Lab enriched peat soil microbial communities from McLean, Ithaca, NY, United States - MB29MY | ecosystem: Environmental > Terrestrial > Soil > Wetlands > Peat | place: USA: New York... | reverse complement strand
ATCCATGCCACAACTGAACCCTTTTACGATTGCTCAACAGCAGCTCGATTCTGCAGCGGAGAAGCTGGGCCTGGATCAGGCTACCCACGAGCTTCTGCGGTGGCCTCAAAGGGAGTTGACCTGCGTATTTCCGGTCCAGATGGACGATGGGAATATAAGAATATTTCACGGCTACAGGGTCCAGTATAATTATGCCAGGGGGCCTGCGAAGGGGGGGCTGAGGTGGCACCCCGACGAAACGATCGACACTGTTCGGGCTCTGGCAGCTTGGATGACCTGGAAAACGGCGGTCGTAGATATCCCGCTCGGCGGCGGGAAGGGCGGCGTGACCTGCAACCCGAAAGAGATGTCGAACGCGGAGAGACAACGGCTCGCCAGGGGCTATATGCGCACGATGGCAAGCTCCATATCGGTCTCCAAGGACGTACCGGCCCCGGACGTCTACACAGACCCTCAGATTATGGCATGGATGATGGATGAATATGAGGTCCTGGCCGGAGAGCACCACCCGGGCTGCATTACCGGAAAGCCTCTCTGCCTGGGAGGGTCTGCGGGAAGGAGCGATGCAACGGCCCGCGGCGGGATTTATGCGACCAGAGAAGCGGCCAAGGTCTTGGGGATCGACCTTCTCGGAAAGACAATGGCAATCCAGGGTTTCGGCAATGCAGGCCAGAATGCGGCCTTACTCGGGAGCCAGATACTGGGGCTGAAGCTCGTGGCAGTCTCGGACTCGAAGGGCGGTGTCTATGACAAGAACGGACTCGATCCCGTGAAAGTAGTAGACTATAAGCTGAAAACCGGGGGTCTCCAGGGGTTTCCGGGGGCGGATGCCTTGACGAACGAAGAGCTGCTGCAACTAGAAGTAACGGTATTATTCCCTTCGGCCCTCGAGAATTGCATCACCGTTTCAAACGCAGCAAAGGTCCGGTGCACGATCTCCTGCGAACTGGCGAACGGGCCGACCACTCCGGAGGCCGACGAGATACTCTATCAGAACAACGTGTTCGTATTGCCCGATTTCCTGGCGAATGCTGGCGGCGTGACGGTCTCCTACTTCGAGCAGGTCCAGAATACCTCCAACTTCTACTGGACCCTTGAGGAGGTCCACAAGAGACTCGATGAAAAAATGACCGCGGCGTTTTATGGCGTCTACGAGATGTATTCGAAAGAGAAAATCGACATGAGACAGGCAGCCTACCTTGTGTCCGTAGCACGAGTGGCGGAGGCGTGCAAAATGAGGGGCTGGGTGTAAACGCAGCCTGGGCGGTGGGGTTAATTTTCCCTCTGCCTGCCCCTCAAAAAGAGTCGATCTTATGGGCGGCACCTGGAACATTTTCAAGATCCATCAGCTTGGGAAGAAGAAGGCGCAATTTTCTAAGCTCGCCCGACTGATCAACGGCACGTTCCTGGAGGTCCTCGAGCAACGGGGGATCACCACCAAAGAGAAGATACGCGAGACTGCCGCCGGGGGCTTGAGAATCGACGGCCTTGAAGCTACCGAGGAAAACCTGGGAGAATACACGGAGACGCTGATCGATGCTTATACGGCCAATTCCCTCACCCCGTTGGAAATAGACAACTACATCAACCTGGCCCGGAAAAAGGAAAAGGCACAGATACTGTCGAGGGTGGCGAACCGCGACCAAGCGACGTCCATGGAGATCTACAAAGCCCTTCGCGAGCTCTGTGAGATCCCGCAAGGTGAGGTCTACCTATCTCCTGACGAAGCCGTAGGTATCCGGGTGGCGCTGTTGAGCCGTTTTTTTTCCTCCCAGCTCTCTTTCGTCACCCTTGCGAAAAACTATATAGTCTACCGGGACATCGACAAGATCCTTCAGAGAACCCTTTGGAGCCGTAGACGGCCCGGCAGGCTCGGAGGGAAGGCCGCGGGCATGAACCTCGCCAGGGCGATACTTTTGCCCACCCTGGCAGAAAAAGACCCGGAGCTGGAGAAATACATCCGCACGCCGGATACCTGGTACATTGATTCAGGGGTTTTTGCCGAATTCCTGGACCGTAACAACCTCTATTGCTTTCACACGTTCAAATACAAAGACCGCGAGGCCATAGAACAGGAATCGAAACGCGTAGAAGACCTGTTCCAGAACGCCACCTTTGCGCCCGACGTGGTAGAAGACTTCCGAAAGATTCTTACGGAAATCGGAGAGCATCCCATCATTATCCGGTCTTCGAGCATGCTCGAAGATAGTTTCGGCCTCGCTTTCGCCGGGAAGTATCTCTCGGTCTTTCTGACAAATCAGGGCGACCTGGAAACCCGCCTGAGAGAGTTCATCCACGGTATGAAGCGGGTTGTCGCCAGCACATTCGCACCCGACCCGATCCATTACCGCCTCGATCACGGGCTGCTCGACTTCGACGAGCGAATGGCAATGGTGGTGCAGAAAGTGGTGGGCCGGAGATTCGGAAGGTACTTCTTTCCTTTTACCGCCGGGGTTCTTTTTTCGCGTAATGTCTATGCCTGGACCCCCAGGATCAGGAAAGAAGAAGGATTGGCACGGCTTGTCTTCGGGTTGGGAACCAGGGCGGTGGACAGGGTCGGCTCCGATTACCCGAGGATGGTCCCGTTGAGTCATCCCTTTCTGCGACCGGAAATAACCGCTTCCCAAATCGAGAAGTACTCGCAAAGGCAGGTGGACGTTCTGAACCTGGATAGCGGTAGCATGGAAACGGTCGATTTTATAACGCTGAAAGCGGAGACGGACCATCCGGACCTCTATTACGCGGTTTCCGTGAACAAGGACGGCCACCTGAGCGCGCCCCATTTCAGGGGCCAAGACCTCGGCAAGGCGAACTGCTGCCTCACCTTCGAGAATCTACTTCAAAAGACACCCTTAGTCGGCCTGGCAAAGAAGATCCTTTCAAGGATCGAGGCGGCATACAAAAGGCCAGTCGATATCGAGTTTGCCTGGGATGACGGCCATTTCTATCTCTTGCAGTGCCGGTCGCTTTCCATCAGATCGGAGCCGGATCGGGTAGTTCTTCCCTCCGATATTCCGCAGGAAAATATTTTGTTCAGGACACATGCGGGACTCGTCAACGGCATCGTAGACAACATCGATTATATAGTGTATGTAGACCCCAAAGCCTACGATCTGCTGCCCACTTTCGAGCAGAAGATGGAGATTGCCAAGGCTGTCAATGTGTTAAACAGGCAGCTTGCGGGTAACCGTTATGCGCTCATAGGACCCGGACGTTGGGGAAGCAACGATATCAACCTGGGGGTCAAGATAACGTACTCCGACATCAGCAAGGCCAGGCTGCTGGTCGAAGTGGCTTTCGCCAAGGAAGGTTACACCCCTGAGGTTTCTTACGGCACCCACTTCTTCCAGGATCTGGTCGAGGCGGATATCGTGGTCGTTCCACTTTTTCCGGAAAGCCCCGGGGCGCTCCTCAATGAGGGCTTTCTCTTGGGAAGCAGGAATATGCTTCGAGAGCTCGCTACGGAAGTGCACAATTGCGAGGAGGTTGTGAGAGTTATAAACGTCCCTTCTGCATACTCCGGTAATTTTTTTCACGTCTATCTGAATTCAGACGCGCAGGAGGGCATAGGGTTTTTCGCGCCTAAGAAAGTGGAGAAGGCCCTCAGACACCGAACAGAGATGGAAATGGACCGATAAGCGGCTGACAAGCATCTTTGTTGCTACTTTTTATGCCGATTTGATGCAAGAGAGCCTGTCGCCCGACTCCTTCTCTGGACGGTCCCGTAGGTGACATTTAGTTGGGAGAGATAACAAGGGGTGTCGTCGAGCCATTCGCAGAACGTGTTGACTCCCCTACGGCAAAAAGCGTTGGAACAGAAAGGATTGCGGCCATTTTGGAATGGGCATTTCTGGGTAAATATCTGCCCGGATTTCCTACCATGGGTAGTATCGATTTTATGAGGCCAGACAAGGGAAAATGAGTGCGTAGCGTGAATACCTTCAACACGTTCTGCGAATGGCTCGGGGGTGTCGTATGTTATTCTCTCTGACTCGATTTTGGTATCTTCCAGCGACGCATAGGGATATTGATTGGGCCGAGTCTTCCTTCCTGAAAGGGCCGATCAGGCCTGTTTCTAACTGATTCACGATTACAAATGGCATTTACGCAGGGGTCAGACAGAGGGCTGGGACGTGTAATTCAGCTTATGGGCTAGTACCTGCAAGAAAAGGAACCTTTTTCGTTTGGGAGGGCATTATTCTCTTCACAGGTGCCCTTTAGACCATTTTGCAAAATTAGGTCTCGATTCAGCAGGCGCAACCGTGTCCTTAAGCGCAGCATCGCGGAAGTCCCTCGGGTCCCCACCTTGCGACGGAGGGAGCGGTCCACTATTAGCGCAGGCCTAGACTGTCTGAGGGAAGCCCGCCTACTTTGTGGGTTGACCGAGTTGTCGAGGCCAGCGGAAGGAGGCGCACAGAGTGGGTGAGAGACGAGAGCGCCAGCAAGAGAAGGACATGGTGGAGTCTGGTTGAACGGGAATGACTTCTGCAAAATGCCCTAATGGGTACAAGTCCGCACCCGTGACCTTTTGGACCGGCTAATCAGTGCAGCTTGAAAGTGACAAGAAATTACTTTTTTGCGAATAGGCAAAGCTTGCCCTTTTTTGCTTGACTCCCCGCCATGCCCATTTTACAATGCAAACAATCTGCAAGAGTCAAACCCCCCGTGAGAGTGGGAGGGAAAGCAAGCGGGTCTCGGAACTGCCCTCTTCGATCTTCTTCAGCCGGATAGCCCCGTTGCCGGACGCCAGCAACGTCCAGTTCCCTAAAATCCGTCAAGGAGGGAAGGAACGGTATGGAAAGGCAACGGTGTGTCCGCAAAAAAGCGGCAAGCACGGCAGTATTTCTCGTCATCGCTGTGTTTTTCAGTGTCATGGTATGGCAGGTGCGAGCGGATGCAACCCCCACCCCGACAGACCTGCACAACTTCACAGGCACGGGCACGACACCGGACGGCGCAAGCCCGTACGGCAACGTAATCGTGGGCACTGACGGCTTCCTTTACGGGATGACTTCTGCCGGCGGCATCTACGGCTATGGCATGGTCTTCAAGGTGAAGGCGGACGGAACGGGTTTTACGGACCTGTACGACTTCGCCGGAGGAGGTGGGGACGGCGCAACCCCTTACGGATCGCTTATCCTATCGGGCAACACGCTTTACGGGATGACTTCCGGCGGCGGCTCCGACAATTTGGGCGCGGTCTTCAAGATAAATACGGACGGGTCCGGTTACAGCGTGTATATACTAGTGACGGTTATTCACCCGTATGGCTCTCTCATCCTCGACGGCGCCAACCTTTACGGGATGACTGCCGGTGCGGCGCCCTTCGATCTCGGCGAGGTCTTCACGATAGATACCGGCTTCACCACTCTCTCGGTTCTGTACACTTTCACCGGACTAGCCGGGGACGGCGCAACCCCTTACGGCTCGCTCACCCTCAACGGCGGCACGCTTTACGGCATGACCTCAGCCGGCGGCGCGAATGGCAAAGGCATGATCTTCAGTATCCCCGAGGCCGGGGGGTCCTTGACAATTCTGCACAGCTTTGCTGGAGGAACTGCTGACGGCGCAACCCCCCGGGGCTCGCTCACCCTCAACGGCGGCACGCTTTACGGCATGACCTCAGCCGGCGGCGCGAATGGCAAAGGCATGATCTTCAGTATCCCCGAGGCCGGGGGGTCCTTGACAATTCTGCACAGCTTTGCCGGAGGAACCGGGGACGGCGCAACCCCTTACGGCTCGCTTATACTCGTGGACCCGGCGACCTACAGCCTGAGCGGTCAGGCCTCCGGCGCCAAGGTCCTCCTGGGGATGACGAGCGTGGGCGGAGCGAATGGCGACGGTACGATCTTCGCGGTTACTACGGATGGGGCGCAATACGAAGTGTTGTACAGCTTCGCCGGCGCAACGGCGGACGGCACAGACCCATATGGCGACCCCACCGTCTCCGGCACGAAGGCCTACTGGATGACCCTGTCGGGCGGGTCGGGGAACCTGGGTGCGGTCTTCACGTTCGACCTCCAGTCCATTTCTGCGGGGCCCGGCAGCCCCGGTCTCGATCTGGGCGGCCATGGCTCTACCGGAGGCTGCTTCATCGCAACTGCCGCCTACGGCTCCTACCTAGACCCCCACGTCAAGGCGCTCCGGGACTTCAGGGACCGGTATCTACTGACCTCGGCCCCCGGCAGGCTCTTTGTCCGTCTGTACTATCATTACTCGCCGCCCGTGGCCGGCTACATTGCAAAGCATGAGACGGCAAGGAAAATAACACGCCTTCTCCTGACCCCCGTAATAGCGGCGGTGGAACACCCCTTCTTGACCTTCGTGCTTTTGGGCCTCGTCATCGGTCTGAAGAGAAAGAGGCTCCTTATTCCCATCATCATCTTCCTCCTTGTGCTGTGGGCTCCTCCAGTCTATGCAGGAAACTACGGTCCTTCCGAGCCTGTGGGGAAGTCCTCCCTGGGCATTGGCTATGATTACGACCAGCAAAACTTCAGGGCACGTGATTTCAACTTCAACGGCACCAGGGCGACATTCGACGATTTTAGCCTCCGTTCCAACCAGGTCTACCTCCAAGGTACGTATAGCTTCATCGGGAACTGGGAGGCTTATCTAAGGCTTGGCGGGGCCACTGCCCGCTCGGTCGATACCGAGTTCGTGGACAACAGCACCCGCTTTTTCGGGGCGGCCGGCCTCAGGGGCATCTTCTTTACCAAAGACCGCTTCAGCCTGGGCGGCTTTGCCCGGTATACCCGTTTCTCGGACTGGAAGGATACGGTGGCGACAAGCTCTACGGCAGGGGCAGCCGACAGCTATAACCTTACCATGAAGCACCTCTATAACGTAGATGCGGGGCTCTCCGCCCAGTACAAGGTCAACGACTTTGTCTTCTACGGGGGCCCGGTAGCATACTGGTCGCGGGCCACCATGAATGCCAATCTTACCCGTGTATCCGGGGGGGCGGTGACGCTCCAAGGGAGCGATTCCCTGGGGCTTACCGAGAAGGCCAACGTAGGGGGGTTCCTGGGTGTGAGAATACCTCTTGCCAAGAAGCTCTTCCTTACCGTGGAGACGCAGTACAAGGAGCGGTTCGGAGTTGGTGGAGTACTCGCCTATGCATTCTAAAGCAGGACCACAGGGACGTTCTTCACTCCTCTTACTTGCCTGAAAGTTATACATATCCGCCCGAGTTGAAGCGGTAATGTTGGAAACCATCGGCACAATCGGATGCGAAGAGTCGTAGGTGAACTACAGTTTCCCCACCTAGATTACCAAGACCATCGAATCTTCCCGGAAATCTTTACTGAGGAAATCAACGTCTTGATATCCCACCCTACGATAGAGTACAGCCCGCTCTTACCGCCGCGCAATTATTGGGGCTCAGCCCCCCCCCTCCAGCGGCATGAGCCGCATGGAGCCTTCCCCCTCAGACAGGCAAAGAATATGCGCTTTATTCGATTGCGGCGGTCGCGGCTTGGGGCGGGCTTCGGCTTACAGTGAGCTAGAATACGGGTATGAAGACGCGATCTTACTATGAAAGTGTGCGTTGGCGAGCCCGGGGAGCGCCTCCGGGAATCGGGAGGTGTGGATGCGATCTGAGCCTTGCTGGCCGGAAGCTGTACTGTACGTACGCTGGAGGCCGCAAGGCGAAGAGCGCGCCGCGCCGCCCTATCGGTTCAAAGTCGGTTTGCCGGGCACCCGCTCGGTAAAGGGCGTGCTGAAAAGGTGCGCGTGCATGCGGGTGGTACGCCAGAGGCGCGAGTCCAGCCGCACAAAGCATTGGTTTAGCTTTTTTTGCCTTTTGCCTTTGCTCTCGCAACAGCCGGTCCCGCGCGCGTCCAGTCGCCGGGAAGCGTCCACCTTTCCCCCTCGCTTTTTCCCGCCGGTCCGCTTATAATACGGCGTGAGCACACGAGTCCGCCGGACGCCCGTTAACGGCCGTCCGGCGATGAAGGGAGGCAGATCATGACTCTACGGCAGTGTAAGGCGGTCCGGCGGGGCGGAGGGCTTACCGCTCTCGCAGCGGTCCTTTTCGCCCTCGCATCATTCTGTTGCTTTCCCGGAGACGCCCTCGCGGAAAAATCCCCGCCCTCCCTTCAAGCCCAGCAGGGACGATACTTCAGATGGTCGAGCCCCCAGGGATGGCGCGTGAGCGAATCGAACGCGGGCGTCACCCTCACATCGCCCGACGGCAAATATGCCGCCTTTCTGGCGACCCTCGTCAGGTCCAGAGGCAACACGACGCCCATCAATTTCATGCGCTGGATGCTCGCGGCCACGGGCTGCACGAACGTGCGCGTCATCTCGACGAGGCAGCTGCCGCCCCAGCGCATGTCCTATCAAACGTGGCAGTCCATCGAGGCTACCGTCTCCTTCACGCTCAAAGGTATGCCCATGACGGCGGTCATCAAGTCGGGGGTGGCCAACTACGGGGGGATGAATGACGCCATGGTCGTCGGCTACCAGACGGCAAGCAGCGACTTCGCCAACGCCCGACCCTTCATGGCGAAGATCGCAAAGAGCATAGTCCTCACCAACGCCGCCGAAGCAAACGGGAACAATACGATCATCCGTCCGAAGAACAACCCCCTCGACAACACGGCAACGATAAAGTCATGGGAGAACAGGCAGAGGGGCATCGATCAGGCGATGCGGAACGACGCAAACGCGCGACGGGGCACCGTAGACCTTTACGACCCCTCCACGGGCGAGAAGCTGAACGCCTGGAGCCAGCACACGAATTACTACTGGCGGAAGCCCGGCACCAACGAAGTCGTGGGGACCAACACGTACGACCCTCCGGGTCTCGGCTACGTGCCGCTTCAGACGCCGCCCCCGCAGGGACGATAGCCATCATCGATTTTAGGCGCTCTTTAGAGTCGTAAGGCCGATCCCTCCCGCTCACGACCCCCGGGGGTGCCGCCCCGACCTTTCCTTTCCTATGATTCCCTTTCGAGTATGTGGTCCGCAAGGTCGAGGAGGGCTTTCTTATACTGCGAGGGGGGGAAGACGTCGAGGAGTGCCTTCGCCGCATCGACATGCCCCTTCGATACGGAGGCCGCGTAGTCGAGGCCTCCGTACTTCTTGATAATGCCCTTTACCTCGCGGAAGTCCTTCAGCGTGGTCCGCCTTTTGGCGAGGTCCGTCTCTATCGCCTGTTTTTCGGCATCCGTCGCTGCGGCAAGGGCGCGGATGAGGGGAAGGGTGACCTTTCCTTCCTTTAAGTCCCTGCCCGCGTCCTTCCCGAGGGTCCTGCCGCTGGAGGTATAATCGAGAAGGTCGTCCGTAAGCTGGAAGGCCATCCCCAGGTGGTATCCGTAATCCCGCAGCGCTGCGCGCAACGGCTGCTCGACGCCGCCCAGGAGCGCGCCTATCTCGCAGGCGGCAGACAGGAGCGTCGCGGTCTTGCGCTCGATCACCTCGTAATATTCCTCCTCGCTGGTCTTCGCGTCGGACGTCTTGAGCAGCTCCATGATCTCGCCCTCGGCGAGGTCCGTCGTAGCCTTCGACATGACGCGCAGTATCTCCTCGTTGTGATGGGAGACCATGAGGTCGAACGACTTGGTGAAGAGGAAGTCGCCGACGAGGACGCTGGGCTCGTTCCCCCAGACGGTGTTGGCCGTGGCCCTGCCCCTTCTCGTCTCCGCGTTGTCCACGACATCGTCATGGAGCAGCGTGGCGGTATGGATGAACTCGACTATCGCGGCGTAGGGGAGGTGGTCGTTGTTCCGGCAGCCGCACATCCTGGCGGAGAGGATCACCAGCATCGGCCTTATCCTTTTGCCGCCCGATTTCACGATGTGGTGCACGACCTCCTGGATGAAGGGGATCCGGGTGGTAAGGAGCTTTTCTATGGACGATTCCAGCTTTTCAAGGTCCTCCCTGATGAGCCGCACTACCTCGTCCATGCACGCCTTCTCACGCATAGTATCTTTTCACTTCTTCCGTATAATCATCGTTCTCGTAAATATAAAGGGGACGCTCCACGGACAGGCCCTTCCCCGCGCCCTTCATGCATTCGACAAGGGAAAGCACGGCCGCCTCGCCCTGCCTCGAATAGACGGGCCTCAATCGTTTAGGCTCAAGACCTGCGGACTGGGCCGCCCCGATCAGCTCCGCCAGCCTGCGCGCAGGGTAGACCAGGCAGAGCCTGCCGTGGGTGGGGAGGAGGAATGCAGCCGTCGAGACCAGCGCCGGAAGGTCGAGGGCCGACTCGTGGCGGGCGATGAGCCGCGAGCGGCCGGGGCTTGTCCTGCCCGTCCCGGCCTTCACGTACGGCGGGTTCGAGACGATAACCTCGAAGCTGCCCGGCCCTATCCCGGCCGTCCGCACGTCGCCTTTCAGGAACTCCACGTTGGTGCACATGTTCAGTGCCTTGTTCCTCAGGGAAAGCTCGTAGAGCTCCTCCTGGACTTCGATCCCCGCCAGCCTGTTTGCAAAGCCTCTCCTCGATAGATATACCGGTATGATACCACAGCCTGAGCCTATATCCAAAAGAGTTTCGCCCTTTTTCAGATCGATAAAGTTGGCGAGTAGGAACGGGTCGATGGAAAGGCGGTATCCCTTCTTCTTCTGGATGAGCCGCACTTTTCCGCCGCAGAATACGTCCAGGGTCTCATCGGCCTTCGGCGAATCACACATACCTGTGGAATACGAGGCCCGTCAGGATCTTCGGGTAAAAATAGGTCGATTTGGGCGGCATGAAGAGGCCGTTGTCCGCGATTGTCTTCACCTCTTCGACGGACGTGGCCGGGACGAAGACGGCAAGATCGGCCGCCCCCGCGTCTACTACCCCGGCGGCCTCGTCCGCGTCGTTGAAGTACGAGATGGCGTCATCGTCCACCCCCAGCAGGCGCTTCAGGACACCCCTATGGACTACGCTGACCTTGAGGGCCCGCAGCGCGGGATGGCTCTCCGGGTCGAAGTCGATGGCCTTCTTTTGCGTCAGCCTGAAAACCCCCGGCTTCTCCCCTTTGAAATAAAGGAAGAAGGAAAGCCCGGGGGCGGATGATATCCCTTCGATGAGCCGCTCGCAGACGGCCCCCGGCGCGTACTCGGCCGGCGCGATATCGAAATAGGGGGAGAGCACGTCCAGGACGCGGTCTGCGGCCATGCCGGCTTTGAGCCGCGCGGTCCGATGGTAAGGGAGTATGGCAATGCCGTCGCCGCGCATGTCCGTCAGGTACATGGCGGCATACGGCAGTTTCAGGTCTAAGGCGACGCTCAGCCTGTGATGGCCGTCCGCGACGTAGAGCTTCTTGTCTTTCATTGCCGAGGCGAGCGTGCCGATGGCGGCCGGGTCGCTCACGCGGTAGAACTTGTTCCCGATCGACAGCTCGTCCGTGAAATCGTAGAGCAGCTCTTTCGGCGCTGCGTCGATAAGACGCTCGATTTCTTTGGAGCGGTCTTCGTACATCGAAAAGACGAGGCTCGTCAAGACGCCGAGCCGCTTGATGAGGCGCCTCCGGTCCTCCCGCGCTGCCCTGCGCGTCTCCTCGTGGGTCAGTATGCGCCCGGGCCCGAGCCGCACGAGGGCTATCACCCCCCTCCGCCGCCGGACCTTACCGCCGAGGGTGAACGCCTGCTCGTATATATAGACCGATTCACGGCTGTCAAGGCAAAGGACGCCCTCTGCGAGCCATGCGTCGAGCGTCTCCTTTGCAGTCCCGTACACGTCCTCGCCGACAGCAGCGAGGGGCAGCTCCAGGCGGATCGCGTTGAGGGGGTCCCGGTCGTAGTAGGGGCGCGGATCAGGGATGATATCGAACGGCGGACAGACCTTTCCCGCGATGTCGGCAGCGTATTTCCCGTTGTAGAGGAGACCTTTGAAGGGTCTGACCAGTTCGGACATGGACCTGTTGTTTACCATGAAGGCCGGCCGCGTGTCAATCCCGGCAGCGTGCGCACCGCAAGCCCTGCGCTCTCTTTTCACACCGGCTCTACTGCGAAAACTGCAATGCTGTCGGACTCCTCCAGGCTTGGACTCGCGCCTGAAAGGTATCGCGCTATGCGGCGCCCTGCTCGCCGTGTGGCCTCCGACGTACAGTCTCCGGCCGCCACGTCTCACAGGGCATCCACCTATCACGATCCCATCCAGGCGCTCCCCCCGGGCTCGCCAACGCACGTTTTCATCCTAAGATGAAGTCTTCATACCCGTGCCCTAGCTCACCGTAAGCCGAGGCCCGCCCCAGCCGGGCCGCCGCAATCGTATAAAGCGCATTCATAAGGCGGCGGCAAGAGCGGGCTGTACTAGGGCAATAATTAGATCGTTGGCGACGAGTGTCAGGCGTCACAGAAAGGTAATATCCACCGAAGGAGCGGCCGGGAGATTTTCGATGGATTGCGCGTTGTTTTCGAAGGTGCCCGGCGAAACTATACAGTTGAAGTATGTTGAGCCGGTGCGTCGAGAAAGCGACGCGAAGGACGCGGAAAGATCCCGGCCGCACGGATTCTGGTTATTGACAAGAAAACACGCCCTCCATATAATGGATTCGACGGCCGCGCCGGGGGAAAGGGGCGGTCCGGCATAGAGGCGGTACCGGGAAAAGGCGTTACCCGGAGACGCATGAGGAGGTGATTGTATGGAATTGATGACGGTAATCAAAGAAAGAAGGAGCGTCAGGGCGTTCTCCCGGGAGCCGGTCGCCGACGCTGTCATCCTCGATGTCCTCGAAGCCGCCAGGCTTGCCCCCTCCTGGGCCAATACACAGACGTGGCGGTTCATAGTCGTAAAAGACGCAGAGATAAGGCAAAGGCTTTCAGAGACCCTGGGGGCCTCCAATCCATGCCGCAGGGCGGTAGCCGACGCCCCGGTCGTCATATGCCTGGTTTCGCTTTTGGGGTCTGCGGGCATGTTCAAGGGCGTGCCTGCCACCGACAAGGGCGACTGGTTCATGTACGACGCGGGCATAGCCATGGAGCACGTGGTCCTTGCAGCCTGGAGCCTGGGTCTCGGCACCTGCCACGTCGGGGCGTTCGATGCACGGAAAGCCCAGGAGATCCTGGCTGTTCCTTCCGGATATGCCGTTGTTTCTCTCACTCCCCTCGGTTATTTCTCTCCCGTCTCGCACGTCACGCCCCGCAAGCCCATGAAAGAGATCACATACCTGGACGCCTTCGGAAAATCGTACGCCTGACGTATGTCCGCCAGGCAGGGGGCAAAAACGACGCCTCTTCGACGCGACAGGAATATTTTCATAATTCCATCCTTCCGTGGGAAGAATTTCGCCCGCAGCCAAGTCTTATATAGTAAGTCAGAGGGGTCTTCCGTCAGGAGAGGACCGGAGATACGCTTCTGCAAGGGGGAAACGATGGCAGCTCAGGGAATCGAAGAGATTTTACTTGAGGAAATGCCCAACAGGCGGCTCCTGAAACCTGGAGAGGTGGCGGCTTTTCTGGGTGTTTCGCCCAAGACGGTCTATCGTTGGTGCGACATGGGACTGATGGAAAGCATCAAGCTGAACAGGTCGGTCAGGGTACTCAGGGCATCCGTTTTGACCTTCCTTTCTTACGAGCGGGAAAGCGGCCTCAGCTAGGCGCAGCCGCACAGATTGCCTCTTATAATTCTTTCCTGACGCAGGACGCCGGTCCCTGTCCGTAGAGACGAAAACGGCCGGTCTATCTTCCGGCCGTTCGTCTTCCGCCCGCCCTGTCCATAATCCTTTCGGTAGCATTCCCGGACCATGTTTGTTATAATTGCAAAAATCTTTTGCGGAGGGAACATGAGGAGACTTTTTCCCCTTCTGCTCCTGGCGATTATGCTGCCAGGACTCTACGGGTGTGGTTATAACGAGATGCAGGCCAGGGAGGAGGCCGTTTTCGCCGCGTGGGGAGACGTGGAGGCGGCATACCAGCGCCGCGCGGACCTTGTCCCGAACCTTGTCGAGGTCGTTAAGGGATACGCGAAACACGAGAATGAGACCCTGAAGGCGGTGACCGAGGCACGCGCAAAGGTGGGGTCCGTCCAGGTGTCGAAGGAGATGCTCAGCCGGCCGGAAGAGCTCGCCCGCTACCAGCAGGCGCAATCGCAGCTCGGCTCGGCCCTGTCCAGGCTGCTCGTCGTCTCCGAGCAGTACCCGAACCTCAAGGCGAGCCAGAATTTCATGGACCTGCAGAACCAGCTCGAAGGCACGGAGAACCGTATCAACGTGGCGCGGGTGAGGTATAACAGGGCCGTGCAGCAATTCAACGTCAGCATCAGGACCTTCCCCAACTCCCTAACCAACTCGCTGCTCCTCCATCTGACGAGGAAAGAGCCTTTCAAGGCGGACGAGGGTGCAAAGACCGCACCCAAGGTCAAGTTCTAGGTACGCCATGAAGAGGAGGACGGTCGCACCCCTTCTTGCAGTCGCAACGCTCGTCGTATGCGCGGCCTTCGCTTCTCCGGCGGAAGCCCTTCCCGTTCCCCAGTTGACCGGCCACTTAAACGACTACGCCGGCATGATATCGCCCGCAGCCGCCCAGGCGCTGGAGGGCGAGCTTGCGCGGTTCGAGGCGAGCAATTCGACTCAGATAGTGGTGCTGACGATACCGGGCCTCCAGGGCGAGGACCTGGAGGACTTTTCCATAAAAGTCGCTGAAAGCTGGAAGATAGGCCACCAGGGCATTGACAACGGGGCGATCCTCCTCGTGGCGAGGGACGACCGCAAGGTAAGGATCGAGGTGGGACGCGGCCTCGAAGGCAGGATGACGGACCTCGTCGCCGGCCGGATCGTCAGAAACGTTATCATACCCAGGTTCAGAACGGGTGATTTCGACGGGGGCATCACGGCCGGTGTGAGGAGCATCATGGAGGCGGTGCGGCCCGAGTACGCAGGCCGCCCGCGCGAGCCGGTCGTCGAGCACAGGGGAACGCCGGTCTTCACCCTCCTTATCTTCCTGTTCGTCGCCCTCATCTTCGCCGGCGCGCTTTCGATGGTGGCAGGCATAGTAGTGGGGGGGGTCGGGCTGCCCGCAATAGCGAAGCTCTCCTTGCCGGCGCTGACGCTGCCCGTACTCGGCGGCATCGCGGTCGTCGGGATCGCCGCCGGCCTGCTCGTTCACGTTCTCTTTTCAGGGAACGGAAGGAGGACCGGCGGGAGGGGACGCGGAGGAGGAGGCGGGATCGGGGCCTTTTTGACCGGGTTTTTCCTCACGGGGCCGTTTTTCGGCGGCGGATGGGGCGGAGGCGGCGGCTCGGGCGGCGATTTCGGCGGTTTCTCGGGCGGAGGGGGAGACTTCGGTGGGGGCGGCGCGTCGGGGGACTGGTAGGCCGGCCCGGACCGCTAGAGCCCGAAGCAAGGGAGTCAGGATGAAGATCAACGCAAAAACGCTTTTCAGCATTGGAGCTCAGCGCCCCCTCCACCGGCAAAGCCGGCGGAGCCTGCCCCCTCAGCGCTGCGCATATGCTTGCTTTGGCATTCCCGCGCAGGCCCAGGATTAAAGGGGGCTCCAGATGAAGATCAACGCAAAAACGCTTTTCAGCGACGCGCAAAAAGAGAAGATCCGGCAGGCGGTGCTGACCGCCGAGCGCTCGACGCGGGGCGAGATCATGGTCATGCTCGTAGACGAGAGCGACCCGTACCGCGAGGCAGAGCTTGCCGGGGTCCTCTCCCTTTCGGCGCTCGGAGCGCTTGCGCTTTCCGCTGCATTGCAGCTTACCTCCGTCTGGTTCTATATTCCGGCGACGGTCATCCTCGTCGTGCCTTTCCTGATTCTTTTCAAAAGTTGCCCACACCTCAAGCTGGCGCTTCTGACCCGCAGGAGGGTCGATGAGGCGGTCAAGGAGAGGGCGGTTTACGCGTTTTTCCAGAAGGGCGTCCACATGACGGACGAGCAGACGGGCATTTTGATATTCATCTCGGTGCTGGAGAGGAAGGTCTGGATACTTGCGGACAGGGGCATCCACGGCAAGATCGCGCCCCATGTCTGGAACTCCCTGGCCAGGGAGGTCGCTAAAGGCATCAAGGAAGACCACGCGTTCGACGCCCTTTGCGCCGTGATCCGCAAATGCGGCGCGGAGCTGACGCGCCACTTCCCCGGCACCCACTCACCCGAGCCTCCGGCCGGCAGCCTTGACTGTTAGATAACCGCCGGCAGGTGCTCGCGAAGGGCTTCCCCCCGGCCCGGCGACAAGAGACGGCAAAAAAACCTTGACAATATTATCGCCGCAATGTTATCAAGGATGCATATGTTCATCTGGCTATTCCATCGGACGAGCGGGGTAGCGCTCCTTATTCTCTTCTGCTTAAAGATATTCTCTGCTTATTTCCTGTATACGAAAGACAAGAAGCCGGACTGGGCGCTCGGCATCCACAGGAACCCGGTCGTCGATATCCTGATACTGGTGCTCTTCACCTTCCACAGCCTTTACGGCCTGCGAACGATCGCCGTCGACCTGGGCTACAAGAAGGAGAAGCAGCTCTTCTGGCTGTCGAATGTGCTCGGCTGCGTCATATCGGCGGCGCTGATACTGCTGTACGCCAAAGTAGCATAGCATGGTCCAGCATGATGTGATCATCGTCGGAGGCGGTCTGGCCGGGTTGCGCGCGGCGGTCGGCCTCTGCGACAAGTACGACGTAGCCCTCGTATCCAAGGTCCACCCCGTAAGGTCCCATTCCATAGCTGCCCAGGGCGGCATCAACGCAGCCCTCGCCAACAACCCGGACGGCAAAAGCGACACCTGGGAAAAACACACCTTCGACACGATCAAGGGGAGCGATTACCTGGCCGACCAGGACGCTGTCGAGATCATGTGCAAGGAGGCGATCAAGGTCGTCTACGAGATGGAGCACTGGGGCTGCCCGTTCAGCCGCTTCCCGGACGGCACGATAGCGCAGCGCCCCTTCGGCGGGGCAGGCTTCCCGAGGACATGCTTCTCCGCGGACCTGACCGGCCACGTGCTCCTGAACACGCTCTACGAGCGGGCCGTTGCGAGGGGCGTGAAGGTCTATTACGAATACGTAGCCATCGCCCTCGCGTCGGAAGAAGGGGTCTGTCACGGCGTCGTCCTGATCGACCAGGTGAAGGGCGAGGTCATCCCCGTGCTGGCTAAGGCGACGCTCTTTGCCACGGGCGGCTACGGGCGGGTCTACTTCCATTCGACGAACGCCCTCATCAACAACGGAAGCGGCATAGGCATGGCGTACGCCGCGGGCGTGCCGATGAAGGACATGGAGTTCGTCCAGTTCCATCCGACCACGCTCCTCGGCACGAACATCCTCATGTCGGAGGCGTGTCGCGGCGAGGGGGCATACCTTGTAAACAACAAAGGCGAGCGCTTCATGGAGCGGTACGTGCCTAAGGCCATGGAGCTTGCCCCGCGCGACATCGTATCGAGGAGCATCCAGACGGAGATCGAGATAGGCAACGCCTTCGAGAACGAGCTGGGCAAATACGTCCACCTCGACCTGCGCCACCTCGGGGCAAAGAAGATACTCGAAAGGCTCCCGGGCATAAGGCGGATGTCGATAGACTTCGCGGGGGTCGATCCCATCGACCGGCCGATCCCCATCATGCCGTGCCAGCACTACTCGATGGGCGGCATAGACACGAACGCGTCCGGCCAGACGGTGCTCAAAGGCTTCTACGCGGCCGGGGAATGCGCCTGCGTCAGCGTCCACGGCGGGAACAGGCTGGGGGGCAACTCCCTCCTCGACACCATCGTCTTCGGCAAGATCTGCGCTGGCAGCATCGACGCATACCTGAGCGCGGGCGCAATCACGCCGCGCGAGGCGGCCGTCAGCAGGAAAAAAGAGGAGATGGAAAAGAAGATCCGTAGGCTCTCGGACGAGGGAAGGGAGAGGCCCTTCGCAGTCCTCGAAGAGCTGCGGAAGACGATGGACGAGTACGTAGGCATTTTCAGGACCAGGAACGAGCTTGAGACGGGCCTTCAAAAGGTGCTCGCCGTCAAAGACAGGTATAAGGGCGTAAGACTTACGTCTTCTGCGCTCCATATGAACTACGAGCTCATCGGCGCATTGGAGCTTGAGTCGATGATCGATGTTGCCCACGCGACGACCCTGGGCGCCCTCCTGCGCGAGGAGAGCAGGGGCGCGCACTTCAGGCGCGACTTTACCAAGAGGAACGACGAGGACTGGCTCAAGCACACCCTCGCGGCCAAAGGCCCCGACGGGGAGCTGTCCATCTCTTACAGGCCGCCCGTCATCACCAGATACCAGCCGATGGAGAGGACCTATTGACGGAAGCGAGCGACATCTACACTTTCGAGATACTGCGGTATGACGCGAAGACGCCGGAGGTCGAGCCTGCTTTCTCTTCTTACCGCGTGCGTGTGATCCCCGGCCTGACCGTCCTGACGGTCCTCCACCGCATAAGGGACGAGCTTGACGGGACGCTCGCCTTCAGGTCTTCGTGCAGGGCGGCCACGTGCGGCTCCTGCGCCATGGTCATCAACGGAAAGCCCGGCCTCGCGTGCAGGACGCAGATCGCCGGCGCGGAAAAGCGGACCGTCGTGCTGGAGCCGCTGCCGAACTTCGAGATCATCAAGGACCTCGTCGTCGATATGGCCCCCTTCTGGGAGACCTACGAGCGGATAAAACCCTACCTGGTAAGGAAAAGCGCAGACCCGGAGAAGGAGATCTTCCAGAGCGAGGACGACAGGCAGCGGATCGACCAGTTCGTCAACTGCGTGCTCTGCGCCTGCTGCTACGGCGCGTGCGAGGCGCTGCGGCGCGAGCCGGACTACCTGGGGCCGGCCGCGCTCGCCAAGCTCCAGAGGTTCATGCTCGACTCCAGGGATGAGAGGCCGGATGCCTTCCTCCGGTCGGTCGATTCGCAGACGGGCGTGTGGGGGTGCGACACGCTCTTCCGCTGCATCGACGCGTGTCCTAAAGAAGTCAGGCCGACGGACGGCATCGTGGGCTTGAGAAAAAGGCTGGTCAAGCACAGGCTGAAGCGCCTATTCGGCATGGATGGCGGCCGTGAAGATTGATTATTCCTTTATAACGCGGAGGACCTTCCTCAATACGCTCTTGGGCGGCTGGCTCGCCTCCTTCGCCTTCGGCAGCTTCTATGCCCTTTACAGGTTTGCCTTCCCTACGCTGGGGAAGGAGCCGGACTTCGTCGTCCTGAAGCCGGAGGACTACCTGAATATACCCGCCAACTCGACGAAGCCTTTCGCCTGGGGCGGAAAGGTCGGCCTCTTTTTGAGGAAAGCCGACAACAAGCTCGTAGCGCTCAAAGGCGTCTGCTCTCACATGGAGTGCAACATCGTCTACAAGCCGGAGGATAGGAAGTTTTACTGCCCCTGCCACAAAGGCTGGTTCGACGATAACGGAAAGAACGTGGCGGGGCCGCCGCCCAAGCCGCTCGAATTCTTCGAGTACAGGGTGGAGGATAAGAAGCTGATCGTTTTCAGGAAAGGGGTCAAGGTTGAGCTTCCAAAGGCTTAAAGGCTGGGTCTCGGACCGTTACGACGTGGCGGACGAGATGCGCGAGATCGCTCGCCACAAGCTCGTGCCCGTCCACGGAAGGGAGATCTGGTATTACACGGGGGGCATCGTCCTTTTCCTTTTCATTGTCCAGCTCATCACCGGCATCGCCCTCGCCTTCTATTACGTGCCGTACTTCGAAAAGGCGCACGAGAGCGTCGTCGAGATCGTGACGAAGCTCAACATGGGGTGGTTCTTCCGCTCTCTCCACCACTGGGGCGCGCAGGCGGCCATATTCGTCATGTTCGTCCACGTCTTCGCAACGCTCCTTCTGAAGTCGTACAGAAAGCCCAGGGAGCTGCTCTGGGTATCGGGCTTCTGCCTCCTCGGCATCTCCATCTTCTTCGGCCTTTCGGGCTACTTCCTCCTCTGGGACGAGCGGGCCTTCGCTGCGGTGCGCGTAGCCACGGGGGGCGCAGGCAACCTGCCGGTCTTCGGCGGCTGGATAAAAGCGTTCCTCCGGGGCGGCATCGACGTGACCGGCGAGACCCTGACGCGCTTCTACGCCTTCCACGTCTGCCTCCTGCCCGTGCTTGCCCTCGCCGTCATCTGCTTTCACGCACTCCTGGTTCAGTTCCACGGCATGAGCGTGCCTCTGTCGCAGCAGAAAAAGGTAGTGAAGCAGGTCCCCTTCTTCCCGAATATATTGTACCGGGATTTAATGATCTGGCTTTTCGTGCTTGCCGTTGTGGTCACCCTGGCGACGCTCCTGCCCCCTGAGATCGCCAAGAAGGCAGACCCGCTGGCGCCGCCGCCGGAAGGCGTAAAGCCTGAATGGTATTTCCTCTTCCTCTTCCAGACGCTCAAGCTCTTCCCGGGCACGCTCGCCGGCATGAACGGCGAGACGATAGCCATAGTCCTGATAAGCCTCGCGATCCTTTTCTTCTTCCTGCTGCCCTTCTTCGACAGGAAATCGGGGCGCGGGGAGCGAAGCCCCCTGTTTACGGCAATCGGCATCGCCTACCTCATTTACTTCATCGTCATGACGGTTGTGGGTTACGTTACGTGAAGGAGGCGCGATGAAGAGACTCCTTTCCCTGATGGCGACGTTCCTTTTCACCACTGCCGGTCCTGCGGCGGCCGAAGAGATCAGCCTGCTTCCCCCGTCGGCCTACGACCGCTCCGCCATATACCTCGACCTGGCCCTCTTCTGGATCGCCACCATTGTGCTGATCGTGCTTATCCGGCTCAAGCTGCGGGAGATAGAGCGAGTGCAGTCGATGGAAAGGAAAGAGAACGGCGAAACGGCGCCACTGCTCGATTAATCTTAAGCAACGCCGGAAACGGTCACGGCGGGGCGACTGCGCGGCCTGCCGCCCCGCGAGCATGGCGGAAAGAGGCGCCGATGGGCCGGGTCCGCTCCGGCCGGATGCGCCTTACGGAGCGGCGAGCTTATTTGATTTTTCAATAAACCGCTAAGAAGGGGGGTATTATGAGCGCTGAAAAAGCCAAACTCAGCAAAGATACGAAGATGGCAATGGTCTCCCAGTTTCTGGGCTTCATGCTCGACGCCTACGACATGGCCCTGGTCCTCGTTATGGCGCCTATCCTCGTGAAGGTCTTCGCTTCCCCGAAAGGAAGCGAGGCATGGCAGTACATCACCGTCGTCTTCACCTATTCGATTACTATGGCGGCCAGGCCCGTAGGGTCGGCGATCTTCGGCCACTACGCGGACAAGACAGGGCGGAAATTCCTGCTCATCCTGACGATCGCGGGCGTCGGCGTCATGTCGGGCATCGCCGGCTTCCTTCCCACTTATGCGTCGATAGGCGTCTGGTCGTATGTCCTCTTCTGCGTGCTCCGTTTCGTGATGGGCTGCTTCTTCGGCGGGGAATACGCGGTGGGCCATACCTTCGCCATCGAGCACGCCCCTTCCAAGAGGCGCGGCACAATCGGCGGCTTCGTCCAGTCCGGCTTCCCCCTGGGGTACGTGTTCGCGTCCCTCGTATTCGCCCTCATCTCCGTTTTGGCCGGTAAGGCCGCAATGGCCGTTTATGGCTGGCGCATCGCCTTCATGACTGGCATCATCCCGGTGCTCCTGGCGCTCTACATCAGGCGGATGCTGCCGGAATCGCCCGAGTTCGAAAAAGCCAAACAGAGGGGCGACGTGGAAAAGGCGCCTTTCTTCAGCCTCTTCAAGCCCCCGGCGCTCTGGAGTTTCCTGCAGGTCTTCGTTTTCATGACGGGCCTTTTCCTTACGGACTACTCAGTTTATGGCTTCCTGCCCAACATACTCACCCTTGGTGGACGGGGCTTCGATCCGACCACCTACAGCCTCGTATACGGCTTTGCCCTTTTCATGGCCTTCCTGGGATATAATTTTTACGGCTGGCTTTCCGACTACACGGGAAGGAAGTCTCTCACCATGTGGTATTGCGTCTTCCTCGTCGTTTTCGGCATCCCGGTTTACTACGTGCTTTACAACGCTGCCGTAGCGCACAACCTCGTGCTCGCCGTTGTGGGGACGGTGATGGCCGCCATGCTCAAGCTTGCGTGGGGCATCGTGCCTGCCTACCTGTCGGAGCGCTTCCCGACCCGGAGGCGGGCCGTGGGCGTCGGCTTCGGTTATTCGGCCGGGGCCTTGATCGGGGCGGGCTTCAGCCTTTACGTCTGGTGGGCCCACAACATCCCCTACATAAGGTCGATAGAGGGAAAGGACATGTGGCTTTCCCCCGCGGTTATTCTGACCGTAGGCGCGATTATCACCTTCATCAGTCTCATATACAGCCCGGAGACAAAAGGCATCGAGCTGTCGGACGTGGCATCGGGTAAGCCTAAGACCGTGGCGGCTGCAAAAGCAGCAGGACCGGCCGTATAGGGCCGGTATAAAAAAGCGGCCGTGCGCGGGCGCCCGGGCGACTTGCCTTAAGACGCCTGCCACTGTGTGCCGCAGAGGTAACGGTAGTCGCAGAAAAGACAGGCGTCCTTCGCCCTGTATTCCGGGGTGAAGGGCGCCTTCGCGTCGGCGATCTCGCTCATGAGGCGGAAGATCACTTCCCGCACCTTCCCGTAGTCCGCCGTCCTGTCGCCGTCTCCGAAAAGGGGCGCCTCCATCTTTTCGTCCATGTGCGTCCGCCCGAGGAGCAAGAAGAGCGCGTCGGGCACGCCGCCCGGCGACACGCTGCCGTCCACGAGCCCCCCCTGCCCCTCGTACAGCAAAAGGTAAAAGGGCAGTTGGAGGCTCCCCGCCGCATCTGCGAAGCCTGCCCTGTCGTCGGGGTCGAGACGGTCGAAATCGACGGCCAGGCGCCTCCGCGAGGCCGTTACCTTATAATCGACTATGCACGGCCGCCCGCCCCGCGTCTCTATCCTGTCGATGATCCCGGCGATGCGGAAACCCCGGAAGTCGGCGCTCAGGCGGCGCTCCAGGCCGAGCAGCGTCACGGGCGCGCGGCCGGCAACGACCCTCTGGTAATGGACGAGGAACGCCTCCATCCTGCGGATGACCTGCCGCCTGAGGAGGTAGGCAGGGCCTATGGGCGCCGCTCCGTAGACTTCCTCGAAGACCCGGGCCGCTGCGCCGCGCATCTCGTCCGCGTCGAGGTCCTTCGCCGTCAGCACGCGGCCGGTCTTTTTTTCGAAGTACCGGAATAAGACCGCGTGGACGAGCCTGCCTACGTCCACCCTCTCGATGCCCGGCGACGCCTCTTCCTTCGGCTTCAGGCAGAGGACATACCGGTAGTAGAAGCGCAAGGGGCATTTGAGATAGACGTCGAGGGACGTGGCGTCGTAGGAGCGGACCTTCAGGAAGGCGGCCATGGATGCGGTCTTTTCGATGGGCCGGGGCAGGGCGTTCTCGAGGCTCATCCTGCCGCCGCACGTCTTTACGTATCTGCCCGCCGCCGATCCGTCTTTCTTCTGCCTTTCCCACAGCAGCTTTTCCGCGAACCTGCTTTTTTCCTTCCTGTCGTTCTCCACGAAGAAAAGGTGGACTTCCCCCGCGCCCTTCACCAGCGTGTCGAAATAATAGGCGCTCAGCATGTCCCTGTCTGCATAGGTGGGCAGCCTGAGGATCTGCCGCACCTTGAAGGGCAGCAGCGTCTCTTCCTTGCGCGTAT
>Ga0326727_10009691_pt1 | contig 23493 bp, 21 predicted proteins | sample MB2enrmetagenome_FD_207643 | JGI IMG/M metagenome (GOLD analysis project Ga0326727, IMG submission 207643) | Lab enriched peat soil microbial communities from McLean, Ithaca, NY, United States - MB29MY | ecosystem: Environmental > Terrestrial > Soil > Wetlands > Peat | place: USA: New York... | reverse complement strand
CCAAAGGGGAGGGCGCCCGTTATCGCCCGCTTGCTTGTCAGGTCTAGACAAGCCTTAGCCGGGACAAACTTGGCCTCGATGTCCAATTTTGTCGCTGCTTATAATAACGGTATTCAATCGAATATATCTTGGACCAGTACCCATCCTTGACGAAGGATGCACTTGTCAAGGTTATCAAGGTCGGCAAGGATGCGCAAAAATATCTCCAGGATGTGGACTGGCAGAAACTTGGCCTGCCGGAGCTGTCAACCGGGTGAACTTTCTGAATCACGTGCGATTCAGATTTCTTGGAATTAAAACGGTCGATTCAGCAGCAAGCAAGAATAATATACATCTGGATCCATCCACGGGATCCCGTTATCGTGATAGAACTGCTCGATACATATGTTAATTCTTGTATTTCATTCCTCCAAAAGCTTGGAAAGGTGGTCATCACCAAGGAGGGCTGTGTATATATAAAAAGCCCCTTGAAAAATGAAGACACCCTATTGGCGTCAGTGTGAATGACGTAGGCGTGGATCGGGTTGCCGTGCAGGATGATGTGGCACACGGGATACTTCGGGGCATTCGTGATGGCCGAGACCGGCGGGCGCACCGTGAAGGCTTGCCGCAGGCCGTGCGCCGGCTCGTGGCCTTGAGCGTGATGAGCCCATTATCCACGTGTTCTTGCTGGATGTCGAGCATCTTAATCGGCAAGATCTTGACTCTTGATATAAAGGTGAAAATCGCGATGTTGGCTTGGAAGTGATAAAACTCATGGCGAATTTAAACTTGGCGGCGGTCCGAGCAGACCGCTCGTTATTTTCAAATAATAACGCCTGAAATGGATCACGAACACACGATGAAGGATATATATACAAAGAAGTGTCAAGTAGCTAGGACAGGAGGTACCGCGCAACGAACCACTCTCACCTGACAGGCTCAGTCATGATAATGGCCATGGTCTTTGCCGGTATGGCGGCCGGTGCACCGTTCTTGCACGTGATGCAAGCAAGGGATGCCGTGATCCCGAGCCCGGGGAGCCCGAGCCCCGCGTCCGCCGCGAGCATAACGGTGACCAGCCCGGTGAATGGGAGTTCCTATACCTGGGGACAAGAACTTGATGTCTATTGGATTTCGAACGGCACCAGCGGGTACATCAGCATCTTCCTGTATACAGCCACGGGCTCCTTCGTTTCAGATTTTGTTTCATGGGTGACCGATCAGGGAGGGTACGCTTATATCGTCCCGGATGCTGGCATCCTGTCTGGCTACTACAAGTTCTTGGTGGAGGATAGCAAAAATCCCAGCGTCTGCGGCTTCAGCGGCACTTTCTACATCACGGCTGCCCCAGGCAATATCACGGTTACAGACCCAACTCCCTCGTGTAACTGGACGACGGGTGGGACCTACATCATCACGTGGACATCGTTTGGCACGACCGGTGACGTAAATATCTCCTTGGAAGATGAATTCGGCAACTATATCTCAACGATAGCAGACGCGTACTGCAATGGGGAATGCTACTGGGAAGTTCCGGCGAGCGGGCTCTCGTCGGGATACTACAGGATATTTATCCAAGATATCCCCTGTTCGAACATCAACGCGTCGAGCAGCCTGTTTTACATCTTTGCCGCCCCGCCTACTATCATCACGGTGACGAACCCGACCAGCTCCAGCATCTGGATGATGGGCAACTCGTACCACATACAGTGGGTATCGAGTAACTCGTGCGGTTACCTTGTCATCGACTTGACCGACACGTTCCACGACTATATCACGTCGATTGCGGTTAATGCCAGCGACACCGGGGATTATTACTGGACCGTGCCGACGAGTGGCCTTCCCGCGGGCACCTACGAGATTCACATTAACGATGCGAGCAGGGACTCATTCTATGCGTTCAGCAGCCCCTTCCTCATTTCCCAAAACCTGTACCTTGGAGCCGCGTTGCACCTGAGTGCAATCCAAGGCAACGCCCAAATCACGCTCGCGTGGCAGGAACCCCAGGATACCGGCGGTTCGCCAATCGCAGGATACCGGATATACATGGGAACATCGCCAGACACTGAAACGCTCGTGACGGTTGTTGTGAACGAGACAACATACACCTTCACGGGGCTGGCAAACGGACGGACCCTTTACTTCACCCTCTCGGCGGTGGATGGTAATGGCACGGTCCTGATCTCTGCGGAAATCAGTGCCACGCCGGCGGGTGCGTCGACGGGGCTTGAAAACCCGCTGGTTGCGTCGATTATCATCATCGCCATTCTTGCATCGATCGGCATCGCGAGCTTCGTGGCGTATCGCCACGTCAAGGGAAACGGGGCAAAAACGCTCGCAAACTCTGGCGTGCCAGAGCAGGAAGGATCTGATGAACAAGATGCATTCGATATCGAGACCAGCAAAGCACATGCATTTGAACGTGCTCAAGGAACCGGGGTATTCACGAGCAGTACTTTGGTGATCCCCGGGGGAAGAACTTTACAAGATCTTCGCGATAGCATCTCTGACTTTCGGAAATCCGACACTGTGCTGCATGTCACGACGCAAGAGCCGCTCGGGAAGGCAGATAGCAAACCAGCGGCGAGCGTGTCAAGGCCGGGCATATTCCTTCTTGAGCGTGCATCTGCCGCGCCTGGACAGGCGGCAGCGAGATGCGTTGTGCACAAGGGCTCCGTCCGGGGAGCCCGTGTCACCTGCAACGCATGCGGTGCGGTGTATTGCCAAGAATGCTTCAAGGAACTATTGATGACCACGGGGCACTGCTGGCAATGCGGCGCGCCATTGGAGCAACCATGAACTCCTTGCTTCTTGCTATTTTTTCAAGATCCGGAAAAAGTTTCTCGAACGCGTGCATGGCGTGAGGCAAGACGCCCTCGGGGAGCTGGAGAGCGGCCACGACCCGGCGTACCTGCGACTGGACCGTGCCGAGCTTGCGTTCGATGTAGGTGAAAAACCGCACTTGCGTTCGGTGTAGGTGAAAACAATGCACCTCGATATACGCTTATCGCACGGCTTTGGGCCCCGAGGGAGTCTACGTCATGATCGGGGGAAAGTGGGCTCAAATCTTTCAAGGAGTACTTCTTGGTTCTTGGCTCTCGAGGAGTGGAAAAAAGAAATTCTGTAACTTCACGGCGCACTCCAACAGCGAGGACTTGGCCTTCATCAAGGACCTCATCGAAACCGGGAAAGTAACACCTGTTATAGAAAGGCGTTATCCGTTGGCCGAGGCCGCCGAAGCATTCCAGTACCTCGGCGAAGGGCATGCTGGGGGAAAGGTCGTCATAACTATTGAATAACGTGATATTTAACAGATAAAATATGAGGCGCGAAGCTATTCTTGCTGGAAAGGGGAAAGGAACCTTGATCAGATCAGGGCCTTGACCCTGGTGAGAAGATCGTTTTCATCGATCGGAGTGAAATCAGGCAGCGAAAACGATTCTTTCGCGATCTGGTAGATGGCCTTGTTGTAACGCGCGTTGAACCCGACTCGATCGGCAAGTTCCACCATGTAGCCGTTAATCGAATCAAGCTCGGTGAAGCCTGACCGGAGCAGGTAGAGGTCCTGCGCCATGCTCGACATCAGCATCCTCTTGATGCTCTTCTTGTACGTGCCATTGGTGAGGAGGGAGGGCAGAGTCGCGACCTTTCGAATAGCTTTCCAAGAAGGTAAAGTGCCAAGAGGGACCTCCTTCACACCAGCCTTTTGAAGGATTTGCACGCCTTCCCAGAGCAGGTTGACAGTAACTTGTTTCAGTGCCAAGGGTTTGGCGATCGGCCGGGTGCCGTGGCCCACGAGAGCCGTCGCGCAATTCGCCAGGTTCACGACGATCTTGCACCGTGCGGCATCCAGTAGCCGCTTCGTGCTCCCGCACGGGAAGCATCTCTTGAAGTGGGCCACGATCGATTCGAGGTCCAGTTTCAAGATATCATCCAGAATACCGAACAGAATCGGGCCTCTTGCCTGGTATGCAAAAGAATTTGGAGCCTCTCTTTCCGCATTAAAGCAAACAACGCCGTAGATGACCCGCTTGAAATATCCCCGCAATAACCGTTCATTATATGCACCGTCTTGAATTGCGATGACAAGGGGATGCGAGCGCAATTTCGCCTTAATCTCCTTGGCCGCTGCCTCGAGATCATAATTCTTCACCGCGATGATGACGATATCCGGTGCCGGGTGTTCGCTAACGTCCGTTACTACATTAGTTTTCAAGCCAAGGTTCGCAGCTATTTTCCCCTTTTTATGAACGATCAACCCATTCTCACGAATCACCCCGGCGTTTTCTGGCCGGTCTAGCACGGTGAGCTTTGCCGGATCGTGCGCCGTGGCCAGCCACGCCGCCACGGTTCCCCCTATCGAGCCGGTGCCAAACACGAGAATATCCGATTCCTCAGCTTTCATGAGGCGCACTTCTGCCGATCTATTGCTAAGATGGATCGAGAATACATGTGGCAATCAGGTTAAAAATATTGGGCTAGGGCTAACAACCCGAGCAAAACAGGTTTTTCAGATTGCCTTACAAGACCGTCTTTTCAAACTCGGACAAAGTTGGACATCTGCCTATTATGCCCAAATTATGAGCCCCGGGAATTAATCGTTCCAGTGATGCTCGTCGTGAAAGTTCATGATGTCCGAGTTTAACCGGTCAAGCTCGTCTTGGAGAAACTGCACCTTTTCAACCTTGGGCCTCCCATCGATGTTATCTTTGACATCTGGGTTCTCCGGTGACCACGCGAGCACGCTATGCACGCCAGCCGAGGGCTCGAAGGCGAAGAAATCCTTTATCCCATTCAACTTGCCAAGGTTGAATGGGAACCATTCAATTGATTGTAATCAATACCCGATTATTGCTAAATCAAGTTGCCGCATGGAACGTGGTTGTATGGTCGATCAGGGTACGATTCTCCTGTTAATTACCGTGGCGGTGGCAAGTGCTGTTGAAGCAACTGAGGCCTTGACAATCATCCTCGCTTCAGGCATCACCAGGGGGTGGCGCTCAACAGTTGAAGGGACGCTGCTTGCATTGGCCTGCTTGTCCGGAATCGTATTAGTGGCCGGCACGACCCTGATCCTGTATGTCCCTCTCTATATTTTGCGGGTCGTGGTTGGAACGCTTTTGCTCATCTTTGGACTGCAATGGCTCACCAAGGCCATATTGCGTGAGACTGGTTTCAAGGCTCTGCACGATGAAGCTGACATTTACGATAGAGAGGTTGTGACTCTCTCCAAGGAGAAAGGTGTCCGGGGCCAGCGAGACTCCTTGGCCTTCGTCGTCAGCTTCAAAGGCGTATTCTTGGAAGGCATGGAGGTCATAATGATCGTCATCAGCTTTGGCCTAGGGAACGGAAGCTACGACCAGCTCGGAACCGTTGCTCTAGGCGCGCTTGTAGGGGTGGGAATTATAGCGGCGACAGGCGCCGTGGTTGCGAAGCCTCTGGCCAAGCTGCCCGAGAATTACATGAAGCTGGGTGTTGGTGTCTTGCTGACGGTATTCGGTCTCTTCTGGATGGGCGAAGGTGCCGGCATCCAGTGGCCCTTGGGAGACGCATTCCTGCTGGTGTTACTGGCGATATTCGCGGCAGCGACCCTCTGCCTAATCGCCTATTTCAAAAGGGTTCACGGGAAGAGATTGGAGGTTCGAGCGTGATGCCACTTAAAACGACTCAGGGAAGAATCTGGAAAGGAGTCAGGAGCTTCTTTTCATTTTGGAAGCACTTTCTAATCGGCGACTCTCCAATACTGGCACTGGGCGTGCTACTCATCCTAGCTGCCGATTATCTTCTGCGAAACTCAGGTTTTTTGGCCCCCGTACTGAGTGTTACGATGGTCCTGGTTCTAATGGCGATTGCGGTCTATCAGAAAACACGGCATAAAAATTCTAAATTATAAAGAGGACCTGCTACCTGCATCTGGCGGACGCGCGCCGGATGCGCTACCCCCCTTCCGCGAAGTCGGCGGAGGAAGCGGGTTAGGAAATCTTATCAGTTCTCATGGGTAATTGCCAAAGGGAAATAGCTAGGCTTTTACTAGTCACAAACGACCGGCACGCTTGAACCGCTGGCGGATCCTGATGATCATGGCAATAATCAGGGCCGTAAATATCAAGACACCCACGTCGCCGCCGAGCTCGGCAAGAACATCTATGGGAACGAAGACCAAGATCATCCCCAATACAAAGTCTATCTTTACGATGTCGTTCTCGGAGCGACCCGCATGTTTTACCAGGTACCAAGCGGTGAGACTGGCCAGTGGAAGGATCAGCGCGGCTACAACCGGCCATGGGAGAAAACGTTCCACGATCCAGCCCGGGGCGAGCGATCCAGAGATCAAGAAGAACCCGCCCATGAAGCCAAACCCGAGGAGGAGAAAGTTGCGTTCTGGTCGGTCAGGTCGCTCTCCTATGGCTTGCATGAACGATCTCGGAACGAGATAGGCGGCGACGATCAACGCCAATGCGTAAATCGCAAGGAAGATGATAACGGAGAGAGAAGGAACGTAAGGGTCGCCGAACCTGAGAGTGAGAAGGGACACCGTGAGCCCGTAGACCACCATGGTGGCGACTATCCCGCCGTTACCTAACAATCGCCGTCCTTTTGCCTCGGGAAAAAGCAACTCGACAAGGAGGATCGGGACCGTGATGCTGAATGCCGCGTGGAACACGGTTAGGTCGGCCAGTGGAACCCAGTTGACCCCCATCCAGTGGCTGTAGAGCTGGTTCCCGATGATTGGCGAAAGGGGATCGATCATTGTCTTGGCCGCGAAGCCCTCCTCTCCCACGGCATAGGCGCCGCCAAGGAGCAGGATTGTTCCCCACCGCTTTCGCCACCGGATTGCCGCCTCTCGGATCAGGAGTGCCCCGCCGCCATAGAGTCCCACATTGAAGGCAAAGCCAATCGGATTGGTGATGGGGCCGAGGAACGGCGTGGAACCCGTCAGGAACTCTGCGAGACAAGTCGCGAGGAGGACGAGGGAGACTATGGCATACAACCTGGCCCTGCCCGTTGCTATATCGAACCCCGCGGCCTTAGATCGACCGGAGTGGTCCAAGCTGCCATTTATCATGCTTGCTTTTCATTGAGGGCTGATACCTAAAAAAAAGGCTAGCCCTCTTCATCGCTTCCTTCCCATTGCTGATGGCGCGTTTCAACTTCCCTCGGCTCAAGGGAAGTCTCACCCGAAATTATCAAGCGAACCGATCTGCGGCGGCTCACCCGCGAGCTGGAGAAGGACCTGACACGCCTGCACGGGTTCGGCATCGATCCCGAGACCTTCGTGGGCGGCCGCCACCCCCGGTTCCTGCGGGAACTCCGCCGCATGGCTGGAAGCGGCCACTAATCTCTTTTCTTATTAGCTCTTCGTAAATGTAAAATTAATCCCCTCTATTGAGTCGAATTAATCTCCTCCGCTGAATCATCCTCGTTAAAGAACGTTGGTTAATGACCAACTTCATATTTAGATCAAAACAAACTCAGATCATTCCTTGAATAAAAAAATACCAATACCAAAGACAGGAAGAAAATTCTAATGGACAAATCGGATAACTCGCAGGTTGTAGACTCGAATGCGATAGTCTCCAAGGCCCGATCAGTCTTGGAAGGAAATTTAATCACGGGAGACGGATACACGTATACGTGCCCGAGCCGTGACACTTACCAACACCAATGGTTTTGGGATTCCTGCTTTCACGCCATCATGTGGACCCACTTCGACCCGCAGGTAGCGCAACGGGAACTCGTCACTCTAGTGCAAAAGCAATTTCCTAGCGGCCTCATCCCCCACATGAACTATTGGCGTCCGGCCACGGGGTTCAAGCCCCGCATGGGGGACTTCCTTTTCAAGGGAACGTGGCCGGAGCCAGACCGCAGCTGCATAACGCAACCTCCCTTAATCGCCCAAGCGGTAGCCGCGGTCTACGAGAAAACACGCGACGACGAGTTCTTGTCCCAAATGCTCCCCCCAATGCAGAAATATTACGACTGGCTGCACGCCGAAAGGAGCGAGCAGGTTTCCGGGGATGGGTTGGTCGCCATCATCCACCCGTGGGAGTCCGGCATGGACCTGTTGCCGATCTGGGATCACGTTCATCACATCCGTCGCATGTTCGCGCTGCGCGCTAACGGGTGGCTCGGCGCCATCAGCAAAGCATATAATGGCGTTGATTGGGACATCGCCCGCATCAAAACTCTCACGGGGCCGACCCGCTTCCTCGTTGACGACGTTTCCTTCAATTGCATCTACATCCGGAACTTGCGCACCCTTGCCGACATGTGCAGTTCTATGGGCGAGGAGAATCACGCAGCCCAATACCGCCAGCGGGCGACGACCGCCCTAGAATCGTTGGAACGGAAGTGCTGGGATGATGCCTCGGGTTTCTTCTATTCGGTCGACGCAATTACCGGCGAAGTCTTCCCTGAGATCACCATTTCAGGCCTATTCCCGCTCATCTTGGATGGGGACAACAGAAAACTTGATCGCCTCGTCCGCGAGCATGTCCTTAATGAGCACGAATTCTGGTTACCGTACCCTTTCCCGAGCGTTGCAAAATCGTCCACGCATTTCAACCCGAAGGGATCCTTGATGTTGCTCTGGCGCGGGCCCACATGGATCAGCATGAGCTGGTACATTGTCAAAGGTTTGCAACAGCACGGATTTACCGATGCTGCTACGCAGGCCACGAGAAAATTGGCTGAAATGGTGGGGCGGGCGGGATTCCGGGAGCAGTATAACCCGCTAACCGGCCAAGGGTACGGTGCAAAAAATTTTGGCTGGTCCACGTTAGTAGCGGATCTACTCTTGGGGGACGGGAACCCCGGATCGTAAGACCGGAACCCCTTTTGATTGTTGAGTGGTGCTGAGATACGCCAGTAAATCCGTACATCGAAATCGGGATTAATCTCAATGTCTAATCCTCTGTGTGGGGATTCCCCCACACGGGCGTGTCCGGTTCCGGCTTGTAATTGAAAATTTTGCAAGGATAATGGCGAGTGCACTCGACTTCGGGATGGAATGGTGCGGCATAAGTTTTTTTTCCTCGGGAACAGAATCCCAGTCCGATCGAAATGGGAAGTTATTATTGCTTGTATATGATGAATAAGGCAAAATTCCTCGAATACCTGCACCATTGGGACCCCAAGGCCCATCCGCATACCGATCTGCCTGTCGAGCTGGAGAGTATGGAAGATTTCAGCGAGGTGCTCAAGATATTGAGCAAATTGGAGTCGTTCTCCATGTGGGACTTCAGAGATTGCGATGCAATTCGTAATTTAAGGGCTTTTTCCGATTGGAAATCGCCGGCATACACGGACTTTTTCCAAGAATACCTTCCCGCCGACCTCGCCCGCATCATGCTAGGCACGTTCGACAGGTATTCGTTCGAGATCAGCGGGGACATGGTTCCCCGGTTCGTGAATGAAATCGAAATGATCAGTACGCAGCTGCGAGATATTGACACGGCTGGCAAGGATGAGTTCCACGTCAATCATCTCGCCGGTATGGCGAACGAATTCAGGATAGCAGCCAAGGAAATGTATGCCGGCATCGTCGATGGATATGGAGACGTGATTATCGTCACTTGCGGGTAACGACCCGCGTTATTATCCCCGTTCCTGCCGTTCGCCCCCGCCATTCCCCTCTTTCTCGAGACCGTGTTCCTCCCGGAGCATGGCCTTCACCTTGTCCCAGTTCACGTCCCGCATCTGGTTGTATGAGAGATCGAGGTGTGTTAGCTGGGTCAGGCCCGTCAAGTCGGGAAGCTCGGCCAAGCAGTTCGTGTTTAGGTCAAGCACCTCCAAGTTGGGGCAATTCTCGAGCCCCGCCACGCGTTCCAAATGGGTCCTCGCGAGGCGTAGCTCGCGCAGAGCGGGGAAGGCACGGGTGAAGGCGACCGACCCGAGCCCGTTCCCGGTCAGGTCGAGGACCTCGAGCCCGTCTGGGAAGAGAGCATCGTCAAAGGACCTGATTTCGTTGCAGGGCAGGGCGAGCTTCCGAACCGATGTGGGCAACTTGTCCGGCACGGCGGCGAGCCGGTTCCAGCCAAGGTTCACGGATACCAGCGCCTCGAGCCGGCTGATGTCGGCAGGAAGCACCGTGATGCCGTTGTCGAGGGCGCTCAACCTGGACAGGTGCGGGAAGTGGGCGATGCCATCGAGCGACGGAAACGGGTTGTGGTCGATCACCAAGGCTTCCAAGGATTCCATCGTGTCCCCGAAATGGAGTGCATCGAGCGATTCGATGCGGTTCCGCGACACGTCAAGAGCGCGCACGCTGCAAAGTTCCTCCAGCCCGTGGGCCTCGCGGATGCGGTTGTTCTTGACGTCGATGGTCCTGAGGTTGTAGAGCGAGGGGGGAAGGTTCAAGTCCTCGATCAAGGTGTTCCTGAGAGACAGCCCCTCGATGTGCACGAGGAATTCCAGACCAACGATCTCGCTCGTGGAGAGGATGTCGCAGTTCCACACCTTCAAGGTGCCCCTGACCACGGGATGGGGGGTGTGCTGCACGCGGACAAAGCCCTCGGGAAAGGTGTCCAGCAGCTGGTCGTCCGAGCTTTCACGCAGGCGGCGGATCATCGGCGGTTCCTCGCCCCTGAGTCTGGCAATAAAACTTTCAGCGAAGAGATGCACGAACTCCTCGGTCCTATCATTATCATCATACCCTATAGGCGTGCCGGGCGGCAGGAGTCGTTTCAGGCCTTCCCGTCGCGCCTGCATCTCGGGATCCTGCATCCCGAACACCTGCTTGTAGAGCTTGTCCAGACGCGCGCCGGTTTCCTCGCGCGTGGGAAGCTTGGCCGTGTCGATCCCTGCCTTCTTCGCGAAGCCCTTCACCTCGTCGACGATCCCTTGCATCTTACCCACGAACTCGGGCGCTTCCCGCTTGAGATACTCGTCATCGAGCAGGTCCTTGACGGCAACGGTCGGGTCCGCACCCTCGGACACCGCTTTCATAAACCCCGTCGACCGTTTCAGGAGGGTTTCTATCTCGTCTGCTTCCGCCTCGGACCGCGCTTCCTTTCTTTTCTCCTCGATGATTCGCGCCATCCTTGCCTCGTCGGGCATCCCTTCCGCTCCCAGGGACTGAAAAACTGGCGGTTCGCCGCCTTTCTCGATGTCGGCCAGCTTGTCGCTGATAGATCGAATCCCTTCGGTCTGTTCCGGCGGAAGTCTCTTGAGGAACTCGTCATCCAGCACCTCGCGGATCTCCTTGATGCTCGCACCGGATTGCTGCATTTTTTTCAGCTTCCCGAGCAGTTCGAGGAGCTTTTTCATGTCCTCGTTGAAGATCGCATCGAACATCGGCATGCATTCCCCGTACTGGATCATGTGGCCGGGCCTGTATTTGTATCTTTTATCGAGCCATTGAAAAGGCCTCGTTGGCCAAGGCTCCTGCTCGCTGGCCAGTTCCGAGGACCGGCCGCGCCTCTCTTCGAGCCGTCCACCCGCGTGGGACATTCGCGTGTCGTCGTGAGTCTTTTTCTGGCTTCTATGTGCCGTCGTTTAGTGCGCTCTATTTACTTAGATCTACTCCGCCGTGTGCGAACCCGGCATGCAGTAACCTGATATATTTATCACTTCATAAGTAGAAAAAACAACCGCGCAACAAGTTTTCATTGCCGGATTGAGGGTCATGAGCCAAGAACACGTTACAACGAGCAGTTTTTTCATGATAGGGAAGTTTTTCCGCGGCATCGCCACCGTCTCGCAGACGATGCTGATAGCCGCGGCAATCGGCTTCGGGATTTACTTTATCCTGATATTACTTGAGGTGATATCAAGCTACAATTCGTATGGCTATTACGGCTATCCCCAGGCCTATGAAATCGCCGCGTGTGGGGTGCTGCTTGTAACTGCCGTCCTTGATTTCTTCGGCATGATCACGCTGTTCGTGTGGACGCGAAAATTGGCCACGACCATCAAGATCACTGGTGAATCCAAGCACGTCGAGCTCCTCCGTGGTTTTGCCAAATACATGAACGCTTGTTTCTGGCTCGGCCTCGTCATGCTCTTCTACTTCGTTTTAATGTTTATATTTGGACTAGCTCTCCAAACTATTTTCGAAAATTACCCTTCTGACTGGTACATCGTGCAAGAACTCTTCTGGCAGGAAAGCTTGTTCGCCCCTGCGGTCGTGCTCGGGCTGGTCGGTTTTTCGAAAGCGGTGAAACATTGGAAGGATATGGACGATTTTCTCGGCACGATCGAGGACAGCACGGTTCGTCAGGGCGCGGAGAGTGGCCTGAAGCGGGTGCACGCGGCGCACGTGGTGGGATTCATTGCCTCCCTATGCGGCATTTATTTCGTGATAGCGCCTATCATCAGCACTAATGCACAAATACTAAATACCTATATCATTGCTGTTTCCACGTATGGCATGGTGATGCAGGGCCTTTTCGTCTCGGATATTGTCTTCATTTGCATTCTTGCCGTCATCGTTACTATCGGAGGCATCCCCATGGTGACAGGATACCGCAAGGTCGGCACGGCATTCCAAGGAATCGACGAACAGGCGTTCGATCGCGTCGCGGGCGTGGCGGCCCTTGCCGTCTCCATGCATGGTCATGTACCAAGCGAGCTGCCAGGACAACTTGGATCGGCACAACCAACGTATGCCGTGTCAAATCCAATTTCTTCCCCTAGTGCCGAACCAGGCCCAAATGTGCAAGGATCACGTGAAGCAGTGATACGGGGTGGAGCACCACGCCAAACGACGATGGATGTCGTGCTTGGTGCGCTCCCTGGTTTTTGCCCGGAATGTGGCTACCATTTACCGCAGATTCCTGGCGTCGCATATTGCCCAATCTGCGGGTATAAGATTTTTAATCTCGTACAGCACAGCGAACAGGACGTATTTCGCGTTGAACAGCCCCATGATTAAAACTGGAAAAATACTAACGACTATACTTTTGGAAGTACGCGGACCGATTGAACGATACGTTACCTGGAATGGGAACTTTGCATCGTGCTTCGATCGACCGCATTCTTGGAGACCTTTGACTTGGCCTCTTCTTTTGGAGACGTGCTTTCCTTATTCTCCTTGGCCTGCTTGGATTTTGTTTGGCGTTCCTTCAACTCGTTAAAGGCCTTGTATGGCATATTTCCATCTCTAGTTATTCGGACTGGCAACGTGAAATCTTAGTGTTTGGATTGATAAGAGGATGGACGTCTTTGAAACAATCGAATAAGGTACGCTGCTTCCAACGGGGAACGTTGATGCCGGGATCATCTATGGCCGAAATGCCGTGCCTAATGATATTCCTGTCGTAATCAGTGCATATTCCTGTCGTACTCGTGCAGTTGCGCTGTACGACACCATTCGTTAAAATTCGACGAGATAATCCCCAGCAATCGAAAAAATCATATAAGACAATGGTGGACGTTGACTTAAGGATTCATGGTGATAGCTTATGCTTCCAGAATTGTATGATGCAATCTTCTCACGCAAAGCAATCAGGAAATTCGATCCTACCCCACTAGGCGACGAAGTCGTCACCGAGATCAAGACGTTCATGGACAACGAACTCGTTCCTATGAACGCGGGCATCGCCATCCAGCACCAAATCGTCGCACGAAAGGACATGCGGGGTATGCTGGCGACCAAGGCACAACAGTACATCCCCGTGTTTTCAGAGCCCAAGGAAGGCTATGCAGTTAACGTGGGCTTCACGATGCAACAAGTTGACCTGTTCCTGTCCACCAAGGGCATCGGCTCGTGCTGGCAGGCCATGCCTAGGCCGGGCAAGGGCCTGAAGAGTGCCGCATCCGGCGAGTATCTCATCGCGCTCGTCATCGGGTCGCCCGTGGAACCCCTCCACCGCAAAGACCGGTCGGAATTCGCCCGAAAAACAGTCTCGCAGATCTCCAGCATCCCACCCGGCGACGCCGTCATGGATGACGTCTTGGAAGCGGCTCGGCTGGCGCCGTCGGGCACGAACAACCAGCCGTGGTTCTTCACGGGTGATGCCGAGAACAGCGTGCTTCACGCGTATTGCCGCAAGGCCAACGCACTTCTAAAACGCATCTTCCACAAAATGAACGAGATCAGCATGGGCATCGCTCTGTGCCACGCGTGGCTCGCGCTGGAGCACGAGGGCAAGACTCCCGAGTTTGTGGTCGATGGCGCCGCCCGCGATCATCCCCCGAAGGGCTATTCCTACATCTCGTCACTGCACTTCTCGTGATCGGTCGGTAATCCAAGCCATGACAGGATCGCCGGCAAGGCGAATAACCCGGACATTAACCAGGAGTAGGCCGATGCGATACCGCCGAACCAGTTGGATTGGAGAATCGTGTTGAACATGGTGTATCGGGGCGAGCCCGGCGCAGCGTTGATAAGGTAAACCGACCACACATTGGACTAGGAATTGGGCAAGGTGAAGACCTCATGGCTTCCGCGGGGCAATTGACAGATTAAATACCAAAAAAAGTGGGAGTTGATGAGCATTCTCTATTGCGTAGGGTTGACAATGCTGCCCATGAACAAGATAGTCCCTGTCGTTCTGTCTTGAATCATGAACATGAACGGGTGGTCTGCACGGAACACGGTAGTTTGCGTTGCCACTAAGCATACTACTGATACGGCAGTTGCGGCTGCGGCCTCTGTTCCTTTCTCATTTACGTTGATAAATGCTTTGTGAAGGACGCTTCCAATGTAAAGATTTCTTGTTCCATCCATTCCAGAGAAGTCGGCCGTCCCAGGTATGAAAGCTGATGGCATGCCCATTTCTTTCAGGTTTTCGTTTAGGTTGTATCCTGTGGTAAGGCTGAACCTTGGGAAATATACATCGACACGTTGAGGGCTGAGTTCACTCCGCCATTGGTTGAGTTTCTCTAACGTGAGGGAATCCTCGAGAGACGTCAAGTTACCGTCTTTAGGAAGCAATACGAGCATGGACAGATTTCCGCCTTGGTACGGCATCTCAAGAATCTGCAGATTCGCCTCCTCTGCGTAGTTGAATTTGGCATTAGTGTCGGTGCAACTCATCATTGGAACTTCGACAGTTTGATTTTCGCTTACCGTAAAGGTCTCGTTCCTCGTCTCGCCCTCATTGAATTGCGTAACCCACGTTCCGTAAAAGTAGATTGCATTCGTCAAGAGCAGGACAGTAGATGGATCCAGGCCACCTTGAGGGATCAGATCGGTGATCTTGTTGTCTGTCTTGCTTTCGACCCACGCGTTTATGGTTTGGCGGGCTTGCTCAGTTGCTCCCCTGAAATCAACATTAGCTGCGTTTCCAGCGTAATATTTCTCGATTATGGCCAAGTATTCATCTAGGAGCGTGTAGTCCTTTTGAACCCACAGGGCATTGGCTATACGAAGTATGGAGTTAGCATCGTTCTCATTCAATTCGTTGTATAGTGCCGCAAGTGATGATCTGCGTGTTGCATTATCCGTGGGGAAGTGGAAAACCGATTGCATTTCAGCTGCGGTTTGCCCTCTTGCCCCTTCATATACCATTGCTAACGCCTCGAAAATGCTATACGATGAAAAAAAGATGTTTCCGCTTGTATCATTCTTGATACTGGAAAAGAGATCCAAGGCAAACTGATTATTAGCATCCACGACACTGTTTATCCCTTCTGTAGTCGCCCCAGTACTATCTGCCAGAGTGGGAGACTCTGGCGCAATATATATGATAGGGCCTGCCAAGGCAACAAAACACAGGATCACTGCAGCGGCCCCTTTTATTTCCCAGCTCTTCTGTAACGACACTGTTGGATCGCCTCCACTAAAATAATAACACTTAAGGGTACATGGTTCGATGCTTTCGAATACAGTATATCGATATTTCAGATTTGTTGTGTCGTGTGCAACACAACATTCGCACCATGCCGCGAATCAGTGATCCGCGCCGGGTTCCATAGCCGGCTCACCATGGCACGTGGAAGATCCTGGACAGGTCGGGTATCCCGGTCGCGCCCAGCACGCCGATGTAGACGATTCCCATCAGGATGGACAGGATGATGGCGTCCAGCAACAAGGCCTTGCCCGATTTCTTGTTGAAGTCGGTGAAATAGTAAATGGTACCCATCAAGAAGCAGATAACGGCGGCCGATACCCCGATAATGACGAGGACATTGGCCATGTTGCTCATGAACCACGAGTAGGCTGAGGCGATGCTGGTGAACCAGTTGGTTTGGAGGATGGTGTTTAACATGGTGTATCGGTCACCGCACGTCGAGGAACTTAAAACTGAAAACGCCTGCCTTGGCCCCGATCTTTTCTGCTCAAGGCGGTCGGTCCTGATCGGCTCAGCGACCGCTGCCTTTATCTGGAAAAAAGTGAGAATGATTGACACCGACGAAAGGAGGGTCGACATGCATGGTCGAACCGAATAATTTTTACATGATCAATGAACAGGAATTCATCGCGAGCGTGAACGAGATGATCGCCACGCGAGAACTCGAGTTGGAATATGAAGATATCGAGGAAGAAATCCCCGTGTTCGAGGACTTGAAGTCGTTCGAGCAATTCTTCTGGAAGAAGACATCGATTACTTTCTGTGATTTCAGGCCCATGGCTCCTATCGTTCCCAGCCCAAGGGGAATCGTTCACGTGGGCTCTTATGCGAGCATGGATGATACAATCATCCCGGATTATTTTTCTGAAGAATCACGGGCTATCTGGTCGCACCTCGATGGAGAAAGGGGGTTCCCGCTCTTCTTTAAGGACGAGTATCAGGTATTATTAAACGATTTGGACCTCGCCCAGCAGCGCGTGGCGCAGATCGACGTGATCCCCCTGTGCAATTTAGATAGGAGCATCCACGAGGAACTGTCGGAATTTCTCGACGAGATAGTACCCAAGGCGAAGGAAGCCATTGAAGCGGGGTACGCGGACGCGATGGCGATTTGGTGGGGGTGAAATGCCGCTGGCGTTTCAGGGAAAACGACGGACTATGATTATGCGAGGGTACTCTTAAAGAAGCGTTCAAGTGTTTTAAGATCATATTTTGCAGCCAATTGCTGCTGTTTCGTGGCAGGCAGTGCATCCCACATTTCATTGAAGATGCCATAAACTTGTGTAAAGAAATCTGATTTTGCAATAAAGGGGGCCTCCTCCTCGGGAGCTGGCTCTTCTTCGACAGGTGCATCTTTTTCTACGGGTTCTTCTTGTGGCATCTCTTCTTCGTCGTCGTAGTGCATCATGTTCAACCTCGATTGGATGGCGGAGAGCTCGTTGGACTGGCACTCGCCACGTCCGGCCTTAGTCCTGTAAGGTATAAAAAGATTGCGTTCTGCTGATCCAAACGCCTGATCGAATCGGCATCGTCAGCCTGTGCAAGAATTTTTGATTATATCTGCTTGGTCCAGATCGGGCCGGTGATAAACCACGACGCAAGCAGTCACGACCCAAGAGGAGCCGGTCCTGCGGATCGACAAGTCCCGCAAGTATAACATCACGTCAGGAAAATGTGTAAAATGTGGGAATTACAAGACATGGGACTTCAAGATTCCCAAAGCCAAGAGCGGCAAGATGATGCCTGGCCACGTCACGGCTGCAACAGCATTCCACATTCCGGGCAAAACTTGGCGTCCTTTCTATCCAAGGGTGAATTACAGCTCGGGCAGAAGCCTGATGGTTCGACATCGGGGACCCGAGATGAGGTGAAAGGGGTCGGTGCCAAAGATATCCCGCATTCGGGGCAATACTTGAACCGATCTAGCAATATCGTTCCGCAACGGACGCAAGTAGCGTTGAATTGCCCGAACTCGGCCACGATTGTCATGTTTTCCTTGCGCTTTGCGGCGATAACGTCCTTGATTCGCAGATTACCCCTGGTAACCTCCAGCCGCAAGAACCGGAATTGCAGGTAGCAATATACGAAAAACATTGCTGCTATTGCGAGTTGTTGGAAGATGTCGATATGGGTGAAATCGAGCTCGTAGTTTGTAAGAAATATATACTTCGACCCGTTGAAATAAAATGGATTCCAATTCAGCACCGCGCCACGCGTGAGGATGAAAAGGGCGAACACGACTTGAAATACCAGCAAGCTCGACACTTTCACGATCCCGAAGAACTTGGCAGCGTCCAAGGCCTTCACGTGGGCTGTCACGCGGAACAACACTTTACCTATCAAATAAACAACGTATGATACGAAGATAGTTATGTAAAATGGGTTTGATATAACACCGGTATTTTCCGGGTAGGATGGATAATTACCATATTCATTATACCATAAAGCGATGTTCATCCACAGAAACAGGTAGGCGACCACGAACAAATGAAACAGGATGCTATACACGTTGTACCTCAACGTGAGTTTGCGCGCAAGATACGCCTTCCTCGTTTCCGTATCCGTGCTTTTCTCGCCATGGAATGCGTCGTGGATCACGATGCCCCGATAATCCGTGACCATTGCAAGGCCAACGAAAACGATCGTGAAAAGGATCACGGTAATCAATCCTCGCGGATCTTGGTAATAGGCGAGATTTCGGCTGAACACGAGAAACGGGAACAAGAAATACAAGCCATAGGTCGCGAGGGTCCTACCGAGCCGCAACGGTTCAGTCTTGAAACATTTTCCGAACGCAGTTTCCAATCCATCCCCGACCTCTTGATGAAAAACCAATGGATTGAGTGCTCTTGAATTGTAAAGCCAATAGAGCACGCACAGTATTCCTATCACGACCACGTACACGAGTCCATAGGCGTCATTCGAGACCCAAGACTGGATCAACCGGCCACTCTCAGGGGGGAAGTACGACACGTTCGGTACAATCAAATCCTCTATACCCAGCACGGCGACGAGCACGATTGTCACGAGGCTGCAGACGATCAGTGCCCCAAGGAAGAAGCCGTGCTCGCCCTCCATCGAGAGCTTTGAGATCTTATCGTGAAGGCGATCTGCCCTCTTGATCATGTTGAGCACGGGCTTCACCTCCGCGTGTTGAAGGTTTGCGGCATATTCCTTCACGATTTCTTTCGGGTCGCCGAATTCCGCGAGTATCTTGCTCATTTTAGCGCCGGTAATAACTTGGGTCTCCTCGATGTGCGCTATCTTGTCCTTCAAGTGGCCCTCGATTTCGCTGATGATGGTCTCCTTTTGTTCAGGCGCGAATATCTCGTCAAGTAGGTTCTCGATTTCATAGAGATACTCGTAAACTTTCTTGTTGATTTCTTTTTGATCCAATATTTTCATCATTATTCCTAATCACTCTCCATCCTTTTTCAATTCGATTATCTTGATCACGACTTCGTTCAAGTCCTTGTAGAGTTTCTTGATCGCATCCAGCAGGATGCAGCCTGCCCTGGTCAACGAGTAGACCTTTCGATTCCTGTCCCACCGGGCGGTGAGATACCCGTCGGCCTCCAAGCGGTTCAGGTGAGGGTAAATAGAGCCTTCCTTCAGGCGAATCCCCTGCGTGCGCTCGATCTCCCCCTTGCGGGCGCCGGCGATTATCTCGAGGTTTGCAGATTGTTCCAATATGTCTTGAATGATCTTGTAGCCGTGGGACTCGCCCTCCTTCTCGATGGCAGATAGGATGAGCAGTTGCAGGACCCCGCGCAGGAACTCGCTCGTCAGGTTGGAAATGTATTCGTCGACACGATCGGTGCTCTCGGCCATGTGGTTCCCCAAACCTTTGGAGTGGCCATGCAGCCGTGATTTCCTGTTACATGATGGCACGATGCAACGTGGCCTGATATATATTATGTCATGATGCATTTATAAATTTTCGTTCCTCGAAGCGGGGTTCATGCCGCTGGGCTACGCGCCCGCGTGGAACCTCGACCGGCGCACGGGGTGGTTCGGGGTTTCGAAAACTCGTCGATGTACCTCGTTGCCTTTTGCAGGGAACCGGCATCGAGGGCCGCTGGATCTTGCCCGAGGATCGCGTTTCACTGGAAATTTAGGTACACGAGACAAAATTCGGCATAATCGGGACTCGGCAACGACCACGCTTCTTCCAAGCCATCCCACGTGTCCAGGATGATGCTGGCGTAATCGGAAAACTCCAAGTAGTCATATAAATCGATGGAATAGGTCTCGGGGAGGCTACCCAGCACGCGCTCTGCTTCGCCGAAGGCGTACTTGGCTCTCTCGCGTATATCGATGAGATCATCTCTGCCTTCGCCCGAGACTGGCCAATCATCGTTATCTCCCCGCACGAACCACCAGTTTTTTCCGAGGACCCCGTCGAGGACGCCCTTTATCCATTGCCTGAGCCTGCGCTCGAAGATTCGGAACGTGGCGAGCACCCGCAACATATTTTCATTGCTTGAAGGCTGGGCAGTCATGATTGCATATTTGCCTTGCCGATTTAAAAAGCAAGTCAACAAGTTGGTCGATGCCCTTCACGATCACGAGAGGGCTTTGCTTGGCCCGGCATATCTTACATTTCTCCTTTCGCCTATAAGAAATAACTGTCCCCGACGCTGGTCAACGGTTGATCTCCCGTGCTGCCAAAGTGGTTTCCATTATCGCTGTATTGCGGGTGCTCGGGTGCGCTATCCATTTGGAAAGCATAATTGAAGGCTTCGGTCATCGAAACACCGCCATCATTATCATTGTCTGGATTCACCGGATAGCCGTTCAGCGTTTCTTGGCGAATTGCCGTGGTAAATTGATACGAGAACTCGTCAAACGGTCCCTGCGTGCCGCTAGCAGCCCACGACGATTCGGTCGAGTTAGCAGCGGTTATGATGACCCTGTTGGTTGCTGCCAGGGCATTGATGAAGCAACCCGAGTAACATTGTTCCATGAGAATGACCATGTGATTGCAAGGAATGGGGGCCAAGATATACGCGAAATCCGATGGGCTCATGAGATCGTGGTTCCACAAGCACAAGTAGCCAGGAGACCCGTGATTCGTCGTGAAGATGAACAGGTCATCTCGCGATGTCATCGTGCTATTCAAGTAAGAGAACGCGGTTTGGATGTTCGTGTACGTGCAAGAATAATTCACCGGCATTCCACCGGCAAACTCCGGGTTACCATCCTTGTATATCACGATGATGTGGGAACTGCTGTAATTTAAGAAATCGATCAAAACATAGTACATGAATTGCAGGTCGTACCAATATCGCAAGTAAGCGTGGTCTGCATCCCAGCCGCCGCTGATGAGCACCGCATACTTGGTCGGCCTCGGGAACGCTGATTGCACTAGAAGCCACGGAGCGACCGTCTCGTAATAGGGAACGGCGGGCCGTTCCACGATCCTTGCCGAGATAGGCGCGATGTCAGTGATGTTGCTGCTTGTCGGATCGATCCGAATGGTGCCCTTCAGCAAAATCCTACTTCCTGAATCGTTTACCGTAAAGCCATCAGGTATACCTCCCGTAATTTTCAAGTAATTTGCCGCGGGAATGATTCGATTCTGGAGGTAATCGCCCGCGTTCTGCGTGATGATGGACCCATTGTTTGGCATCGCGACATAATATCCGTCGACGGTCAAGACTTGTCCGACATACCCCGATCGGTTCGATCCGGTCACGTCACTTACCTGGAGTGGAGAATTGGCAAGAGGCACGGACGGCGGTCGTAACCACGTGAAATAGGCGAACTGGAAGATATTTAGGGCAATCAAAATGATAATTATCGAAACAACGAGCCCCTTTTTACGTGTTCTTGATTCTGCCATTGAACTCAGCTTTCAGCGTTATAGTGGCTTGATTATTGAAACCTCGAAGCCGTAAAAACTGAATCCCGAACCTCATATTTATTAATTGTGCGTGCATCCAAAATTCCGTTATCTGTCTAAAATATTGTATAAGGGAGCACCTTGAATGTGCGATCGGCAGGATGTATATTAAATAAAATGAGTGCTTAATCACTTTCAAGTGCCTCGCTCTCGGGCCCAGGTTCGGGCTGGTTCAGGGCCACCCCGTCGGACAGCGCACCCTCGCCGGGATAGTTCACCGCGCTCACCTTGTAATAGGAATCCTGCCCGATTGCCGCGCCCGCGTCGGTGAACATGGTCACGTTTCCCAGCGTGGCGATCAAGGCCTCGTCGCCCGGCGACACGCCGCGATAGACCTTGTAGCCCGTGATCGCCGACCCAAAGGTGCTCGCCGGCTTCTGCCACGAGAGCACGACGCGGCCAGCATCGATCCTGGTCCGCAGGTACCGAGGCGCGGATGGCACCATCCACATTTTCGTTATTTCCTTCTCAAGGCGGAGTATGGTTTCTCGCGGCCGCTCGCTTTCGACGGGTCGATGATTTCGTTTCCTTTTCACGATCCAACCTATGACGATCGCGGTACTGACGATTCCTGCTGCCCCGGCGATTTCAATTGGAACCATTTTCACAAGATTATTGCTTGGCAAGATCATTGACAAGCAATACACCTTGCCGTCATCGCTTCCGATGTACACGCGCCCGCCCGCGACGGCGGGGGAAGAATACCACACGCTAATGCCCGTGGTGTACGACCAGACGAACACGCCAGTGGCAGCGTTCAAGCAGTACACCTTGTGATCACCGCTTCCCACGTACACGCACCCGCCCGCGACAGCAGGCGAGGACGCCGTACCAGAGCCCATGGTGTAGTGCCAAACTTGCGTGCCCGTGGTGGTGTTCAAGCAGTAGACGTTATCATCATAGCTTCCCACGTAGACAAACCCCCCCGCAACGGCAGGGGAGGAAACCACTGGATAACCCGCGGTCGTGGTCGTAGTGTAGTGCCAGACTTGCGCGCCGGTGGTGGCATTTAAACAATAAAGATTACTATCATCGCTTCCGATGTAAACGCAGCCACCTGCGACGGCGGGGGAGGAACTCACCGAATTGCCCGTGGTGTGAGACCAAGTCGGTCCGGTGCCTTGGACCGGCGTCGTCGTGACCGAGCCCGCGTGGTCGAGCGCCCCTCGGAACATTGGCCACTCGTCGCCCGCTTGGTCGCTGCTGCCGGGACCGCTGGAGCGGCAGATCCTCGCGGCGCAATTTGCCAACGCGGATGTGGATGGGCTGAAACAGCTTGAAAGCACTGCTTGCGCCGACATCATGGCCGTGATCGCGAGCAGGAAGGCGATGGCGGCGCGGCAGGCTGCAGTGCGTGGGTCGTTTAAGCATATACCCTTCATTGAATCTCTTCACTCCGTGTTTTATATCTTCGGGCCACGAAGCCATCGTCCGATCCCAATCTGGTGGAGCCACCACCCAAGCGCGTCCCGGCGGATGTAATGGTATTACAAATTATACTCGGCGGCGTGAACTGATAGTTATTCTGGCAGGGGACGCCGGGAACGGGATCCCGAGCATCCATTAGTCACGCTTACATAGCGTGAGGATGAAGAAGCACTTGACTACGGATTATAGAAACAATACATAAATTTTTCATTAATCTTTCAAATATTCCTTCCTAACAATTGTGGCGAATAACTTGTACATTAGCAACAAGGATTCATTCATAACTCTAATCAGTTCTTATCAGGATCTAACGAATTATTGACAACGCTTAAAATACACGGACGTTAAAGCCTCTCTCTACATTTTAAGCAGGCTGTCACAACGGTTAAATTTGGCCGCGTGGCCTTCTCATACCATGAAACCGATCGAGATAACCCGCAC
>Ga0326727_10009690_pt1 | contig 23494 bp, 19 predicted proteins | sample MB2enrmetagenome_FD_207643 | JGI IMG/M metagenome (GOLD analysis project Ga0326727, IMG submission 207643) | Lab enriched peat soil microbial communities from McLean, Ithaca, NY, United States - MB29MY | ecosystem: Environmental > Terrestrial > Soil > Wetlands > Peat | place: USA: New York... | reverse complement strand
GGCGGGATATTTCGCCCGCGCGGCAAGCTCGGGCGGCAGGTAGGTGATCCAGCCGATCCAGGGTCTGAGCGGTCGTTCGCTACCGGCCATAATCGAATCGGCGATCTTGGGGCGAGCGCGGGCGTAGGGAGCGAGCATCGCAGCGCGCTTTGGGTCGCGGATCTTGGGCAGGTTGTAGAAAGAAAACTTCGCGCACATTTCCGCCGGGTCCCAAATGTCGCGCGCGAACTTCATCAACGGCCTCAATTCGGAGGCGCGCCAGGGCCGCCCCGTGCTCGGACGCAACTCCGAGAGTCGCATGAAGATGTCGTTCCGATTGATCAGGGGCGGCCCAAAGCAGCCGATCCGACATCGCGTGCCGGCGGTGCTCGACTCGCGGAAATCATAGGGCGGCGGTCCCGCGTGGCCGCCCCAGACATAGCTTCCCAACTCCGGCCAAGGCCGGTGACCAACGTCAGTTCGAGCCACATTGTCGATCAGGAGCTGCTTCGCCTCGGCCTCGCTCAGGGGGACGCGAACCGTCTCCTTCTTAGTTATCGGCGACTCCAGCCAGCTTTGATAGATCGGGTCGAAATCCGGCAGGCCGGTGACAAAGCGCGAGAGCCTGCGCGCATCGTCAGCTTGCGACGGGTCGCGCGGCTCCCACCAAAGGTTGAGCTCCTGATCGCTCATCAAAGGCCTCCGCTCAGTTTGGATCGAAAACGACCGACAGGTTTCCAAATGGCAGGCCATCCGCGATCTTCTTCAATCCCCGATAGCCCTTCTCGGTTTGCGCGTGCCAGACGACGCCGCGGCCCGCGGCGAGCGCTTCTTCCGCTTGGCTTATCATCTGAATTTTTGGGTCGTTCTCCGGGTAGACCCAACTGTACAACTCATCGTTGGCGTCAAATAGATGATCGATGTCCGCCTTGGCTTCGAGCAGATTTCCGGTCGTCTCATCGCAGCCGTCGAACTTGACGATCCCGAGAACAATCGCCCACCCGTAAGGCAGTCCGCTGACGTATTCCTGATAGGCGATCGAGTTTGCCGATTTCGTAGTCTTCGGCTCGGGCATCGGGTCCGGGCAGAGTTTCGGCTCGTGATCGTCCGCGGCCGGCGCGGCGGCCGGTTCGCCGTCTTGGCGACGCAGATCGGCGACCGCGCGGTCGAGGGCGTCGACCGTGGCGACCAGGGTCTGTCGCCGATCAGGTCCGCTGACCACCCTTGCGACGACTCGGCCGTCCCGATCGGTGACGAAGCCGTCTGGCGCAGCGCCGCCGACGGCCAGGGTTCGCCACTGTCCGTCGATGAGGACTTTGAGGGTCACCGCGGTTGCGGTTTCGTCGTGCGCCCAGCGATAGGCGATGTCGGGACGGCCGGGGATGCGGCCCTCTTCGACGATCCGGTTGTCGCTCGACACGAAGATCGCGTCGAACAGGATCGTCGCGGCGGAGAGGCGAGCGGCCAACATCGCCAGCCCGCGCAAGGCGGTCGCCGACAAGTCTTCGGCGAGCAGCGAACCAGCGCCGGCGGCCGGCAAGGGCGGAAGGAAGGCGGGCGCGTCGCCGCCGCGCGACGGCGCGCCCCCTGCCGGGCTTGCGTTCACGTTCGGCTCATCCGTCTGCGGATCGCCAGATTTTGGCGCGAACCAACCGGGGTTCGGAGGCGCGCCGGTTCTCGGATGCTTCTCGTCCCAGTCGGCGTCCGCTTTCAGCAGTCCGCAGGCGATGAGGTCGCGAGCGAGAACCCGTTTTTCCAATGCGCTCGGTTGGGAGCTCGCGGATGCGGGAGGGTCGGGAAGTCGCAGCAGCAATGCAGCGATCTGGGCGCGGGCGAGTTCCCCGTTCGCCAACGCGGCGGCGACCGCGTCGACGCCCCTGCGCATGCGCCCGAAGTCGAGGGGGAAGCCGTAAAGCTTGGAGAGTTCGCGGTTGAGATCGCGTTCATCGCGCCTCGTCCACCCGCCCTTGGCCTCGCGCGCCAGCAGCGCGACGCCTCCGACCCGCAATCCGTGAGCGTCGCACTCGATGCGTCCGGGGCAGAGCCGGAAATAGCGCGCGAAAGCCATCTCGCCCATCTGGGGCTCCTAGGAGATTCTGAAATTCAGTAGAACATATAGTGAACAATTTGGCAAGCCTTTTGCGGCCTATTTTTCGCCGCGCTCCGTCGCGGCGGAGAGAAACCACGCCTCCCGAGTCCTCATCCTCCTCTTCTTTGGCGCGCCGCCCCCGTCTTTCATCTCGCACGCCGCCGCCTGTATAAAGCGCCATGCGCCCCGCCTTGCTCGATCCCTTGTTCGCCCCGGCCGGCTCGCTTCCCGGCGTCGGCCCGAAGAACGCCAAGCTGTTCGACAAGCTGCTCGACCGTCCGCGGGGCGCGCGCGTTCTCGACGTGCTGTTTCACCTGCCCTACGCGGCGCTCGACCGCCGCGCGCGGCCGAAAATCCGCGACGCCGAGCGCGACGCCGAGCGCGACGCCATCGCGACGCTGGAAGTGCGCGTCGTCGAGCATCGCCCGCCGCCGAGCCCGCGCTCCAAGGCGCCCTACAAGGTGCTGGTCGAGGACGAGACCGGCGACGTCGAGCTGGTGTTCTTTCTCGCCAACGTCGAATGGATCAAGAAGCGCCTGCCGGTCGGCGAGACGCGCTGGGTGTCGGGCAAGCTCGAAATGTGGGACGGCCGTCTGCAGATGGTCCATCCCGATCGGGTGATGGACGCCGAGGAGCTGGCGCGCATGCCGGCGGTCGAGCCAGTCTACGGCCTCACCGAAGGGCTCTATCCGCGCGTGGTCGCTAGGGCCGCGCAAGGCGCGCTGGCGCGGCTGCCGCGCCTGCCCGAATGGATCGACGACGGCGCCATGCGTCGTCTGAAGGCGCCGAGCTTCGCGGACGCGCTCGCCGCCCTGCACGCCCCGAGCGCGCCCGGCGACATCGACCCCGCCGGTCCCGCCGCGACCCGGCTCGCCTACGACGAATTGCTCGCCAACCAGCTCGCGCTGCTGTTGGTGCGCGCGCGCATGCGCGGCGCCGCCGGGCGCGCCCACGTGAGCGCCCGGCGCTTGGCGGGAAAAATCGTCGCCGCGCTGCCGTTCGAACTTACGGGGTCGCAGGCGCAGGCGTTGGCGGAAATTCGCGCCGATCTCGCTCAGCCCAAGCGCATGATCCGGCTGCTGCAGGGCGACGTCGGCTCGGGCAAGACGATCGTCGCGCTGCTGGCGATGGCCGACGTCGTCGAGGCGGGGCGGCAGGCGGCGCTGATGGCGCCGACGGAAATTCTCGCCCGCCAGCATTTCGACCGCATGCGCCCGTTCGCCGAAGCCGCGGGCTTACGCCTTGCGCTGATGACCGGCCGCGACAAGGCGCCGGAACGCCGCCAGGGGCTCGCGGCGCTGGCGGCGGGCGAAATCGACATCGTCGTCGGCACCCACGCGCTGTTCCAGGAAAGCGTGGCGTTCCGCGATCTCGGCTTCGCGGTGGTCGACGAGCAGCATCGCTTCGGCGTGCATCAGCGCCTCGCGTTCGCCGGCAAGGGCGAAGCGGTCGATCTCTTGGTGATGACCGCGACGCCGATTCCGCGCACGCTGGTGCTCGCCTATTTTGGCGACATGGACGTCTCGGCGTTGATGGAAAAGCCGCCCGGCCGTCTGCCGATCGACACGCGCGCGATTCCGTTGGAGCGAATCGACGAAGTCGTCGCCGGGGTCGGCCGCGCCATCGCCGCCGGCGCCCGCGCATACTGGATTTGCCCGCTGGTCGAGGAGAGCGAGGCGCTCGACGTCGCGGCGGCCGAAGAGCGCGCCGCGGCGCTGCGCGAAATCTTCGGCGACGCGGTCGGGCTGGTGCACGGCCGCATGAAGGGACCGGAGCGCGACGCGGCGATGGAGCGCTTCCAGTGCGGCGACACGAAGGCGCTGGTCGCCACCACCGTCGTCGAGGTCGGCGTCGACGTTCCCGACGCGACGATCATGGTGGTCGAGCACGCCGAGCGCTTCGGTCTGGCGCAATTGCACCAATTGCGCGGCCGGGTCGGGCGCGGCGTCGGCCGGTCGTCCTGCCTGATGCTCTACAAGGGGCCGCTCGGCGAGGCCGCGCGCGCGCGCCTCGAAATCCTGCGCGAAACCGAGGACGGCTTCCGCATCGCCGAAGAGGACTTGCGGCTGCGCGGCGAAGGCGACGTGCTCGGCGCGCGGCAGGCCGGCGTTCCGGGCTTTCGCCTCGCGCGGCTCGAGGTCCATGGCGCGCTGCTGCGCCTCGCGCGCAATCAGGCGGAGGCGGCGCTGGCGAACGGCGAACGGCTGCGCGGCGAAGCGAACCGCGGCCTGCGCTTGCTGCTCTACCTCTTCGAGCGCGACGAGGCGGTTCGGCTGATGGAGGCGGGGTGAGCGCGGCGCGAAAGGTTGGACAAACGCGCGCCGAGGTTGTTTAATCATTGCGCGGCCGGGGACGCTGGTGACCGTCGGTTCCCGTTCCCGCCGCGTCCACCCACAACCGGAGCCGACTCTTGCCGACCTGGATCATCGTCGCCGTTCTCGACATCGCGTTGATCGTGCACGCGGCCAAGACCGGGCGCTTCATGCCCTGGGGTTTCATCATCTTGTTCCTGCCGGGGATCGGCGCGCTCGCCTATGTCGTCGTCGAGCTCATTCCCGAATGGTTCGGCTCCCACAAGGTTCGGCGCACGCGCCAGCAGATCGTCGGCGCGATGAATCCGACCGGCCGCTATCGGCAATTGCGGGAAGAGCTCGAAGTCGTCGACACCATCGCCAATCGTTCGGCGTTGGCTGGGGAATGCCTGACGCTCGGCAAATACGAAGAGGCGCTGGCCCAATACGACGCGATCCTCGCCCGGCCGCTCGGCGAGGAGCCCGGCTTCATGCTCGGCAAGGCGCGCGCCGAATACGGCATGGGCAAAGCGGGCGCGGCGCTGGCGACGCTCGAGGAACTCAAGCGGCGCTGGCCGGACACTCAGTCGGCGGACGGTCATCTCCTATACGCGATGGCGCTGGAAAAGGAAGGGCGCAACGACGAAGCGCTCGCCGATTACGCCGCCGCGGGCCAGTATTTCCCCGGCCCCGAACCGCGGGTGCGCCAGGCGCAATTGCTGCAGAGGCTCGGTCGCGACGGCGAGGCGCGCGCGCTCGCCGAGGACGTCGTGCGGACGCTCAGCCGCGCCCCCGCGCATGTGCGCAAGAGCCAGCGGCACTGGCTGGCGAGCGCGCAGAAGCTTGCGCGGTCGTAACTGCGTTATCACTGAGATCGGCGATAAGAGGCAGGCGATGGGCGTGTTGGTGGACGGCGTCTGGCGCCCCGACGGCGAGTTCCCGAAGGACGCGTCGGGGCGCTTCGTGCGGCCCGACGCCGCGTTCCGCGATTGGGTGACCGCGGACGGGTCGGCCGGGCCGACGGGCGAGGGCGGGTTCGCGGCCGAGGCGGGCCGCTATCACCTCTATGTCTCGCTCGCCTGTCCCTGGGCGCACCGCACGCTGATTTTTCGCCAGCTCAAAGGCCTCGAGGCGATGATCGGCCTGTCGGTGGTCAATTGGCGTCTGGGCGAAGAAGGCTGGACCTTCGCCGAGGGGCGCGGCGTCGTCCCCGATCCGGTGCTTGGCGCGCGCCGCCTCTACGAACTCTACACGGCCTCGCGGCCTCGCTACACCGGCCGCGTCACCGTGCCCGTGCTGTTCGACAAGGCGCGCGGCAGGATCGTCAACAACGAGTCGGCCGACATCATCCGGATGTTCAATTCGGCGTTCGATCGGCTCGGCGCGGCGCCGGGCGACTATTATCCCGAGCATCTGCGCGCCGAGATCGACGCGCTCAACGCGCGCATCTACGCGACGGTCAACAACGGCGTCTATCGCTGCGGCTTCGCCGGCAAGCAGGCCGCCTACGACGAGGCGGTGGTCGCGCTGTTCGAAACGCTCGACGCGCTGGAGACGCGCCTCGCCGATAGGCGCTTTTTGTGCGGCGATCGAGTCACCGAAGCGGACTGGCGGCTGTTCACGACGTTGGTGCGCTTCGATCCGGTCTATGTCGGGCTGTTCAAATGCAACCTCCGGCGCATCCCCGACTATCCCCATCTGACGCGATACTTCGGCGAGCTGCGCGCCTGGCCGGGAATCGCCGAAACGATCGACCTCTTCCACATCAAGCACCACTATTACGAAAGCCTTCTGTTTATCAATCCGAAGGGAATCGTGCCTTTGGGTCCGGCCGAGCCGTGGTGAGCCCGACCGGGAGTTTGCCGTCGCGCTTGGAAATTGTGAGGTTTCCATCGCCGCCGTCTCGCCTTACAACGGGTAGGCGTCAGAGTTTGGCGGAAAAGTCGGATGAATTTCTCCAGTTCCGTGCGCGCAGCGCGGTTCTCGGCCGCCGTGGCGTTCGCCGCCCTGGCGTGCGTCGCCGACGCGCGCGCCGCGCCGCCCCCCAAGGTCGACGTCGTCGCCTTCGGCCTGTGGGGCGGCCAGAGCGTGTTCGCCAGCGAAGCGAAGGGCGCGGCGCGCATCGTGGCGCGCCGATACGGGTACGGCGGCAAGGTCATCGTGCGCGTCAACACCGAAAAACGCGGCGAGGCCACGGAAGAAAATCTGCGCGCGACGCTCGCCTCGCTCGGCGCGGCGATGGACCCCGAGCGCGACATCCTTTTTCTCATTCTCACTTCGCACGGCGACGAACAGGGCGTCGGCGTCGCCACGCCGAGCGAAAAATCCTTCATCACGCCGATCGAACTGCGCGAGATGCTGCGCGAGAGCGGCGCGCGGCTCAGCGTCGTCGTCGTCTCCGCCTGCTATTCCGGGATATTCGCCCAAGCGCTCGCCGAGCCCGACACGCTCGTCATCACCGCGGCGGATGCGGACCATGCCTCCTTCGGCTGCCGCGACGGCGCGAAATGGACGACGTTCGGCGAGGCGTTCTTCGACGAGGCGCTGACGCGCACGAAAACCCTGCCCGACGCCTTCGCCCTGGCGCGAAGCCTGATCGCGGCGCGCGAAAAGGCCGAAGGCTACGATCCCTCGAACCCACAAATGACGGGCGGCCAGCATGTGCTGGAGCGCCTGCGGACCGCCCACTAAGCGGCGCCCGGCGGCGCCCCGTCGCGTCCCACTTGCAGGACGCGCTGCGCCGCTCGCCACAAAATGCTGAAGCCGCCGACAATTTGAGCGAGTTTTCGCAGGAACTCTCAAACAATATGAATCCATCCTGCCGGCTGTCGCGCGCCATGCGCCTTCGCCGCAGTCCCGCATTCCCCGACCCAGCGCGGGACCTGGCGGCGTCGAGGGCCGAACGGGTAGAAGTGACTCGATGGTTCAACGGCCGGGAAAGAACTGGGGCCTCAGGGCGCTCGTATGCGCGGCGGTCGTGGCTTGGCAAATTTATGAGATGGCGAGCGCGCGGGTGTCCGGGTCGGACGACGGCGACGCGCTGCGCTATGTCGTCATCGGCGTCGCGCTGATCGGGCTCGTCGCCTCGCTGGTGAGGCTCAGCGTCGACTATTAGGCGCGATCGGGCGCCCATCCGCGGCGAAGGCTGACAATTCCGTTTGCGCCGGCTATAAGCCGCGCGGCGTGCGGCGCGCGCCCCGAGGCCGCGCCTCCGCGAGGGAAGACTCGTGTCTGGCTCCAACCTTTCCAGCGCCGGGCTCGACGCGCGGCGGCGGCGCATATTGTTTCGCGTTTGGCGGCGCGGCCTGCGCGAGATGGACCTCGTCATGGGCGAGTTCGCCGACGGCAATCTGCCCGGCATGGACGAAGCCGAGGCGCGCGAATTCGAGCGGCTGCTCGATCTTCCCGATCAGCGGGTTCTCGCCTGGATCACCGGCGAGGAGCCGACGCCGCAAGAATTCGACACGCCGCTGTTCCAGCGTCTTCGCGCCGCGCCGCGCCGAGCCTTGACGAGGGAAGCCGCGAAAAAGTGAAATCGCTCGCCGCGGCCGTCGGCCGCCTCGCTCAAGGCGGCGTCGTCACGCTCTGCCGCGCGCCGGAAGGCTTCGACGCCTTCGTCGTCGCCGAACTCGCGCGCTCTTTCGCGCGCGCCGGCGAGCAGCGCGCGGCGGCGCTGGCCTTCGTCGCCCGCGACGGCGTGCGCGCGCAGAGCTTCGTCGACGCGCTGGGCTTCGCCGCGCCGGAGATCGAGGCGCTCTATCTGCCGTCCTGGGATTGCCAGCCCTACGACCGCGTCTCCCCCAACGCGGCGGTTTCGGCGCAGCGCATGACCGCCTTGGCGCGGCTCGCGCGCAGCCGCGGCGCGCTGGAGCGGCCGCGCGTCCTTATCGTCACGGTCAACGCCCTCTCGCAACGCGCGCCGCCGCTGAAGTTCGTCGCCGGTGCCGCCTTTTCCGCCGCGCCGGGCAACAGCGTGCGCATGGAGGACCTCGCGCTGTGGCTGGAGACCAACGGCTACGGCCGCGCCAGCACGGTGCGCGACGTCGGCGACTACGCGACGCGCGGCGGCATTCTCGACCTTTATCCGCCCGGCGCGCCGGCGCCGATCCGGCTCGACTTCTTCGGCGATGCGGTCGAGTCGATCCGCTCGTTCGATCCGGAGACCCAGCGCAGCGTCGGCCAGTTGCGCGCGCTCGATCTGGTGCCGATGAGCGAGGCGCGGCTGACGACCGAGTCGATCCGCCGTTTTCGTCAGACCTACGCGGCCGAATTCGGCGCGCCGCGGCGCGGCGACGCGCTTTACGAGGCGGTCAGCGAGGGGCGTCGCGCCATCGGCCTCGAACATTGGCTGCCGCTGCTCTACGAGTCGATGGACAGCCTGTTCGATTACGCCGCCGGCGCGCCGTTCGTGCTCGACGCGCGCGTCGAGGACGCCGCCCGCGAGCGGTTTCAGCAGATCGCCGACTACTACGGCGCGCGCCGGGCGGCCTACGACGACGACCCGGCCAACGCCGATTACCGGCCGCTGAAGCCGGATCGGCTCTACCTCAGCGAAGACGAATTTCACGCTCGGCTGACGAACGCGCCGCTAGCGCGGCTGACGCCGTTCGAGGCCGCGCCGGGGGCGGCGAACGTCGTCGATTGCGGCGGCCGAGTTGGACGCGATTTCGCCCCCGAGCGCCTCGACGCGAACGTCAACGTCTTCGACGCCGCGGTTCGCCACATCCGCGCCTTGCGCGATCAAGGCCTGCGGGTCGTCGTCGCCGGCTGGAGCGACGGTTCGCGCGAGCGCCTCGGCCACGTGCTCGCCGAACACGGGCTGAAATCGCAGGAACTCGCGTCCTCCTACGCGCAAGCCAAGAGCGCGCGCGCCGGCGCGCTGCCGCTGGCGGTGATCGCGTTGGAGCACGGCTTCGAATCCGACGATCTCGCGGTCGTCGGCGAGCAGGACATTCTCGGCGACCGCCTGGTCCGCCAGCACAAGCGCAAGCGCCGCGCGCAGGACGTGCTCGCCGAAGCCTCCGCGCTGACGGCGGGCGACCTCGTCGTGCACGTCGATCACGGCATCGGGCGCTTCGTCGGCCTGGCGACGATCGAGGCGGCGGGAGCGCCGCACGACTGCCTGGAGATCCACTACGCCGGCGGCGATCGGCTGTTCCTGCCGGTGGAGAATCTCGAACTGCTGTCGCGCTTCGGCTCCGAACACGGCGAACTCGATCGCTTGGGTGCCACGGGCTGGCAGACGCGCAAGGCGCGGCTGAAGAAGCGCGTGCGGGAAATGGCGGGCGAACTCGTGCGCGTCGCCGCGCAGCGCATGACGCGCGCCGCGCCGCGCCTGATCCCGCCCGAGGGGCTCTACGACGAATTCTGCGCGCGCTTTCCCTACGACGAAACCCACGATCAGGCCGCGGCGATCGAGGCGACGCTCGACGATCTCGCCGTGGGCCGGCCGATGGACCGGCTGGTCTGCGGCGACGTCGGCTTCGGCAAGACCGAGGTCGCCCTGCGCGCCGCCTTCGCCGCGGCGATCAACTCTAAGCAGACCGCGATCGTCGTTCCCACCACCCTGCTCGCGCGCCAGCACACCCAGAATTTCATCGCGCGCTTCGCCGCGCTGCCGATCCGCATCGGCCAGCTTTCGCGCATGGTCGGCGCGGCCGAGCAGCGCGAGGTGAAGAAGGGCCTCGCCGACGGCGCGCTCGACATCGTCGTCGGCACCCACGCGCTGCTCGGCAAGACGGTCGCGTTCAAGGACCTGGGCCTCGTCGTCATCGACGAGGAGCAGCATTTCGGCGTCGCGCACAAGGAGCGTCTGAAGGAGCTGCGCGCGGAAGTGCACGTGCTGACGCTGTCGGCGACGCCGATTCCGCGCACCTTGCAACTGGCGATGACGGGTGTGCGCGAACTGTCGATCATCGCCACGCCGCCGGTCGACCGGCTGGCGGTGCGCTCTTTCGTTTCGCCGTTCGACGCGCTGATCGTGCGCGAGGCGCTGTTGCGCGAGCGCTATCGCGGCGGACAGTCGTTCTACGTCTGCGCGCGCATCGAGGACCTCGACGAGGCGGCGGCGTTCCTGCGCCAGAACGTCGCGGAGGCGAAGTTCGTCGTCGCGCACGGTCAGATGGCGGCGAGGGAGCTGGAGGACCGGGTCGGCGCGTTCTACGACGGCAAGTACGACATTCTGCTGTCGACCTCGATCGTCGAATCGGGGCTCGACATCCCGCGCGCCAACACGCTGATCGTGCATCGCGCCGACATGTTCGGCCTGGCGCAGCTCTATCAGTTGCGCGGCCGGGTCGGGCGCGCCAAGACGCGCGCCTACGCGATCTTCACCACCCCCGCCAACAAGCCGGTGACGCCGCAGGCGGAAAAGCGCCTCGCGGCGCTGCAGTCGCTCGACACGCTCGGCGCCGGGTTCCAGCTCGCCAGCCACGATCTCGATCTGCGCGGCGCCGGCAACCTGCTCGGCGAGGAACAGTCTGGGCACATCCGCGAAGTCGGCTACGAACTCTACCAGCAGATGGTGCAGGAGGCGATCGAGCGCCTCAAGGCGGGCGTCGAGGAGCCGGCGCAGGAGATGTGGTCGCCGACGATTTCGCTCGGCGCCCCGGTGACGATTCCCGAGGCCTACATCCCCGATCTGACGACGCGCCTGGCGCTCTATCGCCGGCTCTCGGCGCTGGAGGAGGACGCCGAGATCGACGCGATGGGGGCCGAAATCGTCGACCGCTTCGGTCCGCCGCCGCCCGAGGCAGCGCTGCTGTTGAAGCTGGTGACGATCAAGGCGCTGTGCCGGCGCGCCCACGTCGAGAAGCTCGACGCCGGCGCCAAGGGGCTGACGCTGGCGTTCCGCGACAATTCGTTCGCCGACCCGGCGGGACTGGTGAAATGGGTGGAGCGCCAAGGCCCGCTCGCGCGCGTGCGCCCGGACATGCGCATCGTCGTCGCCGGCGACTTCGAGGACTTGGCCTCGCGCCTCGAGGGAACGCTGGCGATCCTGCGCGAGATCGCGAGGATTGCGGGGAGGAAGGGGTAGCGAGTCTTCAAGTGTTTCGCGTCGATCGACTTTAACTGGGCGCCTCTTCAATTAGCGTCCGCAATATTATCAACAAGGACAGAATTTCCTTTTCTAGATTATTAACATTGTGTAAATGTTGTGGATTCGGGTGCAACGCGTCATTTCCCAATTCCATCAGTCTATTAATTTGGGGCAGTCCAATTTGGCTCGGAAATAATCCTCTGCGGGCAACTTCTCCTATGAGATTCTTCAAACCGTGTCCCGTTCCGCCGTAGTTTTTCTGCAACAAAAGCTCGAGGATGGAACGCATCAAGGCCAACGCCGCGAGTGGGACTCCGAAGACAAACGCTTCCTGCGCTTGCCGCAATCGCGGTAGAAGAGACAAAGGATCCGACTCGCCGTAAGTTTTCGCGACGTGACGAGGAACAAGAACGAAGGGCGCTAGACTCCTTCGCCGAAAAATGCCGGCAAGGTCAAACTCCATCTCCGTTTCAAGAGATCTCCAAGCGGCGATGCCTCCCAAAACATCGTCTAAGTATTCGTCGTCATACACTCCAGTCTTTGCGAAGGACTCCGCATCGATCCTTGCGTGCTCGATTGCCGAGTCGATTGCGCTTGCATCCGCAGCCGCAGCATCGGCCGCGCTCTTCCAGTGAGAATCCAGGAGTTTGCTTTGCTCTTCGTCCTGACCGCCAGGCTCAATATCAAACGCGCGCCAGAGAACGACTTCACCCACCGGCCTTTCGTAATGAGCTTCGTAATTTCGCCAAGCAGTGACAAAGGCTGGATTTACAGGGGCAAAAATAGGTCTCTCTTATTCCTCTCTGTCTCACGAAGTCGGCCCGCTGCGTTGAACACCTCTTGACATAGATCAGCCAACGCCTCATTTTTTGTCGCGTTCGCCAATAGCCAATGTGCGTCATCGCCTGTCCGGTCTCGCAGCTTTGCGAATGCCGCGAGGAAGATCTGGACTTCGATACTATCAGACGAATGAGACATTGGGCACTCATGGACTTCGGATTTCGGTGACGCCTTACATTACGACAGTGCACGTATCACAGTTCTGTTCGGCGACCGCCGTGCAGAGTTCGTGCGGCGATAGTTAAATGCGCTGTCACCATAACGTCCCCAAAACGCGCCCGGCAAGCGTCTAGCGATTGCGGAGCGATCGGCCGCCACGGTCGAGGCGGACATCCTCACCGACCTTCGATTTCAAGCTACCACCAATTCTATTTTTCCGGAAGGAAATGTCGCGGGCATTGCGGTCACAGCGCAGGCGCCACACTTCTGCTCGGCGACCGCCATGGAGAGTTCATGCAGCGATAGTTAAGCGCACTGTCACCGTAACCCCGTAACGCCGCCGTCTTCGCGCCGAGCGAAGGAGCGACGGCAGCTAAGCATCGCCAGTCGACTGCTGTTTCCTGCCGTCGCGGATAATTCGCACCATCCGGTCGACGGCATCAGGTCCGTCGAGTGGCGCTGGACCATCCTCAGGGAAATTCGGCTGGGGAACTAATCCGTTGATCGGAACGTTCCCGAAGGATGATGCCGCTATCGCGTCGAGAATCTCTCGACCTTCGCCACCCTCCGGCGTATTCATAAATTTCACAGCGAGCCCCGCGACAAGGTCGCACAATTGAATGGCGGGGCTCGTCTTTGAGTCCGTCGCCTCGGTGGAATTCACCGAGAGAGGGAATTGGATTGGCGGCCCATTGGCTACTGGATGCAACTGCGCCGGCACCTGCTTTGACGTAATCGCTTCCCAAACGCTCTTTTGTCCGAAGAACGCCTTGGATCGGTCGTAACGGATGTCAACGCCTCCTGCCACGCGTGCAGTCCAGTACGCCACGCTGTTCAGGATCGACGGCAGGTAGATTTCCAGCGAGTCTCTAAAAGTAGCAATGTCGCTATGCTCGTGAAAAGTGACCGCGCCAAGGTATGCCGTGCGAAAAAAGAACTCCAGCTCCTTGGGCGCGCTGTTTGCCATCACCAGGAGGCGATAGGTCAAGAGCTCAAGCGACGCGTCGGTTGGATCGCGCGCGAAGGCGTAGTAGGCGTTGACGGTCGCGGTATACAGGTCGGGTGATCCGATGCATGTCAGGCCGAAGTGGATGTAGTTCGCAAACTTGTTGGCATGGGAATTCTTGTAGAAGTCATACCCTGCATCGTGCGCCACCGGCTCGACGAGAAAGTCGATCATCTTCGTAAGCGCGCAGAATTTCTTGTCGACCTCCCAGAGGAAGACGTTATCGGGCACGGTTCCGACAGCGTTGCAGAGCGGGACGAACCGCCGACGGTAGTTTGGCCGGCCCCAGAGTTTCTTGAACTTGAATTCTTCACCGCGAAAATCGGGGAAGACGTCGCGCAGAAAGCGCGCCGCCTCTTCGTCGGTGACGATGCTGGACGCAATCACAAACGACGGTTGGTCTGGATCGAGCAGCGCTGTTCCCGTGAAACCGGATTCGTCGAAGAACACCAAAGGCATGGTCGAGACCCGTCAGTAGGCGATGGGCAAGCTTAGGCCGTAGACGCATTAGCGCGTAGCCAAATTCGGACGGAAGCAAGGTAATTGCTCAGGCCTCTTTGAGGGCGTGAAGACGGTCCGATTTTGGCATTGTGGCGACGGGATTCGAATTCCCCAATTCGGCCGTCCGCGCCCGCCTTGGTCGCGAGCGCCTTACCCGCCCCCATTGCCGCGCCTCCCGCCCGCGCGAGAGGGAAAGAATCCGGCGTGCAACCCCCTGATTTCCCTCTCCCGCGTCTCAGGATTATCCGGCCCTTTCCCGAGCGCCCCGCAGCTACCCCCATTACCATTACGTATCACACTTCTGCTCGGCGACCGCCATGGAGAGTTCATGCGGCGATAGTTCAGCGCACTGGCGCCGTAACGCCGTAACGGGCAGCTTGGCGCGGCCGGCGGCGGGAGTAAACTGACCCGGCCAACCCGTCGCTGAGAGGCGCCATGAGAATCGCAGTCATTTCCGCGCTCGCCCTGGCGTTAGGGGTCACGCTCGCCGCCGCCGCGCCGGGGCGCCTCCCGCCGCGCCACGTCGCGCCGCGTCACGTCGCGCCGCGCCACGCCGCGCCGCCGCAACAGAAGCCCCAGCCCTTCGACGTCAAGCCGGGGACGGAGCTGACCATCCCGATCGCGATCGTCGACGGCAAGGCCGTCGCCGGCGTCCCGCGCCTCGCCAAGCTCGGCGCGAGTCCGCCGCAGGAGGGCGAGATCACGGTCGGGCTCGAGCGCGAGCAGGGGACGCTCTACAACCACGTCGCCGTGGTCGAGAAGACCGCGCAGCCGATCAGTTTCCTCGTCACCGGGCTCAACGGCGACATCAAGATCGACGAAACGGAGATTTGCGGCCGGCTCGACGCGCCGATCGCCGCCCACATCGGCTCGGTGCCGTGGCGGTTCTGGCTCAACGGCTTCGAAGTCGGCAAGGGCGCCGGGAGCTGCGAATAGGGCGCGGCGCTTCGTCGGTTTGACGCCAAGCAGCGCCGCGCGGGATGGGCGTCGATGCCGCGAGACGAGAAGGAGCGTTGGCGATGCCGCCGAAAACCGACGTCAAGCTCGATTCTGCAACATTGCGCCTGATCCCGCGCTCGATATGGTCGCTCGGATTCGTGTCGCTGCTGATGGACGTCTCGTCCGAGATGATCCACGCGCTGCTGCCCGTCTATCTCGTCAGCGTCATGGGGACCTCCAACCTGACGGTCGGCATGATCGAGGGTGTCGGGGAGGCGACCGCCAATATCACCAAGATCTTTTCCGGCGCGATCAGCGATTGGATCGGCCGCCGCAAGCTCGTGGCGGCGACGGGCTATGGGTTCGCAGCGCTCAGCAAGCCGCTGTTCGCCCTGGCGCCGAACCCCGGCTGGATCATGGCGGCGCGTTTCATCGATCGTACGGGCAAGGGCGTTCGCGACGCGCCGCGCGACGCGTTGATCGCCGATCTGACGCCGGAAAGGGTGCGTGGCGCAGGTTTCGGCTTGCGTCAGGCGCTCGACACCGTCGGCGGCTTCGTCGGACCGCTGCTGGGCGTCCTGTTCATGTGGGCCACGAGCGACCGCTACACGGTCGTGTTCTGGATCGCCGTCATCCCGGCCTTCCTGTGCATGGCGGTGATGATCTTCGGCGTTCAGGAACCGCAAGGCGTCGGCAAGACGCGCAAGGCGCCCGCTCCGTTCGGGCGCGCCACGCTGGTCCGGCTCGGTTCCGCTTACTGGATGATCGTCGTGGTCGGAACGGTTTTCGCGCTCGCGCAGTTCAGCGCGGCGTTCCTCATCCTCAAGGCGAGGGCCGCGGGGCTGCCCGTCGCGCTCGCGCCCTTGGTCTACATCACGATGAACGTCGTCTTCGCGTTGGGCGCCTATCCGGCCGGCGTTCTTTCCGACAGGGGAGACCGCGCGCAATTGCTGACCTGGGGGCTCATATTCCTCATGCTGGCCGATTTCGCGCTGGCGCTTTCATCGAACCTCATCGGCGTCGCCATAGGCCTCGTCCTGTGGGGATTGTACCTGGCTTTCACGCAGGGCGTGCTGTCGGCGATGATCGCCGACTCGGCGCCGGGCGAACTGCGCGGCACGGCCTACGGCGTGTTCAACTTCGCGACGGGCGTCGCGTTGCTCGCCGCCAGCGCCGTGGCGGGCGCGCTATGGGACGCCTACGGCTCGACGGCGACGTTCCTCGCCGGGGCGGGGTTCGCCTTCCTTTCCCTGGTCGGGCTGGCGATCGTGCGCGGGCGAATCCGCCCCAGGGACGGAAAATCGTCGGTCGCGCCGGAGAGCGCCGCCCCTGGAACCGGAACGCCTTGAGGCGCGACGTGAATATCCCGGCGCAGACGCGCGGGCGTTCTCGCGCCTGCGCGCGCATTGGCGTATATGCTGCGGCCCGACGACGCGCGTCGCGTCGCTCGTTCGCCGCCGGCTTCGCGCCGGTCCGGCAAAGGGGGGGTCTGGTGAGCCGCATCGTCTACGTCTTGAACGGCCCGAACCTCAATCTGCTCGGCGAACGTCAGCCGGCGATCTACGGCGATGAGACGCTCGCCGACATCGAGGCCTCCTGCCGACGCGTCGGCACCGAATTCAGGCTGGAGATCGTGTTCCGCCAGAGCAATCGCGAATACGAGATCATCGACTGGATCCACGAGGCGCGGCGGCGGGCGGGCGGCGTCGTCATCAATCCCGCCGCCTTCAGTCACACCTCCGTGGCGATTGTCGACGCGCTCGCCGCGTTCGAGGGGCCGATCATCGAAGTGCACATCTCGAACGTCCACAAGCGCGAGCCCTTCCGCCATCATTCCTACGTCTCCGGCGTCGCCACGGGCGTGATCGCCGGCTTCGGCGCTCAGGGCTACGCGCTGGCGTTGCAGCGCATCGCCCGGCTGATCGACGAGAAGAAGGCTTGAGGTGGACCCGCGGCCCATCCGGGCGCCGCCCAGCCAGCCGCCTCGGCCTCGCCCGGTCGCAAGGCGTCGTCGAGATGGCCGATCGAAGCTGTCACAGGTATCAGGCCGCGATCGCCTTCTCCGCCGGCGTGTAGAGAAGCCCGTGCGCCTGCGCGACCGGTTCGCAGGTCACCTTGCCGTCGTGGACGTTGAGCCCCGCGCGCAGGTGGACGTCGTCTTGGAGCGCCTGTCTCCAGCCCTTGTCGGCGAGCGCCAGGGCGAAGGGCAGGGTGGCGTTGTTGAGCGCGAAGGTCGAGGTGCGCGCCACCGCGCCCGGCATGTTGGCGACGCAGTAATGCACGACGCCGTCGACGACGTAGGTCGGATGGGAATGGGTGGTCGGTTTCGAGGTTTCGCAGCAGCCGCCCTGATCGATGGCGATGTCGACGATCACCGAGCCGGGCTTCATCGTCGACAGCATCGCGCGCGTCACCAGCTTGGGCGCCGCGGCGCCGGGCGCCAGCACCGCGCCGATCACCAGGTCGGCGCGCTTGACCAGCTCGGCGATCGCCGCGCGGGTCGAGTAGATCGTGCTGACGCCGGCGCCCAATTGCGCCTCCAGGCGCTGCAACGCCTCGTTCGACTTGTCGACCACGGTGACGTTGGCGCCCATGCCGAGCGCGATCCTCGCCGCGTGGGTGCCCGAAACGCCGCCGCCGAGGATCACGACCTCCGCGGCAGGCACGCCCGGCACGCCGCCGAGCAGAACGCCGCGCCCGCCCTGCGCCTTTTCCAGCGCATGCGCGCCGACCTGCGGCGCGAGGCGCCCTGCCACTTCCGACATCGGCGTCAGCAAAGGCAGGCCGCCGTGCGGCGCGGTCACCGTCTCATAGGCGATGCAGGTCGCGCCGCTGGCGACGAGGTCCTTGGTCTGTTCGAGATCGGGCGCAAGATGCAAATAGGCGTAGAGCAACTGGCCGCGGCGAAGCCGCTGGCGCTCGGCGCTGAGCGGCTCCTTGACCTTCACGATCATTTCGGCGCGGGCGTATATCTCCTGCGGCTCGTCGACGAGCGCGGCGCCCGCCGCGACATATTCGCCGTCGGAAAGTCCCGATCCGACGCCCGCCGACTTTTCCACCAACACGGAATGGGCATGGTGCGTCAGTTCGGCGACCGAAGCGGGCGTCAGCCCGACGCGAAACTCATTGTCCTTGATTTCCTTGGGCACACCGATCAGCATCGAATCCTCCCGTCGCGAGGAAGGGGTATGATCCTGCGGCGGCGAGGAAATGTCTCGCCCAAATGAGGCCGCCGCCGCCGGCTTCCGGCACGATGTGCGAGGAATATCGCGAATCGAGAAAGATTATGCGAACCAACGAAATCGATGACCGCGACCGGGCGATCCTGCGCGAATTGATGCGGGACGGCCGTCTGACCAACGCGGAGTTGGCCGATCGGGTCCATCTTTCGCAGTCGGCGTGCCTTCGGCGGGTGCGCATGCTCGAGGAGAGGGGGATCATCGCGGGCTATGTGATGCTGCTCGATCCCGCCGCCGCGGGGCTTCCCGGCGCCGCCTTCGTCTCGGTGACGCTCGACCAGCAGGGCCGCGCGGCGCTCGATCGATTCGAGCTCGAAGTGCGCCGCCACGCCGAGATCATCGAATGCTATCTTCTGGCCGGCGCCTCGGATTATCTGTTGCGGATCGCGTTTCGCGACGCGCGCGACTTCGAGCGCATCCATACCGACATTCTCACCCAATTGCCGGGCGTTTCGCGCGTGCAGTCGACCATGACGCTGCGCACGGTGAAGAAGACCACCGCCTTGCCGCTGTGAGGCGCCCGCGCTAGGAGGGTCGACGAATCCGAGGATCGCGCCATGACCGAATCGCCCGCCGAAATCGCCAAGATGCCGTTCGAGACGGCGCTGGCCGAACTCGAATCGATCGTCGATAGGTTGGAGAAGGGCACCGTCGCGCTCGAAGATTCCATCACGCTCTACGAGCGCGGCGAAGCGCTGAAGGCGCATTGCGATCGATTGCTCAAGAACGCCGAAATGCGCATCGAGAAGATCGCGCTTTCGGCCGACGGCAAGCCCAAGGGCGCCGCGCCGCTCGACGGCGAGCGAGGCCTCGCCGACGGCCCGACATGACCATAGGTCAACATGACGATGACATATCGTCATGGAATCGTAGCAATTTTCATTGCCGCCGGCGTCGTTGGTTACCTTTCGTTAACCATAACGGCCGCAAGAAGGCAGGGCAATTTTAACCATTGATCCGAGTCGCGATTCGCGGCCGGACGCAACAAAAGGGCGGAGTTCATGCGCACGATCGCTTTCGTAACTCAAAAGGGCGGGTCCGGGAAAAGTACTTTGGCTTCTTCGCTGGCGGTCGCCGCGAAGGATGTCGGCGAACGCGTCTGCGTGATCGACTTGGACCCGCAGTCTTCTCTGCTAAGCTGGGCCAAGACTCGCGAACTCGACGACATCGCCGTCGTCGCGGCGACGGCGGGCAAACTGCCGGCGCTGCTCTCGGCGCTGGAGAAAAGGGGAGTGACGCTCGCGCTCATCGACACGCCAGGCGCCGACGGCGCCGCTTCGGCGGCGGCGATGCGCGAAGCCGATCTCAACGTCATTCCTTCGCGGCCGAGCATTTTCGACCTCTGGGCCAGCGCTCAGACGCGCGCGGCCTTGAAGGCGACGAACGCCGATTTCGTCTTCATGCTCAACCAGTGCCCGCCGGCCCAACAGACCGCGCGCGTCGACAACGCCGTCGCCGCGCTCGAGGAGATGGGCGGCCTCATTTCGCCGCTGGTTCTGGCGCGTGTCGACTATCAGGAAGCCGCGCGCCACGGCCTGGGCGTGACCGAAATCAACCCGCACGGCGCGGCCGCCCAGGAAATGCGCGATCTGTGGGCGTCGCTGAAGCGCCGGATCGCGCGCGGCAAGGCCAAGGCGCCGGCCAGCAAGGCGGCGTGAAGCGCCCCGGCGCTTCGGCGCGCTCGGCGCGCTAGCCGCCGATGCGCGAGCGGATCACCTCGCCGCCGCGCGAGATCGTCAGGTCCCACGCGCGCGCCCGCTGGGCGCTCGCGGACTCGAGATCGCGCGTGGTGGCGATTTTTTCGCCGTTGACCTCCAGGACCACGTCGCCCTTCTGCACGCCGAAATTGGCGGCCAGCGAACCCTCGGCGACGTCGGCCACCACGACGCCTTCGCTGACGCCCTCGAGCGACAGTTCCTCGACCACCGCGGGCGAGACGTTCATGACGAGCGCGCCCTGGAACGGCGATCGGCTCTTGATCCGGATCGCCTCGCGCGGCGGCGTTTCCGGCGCCGCGGCGAGTTTCAGCGACAGGACCAAGGACTTGCCGCCGCGCTGAACCGTCAGCGCCGCGACGCCGCCCAACGGCTTGACGCCGAGCCGGAAGCCGACGCCTTCGGCGTCGTCGACGCTGAGGCCGTCGATCGCGGTGATCACGTCGCCGCGCTTCAAGCCCGCCTCCGCCGCCGGGCCGCCCTCGAAGACGCTGACCGCCAGCGCGCCGGCGGGCCGCTCCAAGCCGATCGAATCGGCGATGTCCTTGGTGACGTCCTGCAGGTTGGCGCCGAGCCACGGCCGCTTGACCGTGACGCCGCCGTGTCTGGCCGCGGCGATCACGCTCTTGACCATGTTGACGGGAATCGCGAAGCCGATGCCGATGCTGCCGCCGCTGCGCGAATAGATCGCCGAATTGACGCCGATCAGCCGCCCGTCGAGATCGACCAGCGCGCCGCCGGAATTGCCGGGGTTTATCGCGGCGTCGGTCTGGATGAAGAAGCCGTAGTCGTTGATGCCGATCTGCGTGCGCGCCAGCGCCGAGACGATTCCTTGCGTCACGGTCTGGCCGACGCCGAAGGGATTGCCGATCGCCAGCACGAGGTCGCCGACTTCGATCGCGTCGGAATCGCCGAGTTCGAGCACGGGAAAGCGCTCGTCGCTCTGAATTTGCAGCACCGCCAGATCGGTGCGCGGATCGCGCAGCACGATCTTGGCCGGGAACTCGCGGCGGTCGGACAACGCCACCTTCACCTCGGTCATGCCCTCGATGACGTGGTGATTGGTGACGACGAGGCCGCTCGGATCGACGATGACGCCGGAGCCCAGCGATTGGGCGACGCGCGACTCCTGACCCTGCTGGCCGAAGAACTGGCGGAAGATCGGGTCGTCGAACAGCGGATTGCGCGTCATCGTCTCGACGCGGGAGGCGTAGACGTTGACCACCGCCGGCCGCGCCTTCTTGACCACCGGCGCGAAAGACAAATGCGCTTCGGCCGGGCTTTGCGGGACCGTCTTCTCCAAAGTTTGCGCGCTGGCCGCGACGCAGCCGATGCAAAGGGCAAGGATGAGGGCGAAACGGATCAAAGCGGGCTCTCCTGGGGACGACAAGGGCCTTCATATAGCGTCGGCTTAGCGCGCCGCAAAGCGAGCCAACGGCGCAACCGCAAATGCGCCCGGACGCTCGCCCCGGGCGACGCGATCGACGTCCTGACCGCGGTGGCGCGCTCAGCGCGGTCGCTCCATGCCGATCATCGCCAGGAGGGCGCCGGCGATCGGCAGGTTCTTCAGAATCGGCGCGAACGGATTCAGCCAATACTCGACCGGCAGCAGCAGCGCCGCGAACGAGTAGAGCGCCAGCAACGCGAGCATCGCCAGGCCGACCCGCGCGGGACGCCAATTGACGAGCAGCAGGCCGCCAAGCACAAGGTTCACCGCCGCGCCGCCGAACAGCGCCAGCTCGGCGAGCGGACCGTGGATGCCCGCCTCGGCGAACAGGACGTAGGACTGGGCGGGCGGAAAAAGTCCGAGCGACGCGAGCCCGGTGCCGATCCACAACAGCGCCAGCGAAATGCGCAAGAACGGTTGGACGAAATAGAGGCGCGCGCGCCAAAGATCGGAGAGCGTGGCGGGACGCACCGCCAAGCTCTCTTCAAGCGCCCGCGGCGCGCGTCCGAGCGCCGCCGCCACGCCGGCCGGATCCGCGACATTGCCACGCTCCAGCAAGGCGACGAGTTCGCGATCGCCAGGTCCGACCTCGACAATCTCATTGAGCCAAGCCAGGCCGCTGAGAGCCAATCGCGGCAGCGGCAGGAAGCGCGCCGGCTTCAGGCCGAGCCAGGCTCGCAAGGCGCGCTCCAATTCGTCGGTCGTCATCGGCGCCGGCCCGACCGCGTCGACGCTCTTCAGCGCCTGCGGCGCGAGCGCCAGCTTGGCCACGAGGCCCGCCAACTCGGCGACGTGCAGCGGCTGAACCCGCCAATGTCCCGGCCCGAGGCGTGGCGGAAACGGCAGCGCGGCGAGGGCGCTGAAGAAATCGCCGGTGGCGCCGCCGGGGCCGATCACCAGGGAGGGCCGGACAATCGTCACTTCGAGCCCTTCGACCGCGCCGAGCAAATCTTTGGCCTCGCCCTTGGTGCGCTGGAAGCGCGTCGCGTCGTCTCGCCCGGCCCCAAGCGTGGAAAGATGAACGAGGCGGCGAACGCCGGCGCGGCTGCATGCCTGCGCGAGCCGGCGCACCCCCTCGACGTTCACCGCTTCAAGATTGTCGATGCGCGCGTCGCGCGCCAGCCCGGCGCAATTGACGACGATTTGCGAACCGGCGAGCTTGGCGGCCAGCGCGGCGGGATTGCCGATCGCGATGTCCAATTCGCTGTGGGACGGCGCCGCGACCTGCTCTCCAGCCTCCGTCAACAGCCTGACGACATGACGACCGATGAATCCTTTGCCGCCGACGACGAAGATTGCGCTCATGAGACGTTCCCGCCCGCCCGCCTTCGCCCGACATTTTCCCGACAGGTCCCGGCGGCCCGAGCGAGCATCGTTGAATTTGGCGCCCCTGGCAATGCAAGTCGTGGTCCTTGGCTGTGGACGCGCCGCTTGGCGAGCGCGCTAAAGCGCTGCGATCGAACGCGTCGGCGCCAAACGAGACATCCGATATTTTCCCGCGATGGCCTTGCACGGGCCGGTGCGCATCCCAATGTCTTGCCGGCCGGGTCGGTTTTCCGGCGCGGCGGTTCATGACGGAGGCTCTCGATGAGCACGGCGCAAAGCACAGCGGGTGGGGCGGACGGCGCGCGGGAACCTGGCCCGGGCGAATGGGCGGATGCGACGTGGCGACGCCACGGCCGGGGCTGGAGCCGCTGGACCCCGTTCGAGCTCGTGGCGATCGTCTTGGGATTGGTGGTTTTCTGGCCGATCGGCGTGGCGATGCTGGTCTACAAGTTCTGGCAGGGCCGCCACGGCGGCGACGATCTGCAGGCGTTCGCCGCGGGCGGATGGCGCGAAGCGCGCCGCGCATGGCGAGCGTCGCGCGCCTATTCATGCGGCGCCTTGTATGGCTCGTCGACCGGCAATTCCGCGTTCGACGAATGGAAGGCCGCCGAACTCGATCGCCTCGAAGCCGAGCGCCGCAAGCTCGAGGAGGCGCATCGCGAATTCGCCGAATTCGTAGAGAACCTGCGCAAGTCGAAGGACCGCGAGGAATTCGAGCGCTTCATGAACGCGCGCAATCGGCCGCAGGCGTAAGCGGCGGGACGCCCCTTCTCCCGCAAGGGGAGAAGGGACGCAATTGTCCAATCCGGCTAGATGGGTGACAAACTGGACCGGGATGACGGGTGACGGTTTTCTGTCGGCTGGGAGGACCGGCCGATGCCTTGGAAAGAAAACTGCGCGATGGACCAGCGGCTGCGTTTTGTC
>Ga0326727_10009689_pt1 | contig 23501 bp, 18 predicted proteins | sample MB2enrmetagenome_FD_207643 | JGI IMG/M metagenome (GOLD analysis project Ga0326727, IMG submission 207643) | Lab enriched peat soil microbial communities from McLean, Ithaca, NY, United States - MB29MY | ecosystem: Environmental > Terrestrial > Soil > Wetlands > Peat | place: USA: New York... | reverse complement strand
GCGAGATCGTCTTCCTCGACACCCCAGGCCATGAAGCCTTCACCCGCATGAGAGCACGCGGCGCCAAAGTCACCGACATCGTGGTGGTGGTGGTGGCCGCCGACGACGGCGTCATGCCCCAGACCCTGGAAGCCATCGACCACGCCAAGGCCGCCAACGTCCCCATCATCGTTGCCGTCAACAAGATCGACAAGCCCGAAGCCAACCCCGAGCGGGTCAAGAAGCAGCTCGCCGACCGCGGCCTCATCCCGGAAGAGTGGGCCGGCGCCGGCCAGGAGGGAACGGTCTTTGTCGAAGTCTCCGCCAAGAAGCTCATCAACCTCGATCTGCTGCTGGAGATGATCTGCCTGGTCTCCGACCTCCGCGCCCTCAAGGCCACGCCGGGCCGCAAGGCCGTCGGCTCGGTCATCGAAGCCAAGCTCGACCGCGGACGCGGCGCAGTCGCCACCGTCCTGGTCCAGGATGGCACCCTCCACCTGAACGAGAGCTACATCGTGGGCAACACCTTCGGGAAGGTGCGCGCCATGTTCGACGACCGCGGACGCTCGATCGAGGAAGCCGGCCCGTCCACCCCGGTCGAGGTTCTCGGCTTGGAATCCATACCCGACTCCGGCGACACCTTCCTGGTCGTGGCCGACCGCGACAAGGCCAAGGGCATCGCCCAGTACCGCAAGATGAAGGAGCGCGACGCCCAACTGGCCAAGAGCTCCCGCGTCTCGCTCGAGGGCTTGGCCGAGCAGATTCGCCAGGCCGGCGTCAAGGATCTGCCCCTCATCATCAAGGGCGACGTCACCGGTTCGGTCGAGGTTCTGGCCGACTCGCTGGTGAAGATGTCCACCGAGAAGGTGCGCATCAAGGTCATCCACTCCGGCGTCGGCTCCATTACCGAGAGCGACGTTCTGCTGGCCACCGCCTCCAATGCCATCATCATCGGCTTCAACGTCCGCCCGGAGCGCAAGGCCGCCGAGCTGGCCCAGCAGGAGAACGTCCAAATCCGCCTCCACTCCATCATCTACGAGCTTCAGGACGAGATTCGCATGGCCATGATGGGCCTGCTCGAACCCGCCTTCCGCGAGAACTACGTGGGCCGGGCCGAAGTCCTCAACGTCTTCAAGATTCCCAAGGTGGGCACCATCGCCGGCTGCCGCGTCCAGGATGGCGTCATCCGCCGCGACGCCGAAGTCAAGGTCATGCGCGGCGCGGAACAGCTCTTCAAGGGCAAGATCACCTCGCTGAAGCGTTTCAAGGACGACGCCCGCGAAGTTGCCAACGGCATGGAGTGCGGCATCGGCCTGGGCGGCTTCAGCGACCTCAAGGAAGGCGACCTCATCGAGGCCTTCTCCACCGAAAAACTAGCCGCCGACCTGGGCGCGCTGACGAGCGCAAAGGCGTAACGCCACTCAGCCCCTCCCAACTTCAGAAAGGCCGGCCCGCTCTTCGCCAAGAGAGGCGGGCTGGCTCCCTTCGCTTTCCTTGCACAAACCGGTAGCCGCACCGGTACAATCGCGATGATCGGGCCGGGAAGCTGCAGAGGCAATCCGGCCCCTGCAATCCCGCGCGCAGGAATCCTGCCCTATTCGCCGTTAAGTCCTGTAAGCTGTCTTTGTCGCTTCCTCTTCGCCGGAGTTCCCCATCGAATCCGGCAGAACCTGAATCCCCCATCGGCTTCTTCAAAGGAGAGAATCATGGAACCCGAAAGCACCAACCAGCCCGACTCCGCCCACCACAAGAAACCCACCCCGCCGACTCCGCCACCCCAGCCGCCCGCGCCTCCGCAGCCGCCCACCCCCGGCTCCACGACCTACACCCTCGTGACCGAGCCGGATCAGGGCCTCACCGCCATCTACAATCTGCTCTCCTCGGCCAAGAAGTCCATCGACATGACCATGTACGAGCTCAACGACCCGAAGGTTACCGCCATTCTCACCTCGGCCGCGGCCAAAGGCGTCGTCGTCCGCGTTATCCTCGACCAGAACAACGAGAAGGCCAGCAACACCCCCACCTACAACACCCTCACCGCCGGCAAGGTCGCTGTCCATTGGGCCAACCCGGCCTACGCCTGCACCCACCAGAAGACCATCGCCATCGATGCGGCCACCTCGGCCATCATGACCCTCAACCTGACCCAGGAGGACTACGCCACCACGCGCGACTTCGCGGTCATCACCAACGACCCCGCCGACGTCGCCGCCATCGAGGCCACGTTCAACGCCGATTTCACCGACGCCGCCATCAACCCGCCCACCGGCGACAACCTCGTCTGGAGCCCGACCAACTCGCGCGGCGCCCTCACCGCCCTCATCGAGGGCGCGGCCAAGTCCCTGCTCATCTCGCAGGAGGAGTTTGACGACACCGGCATCCAGACCCTCGTCGAAGCAGCCCTCAGGCGCGGCGTGGCCGTCACCCTCGTCCAGGAGAACATGGGCGGCAAGTACTCCCCAGTCCTCACCACTCTCAAGAGAGCCGGCGCCAGCATCGCCACATACAGCTCCCGCACGGGCTACTACATCCACGCTAAAACCGTCCTGGCCGACTACGGGACGGCGCGGGCCAAGCTCTTCGTCGGCAGTGAGAACTTCTCCACCGATTCGCTGGACAAGAACCGCGAACTAGGCCTGATCCTCTCCGACCCTGCCTGCATGGCGGGCGTTGAAGCCGCCATTACTGCCGATTACAACGGTGGAACCAAGTTCTGAGAGTCTCACCGCCGCCAAGGCATGATGCCACAAAGCGGCTCAAAACTGAAGCGGCCCATGCCTGCGCCCGAGGCGTAAAGAGGCTTTCCTGAACCCCTGTGGGACGTTCAGCCCAGCGGTGGCGTCCTGCTATTATCAGGCAGTCATGACCGGTGGTCGCAGTTTCGGTGGAAAGCGAGAGTGGCTGGCGCGCGGGTTGCTGTGGAGCGGCGCCTCTTTCCTGCTCTCGCAACTTCCGGCGCGAGATTCGCTCCTGGTTTTGAACTATCACCGCATCGGGAACGGCGATGACGATCTTTTCGACCCAGGAGTCTTCTCGGCGACCGGGGAAGAGTTCAACGATCAAATCTCCTTTCTGAAGCGGCGCGTTTCGCCGGTCACTCTGGAAGAGGCATTGGCCTTCATCGACGGCTCTCTCAAAGAAAAGGCCCGAGGCTGCCGCGTGCTGATCACCTTCGACGATGGGTACCTGGATAACTACACCGTCGCCTATCCTATCCTGCGCTCGCACCGCATGCAGGGCGTCTTCTTTCTCGCCACCGGCACGGTTGGTTCCTCTCAGGTTCCCTGGTGGGACCACATTGCCTATCTGGTAAAGACTGCGCGAAGGCGCGTCTTCTCTCTCCGCTATCCGGGCGGCTTGACCGTAGACATCGATCGCAACGGCTTGGCGGATAGCTTGCAAGCTATCCTGAAGTTATATAAGAGGCCCGAGAATGGCGACTCCGCGCGCTTTATTCGGGAGTTGGCGGAAGAGGCGCGGGGGGAAGACCCGCCCGCAACGCTGCGGCGCTTTTTGAGTTGGGACGAAGCCCGGGAAATGATTCGCGGGGGCATGGCGATCGGCTCCCATACGCACTCGCACCATGTTCTCAGCCAGTTGGAGCCGGCGCGGCAACTCGAAGAGCTATCCCAGTCGCGGGCGATCTTAAAGGAACAACTTGGTATCGAGGCCGATGTGCTTGCCTATCCCGTCGGCCGCAAGGTGAGCTTTACCGGTCAAACTCAGATGTTAGTGCGAGACGCGGGCTACCGCGCAGCGTTTTCGTCCTATGGCGGCACAAATACGCAGGGGAAAACATCCCCTTACGATGTGAAGCGAACCAAAATGCTGGGCCAAAGCTGGGGCCGCTTCGGGGTTCGAACCGCTGTCTGCCGGTCCACGGGCAGCTACTGGCCTTGATGGCCTTGCGTCATGCCTCGGCGCTCGCGTTCAGGAGAATCGAGAGATAATCGTGTGCGAGACTAAAATGCGATTGAAATATGATTAATTCTACGTATAGTTACTAAATTCTTCAGGATCGACTAGGTAAGCAGATCGGTCGGCTGACGATCCGGTCTTTCCGCCATTCGAGCCGGCCTCTCGCGGGGCCGGCTCCATCTCGCAGGCTTCAAGTGGGATTCCAAAAGCCAACGAGACTCTTGCGGTTCCAAAGCTTTTCCGCAAGCAGTTTCAGCCTTGAGCGCACTCTGAAGCCTCGAATCTCGCAGAGTAAAGCAGAAGAGTTCTGAATTCGTCGTCAAGCGCCGCGGTGGCTCAAGGGCCCCAATTCATTCTTGGCCTGTAAAATCACCTGTCAATAGTCCGCCTTCGCCGTATCTCCGCGCAGTTTGGCAGTCTCCATCGGCCTGTGAGTTATCAAAAGTAGAGATGATATTGGCCTTGACACGGAAGAGGCTGCTGGTTCGAAATCCAGTCGCGGCTGCCATATTCATCACCAACTCAGGCAGAAGTTAGCATCGCCGCGCCATTCCTCCGCAATCCTATTTGGGGAGCTTCTTCGCCGGTTTGGCCGCCTTGGGTTTTTCGCCCTCCAAGTGCCCCACGGGAATCGGACCCAGGTCGGGGCCGGTGCGCTTGACGATGGTGTCGAGCATTGCATAGCTGATGGTGCGCAGCGAGGCTGGCCGGGTGACGCCGGTGGCGGGATCGGCGGTGAGATTTTCGCCATTGGCGATCTGAAAGCTGAACGCGGGGATATTACTGCCGCCGGGGCCGGGCTGGAATCCCGTGCGCAAAGGCAGATAGCCCTGGATGGGATGCAGCCGGAAGGCCGTCTCATAACGATGGCGCTTGAGGCTCCAGGTAAATACGCGTACCTGGTCGAAATCGAAGGGCAGGCCGGACTGGGGCGGGCCGAGAACGGTCACGTACTCGGGAACCTGGTTGCTTGCCGTGCCGGAATCGGGATCGGTGACTTTGGTCAGAATGTAAGCGCCCACGATCCGCTGGCCTTCGGCATAAACGCCGATCGCGTCCGGCACATCCACATCCACGCGGCCGCCAAGCAGCCAGCCCGCGTGGCCCTGGTCGTCGCGGACCAGCCACCAATCCTCCATGACTATCGGCGGAGCAGCGGGCGCGGCGGGGGCCGGCGAAGCGCCGGACGCGACCGAAAGAGACGGCTTTGCGGCGGAAGCGGAAGCTGGCGCTTTCATCGAAGCAGACGCCGGGGATGGGCCATTTCCGGGCAAGGGAGGCTTTGGGGTCGTTCGTTTGGCGGGCGATCCGGAGCCCGGCGGGGGCGACTTGGGAACCGAGGCGCGGGCCAGAAGCTGCACCTTGGCGTTCGCGGTCAGCAGATAGAAATGATCCGTGTCGCGGCCGGGCAGGATGTGGAGATAAATGTCGTCGCGGACCGTAGCTGTGGCCACGACCGGATCCTGTTTGTGCTGGGCGGCGAGCTGAACAAAAGCATCGTTGGTCTGGGCGTCGATGACGGCGCGCTCTTCAATCCAGCCGATCTCGTTCTTCTGGGTTCTGACCTTGAGGAAGCGCCGGCCGCGTTCGAGGACTTCAAGCTGCTGCCCGTTCACTACCTCGGCCACGCGATTGGAGACGGCGGCTACCCGGTCGTGGAGGTACATCTGGCGGGCGGAGACGTACACCGTCTCGTGCCGCTGCTGGTGAAATCGAGCGCATCCGCAGGCCAGCGCCAGAAAACTCAAAGCCAGAAACAAAGCCAGCCTCGGCGGCAAAGACACCGCAGCCCGCGGGCGCGGGAACAGATGGACGGAGGAGGTTGAAGATCGCGTGAACACAGCCGGTGGCGTTCCTCTTGAGGATAGCAGAGTCACGGGCGGAAAACCGGGACCGGAGGTCGGGCCGGAGTCGCAAGCTGCCCTGGCCACTCAAGGCGCGGAACGAGACGCCAAGATGGGAAATCGAACCACGCGCATTGGATGTCCTGGTCCGCGGCGCGATACATTGATGAGGTGACGGACAATCTCATTCTGATTACGCTGCTGGTCAAGCTGGGCGTCGTGGCCTCGGTGGCCAGTGTGCTGGCGCGGGTGGTGACCTTTCGCCGGCTGTTCTTTGCCGAGCGGCGCAGTCGCCGGCAAACCCTGGCCTTGCTGGCCTTTTTTCTGGTGCCGCTCACGCTGGGGGTGTGGGTGCGGCTGGCGGTGCCCAATTTCCTGGCCGCCGACATTTCCTTTGAAGCCGTCATTCTGCTGGGCTTGCTGCTGGGGCCGGGCTGGGCCGTGCTGGGCGGGGTGGTGTTGTCGGCGCCCGCGGTCTACCACCACGAGTTTCTGGCTCTGCCCTTCAATGCCTCGCTGGGGTTGGCGGCGGGTCTGCTGGGCCGCTTTGTCGGGATGGAGGAGATCTGGTCGTTCACGCCCTTCATTGACCTGAGCCTCTACCGCTGGGTGCGCCGCAATCTGCGCCAGCCGCGCATCGATCGCCAGTTCCTGATGCTGTTTCTGATTGTGGCGGCGGAGGCCTGCCGGGACTGGATCGCCCATGCCTTTCCGCGCCGCCTGTTTGCGCTGCTGGCCAGCCATTGGTGGTTGCAGGCGGCGGTGTGGCTGAGCGCGCCCATCGTGGTGGGCATCGCGCTTAAGGTGTGGAATACGCTGCGCATCGAGCTCAAGCTCGAAGAGCAGAAGCGGCTGCTGCTCGAGGCCCGGCTCGACGCCTTGCAGCGCCAGATCAACCCCCACTTCCTCTTCAACACGCTCAACTCCATCGCTTCGCTGGTGCGCATGAATCCCGAGATGGCGCGGGAGATGACGGTCAAGCTGGCCAATATTCTGCGCGCCCTGCTCAAGGACCACGATACCTACGTGCCGCTGAGCGACGAGCTGAGATTCACCGACGACTACCTGGACATCGAGGTGGTACGCTTCGGCGCCGACAAGCTGAGGGTGGAAAAGGAGATCGATCCGCGCACGCTGGGCGTTCTGGTGCCCAGCATCCTGCTGCAGCCCCTGATTGAAAACAGCATCAAGCACGGGCTGGAGCCGCGCCTCCACGGCGGCACGGTGACTTTGCGCAGCCGCCTCGACGGAGACCGGGTGCTGATCGAAGTGGCCGACGACGGCGTGGGCATGGGCAACCGGCCGGCCTCGGCGCTCGGCCGCTCCGGCGCGGGCATCGGCATGAAGAATGTGCAGGAGCGGCTGGAAGTGCTCTACGGCAACCAGGCGCGCTTCGACGTGGTCAGCAATCCTGGGCGCGGCACGCTGGTCTCGATCGAGATTCCGGCGAATCTACCGGGCGCGGTTTGAGGGGCAAATCCCCGTCAGCCCCGCAAAAAGTCTTTGACCTTCTGGACGATTACATCGCGGCTAACATCGGAGATAGCGTCGGTCAGCGGAATCTGCTTGGGGCAGGTATCGACGCAGTTCTGCGCGAAGCCGCACTCATGGATGCCGCCGTCGCCGGCCAGCGCTCGCAGGCGGTCCTCTTTGAAGACCTTGCCGGTGGGGTGATTGTTGAAGAGCTTGACCTGGGCGATGGTGGCCGCGCCCACAAAGCCGGTATCCTCGTTGAACTGCGGGCAGACATCCATGCAGCAGCAACAGGAGATGCAGTTGGAGAGCGGGTAGTTGGCCTCCTGCTGCTGGGGATAAACGCGCGGGCCGGAGCCTAAGTCGTAAGTCCCATCCACGGGAACCCAGGCCTTGACGGCCATCAGGTTCTCGAAGAGGACGTTGCGATCGACCTGCAGGTCGCGGACCAGGGGAAACTTGCTCAGCGGCTCGACGCGGATGGGCTGTTCGAGATTTTCGACGAGCGCCGAGCAACCCATGCGCGCCTTGCCGTTGATGCGCATGGCGCAGGAGCCGCAGATCTCCTCCAGGCAGCAGGAGTCGTAAGTTATAGGCGTGGTCGGGCGGCCGCCGGCGGTCACCGGGTTGGCGGCGATCTCCATCATGGCGGAGACGACGTTCATGCCGGGACGCCACTCCAACTCGAAGCTCTCCCACACGGCGGGAGCATCGGGGCTGGCCTGGCGCTTGATCTCGAATGCTACGGTTCTGGTTGCCATGATGTTCCTCATTCTTGCAGTAGGACTTCAATTACGCATTTCGGTAGAAGCTTGATCTCTCCGGTCTGCTGGTTCTTTGTTGATCCGCTCGCCGAAAACAAAGGAAATAGTAGAGTGGTGAAGCGACCCAAATCAGGCCAAGGAAGAAGGGAATCAGAACAATTCTTGCGATGGTTGGAATTTCGGGATTGCCGCCAAAATGAACCAGCATCCGAAGGTGCAGATACACGCACGCCAGGGTGGTCACCATAAAAATCGTCCAGAGCGTCAGGAACAATGATCGCGAAGCCAAAAGTCGAGCTGCAATCGACGGATCCGCGTTCAGGCCGCGAATTCTGGGAATCAACAGACAGAGGAGCAGGTCCAAGAGAATGGCGCAACTCGCCACCGTGTCCAAGGTCAGCCGTGCGATGGTCGAGTGTTTTGCGTACTGTCGTGTCATTCGCTTCTCACTTCAGGTTTAGCGCGAGTCCTGAGCTTCTTCCGGGGCTGAAGCCCCAACTCCTTAGCGTTCGGAATTCAGGGGCCTGAAGGCTCCTGCTCCCTCCGTGTCCAAACTGCTAGGCCGCGGTGTAGCTGCGCGGGCGCGGCTTGATGTACTGCGTATCGACCTCTTCGTACTCGAAGCGCGGGCCTTCGGGCTGGCCGGTAAAGCTGGCCTTGGTGGTCTTGAGGAACTGCTCGTCGTTGCGCTCGGGAAACTCCGGCTTGTAGTGCGCGCCCCGGGACTCGTCGCGCAGAATCGCTCCCTGCACGATGGCGCGCGACAGCTCCAGCATGTTTTTCAACTGGCGGGCAAAGGCGAAGCTGGTGTTAGCCCACTGGCTGCGGTCGCTCAGGTTCACGTTGTTGTAGCGTTCGAGCAGCTCGACGATCTTTTCGTCGGCCTGCTTCAGCCCTTTGTTGTGGCGGATGACGGTGGCGTGCTCGGTCATGGTTTGGCCCAGTTCGCGCCATAACTTGAAGGGGTTTTCAGTTCCTTCGTTCTTGAGCAGCTTGAAGTTGATCTCCGCCTGGCGAGTTAGCTCGGCGGCATCGCCGCAATCGCCGTCCGGGCATTCCAGGCTATGCGTGTAATGGAGCGCATTCGGTCCCGCGCGGAAGCCGCCGAAGATGCAACTGACCAGCGAGTTCGCGCCCAGGCGGTTGGCGCCATGGTACTGATACTCGCACTCGCCGGCGGCAAAGATGCCGGGAATGTTAGTCATCTGGTTGAAGTCCACCCACAGGCCTCCCATGGTGTAGTGCATGCCTGGAAATATCTTCATGGGCACGTCGCGCGGGTCTTCGCCCACAAACTTCTCGTATATCTCCAGAATGCCTTCGAGCTTGCGGTTGAGCGTGGCGCGGTCGATGTGAGTTAGGTCGAGATAGACCATGGGCTGGCCGTCGAGTCCCAGGCCGAGCTCGTAAACCACCTTGTGGATGGCGCGCGTGCCCACGTCGCGCGGCACGAGGTTGCCGTACTTGGGAAACCACTCCTCAAGGAAATAGAAGCGCTCGGACGCGGGAATCTGCTGGAAGGGGCGCTTGTCGCCGGCCTTGCGCGGCACCCAGATGCGGCCGCCCTCGCCGCGCGCCGACTCCGACATGAGGCGCAGCTTGTCTTCGCCGGGGATGCAGGTGGGATGAACCTGGATAAACTCGCCGTTGGCGTAGTAGGCGCCCTGCTGGAAGACCGCCGACTGCGCTGAGCCGGTGCAGACCACGGAGTTAGTGCTTTTGCCGAAGATGGCGCCGATGCCTCCCGTCGCCAGGATGATTGCATCGCCCGCGAAGGAGCGGAGTTCCATGGAGCGCAGGTCGAGCGCGGTGATGCCGCGAGCCGCCCCTTTCGAGTCGAGCACGGCGGAGAGAAACTCCCAGCCCTCGTACTTGCGCACCTTGCCGTCGGACTCGTGGCGGCGCACCTGCTCGTCGAGGGCATACAACAATTGTTGCCCGGTGGTGGCGCCGGCAAAGGCGGTGCGGTTGTAGAGCGTGCCGCCGAAGCGGCGGAAGTCGAGCAGCCCCTCGGGGGTGCGGTTGAAGGGCACGCCCATGCGGTCGAGCAGGTCGATGATGGCCGGCGCGGCCTCGCACATGGCCTTCACGGGGGTCTGGTTGGCCAGGAAGTCGCCGCCGTAGACCGTGTCGTCGAAGTGCTTGCCGGTGGTGTCGCCCTCGCCCTTCAAATTCTTTGCCGCGTTGATGCCACCCTGCGCGCACACCGAGTGGGAGCGCTTGACCGGAACAATGGAAAACAGGTCCACGCTGCCGCCGGCTTCGGCGATTTTGATAACCGCCGCGAGCCCGGCCAACCCTCCGCCAACAACGATGATTCTGGGTGCAATTGCCATGATGCTTCCTATCTGCAAGGAGAAATGGTTTGTGACATATTCCTGAGGTAGTACAAACTAATGCCAAACAATACAATTGTTATAATGAAAACTATTATCGTGATTCTGCGTAAAGCAATGTAGAGGTATCTCTTTCTGCTTATCGGAAAAGCTAGGGTATGCAGGCGGAGCAATTCACTTGGTCGGTAGATTGTCCCGGTTTCATAACCGGAAGATGGATGATCGGTATGCGCGAGTTCTAACCTCAGGTTTTCGAGGATTTCCTGACTGACAAATGCTGAAGCCGCTCCAACTAGCGAGATGCCGACCAGAATAGTGAATAGAATTATGAAGTAAGATGAAAAGCATGGTGTATCCTGTCTAACTTGTGGAATCAGGTGAAGCAAATTGTTGTTCATGAGATCATTGGCAAGCAAAACGGTGTTTGTGGTTTGAGCTACCAACACTATCCCGAGTGAAATGTAAAGCAGGAATCTCTTTCTGCTCCTGGGAAATGCCAACCTATGCATCCGCCACTGCCCCCGGATGGACCCATGCCCGGACTCGCGGCCAGAAACTGCTTTATCGCTCCGGATAAGTTCTAACATGATGAGAGACGATAAGACCGCCACTGCAAGTAGGGCAACCATGAACGCAACAGAGCAATACAACCCGAGCTCGGCGGCAAAGATGCGTGTCATGCTATGCCTCGATTCCATGTTGAGACGGCGAAGAGGTGACGGCCGGAGCGGGGTTCTCGGGAGCGTTGGGATACTTGCCCCCAACGAAAGCCCAGATGCTGGCCAGCCCCATGACGGCCAACACGATGCCCAGCGCGGCGCAGGCCATGCCGAAGCGCTTGCGGGCGGTCTTGCCAGGCGTAATGCCCCACTTGGCCGCGAAGAGCCAGACGCCATAAGAGAAGTGCCAGCAGATGGCGAGCATGGCAATGATGTAGACGGCCAGCATCCAGGGATTTGCCAGCTCGTGCTGCACCTTGGCGAAGGCCGCGTAGGGATGCTCGGGAAGCTGCACACCCAAGAAGCGCTGGCGCAGGACGTGCTGGCCGATGTAGAGGATGGCAACCAGGCCGGTATAGCGCTGGGCGGTGTACATCCAGTTGCCGGCCCAGGGGTAGTAGACGAGGTTCGACTTGCCGCGCAGCCAGATGTAAACGCCGTAGAGGCCGTGATAGAGGAGGGGCAGAAAGATGAAGGTCCACTCCAGCACGCGGACCAAGGGCAAGCTGTTGAGGAACTTGACCTGGGCTCCGTAGGCGGCCGGGCCTTTGAGGGCCTCGAAGTTCGAGAGCAAGTGCTCGATCAAAAACGCGCCGATGGGGACGATGCCGAGCAGGGAGTGCAGCTTGCGCCACAGGAAGCTGGTCCCCTGGCCGGCGCGCAGGGCTGGAACGCCGCGGCTGAGCGTGTGCGCGGCAGGTTGTTGAGCAGTGGCCATTTGAGTCGAGGCTCCTAAGGGCTTCTGGGGAAGGCCGTTCCAGAATGAGAGACAGAAAATCTTCGCCTATATCCACCTGCATTATTTGTGTCCCAGATCACACACGTCAAGGCGTCCGGGGAGCCGCTGGTGGGGAAGCTTCCGTTTGCCGGCGACCCGCCCGCATCCCTCAGGGTCGTGTTTTGTGACTCGCCAATGTGATCTCGTATCCGTCGATCTTGCCGGTTCTCTGCTAGCCAGCCAAGTAAATCAAGGGGTCAGCGGGTAAACAAGAGCCACGGTTGTGTCGACCTCCACTGGCTCACCATTCCGTGTAAACGGCTTGTAAGTCCAGTTCCTGACGGCGTCCAAGGACGCCTGCCGCATCGCCTGAGGGCCACCGACCACGCGCAGGTTTGAAACATGCCCATCCGTATGGATCTGCAGCGCTATGATGACGAGTCCAGCCGAACGTACAGACCTGTGTTCGCCAGGGTACACAAAGTCATATTCGGGGTAAGAATGGTGCAGGAGCTGCCGACTTGTTTCTCTTGCATCCAGCGTGATCACCTTCGGAGGGGGAACCGCATCCGCTGGCGGTGTGAACTGTGCATCGTCTATGGAAGTGATTGCTTCAACCTTCTCAAGCTTCGCGGTAAGCATGGGTTTTTGAGCCGGCGACGAGGCCCCGTATTCTTCGATTGTCTGAGGCAAATAGCAATCCTGAAACCTGATGATGCTGTTGCGGACGTACCTCGAATTCCGACTGTCGGAAACCTGAAGACGCAGGATCGGCGAGTGCTCATCCGTGCAATAGGTCTCGTTTGAGACTGATCCCTTCAAAAAGAAGGCTTGTATCGCCGTGACTGGTTCCGGTGGTTGCGATACCGCTACGCATACGAGCTTTGTATCGCCGATGGAAGGCATCGCTATCTGGAGTTTCGCAGCATCGATCGAATCCTTATCCAGTGGAATCGGATGGAGAAACTGATCCACGATCGCCATCAGCTCTGACGGTGCGCCGTCCGGACTGCCGGTGCGCCGGATGCCTGCGCCCGTCACGTACTCGACCTGATTGAAATTGCTGGTTGCGAAGATTCTCTTGTACTTGTCCGGTCCCGCCCAAAGCTCCTCAAACGTTCCTTGCAATAACGGGCGGCCGTGCCCATCCGTAGATTCAAAACTGATCGTGATGTGCCAGGGCGTCAGATTCGGTCTTTCGAGCCCGTTGGCATGTGCCGCCGTCAAAAGCAAGTCCTTGGGCTCGGGTAAGGATGAATTGGAACCTGGGCTGCTCTGTTGGCAAACTCCGTGAACCGCAAAGCACAGAATGGAAAGCGGAAGGACACACAACCATGCTGTCGACACTCGAAAGCATTTCAGCATGACTGATTATATGCACAGCGCAAACGGAAACGCCGCGATGCCACGTTTTGAATAGATGGCCGGTTACTCGAAAACTGACCCGCTCCTGCGCCCTGTGTTTCCGCGATGGGAGCCGTGAGCAGCTCAACTGCCCAGCACCGCCATCAGCGCCTCAATCGCCCGCCCGCGATGGCTAAGCGAGAGCTTGGTTTCGAGGTCGAGTTCGGCCATGGCGCGGCCGAGCGCGGGCGCACGGTTCAAGAACATCGCAAATGTCGCCAAGTGGTGATAGAATGGGTGATACGGAGGTTTCTATGAGAGCAACTGTGGCGCTCGACGATGAGTTGATACGCAAGGCGCAGGAGTTTACGGGCGTGACGGAGAGAACGGCGCTCCTTCGCGAGGCGCTGAAGGCGCTGATTCACCTTGAAGCCTCGCGCAGGCTTGCGGCGGTGGGGGGAACGGAGCCGGATTTGGAGGACATCAAGCGCGTGAGGGCTGACGATCTATGATCCTGGCCGACACGTCGATATGGGTTGAGTACTTTCGGAGCAGCAACCCGGAGATGGAGAAGCGCCTGAGCAGGGGACAGATTGTCATGCACCCCTTCATCGTTGCGGAGATTGCCCTCGGCTCGCTGCACAATCGGCGTCAGAAGCTTCAGGACATGGAGGCCCTCCTCGGAGCGAAGGTGGCGCAACTGAACGAGGTGCGGCACATGATCGAGGCCCACGCTCTCTACTTCCGAGGCATTGGCCTTACGGACGCGCACCTGATCGCCTCCTGCCTGATGACGCCGGGGACGCAACTGTGGACGCGCGATGGAGCGTTGGTAAAGGTAGCCAAGGCTCTGGGGATTCCCGTCAATCTGCCCTGAAAGCGCAGGCGATCTCAGCGCTCCAGCACCGCCATCAGCGCCTCAATCGCCCGTCCGCGATGGCTGAGGGAGAGCTTGGTCTCAAGGTCGAGTTCGGCCATGGTGCGGTCGAGCGAGGGCAGGTAGAAGAGCGGGTCGTAGCCGAAGCCGCCGGTGCCGCGCGGAGCATCGAGGATGAGTCCTTCGACCGAGCCCTCGGCGGTGTGGAGCGCCACGCCGTCGCGGGCGGCCACCAGCACGCAGCGGTAGCGGGCGGTGCGCTGGGCCGGGGGCACTCCGGCAAGCCGCTGCAAGAGCACCAAGTTGTTCCACACGTCGGTGTTGTCGTTGGCGTCGGGCGAGTCCACCAGGCCGGAGTCGGCGGCAAGGCGGGCCGATCGCACGCCGGGAGCGCCGTCGAGGGCATCTACTTCGAGGCCGGAGTCGTCGGCCAGCACCAGTTCGCCCAGGGCGTGCTGCGAGTAGTAGACGGCTTTGAGCGCGGCGTTGGCGGCGAAGGTGGCGCCGTTCTCCTCCGGCGCGGGGATGGCGGCCAGGACGGGAAAGGGATCGATGAGGATGGAATAGGCTCGGGCGGCAACGCGGAAGTCGCGCAGCTTGCCCTGGCTGGAGGTCGCGGCATAAAGGTGGAGCGCCATGGGGTGAGTTTAGCGTGTGGCGGGCCGGCGGGTCAGCACGTCAGCGGCGCGGAGGCGGCCGATGGTCGCGCAAGATTGCAGGCGGAAAGCGATCTTTGACAAGCGGAGTCTGGGTTATTTAAGGTTCATCCGTCCGGAAATCATCTCATCTGGGGAAGTTTGGCCGGGAAATCCTGCGCGCTGCGCGGCGGCTTTCGAGAGCGGTGAGCAGGTAGCTCAATGGCCGGGGTTGCGCCCGGGGGGCGCGCAGGGGCATGAAAGAGGCAACGATGCGGTGGCTGGCGTGGGCAGCGGTTCTGGGAGCGGCGGCAGTGCCGCTGGCGCCCCAGGCTCCGGCATTCACGGGCCCGGTGGAGCTGCGCGTGGACAACCTGAAGACGCCGCTGGGCATCGACGATCCGGCGCCGCGGTTCTCGTGGCAGTTGCGGGATCCGGCGCGGGGCGCACGGCAGACCGCATACGAGGTGCTGGTTGCTTCGTCGCCTGAGCTGCTCAGCCGGGGCAAGGCGGACGTGTGGGATAGCGGCCGCGTGGCATCGGGGCAATCGTTGAATGTGCGCTACGCGGGACCGGCGGTTCAGGCCAGCACGCGCTACTTTTGGCTGGTGAAGGCGTGGGATGCGGCGGGCAAGCCGTATGCGGAGAGCGAGACGAGCTGGTGGGAGACGGGGCTGCTGAGGCAGGAGGCCTGGCGCGGCCAATGGATTGGCTATGAGACGCCGGAGGAGGATGCGGTGCGCCACGCTCCGGCCGTCTGGATCGCCAGCCCGGATGCGAGAGCTTTGGCGGCGGACCTGGGAAGTGAGGAGCACTTCGCCTACCGCGCGACGGTGACCTTGGCCAACAAGCCGGTGCTGCGGGCCGCGCTTTACGCCACCGGGCAGGATACGGTTTCGGCCTGGATCAACGGCGCGCAGGTGCTGACTGCGGACAAGTTTCCGCCCTGGAAGCAGATGCCGTGGAAGAAGTTTGTGCGCGCGGACGTTACCGGCAAGCTGAGCGCCGGCGCCAATACGATCGCCATTGAGACGGTGCATTACGTTGACAATCACAGCGGAAGGGCCACGGCCGACGCGCCGCCGATGATCGCCACGCTGGTGGTGGAATACGCCGACGGAACCACGGCAGCCTTTGCCAGCGGAACGGATTGGAAGACGGCCGTTCATCCCGCGGCCGGTTGGCGCGAGAAGGCCTTCGACGACTCCGGCTGGAAAAGCGCTGTCGAGTGGACCGAGACGCAGGGGCCGGGAAGCCAGCCGCTGGGGCATCCCTGGATTCCCGACTCGGTGAAGGCGCTGCGGCACACGTTCGATGCAAGCCGGCCAGTAAAGTCGGTTCGGCTCTATGCGACGGCTCTAGGTGCGTACGAGCTGTTCCTAAACGGCAAGCGCGTGGGCGACGATGTGCTCGCGCCGGGGTGGACGGACTATCGCGAGCGGGTGGTCTACCAGACGTACGACGTGACGGACTTGATTGCGCGAGGAGAAAACACGATTGGAGCGCTGCTTGCGCCGGGGTGGTACGAAACGCCTCTCGAATGGTTCCAACAGCCCAACAATTACGGCGACACGCCGCCGACGCTGCGCGCTCAGTTGCGGATTGAATACGCGGACGGAAGCGTGGAGTGGGTGGCTACGGACGCCAGTTGGGTCGCACGTGGATCGGAGATTCTGCATTCGGAGATTTACGATGGCGAGACTCGGGATGGGCAGCAAGCGATACCGATGCAGGGTTCGTGGCTTTCGCCGCATTTGAACCCTGTGGGATGGCCCGCCGCCATTGCCATCAAGCCGATGCCGGTGGCTATCGAGGCGCAGGATTTCCCGCCAATTCGTGTCGAGCGGACGTTGAGCGCGAAATCTGTGACGGAGCCCAAGCCGGGTGTCTACGTCTACGACTTCGGCCAGAACTTTTCCGGCGTGGAACGGCTGCGCGTCGAAGGGCCGAGAGGAACGGATGTGCAGCTGCGCTTGGCGGAGATTGTGAATGCCGACGGAACCATCTACACGGATAATCTGCGCACCGCCAAGGCCACGGATCACTTCATCCTCAAGGGCTACGGTGTGGAGGAGTTTACGCCGCAGTTCACTTTCCATGGCTTCCGCTACGTTGAGGTGACCGGGTTGCCCAAGGCATTGCCACTTGACGAGGTGACCGCGCTGGTCGTCCACACGGATGCTCCCTTCACGGCCAAGCTCGAAACCGGCAGCGCGATGATCAATCAGTTATGGAGTAACATTCTGTGGGGGCAGCGCTCGAACTTTGTGGGCGTGCCAACGGACTGCCCGCAGCGCGATGAGCGGCTCGGCTGGATGGGAGATGCCGAGGTCTTCTGGCGCGCGGCCAGTTACAACATGGACCTGGCGGCTTTCTCGCGGAAGTTTGCCGCGGATATGCGCGGGACGCGGGTGGGAACGCCTTATTTTGGCATTTACTCGCCCGGAACCGCAACGCAGAATGCGGGCTTCGCGGCTGGATGGAGCGACGCCGGAGTGATCATTCCCTGGACCTCGTGGCTGGAAACGGGCGACACCAGCATCATCGAAGAGAATTGGGCGGCGATGGAGAAGTATCTCAACGCCATCGAGTCCAACAATCCAAACAGCCTTTGGATTCACGAGGCCGGGACTCCTTATGGAGACTGGCTTTCGCCCGAGGGGAAGACGGATTACACGCTGATCGCGACGGCCTACTGGGCCTACGACGCAACGCTGATGGAGCAGATGGCTCGCACCACTGGGCGCGCGCAGGCCGCGGAGAAGTATGCGCGGCTCTTCGAGAAGATTCGCGCCGCATTCCAGAAGCAGTTTGTTCATGACGATGGCTTTGTGGCCGGCGCGGACAATAGCCCTTCGCCATTTGGAGGAATCAACAATCCGAATGCCATGAGCAAGGGCGGCGACACGCAAACAGGCTATGTGCTGGCGCTGCACATGAACCTGGCGCCTGAGAATCTGCGCGCTGCCGCCGCGCAGAAGCTGGTGGAGAAGATCGAGGCCAACCATGAGTTGCTGGGCACGGGTTTTCTGGGCACGCCCTATCTGCTTGAAGAGCTGACCAAGGCCGGCTACGCCAAGCTGGCCTATCAGTTGCTGCTCAATACCGAGTATCCGTCGTGGGGCTACCTGGTGGAGCACGGCGCAACGACGATGTGGGAGCGGTGGAACGGCGATAAGATGAAAGACGATCCCAGCATGAACTCCTACAACCACTATGCGTACGGCGCGGTGGCCGACTGGATCTACCGCTACGCGGCGGGCGTGGATGCGTCTCCGTACGACGCGGGCTTTCACACCGTTGTGCTGCATCCGGTCTTCGATGCGCGGCTGGGGCACATTGCGTTCGACTACGAATCCGCTTATGGCCCGATTCACTCGGATTGGACGGTGAATGGAACGACAGCCGAGTGGCATGTAACCATTCCGGCTAACACCACCGGCTGGCTGGGCCTGAGCGCGGAGGAGGCGGCGAAGTACAAGCTGGAGGGCGCTCCGCTTGCGGCGAGCAAGCTGGCCAAGGCTGCCGAGCGCGGCGGGCAGAGCGGCTTTGAACTGGCGGCGGGGAGTTACAACTTTGCTGTCGAGTTTTAGCAACCGGTATGGAGATTCAGAACCGGGTCTCTGACCGGGTGATGTTGTCTAACCCACCCTAGCGGCAAAAACAGGGACGCCGCGAGGGTGGGGCACCCACAATGGTACAAGAACAAACGGTCAGAGACCTAAGATAAGGAGAAATTGACATCGTGGAAGCGAATCCGTTGTTAGGAGTATTGCTTTGTTGGCTGGGCGGCGTGGCGTCGGCCAGCTTTTACGTTCCATTTCGCAAGGTCCGCGGCTGGTCGTGGGAGACCTTCTGGCTGGTGGGCGGCGTGATGAGCTGGATCGTGGCGCCCTGGTTCTTTGCGGGGCTGTTAACGAACGATCTGTTGGGCGTTCTCCAGGGCGTGCCGCATTCGGTTCTCCTCTGGACTTACTTCTTCGGCGTCCTGTGGGGAATCGGCGGCCTGACCTTCGGGCTGGGGGTGCGCTATCTGGGCATGTCGCTGGGCATGGCCTTGTGCATGGGCAACTGCGCGGTCTTCGGCACCCTGATCCCGCCCATCTTTCACCACCAGTTCGGCCAGTTGCTCACGCAGCGCTCGGGCGTGGTGACGCTGATAGGCGTGGCCGTCTGCGCGGTGGGAATCATCTTTGCCGGAATGGCCGGCATCTCCAAGGAGAACGAACTCTCCGCCGAGGCGAAACAGGCCAGCGTAAAGGAGTTCAACCTCAAGCTGGGTCTGGCCGTGGGCATATTTGCCGGGGTGATGAGCGCCTGCTTTGCTTTTGGGCTGGATGCGGGCAATCCCATCAAGGCCTTCGCCGTGGCCAGCGGAGGCAGCGCCCTGTGGCAGGGTTTGCCGGTGCTGGTGGTGTTGCTGGCCGGCGGCTTCACCACTAACTTCATCTGGTGCGCCATTCTCAACTGGCGCAATCGCAGCTATGGCGAGTACCTGCAAGTTCCGGCGGGCGCGGCCGCGGCGGACGGTGCGGCGAAGAAGCCGTCGATCTTCGGTAACTACTTCTTCTCCTTTCTTGCCGGAGGCATCTGGTACATGCAGTTCTTCTTTTACACCATGGGCGAATCGCAGATGGGCCGCTACAAGTTCTCCAGTTGGACGCTGCTCATGGCCAGCATCATCATCTTCAGCACGCTGTGGGGCATCCTGCTGAAGGAGTGGCACGGGGTGAGCCCGCGGACCAAAGTGCTTGTAACTCTGACGCTGGTCACGCTGGTGGGCTCCACATGCATTGTGGGCTATGGGAACTACCTGGGAATGCAGCATTGAGACGGAATTGAGCAGGCGTGATTCTCAGCGCCGCGGCCGCCAATCCGGTGAGCCTGGGGCGAGGCCACGGGCGGCCGGTGTTAGTGGGCAGGGACCGTCACAGGTCCTCAGGTCGATGCGGAGGTTGAGTCGAAGGTGACGACCCGCTTCTTGAAGTGCCTCGTTAGAGCGATCTGCTGCCTGGCATTCTCTCATTGTGTCCCTGCTCAACGAGGCTACGCTTTGCCGCAGATCCATCTCCAGCGAGTTCCCGAGATTGGGGACCGCCTCAATGCGTCCGAATTGCCGAAGAGACCAGACGGAGCGCAGTGCATGGTGAACTCAGCCCAGTTCGACCCCTGCGCGGAAGCTGTCATCGATGGGGTTCGGTACACGATTTCTTTCCGAAGGCAGGAGAATGGGGACTATTTTGTCACCCGCGTTTACACCATCGACGCAAAGTTCAAATCTCCGGAGGGATTGCGCGTAAGGGACACGATCACAGCCAACGGCCCGAAGGACATATCTGAAGCGCCATATTTTGAGGTCTACGCTGAAAAAGGCACCAGTTGGATCCCCGTCGTTGGCGTGCTCGGAATGGTGAATCTTAGAGGTGGCGGGAAAGGACTCTTAGGGGATAAGGTGGAAGACCTGTGGCCTGGTGGTCCGAAGCCTGTCCAGTTATGGATTGGAGGGTTCATCGAGCGTGAGCAGCGGTCTGCGGCGCCGGACGATGGCCGCGGCGCCTATGCAACCCACCATTACCGGAACCTGTTTGCCGAGGCCGGCCACTCGCAGACCGAGATCGACGCCAAGATCGACGCGGCCTTTCAGCAGCTCTTTCACGGCGACCCGGATACGCAGGCGGTTTACTACTCCGCGGGCGCGAACGGAAACGGTCCGCTGGCATATCTGACCGACATCGGCAACCATGATGTGCGCACCGAGGGCATGTCGTACGGCATGATGATCGCGGTCCAGCTCAACCGCAAGGCGGAGTTCGATGCCCTGTGGAACTGGGCCCGGACTTATATGTACGTCAGCTCGCCGGCGCATCCGTCGCAAGGCTATTTCTCGTGGTCCTGCAAGGTGAGCGGGGAGCCGAACGACGAGACGCCCGCGCCGGATGGCGAAGAGTACTTTGTGATGTCGCTGTACTTTGCCGCGAATCGCTGGGGCAGCGGCGCGGGGATTTATAACTACAAGGCGCGGGCCGGCGAGCTGCTGACTGCCATGCGCCATCGGGAGCGGCGCACCGGCGCAACCAGATTCGGCGTGCGCACCGTGGGAGCGGAGGTCAACGAGCAAGCGAAGATGATCCGGTTTACGCCCGTCGAGGGCAAGGCCGACTTCACCGATCCGAGTTATCATTTGCCCGCGTTCTATGAGCTGTGGGCGCGCTGGGGGCCGGTGGAGGACCGCGCCTTCTGGGCGCAGGCGGCCCAGGCGAGCCGGGAGTTTTTCGAGCGGACAGCGAACGCGAAGACCGGCCTGAGCCCCGACTACGCGAACTTCGACGGCACGCCGCATCCGATAGCATGGAATCCGCACGCCGGCGATTTCTCCTTCGATTCCTGGAGGACGCAGAGTAACTGGTCGGTGGATTGGTCGTGGTGGGCGAAGGATGAGCGCGAGCGCGCTCTCAGCGACCGGACGCAGGCGTTCTTCTCTTCGCAGGGCATCGACAGTTATGCCGACCAGTTCACGCTGGATGGCGAGCCGCTTTCGCATCGCCACTCAACCGGCCTGGCGGCCACGAGCGCCGTCGCCAGCCTGGCCGCAACCCAGCCGGTGAAGGACAGGTTCGTCGAGGAGCTGTGGAAGATGCCCGTCCCCAGCGGACATGAGCGCTACTACGATGGTATGCTTTACCTGATGAGCCTGATGCACGTGTCGGGAAACTATCGTATCTGGAGTCCGCGATAGGGCGCCGGCGAGCGGGCTCTGAATCTGACCGCTGCGCCTTCGCCCAGCTCAGGGCATTGGAAGTACACGGTCCAGTCCGGCGGCGATCAGCTCGGCGCGCAGCCGCTCGATGGTGGAGTACTGAATGGCCTTAATGCCCAGCGCCCTCGCCGCCTCCACGTTGACCCGCTTGTCGTCGAGGAAGAGCGCCTCTTCCGGGCTGACGCCGAGTTCCTGGAGCGTGTGGAGATAGATGGCGGGGGCCGGCTTGGCCATGTGGACCTGAAAGCTCCACACCAGCACGTCGAAGCGGTGGATCCAGTCGAACTCCCGCTCCACGCTGGCCAGCACGTTGTCGGTCATGTTGGAGAGGATCGCGGTGAGCAGGCCGCGCTGCTTGAGCTTCTGCTGCCAGGTCACCATGGCAGGGTTCTCGGTGGTCCACAAGCGGGCGTCCCAGTGGCTCAACTCTTCGACCTTGCGCTCGTCGAGCGTGAGGCCGGCCTCGCGGAAGAGACTCTGCCAGAAGGCGAGGCCGGTAACCTTGCCTTCGTCGTAGGGGCGGCGGTTGGCCCAGTAAAGGCTCTCGAAGCGGGCAAGGGTGAGGCCGGTGATGCGCAGCAGGGCGGTTTGAGCCTCAGGCTCCGGCGGACCCGTCAATACCATTCCATAGTCGAAGACAACCGCGCGCAGACCCAACCTTCCTCCCCGTGGACGCCCGTGTATGGTTGAAAGGGGCGCCTGTTCTTATTGTGCATGACCGCCTGCCGGGGCGGGCGGCTCCAGTTTGTGGATGGAACGAAGGAATGCGCTTTTCGCTGAGGACGGACTGGAATACCGAGGAGAGCGAACTGGCGCGTGCTCACCGGCGGCGCGCCCAGTCGGGGCTGCCGATTGCCGACCTGACGGCTTCGAATCCCACCCGCTGCGGCTTTCACTATTCTCCGGATTTGCTGGCGGCGCTTGCCGATCCGCGGGCGCTCGACTACGATCCGCAGCCCAGGGGCACCCTGCGAGCGCGCGAGGCGGTTTGCCGGTACTATGCGGACCACGGAGTTGCGGTTGAGCCGGAACGGATTGTACTCACCACCAGTACCAGCGAGGCTTACAGCTATCTTTTCCGGCTGCTCTGCGATCCGGGGAGCGAGATTCTCGCCGCCCAGCCGGGTTATCCGCTCTCCGACTTTCTTGCCGTGCTGGACGACGTGCGGCTGAAGGCTGCCCCGCTGGTCTACGACCAGGGCTGGCAGATCGACCCGGAGGGGTTCAGCCGGGCGATCACACGTGAGACGCGGGCCATCGTGATGGTTCACCCCAACAATCCCACCGGCCACTTCACCAAGCCGTGGGAGGCTGCGGAGCTGGCGCGGCTGTGCCGCGAGTTCGACCTTTCGCTGATTGTGGACGAGGTCTTTCTGGACTACGGCTTTGCCTGCGGAGGCGGGAGCTTTGCCGCCGGGATCGACGGCGTTCCGGTCTTTGTGGTGAGCGGGCTGAGCAAGATAGCCGGCCTGCCGCAGATGAAGGCGGCGTGGATTGTGGCTACGGGGCCGCAGGCTGACCGGGCGCTCGATCGCCTGGAGGTGATTGCCGATACCTTTCTCTCCATGAATGCGCCGGTGCAGTGCGCGCTGCCCAGGTGGCTCGGCGGGAGAGCGGCGATCCAGGAGCAGATTCGGGAGCGCCTGGCGGCCAACCTGGCCGAGCTCGACCGCCAGTTGAGCAGGCTGGCCTCGGTTCGCAGGTTGGAGGTAGAGGGCGGCTGGTACGCCGTGCTGCGGATTCCGGCGCTCGCCCCCGACGAGCAGACCGTCCTGGCGCTGCTGGAGCGCGGGATTTGGGTCCATCCGGGGTACTTCTTCGGGATGGCGGAGTCCGGCTGGCTGGTGGTGAGCCTGCTTGGGCCGGAGAACGAATTCAGTACCGGAGTAACCGGGCTGGTTGACTACCTGGAGACGAATCAGGGTAGTAACATTTCCGGGCTTCGTCCGTAAGCGTTGCTTGAAACAGCGTTTCTTCGCGGTTGAAAACAAACTAGTTGAAGAATTGTGAGTTTCCGGTCGCTGCGCGCGCCGATTCAGGCGCTCCTGCCGTTCCTCCTCCGGCTGAGCCGGTTGACACCTTTTGCGCCAGTCATCTATGCTTCGCCGCACGGAATGCTTTCAATTCAGGCAAGGAG
>Ga0326727_10009688_pt1 | contig 23502 bp, 15 predicted proteins | sample MB2enrmetagenome_FD_207643 | JGI IMG/M metagenome (GOLD analysis project Ga0326727, IMG submission 207643) | Lab enriched peat soil microbial communities from McLean, Ithaca, NY, United States - MB29MY | ecosystem: Environmental > Terrestrial > Soil > Wetlands > Peat | place: USA: New York... | reverse complement strand
GCCACCACCGCCATTTTCGCCGCCACCGTCGGCCTGGTGCAGAACGACATCAAGCGCGTCATCGCCTATTCCACCTGCTCGCAGCTCGGCTACATGTTCGTCGGCCTCGGCGTCGGCGGCTACGGCCTCGGCATCTTCCATCTCTTCACCCACGCCTTCTTCAAGGCGCTGCTGTTCCTGGGCGCCGGCTCGGTCATCCAGGCGATGCACCACGAGCAGGACATGCGCGCGATGGGCGGCCTGCGCCGAGAAATCCCCTTCACCTTCTGGATGATGGTGATCGGCACGCTGGCGCTGACCGGCGTCGGCGTTCCCTTCACCTCGATCGGCTTTTCCGGCTATGTATCCAAGGACGCCATCATCGAGGCCGCCTACGCTTCGCATGGGGCGGGCTCCGGCTACGCGTTCCTGTGCGTGGTCGCCGCGGCGGGCCTGACCTCGTTCTATTCCTGGCGCCTCCTCTTCATGACTTTCTTCGGCAAGCGCGGCGACTGGGCCGCTTCGCCGGGCGCCGGCGTGCATGGCCATCACGATTCACACGGCCACGGCGAGGCCGACGCTGCGCGCGAATCGCCGCCGGTGATGCTGGTTCCGCTCGCCGCGTTGGCGCTCGGCGCGACGTTCGCCGGCGTCGCTTTCCGATCCTGGTTCATCGGCGCCGGCTTCCAGGACTTCTGGAAGCACTCGCTGTTCGTCGGCCCGGGAAACGCCATCCTCGAGCAAATGGAGACCGTCCCCTGGCTGGTCTCGCTCGCGCCGACGCTGATGATGGCGGGCGGGCTCCTGGTCGCCGTCTACATGTACGTCGTCAACCGCGCCGCGCCCAAGGCGCTCGCCGACGCCGTTCCCTGGCTCTACCGCTTCCTGCTCAACAAGTGGTATTTCGACGAACTCTACGATTTCCTGTTCGTCCGTCCGGCGTTTTGGCTCGGCCGCCTGTTTTGGAAGGGCGGCGACGGCTTCCTCATCGACGGCTTCGGCCCCGACGGCGTTTCGGCGCGCGTGCTCGGGGCCGCCCGCGGCGCGGTGCGCCTGCAGACCGGCTACGTCTATCACTACGCCTTCGCGATGCTGATCGGCGTCGCCGCCTTCGCCACCTGGTATCTGTTCGGGGGGATGCGCTGATGTCCGGCTCTTGGATCCTCTCCGGGCTGCTCGTCCTGCCGCTGGTCGGCGCGGCGTTCATCCTCATGCTGCGCGGCGACGACGAAGCCTCGAACAACAACGCGCGCTGGATCGCGCTGTGGGCGACGCTGATCACGTTCGGCCTCAGCCTGGTCGCCTGGGCGCGCTTCAATCCCGCCTTGGCCGGCTTTCAGCTGCTCGAGCAGCGCGACTGGTTTTCCCACGCCATTCTCTACAAGCTCGGCGTCGATGGGATTTCGATGCCGTTCGTGCTGCTGACGACGTTCCTGATGCCGATCTGCATCGCCGCGTCGTGGGCCCCGATCCAGACGCGCGTCAAGGAATACATGATCGCGTTTCTGGTGCTGGAGACGCTGATGATCGGCGTGTTCGTCGCGCTCGATCTGGTGCTGTTCTATCTGTTCTTCGAGGGCGGCCTGATCCCGATGTTCCTCATCATCGGCGTGTGGGGCGGCAAGCGGCGCGTCTACGCCGCGTTCAAGTTCTTCCTCTACACGCTCACCGGCTCGCTGTTGATGCTGTTGGCGATCATGACGATGTATTGGACGGCGGGCACCACCGACATCGAGGCGCTGCTGAAGTTCACCTTCGCGCCGGCGATGCAAAAATGGCTGTGGCTGGCGTTCTTGGCCTCGTTCGCGGTGAAGCTGCCGATGTGGCCGGCGCACACCTGGCTGCCCGACGCGCATGTCGAGGCGCCGACCGCCGGGTCGGTGGTGCTGGCGGCGATCCTCTTGAAGATGGGCGGCTACGGCTTCATCCGCTTCTCGCTGCCGATGTTCCCCGACGCGTCGCACTATTTCGCGCCGCTGATCTACGCGCTGTCGATCGTCGCCATCGTCTACACCTCGCTGGTGGCGCTGGTGCAGGAGGACATGAAGAAGCTGATCGCCTATTCCTCCGTCGCGCATATGGGCTTCGTCACCATGGGGCTGTTCGCCGCCGACACGCAGGGCGTGCAGGGCGCGGTCTATCAGATGATCAGCCACGGCCTGGTCTCGGGCGCGCTGTTCCTCTGCGTCGGCGTGGTCTACGACCGCACGCATACGCGCGAAATCTCCGCCTATGGCGGGCTGGTGCAGCGCATGCCGCGCTACGCCGTCGCGTTCATGGTGTTCACGCTCGCCAACGTCGGCCTGCCCGGCACCTCGGGCTTCATCGGCGAATTCCTCGCCCTGATCGGGACGTTCCAGGCCAACGCCTGGGTGGCGGCGCTGGCCACCACCGGCGTCGTGCTGTCGGCGGCCTATGCGCTCACTCTCTATCGCCAGGTGATGTTCGGGGTGATCGAAAAGCCCAATCTGATGGGGATCGCCGATCTCTCGGGGATCGAGATCGCGACCCTCACGCCGCTGCTCGTTCTGACCATCTATTACGGCGTGCATCCGCAGCCGATCATCGACGCCAGCGCCGCCTCGATCGACGCGCTCCTCAAGGGCTTCGATTCGGCGATCGCCGTGACCAGGACGGCGGGGCTCTAGCGGCGCGGGGGACGCGCGAACCAAGGGATTGACCAGCACATGAACGTCACCGCTCTCTCGCTCCCGATCGTCTTGCCCGAATTCATCATCGCAGCCGGCGCGCTCGCGCTGGTGCTGCTCGGGGCGCTGCGCGGCGAACGTTCGGTCTGGCTGGTGACGGAAATCGCCGCCGCGCTGATCGCCGCGGCGCTGGTCGCGGTGGCGGCCGACCACCGCGCGACCGGCCTCACCTTCTACGGCGCCTTCATCGACGACCCCTTCGGCCGCTTCATGAAGGCGCTGACGCTGATCGGCTCGCTAACGACGCTGCTGCTGTCGGTCGACTTCATGCGCAAGGAGAAGATCGCCGGCTTCGAGTTTCCCGTGCTCATCCTGCTCGCCACGCTCGGCATGATGATGCTGATTTCGGCGAGCGACTTCATCGCTCTCTATCTCGGGCTAGAGCTGATGAGCCTGTCGCTCTACGTGGTGGCCGCCTATCGCCGCGACGACGTTCGCGCCTCCGAGGCGGGATTGAAATACTTCGTCCTCGGCGCGCTGTCCTCCGGCATGTTGCTCTACGGCGCTTCGCTGGTCTACGGCTATTCGGGCACGGTCTCCTTCGCCGGCGTCGCGAGCGCGCTGCAGAGCCACGCGAGCCTCGGCGTGGTGTTCGGGCTGGTGTTCGTCCTCGCCGGGCTCGCGTTCAAGATCTCGGCCGTCCCCTTCCACATGTGGACGCCCGACGTCTACGAGGGCGCGCCGACGCCGGTGACGACCTTCTTCGCTTCGGCGCCGAAAATGGCGGCGATGGCGATCCTGCTGCGGGTCGCGATGACCGCGTTTCCCGGCGTCGCGCCGGATTGGCGGCAGATCGTCACCTTCCTGTCGATTGCCTCGATGGCGCTCGGCGCCTTCGCCGCGATCGGCCAGACCAACATCAAGCGGCTGATGGCCTATTCGTCGATCGGCCACATGGGCTTCGCGCTGGTGGGCCTGGCCGCCGGCACGGTCGAAGGCGCGCACGGCGTCGTCGTCTATATGGCGATCTATCTCGTCATGACGCTCGGGACTTTCGCCGGCATTCTCTCGATGCGGCGCGACGGCGCCTATGTCGAGAACATCGCCGATCTCGCGGGGCTCGCGCGCACCAACGCGCCGATGGCGTTCTTCCTCGGCGCGATGATGTTCTCGCTCGCCGGCGTGCCGCCGCTCGCCGGCTTCTTCGCCAAATTCTACGTCTTCGCCGCCGCGATGAAGGCCGATCTCTATGGGCTCGCCGTCATCGGCGTGCTGCTCAGCGCGGTCGCCGCCTATTACTATCTGCGCATCGTCAAGATCATGTATTTCGACGAGCCGGCGAAGGCCTTCGATTCGCCGGGCGCGGCGGCGCGCGTCGTGCTCGCGCTGTCGGCCGCGCTCGTCATTTTCTACGCGTTCGCGCCGGCGCCGCTGACCGACGCGGCGATGGCCGCCGCAAAGTCGCTGTTTTGAAAGATTTCGATTGTCAAACAGGCGCGCCGGAGCCGCTGTTCGCGGACTGGCGGGTCGCGCGCTACGCGAGGCTGGGCTCGACCAGCGACGAGGCGCGCCGCCGCGCGCTGCTCGGCGATCCCGGCCGGTTATGGATCGTCGCCGGCGAACAGACCATCGGGCGCGGCCGCCACGGCCGCTCCTGGCGCTCTCCGCCGGGAAATCTCTACGCCAGCGCGCTGCTGGTCGATCCTTGCAAGGCGGCGATCGCGCCGCAGATCGGCTTCGTCGCCGGGGTGGCGCTGGTCAAGGCGGTCGAAGATCTCGGCGGCGCCGGCGCCGCGCTCAAATGGCCCAACGACCTCATGTGGAACGGCGCCAAGTTCGCCGGACTGCTGGTCGAGGGGGTCGCGACGCCCGGCCGGGGGCTCGCCTGCGTCGTCGGAATCGGCGTCAACTGCTCGAACTCGCCGCAGGGGCTCGCCCACGCGGCCACCGACCTTGCCGCCGCGCTGCGACGCGCGGTTTCGCCCGACGCGCTGTTCCGCCGGCTCGCAGCTCGTTTTGACGAGGCGATCGGCCTATGGTCGCGCGGCGCCGGCTTTGCCGAAATCCGCTCGCGTTGGCTGAAGTCCGCCGCCGGGCTCGGCGGGCCGATTCGCGTCGCGGCTCCGCGCGGGTCTCGCGAAGGGATATTCGAAGGTCTCGACGCCGACGGGCGCCTGTTGATGCGCAGAGCCGGCGCGCTGGAGACGGTCGAAGCCGCCGATGTTTTCTTGACGCCCTCGTGCGAGGGCGCGGGCGACGAGCCGGCGGCGGGCGCCGAATCTCTCGATTGAAAGCCTCGACCGATGAGCGATGACAACGAACTCGTGTTCGCGCCCCTGGGCGGTCTCGGCGAAATCGGCATGAACTGCGCGCTCTACGGCTTCGGCCCGCCGCACGGCCGCAAATGGCTGATGGTCGATCTCGGCGTCGCCTTCGCCGGCGAGGATCTGCCGGGGGTCGATCTCATCCTGCCGAACCTCGCGTTCATCGAGAAGGCGAAGAAGAATCTCGCCGGCCTCGTCATCACTCACGCCCACGAGGACCATATCGGCGCGCTCGCCGACCTGTGGCCGCGCCTCGGCGTTCCCGTCTACGCGACGCGCTTCGCCGCGGGCCTCGCGGAGGCGCGCCGGCTCGGCGAACCCGGCGCGCCGAAGATTCCCATTCATATCGTCGCCCAGGGCATGCGGCTCGACATCGGTCCGTTCGACGTCGAGTTCGTCGCCGTCGCGCATTCGATCCCCGAGAGCTGCGCGCTGGCGATCCGCACCCCGGCCGGCCTCGTCGTCCACACCGGCGACTGGAAGATCGACGCCACGCCGATGATCGGCCCGGTCACCGACGAGCGTCGCTTCAGGCAACTCGGCGAAGAAGGCGTGCTGGCGCTGATCTGCGATTCGACCAACGTGCTGCGCGAGGGCGAGAGCCCCTCGGAGGCCGACGTCGCCAAAAACCTTTCGGCGCTGGTCGGCAAGGCGAAGGGCCGCGTCCTCGTCACCACCTTCTCCTCCAACGTCGCGCGCCTCAAGGCGGCGGCGGAGGCGGGCTTCGCCAACGGCCGGCAGGTGATGATCATCGGCCGCGCGATGGAGCGCGTCGTCGCGGTGGCGCGCGAATGCGGCTATTTCGACGGCGTGCCGCCGTTGCTCGGCCCCGACCCGTTCGAGCGCATGGCGCGCGACAAGGTGCTGGCGCTCGCCACCGGCAGCCAGGGCGAGCCGCGCGCCGCGCTGGCGCGCATCGCCGAGGACGAACATCCGAGCGCTTCTCTGGCGAGCGGCGACGTCGTGATCTTCTCCTCGCGCACCATTCCCGGCAACGAGAAGGCGGTCGGCAAGATCGTCAACGGGCTGGCGACGCAAGGCGTCGAGGTCGTCACCGACCGCACCGAGCTGGTGCACGTCTCCGGCCATCCGCGCCGCGCCGAGGTCGCCAAATTGTACGCCTGGCTCAAGCCGAGAATAGCGGTGCCCGCGCACGGCGAGCCGCTGCACTTAAGCGAGCACGCCGCCTTCGCCAAGGCGCAGGGCGTCGCCCAAGTGGTGCGCGCGTTCGACGGCGACGTGGTGCGCCTCGCCGACGGCGACGCCGGGGTGGTCGGCCGCATCGATCACGGCCGGCTGTTCAAGGACGGCGAAATCCTGCTGCCGACGGGCGACGACTGCGTCGGCGAGCGCCGCAAGCTCGCCTTCGCCGGCGTGGTCTCGATCGCCATCGCGCTTACGCCCAAGGGCGAGATGGCGGGCGACCCCGACGTCCTGATCGCCGGGCTGCCGAAGGCCACGCGGCTCGGCGTCGGGCTCGACGCCATCATCGACGCCGCGATCTTCGAGACCTTCGAGAGTCTGCCGCGCGGCAAGCGCCGCGACGCCGACTTCGTCAGCGACGCGATCGAACGCGCCGTGCGCAACGCCGTCAACGCCGCCTGGGGCAAGAAGCCCATGGCGCACGTGCTGGTCGTGGAGACATAGGGAGGTGGCGTGCCTTCTCCCCGTTTACGGGGAGAAGGTTAGGATGAGGGGCCGGGCGGTAAGCCGCAACGTCGCGGCCAACGACCCGGCCCCTCACCCCAGCCCTCTCCCCGCGCGCGGGGAGAGGGGGGATCGCTCCGTCGATCGCCAAGACGCAGAAGGGGAGCCCATGATCGGAAGACTGAACCACGTCGCCATCGCCGTCCCTGATCTTGCGGCAGCGGCCGCGCATTATCGCGTCCGCCTCGGCGCGCGCGTGTCCGAGCCGGCGGCGCTGCCCGAGCACGGCGTCACCGCAGTCTTCGTCGAACTGGCGAACGCGAAGATCGAACTTCTCCAGCCGCTCGGCGAAGATTCGCCGATCGCCAAATTCCTGCAAAAGAATCCCGACGGCGGCGTGCACCACCTGTGCTTCGAGGTCGACGACATCCTCGCCGCGCGCGACCAGGCGCAGGCCGGAGGCGCTCGCGCGCTCGGCGACGGCGAGCCGAAGATCGGCGCGCACGGCAAGCCGGTGCTGTTCTTGCACCCGAAGGATTTCAATGGGACGCTGATCGAGCTGGAGCAGGCGTAGGGCGAGGGAAGCGCCCGCCTTTGGAGAACCGCCTATCGGCGCGGTAATGCCAGCGGCCACAAGCAATGACTCGTCATGGCCGGGACAATCCCCGGATCAAGTCCGGGGACGGCCATGACGGCGGTCAGTATTTGCGGCCGTTGGCATAAGTTGGAGCGCAGTAGGTGGAATGGTGGAAGAATGCCCCTGAACCTCGAGGACGACGAGACTCACGCCTTGGCGGCGCGGGTCGCGCGGATGACGGGCGAGAGCTTGACGCAAGCGGTGACGACGGCGTTGCGCGAGCGGCTGGCGCGGATCGATGCGCCGGACGCGCTGGCCGAGAATCTGCTCGCGCTCGGCCGCGATTGCGCGGCGCGTCTCGAGGAGCCCTGGCGCGACGTCGATAACGGCGCGCTTCTCTATGACGAGAAGGGTCTGCCGCGTTGATCCTTGACTCGCCGCCGCTCAGGCGACCTTTTTCGCCGTCCCCGCCGCGTCGTCCGCGCGCCGGATCGCCGGGAATTCGTCGGCCGTCAGCACTTCCTTGGTCAGCAGCAGTTCGGCGCCCTTGTCGAGATCGGACCTTCGCTCTTTCAAGATCGTTTGCGCCTCGTCGAAGGCCTGGGCGACGATGTCGCGGACGGAAAGATCGATCTCGCGCATCGTCGACTCCGACGCGTTGGGCCTCTCCTCGGCGCTGACGCTGAGGAAGCTCGGCGGCAGATTGGCGTAGATGCGTTGGCCGACCGTCGGCGTCATGCCGTAGCGCGTCACCATCTCCTGGGCGATCTGCGTCGCGCGCTGCAGATCGTCGGACGCGCCGGTCGAGACGTCGCCGTCGAAAATCAGGGTCTCGGCGGCGCGTCCGCCCATCAGCACGCTGATGCGATGGCGCAGCTCGCTCTCGGCGAGCACGAAGCGATCCTCCGTCGGTCGTTGCATGGTGTAGCCGAGCGCCCCGATGCCTCTCGGGATGATCGAGATTTTCAACACCGGATCGACGTCGGGCAGGCTCGCCGCCACCAGCGCGTGCCCCATTTCGTGATAGGCGACGCGGCGGCGCTCCGCCGGCGTCAACACCCGGCTCTTCTTCTCGGCGCCGGCGACCACCCGCTCCAGCGCGGCGGTGAAGTCGGGAAACGTCACCGCGCCGGCGCCGCGGCGCGTCGCTGTGATCGCCGCCTCGTTGATCAGATTGGCGAGGTCCGCGCCGGTCAGTCCGGTCGTCATCGCGGCGACTTGGTCGAGGTCGACGCCGGGGGCCAAGGCGATCTTGCGGACGTGCACTTTCAGGATTTCCAGACGATCCTTGCGGTCGGGACGGTCGACCGCCACCTGGCGATCGAAGCGGCCGGCGCGCAGCAGCGCCGGATCGAGGACTTCCGGCCGGTTGGTGGCGGCGAGCAGCACGACGCCGCTGGTGGGGTCGAATCCGTCGAGTTCGGAGAGAAGCTGGTTGAGGGTCTGCTCCTTCTCGTCGTAGCCGCCCATGGCGCCGCTGGAGCGGCTGCGGCCGAGCGCGTCGAGTTCGTCGATGAAGATGATGCAAGGGGCGGCCTTGCGCGCCTGCTCGAACAGATCGCGCACCCGCGCGGCGCCGACGCCGACGAACATTTCCACGAACTCGGAGCCGGAGATCGAGAAGAACGGAACCCCCGCTTCGCCCGCCACCGCCCGCGCCAGCAGCGTCTTGCCGGTTCCCGGCGGGCCGACCAGCAGAATGCCCTTGGGCATGCGCGCCCCAAGCTTGCCGTAAGACTTGGGGTCCTTCAGGAACGACACGATCTCCTGCAGCTCGAACTTGGCCTCCTCGACCCCCGCCACCTCCTTGAAGGTGACCTTGGTGTCCGTCTCGACGTAGACCTTCGCGTGCGACTTGCCGATCGCCATCATGCCGCCGAGCCCCTGCTTCTCGGCCATGCCGCGGAACAGATAGGTCCACAGGAAATAGAAGCCGATGAGCGGCAGCACCCAGGAAAGGATCGTCCCGAGGAAGCCGCTGGAGGGCGCGCCCGTCACCTTGACGCCGGCGGCTTCGAGCTTGTCGGCGATCGCCGGATCGACGCGCACCGTCGCGAACTGGCTCTTGCCGTCGGGAAGCGGCGCTTTCAGCGTGCCCTGGATCGAGTCCGCCGAAATCACCACGTCGGCGACCTGCTTGGCCGAGACGAGCTGTTCGAACTGACTGTAGGGCATCATCTCGGTCTGCGACATCGTGGTCCAAAGCTGCTGCGCGGCGCTCACCGCCAGGAAGGCGATCACGATGTACCAAATCATCCAGGATTGCTTGCGATCCTTCGGATCCATGGCTTGAGCTCCCCTTCGACGACGCTGAAGGCCCCGAGGCGGCCGGCAAGCGGTGAGTTTGCCGGGGCTGACGGCGGGCGGCGTTGTTCTAGATCAACGATCGGCGAAGCGCGCGCGAATCGAAATTGAAGATCGACGCGCCGCCGCCGACCGCCGATTTCAGCGCTACGCTGCGCCATTTCGCTCGACCGCGCAATGTTGCAGGAGCATCGCCGCCGTCCGCGGGCGCGCCTCGCCCGCCGCGCTTCCTGCCGCCCGGCACTCGGCGAGCGCGATACCACACGGGCCGCCGCGAGTCCGGCAAAGCGCGCCGTCGACCTCATGGAAACGTCCTTTTCCGAAGCCGAGAGGCTGTCAAGGGCGCGCGTCGCGCGCCGCCGCAGGCGGGCTTCGCCCCTTGACAGCCTTCCGGCTTCGGAAGTCTTAGCCTCCATGAGGTCGACGGCGCGGTGGGTCGGCGGGAGATGGCCGAGGCGGGCTGGGCGTCGAACGGGCCGAGGATTTGGCGTATTGAGCAAGGCGCGCGCAATCGGAATTGGTGAATTGCGTCGCCCTCCGGTAGGTTAAGGCCGAATCGCCGGGAAGCTCGACGGCGGACGCCCGATGAGTCAGTTGGAGATCACGAAATACCTCAATGAGTTGTCAGACCTGAAAAGGGTCTCCGGCTCGGCGCGCGAATCGGTGGTGCGCGAGGCGTTCAAGGACTTGCTGAAGGCGATGGGCCGGGCGCGCGATCTCGTGTTCATCCCCGAGCACAATATCGTCACGCCGGCCAAGACCGACATCTATGTCGACGGGGCGCTGCTCTACGATCTGCGCCTGCCGTTCGGCTATTGGGAGGCCAAGGACGAAGAGGACGATCTCGACGAGGAGATCGCCAAGAAATTCCTCAAGGGCTATCCGCAGGACAACATCATCTTCGAAGACAGCGCGACCGCCGTTCTCATCCAGAACAAACAGGAGGTGATGCGCTGCGCCACTGACGACACCGACAAGCTCGAAAAGCTGCTCGAACTCTTTTTCGACTACCAACGGCCGGAGATCGCCGAGTTCCGCAAGGCGGTCGCGCAATTCCAGACCGACCTGCCCGCGGTGCTCAAAGCCCTGCGCGAAATGATCGAAAAGGCGCAAGGCGAAAACGCCGCGTTTCGCGACGCCGCCGTAAAGTTCCTCAAACATGCGCAGGAGACCATCAACCCCGCCGTCACGGCGGAGGACGTGCGGGAAATGCTGATCCAGCACGTCCTGACGGAAGAGATTTTCTCCAAGGTTTTCGACGAGGACGATTTTCACCGCCAGAACAATGTCGCCAAGGAGCTCTATGCGCTCGAAGGCCTGTTCTTCACCGGCGCGCTCAAGAAAGACACGTTGAAGGGCCTCGAGCCCTATTACAACGCCATCCGCACGACGGCGCATCAGATCTCGACGCACAACGAGCGGCAGAAATTTCTCAAGGTCATCTACGAAGGCTTCTACAAGGTCTACAACAAGAAAGCCGCCGACCGCCTCGGCGTCGTCTACACGCCGACCGAAATCGTGCGCTTCATGGTCGAGAGCGCCGACTGGCTGTGCGACAAACATTTCGGCAGGTCGCTGATCGACAGGCAGGTCGAAATTCTCGATCCCGCCGCCGGCACCGGCACCTTCATCTGCGAACTGCTGGAGCATTTTCGCGGCCAGCCGCGGAAGCTCGCCTACAAGTACAAGGAGGAGCTGCACGCCAACGAAGTGGCGATCCTGCCTTATTATGTCGCCAACCTGAACATCGAGGCGACCTACGCGGCGATCGCCGGGCAGTACGCCGAGTTCCCCAACCTGTGCTTCGTCGACACGCTCGACAATGTCGCCGGGCTGGGCAAATTCTCCGGCCACCAGGAGGAATTGTTCGGCTCGCTATCCGAGGAAAACGTCGCGCGCATCAAGCGCCAGAACACGCGCAAGATTTCCGTCATCATCGGCAACCCGCCCTACAACGCCAACCAGCAGAACGAGAACGACAACAACAAGAACCGCACTTACAAGCCAATCGACGAGCGCATCAAGGCGACCTACATCGCGGCAAGCACGGCGCAGAAGACCAAGGCGTACGACATGTACACGCGCTTCTTCCGCTGGGCGAGCGACCGGCTGAACGACGACGGCATCATCGCCTTCATCACCAACCGCAGCTTCATCGACAGCCGGACGATGGATGGGTTCCGCAAAATCGCGGCGCGCGATTTCGCCGAGGTCTGGGTCGTCGATCTCGGCGGCGACGTGCGCGCCAATCCGAAATTGTCGGGCACGAAGAACAATGTCTTTGGCATCCAAACGGGCGTCGCGATCAGCTTCTTGGTGAAGCGCAAGGCGGCGACGGGCTGCCGGATTTTCTATGCGCGGCGGCCGGAGATGGAGACGCGGGAGGACAAGCTGGCGTTTCTCGACGGGTCGCAGTTGTCGGAGCTGGCGGTGGAGGAAGTGCGGCCGGATGCGAAAGCGAACTGGATCAATCAGACGGAAAATGATTTTGAAACGCTTGTTCCACTCGCCTCAAAAGAGACGAAGGCGGCGAAATCCGCGAGTAGCGAGCGAGCTATCTTCAAACTTTATTCCCTCGGAGTAGTGACTTCCCGAGATGACTGGGTTTTCGACCTTTCACGAAGCCGTTTGTCCCAAAAAATGAAATTTATGATTGACTTCTATAACCAAGAGAGAACGCGCCTTGCAGATAGAAAAGATCGTTCAAACATCTCCAATGAATTGAATTACAAGATAAAGTGGACGAGACGTGTCAAAGGTGATCTAAACAAAAGACGTGAATATATTTTCGAAGGCAATAAAATTGTATTGGCTAATTATCGACCCTTCAACAAGCAATTCTTTTATCGAGATCAAGGTTTAAACGAATTTCTATACCAGACACCACAAATCTTTGGGGCTGGCGAATTGCAAACTCCGGCAATTACGGTTATGGGCGATTCTTCTGGAAAACCATATTTCTGTCTCGCAATTGATCGAATTCCGGACCTTAATTTTGTAAGCCCAGCATCGGGCGGAACACAAACTTTACCTATTACGCGTGTCGACACGAGCGGAGCCCGCCACGACAACATCACCGACTGGGCGCTCGACCAATTCCGCGCGCATTACGAAGCGGGGACCTTTTCTCCCGCCGAGCGGGAGAAGGTGGCCGCGAAGCGGCCGGATGAGGGCGCGCCGCCGGACGAGGCGCGAGAGACGACGCAAAGCAAGGCGGCAAATTCGGCAACGGTCGGCGCCAGCAAGACCATCCCCTCATTCGGCGCTGCGCGCCCCCTTCTGCCGCAAGCGGGAGAAGGGGAGAGGCCGATCAGCAAGGACGCGATCTTTCATTACGTCTATGCAGTGCTGCACGATCCGATCTATCGCGAGAAATATGCGCAGAACCTGAAGCGCGAATTTCCGCGCATTCCCTTTTACGCCGATTTCTGGCGCTGGGCCGATTGGGGCGAAAGGCTGATGGCGCTGCATATCGGCTATGAGACGGTTGACCCCTGGCCGCTCGCGCGTAACGACGCGCCCGACGCCAAGGCCGCCGCGGCCGGACTGAGCCCCAAGCCGATCCTGCGCGCCGATCATGACCACGGCGTCATCGTGCTCGACAGCGAGACGCAGCTTTCCGGCGTGCCGCCCGAGGCCTGGGCCTACAAGCTCGGCAATCGCTCGGCGCTGGAATGGATCCTCGACCAGCACAAGGAAAAGACGCCGAAAGACCCGACGATCCGCGAGAAGTTCAACACCTACCGCTTCGCCGACTACAAGGAGAAGGTCGTCGATCTCCTCAAGCGCGTCACGCGCGTCAGCGTCGAGACCATGGCGATCGTCGAGGCGATGCGCGCGGCGCCGAGGTGAGCGGACGACGGGGCCGAAATCTCGATCCCGCTGATGGGCGGCGCCCTCGGCTTGGCCGCCCCCGCCGACCCACCGCGCCGTCGACCTCATGGATGCAAAACGTCCGAAGCCAAGAGGCTGTCAAGGGCGCGCGTCGCGCGCCGCCGCCGGCGGGCTTCGCCCCTTGACAGCCTCTTGGCTCCGGAAAAGAAGGCTTCCATGAGGTCGACGGCGCTCTCCGCCGAACCCGCGCCGCCCGCCGTCGTCCCGCCGTCCCTCCGAAAAACCGCCGCCGACAATTCCTTTCCGAAAACCGGAATTCGCGCTATGCTTCGTTTTCAGTGCGGCGGAAACGCCGTCGCGGAGGGCGTCGACGGCCGTCGGGGCGGCGCGAAATGGAAAGGAATCGCGCCCGCCGCCTTGACGCGCCGGCAACCCATTGATTTCAATAGGCTTCGCAGACGAGATCCCTTGACAACTCTTGACGAAACTTGACGAAACTTGACGCCGCTTGACAAGACTTGACAAAACTTGACGCGAGAATTGACGGTCGAGCGGCCGCTCCGCTCATCCCTTCTCCCTCATCAGCCGCGACTTGTCGCGGCCCCAGTCGCGGCTCTTCTCGGCCTCGCGCTTGTCGTGCAGCTTCTTGCCGCGCCCGAGCGCGATGGCGATCTTCGCCCGGCCCTTGGCGTTGAAATAGACGCGCAAGGGAACGATCGTCATGCCCTCGCGCTCGACCCCCTTGGCGAGCTTGGCGATCTCCTTGGCGTGCAGCAGCAGCTTGCGCGGCCGGCGCGGCTCGTGGTTGAATCGGTTGGCTTGCAGGTATTCGGGGATGTTGGCGTTGTAGAGCGTCATCTCGCCGTTGTGGTCGACGGCCGCGTAGCTTTCCGCCACCGACGCCTTGCCGGCGCGCAAGGATTTGACCTCGGGCCCGGTCAGCATCAGGCCGGCTTCGAACACCTCGCCGATTTCGTAGTCGTGGCGGGCGCGCCGGTTGTCGGCGACGACTTTGAAGTTCGGCTTTTCCTTGGCGGCGGCCACGAACGGCGGCCCTCCTCAATCGCGCTTCAAGCGTTGAGCACGCCGGCGTGCACCATCGCGCGGCGGATCAGCACCTCGGTCGGCGGGCCGACCGGGATCAGGGGCAGGCGCATCTCGTTGCGCGCCTGGCCGAGCAGGCTCAGCGCGTATTTGGCCCCGCACACCCCCGGTTCGACGAAGATCGCGGCGTGCAGCGGCGTCAGCCGGTCCTGCAGGCGCAGCGCGTGGCCGAATTCGCCGTCGAGGGCGAATTCCATCAGTTCCGCGCATTGCGCCGGCGCGACGTTGGCGGTGACCGAAATGCAGCCGTCGGCGCCCGCCGCCATGCAAGCGAGGGCGGTCATATCTTCGCCCGAAAGCTGGATAAAGTCCGCGCCCATCGCGTGGCGTTGGCGCGAGATGCGCCCGACGTCGCCAGTGGCGTCCTTCACGCCGACGATGTTCTTCAATTCGTACAGCCGCTTCATCGTGTCCACCGACATGTCGATCACGCTGCGCGAGGGGATGTTGTAAATGACGATGGGTATGCCGATGGCGTCGTTGATCGCGTGGAAATGTTGATACAGGCCTTCCTGGGTCGGCTTGTTGTAATAGGGCGTCACCACCAGCACCGCGTCGGCGCCGGCGTTTTCGGCGTGGCGCGCCAGTTCGATCGCCTCGATCGTGTTGTTGGAGCCGGCGCCGGCGATGACCGGCACGCGGCCCCGCGCCTCGTCGATGCAAATGCTTATGACGCGGCGGTGCTCCTCGTGGCTCAGCGTCGGGCTTTCGCCGGTGGTGCCGACCGGCACCAGCCCGTGCGAGCCGGAGGCGATCTGCCAGTCGATCAGCGCCCGGAACGCCGGCTCGTCGATTTTCCCCTCCTTGAACGGGGTGATGAGGGCCGGCATCGATCCGTGAAACTTGGCGCGCTTGTCCATTTCGCGTTTCCAACTGGTCGTGGGGCGGGCCCGCCCGCGGCGCGCCCGAACCGACACATATCCCTTAGACCGGGCGTGCGAAAGGGGGAGAAGCCGAATGCGCCGTGGTTAACGGTTGCTCAGCAAAACCGGGGCAAAATCCCGGCGGAGGCTTCTGCGATGATCGTGTTGCGTTTCGCCGCGGCGGCGGCGGGGTTGAGCGCGCTCTTTCTTGCCGGGCTCGGCGTCGGGAACGATCCGGCGCTTCGGGCGCCGATCGCGCGCGAGGCCGCGCCCGCGCCGCTGCGGGCCCTGGCGCGGCTCGTCGCCCCGGCCCCGCCGGCGCCGATCGCCGAAGTCGACGCCGCGCCGATCGCCGCCATCGAGCCTGCGCCTGCGCCCGCGCCGACCTCAACCCCCGCCGCCGAAGTCGACGCCCCGCCGATCGGCGCCGTCGAGCCTGCGCCCGCGCCGGCCCCGAGCCCGGTCGCCGCGCCGGCGCCCGACGCCACGCGCGTCGCGCGGCTTGACGCGAGCGCTCTGGCGGCCGCGGCGGCGCTCTACCGCAAAGGCGACGCGGCGGGGGGCGACGCGATCGCCAATAAAATCGCCGATCCGATCGAACGCGCCGCGGCGGATTGGGCGGGATTGCGCCTGGCCGCCGATCCCGACGACCGGCGTCTCGCCGCTTTCGCCGGCGCCCACCCCGACTGGCCGGGCGAGGACTGGATCAGAGCGGAGCAGGAAGCCCACCTCTACACCGAACACGCCGCGCCGCCGTTGATCGCCGCGGCCCTGGCGGGTGATTCGCCGCGCACTCCCGCCGGCAAGCTCGCCGCCGCGCGCGCCGCCGGGCGGGGCGAGGAGGCGGGGCAAATCGTGCGCGCGCTGTGGCGCGACGAGGATCTCGACGATTGGACCGAGCGCGCCATTCTCGGGGAGTTCGCCTCGGCGCTGACGCGCGCCGACCATAAATATCGCGCCGACCGGCTGCTCTACGGGGAAAAGACCGGACAGGCGTTGCGCGCGGCGGCGCTCGCCGGCGCGGACGAAGTCGCGCTCGCCCGCGCGCGCATCGCCGCGATGAACGGCCCGCTGCCGGCGCGCCTAATCGGCGCCGTGCCGGCCGCGTTGCAGGGCGATCCCGGCCTCACCTTCGCGCGCGTTCAGGACGCGCGCCGCGCCAATCGAGCGCTGGAGGCCGCCGCCTGGCTCAAGCGCGCGCCGAGCGATCCCAGCGCGCTGATCGACCCCGACAAGTGGTGGAGCGAGCAGCGGATGGTCGCGCGCGAACTGCTCGACATCGGAGAATACGCAAAAGCCTACGAAATCTGCGCGGCGGCGGCGCCCGCTTCCATCCCGGCGCGCGTCGACGCGGCGTTTCACGCCGGCTGGATCGCGCTGCGCTTCGTCGACGACGCGCCGGAGGCGGCGCGCCGCTTCGCCGCGGCGAGCGCGATCGCCGAGACGCCGCTGTCGATCGCGCGCTCGGCCTATTGGCAGGGGCGCGCCGCCGAGGCGATGGGCCAAGGCGAGGAAGCGCGCCGCTTCTACGAGCGCGCCGCGCTTCACCCGATCGCCTATTACGGCCAACTGGCGGCGAAGCGCCTCGGCCGCGCCGAAATCGCGTTGCGCGCGCCGGCGATCGTCGCCCGCGGCGAAGCGCGCCAGGAGGCGACGCGCGTCGTCGAATGGCTCTACGCGGCGGGCCTCGACGACCTCGCCGCGTCTCTCGCGGAGGCGGCGGCCGGACGCTGGCGCGACGAGGCGCAGATCGCCGCGCTCGCCGAGGTCGTGGCGGCGCACGCCGACGCGACCACCAATGTCGAATTCGGCAAGATCGCGACCGAACGCGGCTTCGCCGTCGACGCGGCGGCGTTTCCGACCTTCGGCGTGCCGTCCTTCGCGCCGCTGCCGCATTCGGCCGACCTGGCGAGCGTCTACGCCGTCGCGCGCCAGGAGAGCGAGTTCGCCTGGCGCGTGGTCTCGGGCGCCGGCGCCAAGGGCCTGATGCAGATCCTGCCTTCGACCGCGCAAGAGACCGCGCGCCGTGTCGGCGTCGCCTTCGACCTCTCGCGCCTCAACGCCGATCCCGCCTTCAACCTTCAGCTCGGCGCCGCGTTTCTCGGCCAATTGATGGAGGACGAGGGCGGCTCGCTGGAACTCGCCTTGGCCGCCTACAACGCGGGTGGCGGGCGCGTCGCCCAATGGCTCGCCGCCTACGGCGATCCGCGCACCGGAAAAATCGATCCGGTCGACTGGGTCGAGCGCATCCCGTTCGACGAGACGCGCGACTACGTCGAGCGAGTGAGCGAAAACCTCGGCGTCTATCGCGTGCGGTTTGCCGCCGCGTCGAGCGCGCCGCCCGAAGGGGCGCGCGCGGCGGACTGACAACGGCCGGCGTCGCTCGCGGGCGATCCGGCTCGATGAGGCGCGTCGGCGAAGCGACGCCGTCCGCCCCGCCCATCGAGAATCGCCCCGTCGTTTGTCAGACGCTTGATCGGATTGGCGGAAGGAGTGAGATTCGAACTCACGGTGGGCTCGCGCTCACGGCGGTTTTCAAGACCGCTGCCTTAAACCACTCGGCCATCCTTCCCCAGGCGAACGCGAAGCGTTCGGCCGCCAGGCGCCGTCATGGCGAGGAGCGAAGCGACGAAGCAATCCAGCGCCCGCGGCGGGCGCAATGGTTGGATTGCTTCGCTTCGCTCGCAATGACGCGCCGGCCGATCCTTATCCCATCGCGCGCCTTGCGCGCAAACTCGCCTACACCAGCCGGCTCTGCGCCTTGGCGGCGGCGATGAAGCTGGCGAAGAGGGGGTGCGGCTCGAAGGGGCGCGACTTCAGTTCGGGGTGATATTGCACGCCGATGAACCACGGGTGGTCGGAAAACTCGATCGTCTCCGGCAGCAGCCCGTCGGGAGACATGCCGGCGAACACCATGCCCTTGGCCTCGAGCCGCGCGCGATAGGCGGTGTTCACTTCGTAGCGGTGGCGGTGGCGCTCGGAGATTTCGGTCGTCCCGTAAATCTCGGCGATCCGCGATCCCGGCTTCAGTTCGGCCTTGTAGGCGCCGAGGCGCATCGTGCCGCCGAGGTCGCCCGACGCCTGGCGCCGCTCCAGTTCGTTGCCGTGCATCCACTCGGTCATCAGGCCGACGACCGGCTCGTCGGTGGGGCCGAATTCGGTCGAATTGGCGTGGGCGAGGCCGACGAGCGAACGGCAGGCCTCGATCACCGCCATCTGCATGCCGAAGCAGATGCCGAAATAGGGCACCTTGCGCTGGCGGGCGAAGCGCGCCGCCATGATCTTGCCCTCGGTGCCGCGCGCGCCGAAACCGCCGGGCACCAGAATGCCGTGAACGCTTTCCAGACGCGGCGCCGGGTCGGCGGTTTCGAAAATCTCGCTCTCGATCCAGTCCAGGTTGACCCTGACGTGGTTGGCCATGCCGCCGTGGGTCAGCGCCTCGGTCAGCGATTTATAGGCGTCCTTGAGGCCGGTGTATTTCCCTACCACCGCGATCGTCACCTCGCCCTCGGGATTATGGTAGGCGCGCGTCACCGCGTCCCAGCGGCGCATGTCGGGCTTGGGGGCGGGCTCGATGCCGAACGCGGCGAGCACCTCGCGGTCGAGCCCGGCGGCGTGATAGGCGGCGGGCGCGTCGTAGATCGAGGCTACGTCGCGCGCCTCGACGACGGCGCTCTCGCGCACGTTGCAGAACAGGGCGAGCTTGCGCCGCTCTTCGCGCGGAATCTCGCGGTCGGCGCGGCAGAGCAGGATGTCCGGCTGGACGCCGATCGAGCGCAGCTCCTTGACCGAATGCTGCGTCGGCTTGGTCTTCAGTTCGCCGGCGGTCTGAATATACGGCAGCAGCGTCAGGTGGATGTAGACGACATGGCCGCGCGGCAGGTCGGCGCCGAGCTGGCGGATCGCCTCGAAGAACGGCAGGCCCTCGATGTCGCCGACCGTGCCGCCGATCTCGACGAGCACGAAATCGACGCCCTCGTTGCCCTCCAGGATGAACTCCTTGATCGCGTTGGTGACGTGCGGGATCACCTGCACCGTCGCGCCGAGGAAATCGCCGCGCCGCTCCTTGGCGATCAATTCCTGGTAGATCCGCCCGGTGGTTATGTTGTCGTCGCGGTTGGCGTTGCGGCCAGTGAAACGCTCGTAATGGCCGAGGTCGAGGTCGGTCTCGGCGCCGTCGTCGGTGACGAACACCTCGCCGTGCTGCGTCGGGCTCATCGTGCCCGGATCGACGTTGAGATAGGGGTCGAGCTTGCGCAGCCGCGTCGAATAGCCGCGCGCCTGCAGCAGCGCCCCCAACGCCGCCGAAGCCAGACCCTTGCCGAGCGAGGAAACCACGCCGCCGGTGATGAAGACATACCGCGCCATGGGATTCGACGTGTAGCGCATCGCAAGCGATTCGGCGAGGAAAGATTTTTGCGGCGCGGCGAAACCTGTGGGCGGCGCCGAGCGGGCGAGGCGCAAGGCCGCCGCGTCGATGGACGCGTAGGCCACGTTCGGCCCGGCGATCGCGAGCGCCGAAACGCCGTGGCGGCTCGAACGCCCGCTAAACCGCGCTTCCCCACAAATCGTAGGCGTCGCTTCGGTCGATCTTGACGCTGACGATGTCGCCGGCGCGCAACGGCCGGCGGGTCGCGATGTGAACGGCGCCGTCGATCTCGGGGGCGTCGCCCCTGGAGCGGTCCCTTGGCCTCAGTCGCTCCGCCTTCGTCGGCGCTCCCCACTCGCGGACTGCGCGACAATCGACGTCATTGTCGCCTCCCGCAGCTCAAGCTTTCAAACGCAACCTTGCGAGGCGCGGGTTTGCGCGCCAGCGCGAATCGGAACGCCCGGCGTTGGAGTTCTGCCGCGCGCAGTCAATTGCGGCGCCCACGGACGGATCCACGCACTCGATTGACGGCGAGAACGGCCCCCCTTAACACTCCCGAAATTGACAAACTTTCGGGGTGGAGGGACGCCGATGGCGCAGGCTTCAGCTTTTTCGCTTTCGTTTGTGGCGCGTGCGATTTTCCGCATCATTGCCTTTCTGGCGCCGCTCCTCTTGGTCGCGGGTCTATCCCGGGCGGCGGAAGTCGTCGCGCTTGGCGCGAGCAACACTTATGGCCATGGTGTCCAGCGAGGCGAGGACTTTCCTGCGCAATTGGAAAAGCTTCTCCGTGCAAGAGGCCTGAACGTATCGGTGGCGAACGCCGGCGTGAACGGCGACACCACGGCGGGAATGCTGGCGCGGCTCGACAGCGTGCTCAATTCGGACACGAGAGTCCTCGTCCTGCAACCGGGCGGCAACGATGCGCGCCAAGGCGCCGGCCCAGGCGAAACGCAAACCAATATTGCGAGCATCAAGGCGGCCGCGGCCGGTCGCCGCATCAAGTTCGTGATGGTCCCGAACGAGATGTTTCGAGGCCTGCCGCACCAGGGCGACGAAATACACCTCACGCCGGATGGATACCGCACATTGGCGGCGGAACTGGCGCCGAGTGTCGCCAACGCCCTGCGACATTGATAGACGACCGCGCGTTCCTCGTATTGGCTTATCCGGCCGTCATGAAGCCGTTCCCCACAAATCGTAGGCGTCGCTTCGGTCGATCTTGACGCTGACGATGTCGCCGGCGCGCAACGACCGGCGGGTCGCGATGTGGACGGCGCCGTCGATCTGAGGCGCGTCGCCCTTGGAGCGGCCCTTGGCGCTCGAAGCGCCGCCTTCGTCGACGATTGTCTCGATGCGCTTGCCGACCTTGGCCGCCAGCTTCTTGGCGCTGATCGCCTGTTGGCGCTCCATCAAGCGCCTCCAGCGGCTCTGCTTGATCTCCTCGGGCACGCTCTGCAGCCCGAGGTCGTTGGCGCGCGCGCCGGCGACTGGTTCGTACTTGAAGGCGCCGACGCGGTCGAGCCTGGCTTCGCCGAGCCAGTCCAAGAGAAGACGGAAATCCTCTTCCGTTTCGCCGGGAAAGCCGACGATGAAGGTCGAGCGGATGGTCAGGTCGGGGCAGATCGCGCGCCAGGCGCGGATACGTTCCAGCGTCTTCTCCTGATTGCCGGGCCGCCGCATCGCCTTCAGCACATTGGGCGCCGCGTGTTGGAAGGGGACGTCGATATACGGCAGCAGATTGCCGCCGTTCATCAGCGCAATCGCTTCGTCGACGTGCGGATAGGGGTAGACGTAATGCAGGCGCACCCAGGCGCCCAACGTCGCCAGTTCGCGCGTCAGGTCGAGAAAACGCGCGGCGACCGTCTTGTCGCCCCACGGGCTCGCGGCGTAGCGGAGGTCGAGGCCGTAGGCGCTGGTGTCCTGCGAAATGACGAGCAGCTCTTTCACGCCAGCTTTGACCAGCTTCTCCGCTTCGCGCAGCACGTCGCCGGCGGGGCGCGAGACCAGCGGGCCGCGCAGCTTCGGGATGATGCAGAACGTGCAGCGGTTGTCGCAGCCCTCGGCGATCTTGAGATAGGCGTAGTGGCGCGGCGTCAGCCTGACGCCCTCCCCGGGAATGAGGTCGACGAACGGATGGTTTGGCGCCGGCGCGACCGCTCGCACCGCCGCCATCACGCTCTCGTAGGCCTGCGGCCCGGTGATCGCGCTGACATGGGGAAAGGCGTCGCGGATGGCGTCCGGTTCGGCGCCCATGCAGCCGGTGACGATCACCTTGCCGTTCTCGGCCATCGCCGCGCCGATCGCCTTGAGCGATTCCGCCTTGGCGCTGTCGAGAAAGCCGCAAGTGTTGACGATGACGGTGTCGGCGCCGGCGTGGGTCTTCGACAACTCATAGCCTTCGGCGCGCAATCGCGTGAGGATGCGCTCGCTGTCGACCAGCGCCTTGGGGCAGCCGAGCGAGACGAAGGAGATGCGCGGCACCGGCTTGGCCGGGGCGGGGGTTTGATCGGTCATCGCGGAGCCTTGCCACAGAGCGGGCCGCTGCGGCAAGATCGACGCGCCGGGTCGGCGCTCGCGAAAATCGGCGGCGCGAGGCCGCGCTTCGGTTGGAAAAGCGCCCGGCTCGCGCGCGATCCCGCGCCCGGACGCCGCCTTCGCGAAGGGAGGATGCGATGAAGTTTTCGCGATTTGCCACCGCCGCGTTCGTCGCCTCGCTCATCGGCGCGGCCCACGCTCAACAAGCTCCGCAGGTCGCCGTCCGCGGGACCATCGAGGCGGTCGCCGATGAGGGGGCGAACTTCGGCGTGCGCGCCCGTTCAGGCGAGGCGGTGACGGTGAGGCTGAATCCGGCGGCTTCCGTTACGCAGGTCGTCGCCGCCGCGCTCGCCGACGTCAAACCCGGCGCCTACATCGGCGTCGCGGCCACGCCCGGCGCCGGCGGCGTGCAGAATGCGCTGGAGGTGCATATCTTTCCCCAGTCGATGCACGGCGTCGGCGAAGGCTTCCGCCCGTTCGATCTGGAGCCCGGCAGCACCATGACCAACGGCGACGTCGCCGCGAGGGTCGACAGCGTCGACGGGCCCCGACTGACGGTGACCTACAACGGCGGCCAGCAGACCATCGTCGTCGGCAAGACGACGCCGATCGTCGCTCTTCAACCGGGCGCGCGCGATGACTTGAAGGTGGGCGCAGCGATCGTCGCCCGCGCCATCAAGGCGGCCGACGGCGCCTACGACGCGGCGCGCGTTCTCGTCGGCAAGGACGGGCTGACGCCGCCGATGTGAGGCGGCGAGCGACGCGCACGTAAGTTCGCGGGCGGACGAAAGGCCGAGCGCGCGAAATGGCGTCCTGGGGCGTCGACCTTTGCGACAGACAGACTATCGGCGAATTTGCGGATGCGTTCACGCTCTTCTCGCGCACAATCGCAGCCAAGAGATCAATGAAGCGGCGGCCGACGAAGGTCTGGGTTGGGGCGTCAGCTTTTCCAGCGTCAGTGGGCGGCGCGTCACAACTCTTGTCCGTCCGCGGGGCCGCGACGCCGCTGGAGCCCGCCTTAAGTCTTGTCGGTTTCGGTCGTCGCGGCGACGGCGCCTAGCTCTGAAGCGGGCGCAGCGCGGCCTCGAGCGCGTGCAGCCGCGTCAGACCTTCGGCGTCGGTCTTTCCGAAAGGCTCCTCGCACAAGGTGACCAGCGCGGCGCCGTCTGCGAGGGCTTCGACCTCGACGGCGGCGGGATATTTCGCCCGCGCGGCAAGCTCGGGCGGCAGGTAGGTGATCCAGCCGATCCAGGGTCTGAGCGGTCGTTCGCTACCGGCCATAATCGAATCGGCGATCTTGGGGCGAGCGCGGGCGTAG
>Ga0326727_10009687_pt1 | contig 23505 bp, 24 predicted proteins | sample MB2enrmetagenome_FD_207643 | JGI IMG/M metagenome (GOLD analysis project Ga0326727, IMG submission 207643) | Lab enriched peat soil microbial communities from McLean, Ithaca, NY, United States - MB29MY | ecosystem: Environmental > Terrestrial > Soil > Wetlands > Peat | place: USA: New York... | reverse complement strand
GATTGCTAGCTTGTATCCGATGGCTAAACTTGAAGCCATCGCATCAATCAGACACGAGGCCGCCAGAAATCTTAGAGTCTATAATCTCAGCACAGTCGGAGGGCACTACTCGGCGAACGGCATAGTTGTGCATAACTGTGGTACGCCCGTTGTGACGACCCCATCGGTAGCGCACGTCGGCCTGAACCTGCCGTTCGTCTTCGGGAACAGCCTGGACGAGTACGAGGCATCGGTGCTGCAGCTGAAGAAGCTCTGGGAGGACGGCCGTCCCTACAGGCAGCTGTCTCAGAGATGCAACCTGGCCGCCCAGGCCTTCTCTTTCGCCAACACCGTGAGCCAGTACGAGAAGATGTTCTCGGACGTCGTGCACGGCGTCTAGTTCAGGTTAAGCGTAATCAGGTCAAGGGAGAGCTGGCAGTTGGTCGCAGGGTACAGCCCCCTGAGCTCCAGGTCGAAGATTGGAACCTTGGTGCTGAAGTGGAGCGTGAAGGTCTGCCAGCCACCCGTCGCGTTCGCCTGGTAGACCGTCTGGCTGGCGAGTATCTCGTTCCCGGTCATGGCCGAGGCGTCGAGTGTGATCAGGGGGGTATTCAGCGGCTGCTGGGCGTTCAGCTCCATCCTGAAGACAGCGGTATAGTTGCCCGGCGGCACGAAGGCGTAGGGGCCAAACCACGCCGTCCTGATGCTCAGGCCCGATGGCTTGTAGATGACCATCCCGCTGATGGATGGGGCAGCCACGACCTTGAGGTTCGTCAGCAGGTTCGTGTAGTTGAGGGTGAGCGCCAGCTTCTCTACCACGGGCGCCACCTGGCCCTTCTCCAGGACCAGGATGCCATCCTCGTAGGCGAACACCGAGTAGTTGGAGATGTGAGGCTCGACATAGCCCTGCAGTATGGCCTTGGTCTGTGAGCTTATCTCCCCGTTCTGACTCGAGAGGTCCAGCACGATGAACTGGGGGCTTATCCTCTGGAGGATCTCGCTGTCGACGGGAGCGTAGAAGGCGTGGATGACCACGGGAGGGATCCTGTACACGTTCAGGCCGTTAGCCAGATGCGGGTAGACGTCGTCCTCCGCCAGGACACTGGCGCCTGGCGGGATGAGTGAGACGAGCTGCCCCTTGACCTGGTCCCTGTTGGTGACCGTGAATGAGTTCCCGTAGATGGACGGGTTGAGGTCTACGGTGAATGTGAAGATCAGGGAGAGAATGACGAATACGACTGCGGCCGTCTTAAGGAGTCTCTCGCCGTTCTGACGTCTCGAGAGCCACCTGAGGCCCAGGATGGCGGCGGCAAACAGGGAGGGAATGGCGAAGACCGATTGGAAGTCGTAGAGAGAGAAGTAGCCGAGGTAGTTCGAGAAGAGGGAGATGAAGAACCACGGAATGGCCGGGAGCAGCGCCAGGGGGTAGAAGAAGGGCAGGAACCCGAGAGGGGCAAGGAGGCCCAGGAGCCAGACCACCTTCTGGGGTCCATCGGTGAGCAGAGCCTGGAAGGCGCACGAGGGGCACTTGACGATGGCTGCGGGGACGTTGGTCGGGTCGGTGGCTCCCAGGACGGACCAGTTGTTCTGGCTGATCAGTGTCGTGATGCCGGTCGGGTTGAGACCAAAGATCGCGACGCGAGCGTAGAATGCGAACGCCATGTATGCCGCAAGCATGCCGATGGCGACCAGGAAGAGCGCGACCTGGCGTCTGGCGAACTCCTTGCGAAAATGGACCAGCCCGAAGATGCAGATCATGATGGCCAGGATGGGCGCCTCCTCGATGACCGTGCAGAGCAGAACGAGGGCCACAGCGCAAGCCGCCCACCTCCTGTCGATCAGGAAGTAGATGGAGAAGATGCCGAGAGGCGCGATCATGGCCTCCGGGGCGAAACCATGAAGAACGGTCGAGACAACTATGGGGTAGGACAGGTAGGAGACCAGGAGGGAGAGCGCCAGGTATCGCTTGCCGAAGGTGCGCATTGCGAGCCAGAACAGAGGGAGGCCGCCGATGCCGATCACGAAGGCCTGTATGGTCAACAGGGTGACTGGACTGGGAAGGAGCGCGTAGACGGGCACGAGCAGGAACAGTATCGGGCTGAAATGGATGGCCAGGAAGTCTATCTGAAGGTTGCCCGGGAACGCCGACCCGAAGAACGAGCTGGCGGTCTCCGTGAACAGATGCCCGTGCGAGGCCGACCACATTATCTGGACGAAGTCGCCCAGGTCCCAGTTTGGTGCGAAGGAGTAGTAACGCAGGGCTTGCAGATAGGAGAGGACTGCGATGAAAATGGCCACAAGGGCATAGTGGAGGTTCCTCCACGCAAAGCCGCGAACGGTTGTCACTTGACCCTTCCCTGCCGCCTGAAGGACCTTCCTAGGGGTATGGAACAGTACCGGGCGGGACGACCACCAGGTAGAACGCAAGCGCTCCGGCCGTCACGATCGAAATGGTCAAGCTGATGATACCGGGGTTGGCCATGGCCCACGCCATCATCCTCGACGGCGATGGTATGGACCTGCCCAGAAGTGGTCGTGGGGTCGCCATGTCGAACTGCTTAGAATTTCCATAAGCGCCTGTTTATTTAAGCCTTGCCGCAGCAAGAGCTAACCGCAACTGTGCATGAGCGGGCATCATCGGTGAGCAAACTCGGCTGGCTCTCCAGTGGGCTGAGGGGCGCGGATGTCACGACCTGGGGGTCTTTCTGCTGGCGTCCCGCTTCCTGCGCTCAGGCTCCATGCGCAAGGGGTGCTGGGACAATCGGCTACAGGCTGGAGAGTGGAGTGTGCGTGCGGTGACCTTCAGCCATGCGGGCAGGGGGCTCAGGCCGCGGGTCGCCTCGCCTTTCCTTCACCTTGACTCCTCGCGACAGCAAAGTGCGCACAGCCACGAGTGATCTCCTGGAAAACCCATTCTGGGCAAGGCCAGAATAACCCGCGCCAGGAGGGCAGCGTCGACTCGAGTGGCGGCGAAGGTAGCCAGCACTGATGACCGCCTGAATTGAGCCTCATCCGCAGCAATAGAGTGCACCGACCGGTCCGTCCCATGTCTCAGCGGTGTGTGGGTCGGCGGGGTGCGGGGCTCGCGGTCATGGAGTCCAGCGACATGGGGGGATTGGTGCCAAACGGCTGGGCTCCCGAGGAACCAATGAGAGGAGAACCATCTTACAAGTAAGACGTGGGCTATTTCACTGTAACTTGAGAATCACAGCCTGGTCGCTGACTTCAGATTGCACTCTTTGCCCGGCGTCCTCAAATGCTGAGATGAAGAAGTTGGAAAGGAACAGCGACCACTTGCGGCCGTATGAGTGGGTGAGCGTGATGACTTTGGGATTGTCGGGAGAGTCGCTGTAATCGTAGAGTTCTGTGACCGAGGCGTTCTCCCTGATGAAGGCAAGAATGTTGGCTACCGACTCGTGGCCCCACTTGCTTGCTGCGTAGGCCCGGGGAATGGACTTGCCAGCGACCTGAGCCGCCTTTATGACCTCATCGTCGGTCTCTGTTGAGATGATCAACTTGAAAGCACTTGCGCTCAGAGAGATGGTACCCAGTCTCTGGCGGTGGCGTCCCACATCGATGTAGTTGGCAAGCAGCTGGTTGACCAGCGTGTTGACGCTAACCTTCTTTCGTGCTGCTTCCTCTTCCAAGCCGCCGAGAACGGCAGAATGAATTCTGAAGGAGCGATTTTCCGTCTTCCGCTTTCGAGGAGGCGGATTCCCTTCCATCAAAGCGGCCTGAGAGTGTTGCGCAGTTATTTAAGGCTGCTCTACGCGCTCCACCATTATTCTAATGATTGCGGTTGCTCGAACACAAGATTGAGCACACAGCTCGACACAGCCGACGACAAAAGACTGCGCTGAATGGTTTCTAGCTAATCTTCTTCGCTTCGAAGACTTCGCAGTTGGGGAAGAAGAGTTCGCTCTTCGAGAGGGTGTGGAAGAGAAACCCCTTGTAGCTGGTGAGGTATTGCCAGGTCCTGCTGAAACCCAGGCTCCCGGGGTTGTTCACAATGATTACGGGGCTTTCCATCTTGCGTACGATCTTGACGAAATCCGGCGTCGATATTGTGATCTTGGGCCCTAGCACGGCCTTGGCCTGCGCCGCTGCGTTCCCTGATTCCAATGCGGTTTAAGCCGGTGCATTGGCCTTATTAATCCTTGGCAGACGCGCGCCCATGCAGCGGGCGAAACGCGTCTTCCTCAGGCAGATCGAAGATACTTCCTAGGCCTTGATGATATCGTTCCAACCCTTGGCCAGTTGCCAGGCCTGCTTGACGAAGCCGCCCTGGGGCCCCCTCTCGGGGATGGACTGCAACTTGAGCTGGTAGACCGCCATGGTCTTCTTCCTCCTGTCGTCCCAGATGAGCACGTCCTTCTCTATGAAGCCCATGTCCAGCAGCTTGCGCAGGAGCTTGACGTAGAAGTTGTGGTAGCTGTACTTCACGCCCAGCTTCCCCTCCTCCAAGTCCTTGGCGAAGAAGCGGACCTCTCGCTTGGTCATGCAGTGGTTTGCGTTAGATTTCATCCTGGCGATGAGCGTTTTCGCCGCATCGATGGTCTCCTTCCTCTCGCCGAAGAGCACCGCCAGCACGTCGCCGTTGCCGATAGACTTGTCGTTCCAGTACAGCTTGATGCTCTTCGCAGGCATACGGTCGGCGGCGTTGTCGACGAGGAGACGTAAAAGGTTGTGCCCATCTTGACTCGCGCCGGGCGTGCTACGGAAACATCTGGACTGCGGAACTCTTATCTACAGGCAAGGCCATCTAAGGTTGCTTGTAGTGAATAGAAGAGCTCTAACTCTATCCGTCCTTGCGCTCGTCCTGCTCTCCGTCGGCCTCATTGTCTTACCGCTCGCCTCTAACGCCAACGCGGAGACTCTTGGCGCATGGAACCCGACGACGGCTTACCCCAGCAAGATCGCCGAGTCGTCATGCGTCACTTCGGGGGGCTACATCTACTGCGTGGGAGGCAATGTCCCTGGCAGCGGGCCTACTACCGCGGTCTACTACGGCGCGGTCACTTCCTCTGGCGTGACGTCGTGGGCCCTGACCTCGGCCTATCCCCTAAACATCTATTGGCCATCGTGCGCCATCTCCGGGGGTTACATCTATTGCGTGGGAGGCGCCACGGACGGCTCGGACAGTCAAACCGACGCCGTCTACTACGCCGCTGTCTCGTCATCGGGGGTGTCGACGTGGACCTCTACGACGTCGTATCCAGTCTATGTCGATGCGCAGTCATGCGCCATCTCCGGAGGTTACATCTACTGCGTGGGCGGCTTTACGTTCGATCCGTTCAGTGGTGCCAGCGATACCGCCAAAGTCTACTACGGCGCGGTCACTTCCTCTGGCGTGACGTCGTGGACCTCGACGACGGCGTACCCCGAAACCATCGATGGGGAGTCGTGCGCCATCTCGGGGGGCTACATCTACTGCGTGGGTGGCTATGCTGCCGACAGTGCCTACTCCAACGGGGTCGCCTACGGCCCTGTCACCTCATCGGGAGTGACATCGTGGGGTTTCACCACTGCATATCCAGTCAGTCCGGCAAACGAGGCATGCGCAGTCTCCTCGGGCTACATGTACTGCGTGGGTGGCGGTCTTGAGTCTGGTCCGTTTTGGACCGCCGAGGTCGCGTATGGCCTTCTCACATCATCGGGAGTGCCCTCGTGGACCTCGACCACCGCGTATCCCTTCATTACGGATGGAACGTCATGCGCCTTCTCCTCGGGCATCATCTATTGCGTGGGTGGCGGGGACGGCACTGTTACAAACGCGGTCTACTACTCTCAAGTCGGGTCAGCCTCGACTACTTCGAGCTCCAGCTCGACCTCCACGACTTCGAGCAGCTCGTCAACCACTAGCACCACGTCTTCGTCCAGTTCTGTCGTCCCCGTGTGTCCGAGCACCTTCGGAGGAGTCCTGATGCCGCCCGGTGCGACCTTCGCCTATGGCGGTCACACCTGGGTCGCGCCCGCTGGCAGCGACGGGCTCGGCCTGATCTGGAGCAGCTACTTCTTCCAGGGTCCTGCGAGCAGCGTGCCGCCGCCCATGCTCATGGGTTGGGCAGGGGTGTACGGGACCTACAGCGGGCAGCAGGGCTGGATAATCACCTTCTTCTGTTAGCAGACACTCAGGAGCTCGATCAATGCCGGCAGGTCGCGTGGAATCAGGCGCGGTTCGTCCTCGGGGAAGTCGCCGTCTTGACCCGTCGGACGTCTTCTTCAAGGAGTGAGAACTCCTTGTCGTCGGCGAACATGCCGCCGAACGAAGAAGGCTTCGGTCTGTCCGAAAGGACACGGTCCATGACATCGCTCAAGCTCTCCTTCTTGGACTTTGCGCCGAGGAGTCTCCGATAGACGTCTTCACTCAAGATGATGCGCTTCAACGTGATGCCCTGCGATGCATGCGCGCACGTACCAAAGCCCAACCCCCCGGCCTGGCGCTTTTGGACCCGTTGAGACGCCCGCTCCTCGGGCGCGAAACCACCGTCGCCGGCCGCCTTCCACTATTATCAAGGTCGATATCAAGCTCGAGTGGAGTCGCTAACCCGACATGGGGCTGCCGCGTGGAGGGGTCGCCCCCGGCGTCAGCTCGGGAGGGGCAGGAGTTCGCAGATCTCCTTCAGGTTGCGCGTGTACCATCGCAGGTTGTCCGCTGTCCTGCTGTCGAGGAACTCCGCCTGCGTTATCGTCGCGGCGTAATCGCCGAGGAGTGTGTACTCGAAGACGACCTTGACCTTGGTGTCCATCGCGTCGGCATGCAGTAGGACCGTCTGCTGGAAGGTGCTGAACAGGCCTCCCGGCGACTGCCTGGTCGCGAAGCAGACCTCGTCGTCCGCTCTCGTCACCTCGACGTGGGCCTCGACCTTCACCTTGCCCAGCTTGGCGAGTATCCTGGCCTTCGTTCCGACCTTGAGCATCCCCGGAGGGCTCGTCTCGACCGAGATGACGTCGGGGTACAGCTTGGGCAGGAACGAGGGGTCGACGAGGACCTTCCAGACCGTCGAGCGGGGCGATACGATATCTACGATGTCCTCTACCCGCGTCACACCTGTCAAGTAGAAGGTCTTGCTATATAACCAAGCGCGTTTCCTCGTCGCTTGCCAAGGCCGGCGCGTCAGCCCGAGCCGGGGTCATGCAGCTCCGCGAGCTCCTTCAGGTTCATCATGTAGTTCTCTTCGTTGAGCGAAGCCGCCTGGTTGAGCAGGGTGATGTCGAACTGCGGCCCGAAGTAGTCCTGGGAAACCGTGAACTCGAAAAGGCCGGAGACCATGGTCCCCTCCTTCACCGAGGTGAGCTCCATGACCTGCCTGAACGATTCGAAGGCGCCTCCCCTCCTTCCCCCTATCACGAACCTCTTCATGGGCACGAGTTCCTCGACCTTCGTCCTGAACTCAAACAGCCGCTGGCCCAACCTCCCGCTCATGGTGCGCCACTGCCCTACGACGGCCGCACCAGGAGGGCTGGCGACAGCGTTCAGGATGTCCGGGTAGAGCTTCGGTATGAAGTTCGGGTTCGTCAGGACGGACCAAACCGCCTCGGGTCTGGCTTCGACCAGAAACGTCGCTTGTACCCGGGGCATGGCTGAGCCTCTATGAATTGTCTAATACGGCTTCCGGACGCCCTGGTCGCTGCGCGACAGCGGCAGGAGCTCCGAGAACTCCTTGAGCGTGAGCGAGTACGAGGCTAGGTTGTCCTTCACGAGCCTCTGAACTAGGACCAGGCTGAGCACCTTGCCGAGGTAGCCGCGCGCCAGCTCGTAGTCGAACACAGTGCGGGCCATGGTCTTCGGCCCGCGGGGTTCCAATGACGTCGCCTGGCGGAAGGACTTGAACAGCCCGCCGGGGCGATGCTTCGTCACGATCAAGGTCTTGGGCACAATCTCTGTAACCTCCAGAAGTATCTCGACTCTCCTCCTCCCCGCCTTGCCGATAAGGTGGTACTTCTGGCCGACGGCCGAGGGACCGGGCGGGTCCACGGTCACGCTGACCGCATCACGGAAGAACTTGATGATGAAGGACGTGTCCGTGAGGAGCCTCCAGACGACATCAGCCGGCGCGTCGATCTCGATGGCGTTCTCTATTCTCGGCATGTTGAGATGCCCAGCCTTTGGGCGTATAAGCGTTCAGCCGATCTGTCCTTCTATCAAGCTCGATAACAAGCTGGAGCCCGGTCGCTTCTCCTGTTGTCGAGGCGATATCAACCCGGACAAGGGCCTAGACCAAGAACGATTCCAGGGGCACTCGCTTGATCTGCGGCACCACCTCGATGCCCGCGTCGTCGGAGACAAAGGAACCGATGCCCTTCGCCATGGCAGAGGCACAGTGGATGGCGTCCCTTGGCGCAAGGCCCAGGGACTGCGAGATTTCCTGGGCACGGATCACCGTCGACGATGTGACATCCAGGAGCCTCAGGCCAGGGTAGCTCAGGAGCTTCCGTCCCACCTGCACGCCGTCGGCCTTTCCCATCACCTTGGAGACGACCCAGACCACTTCGTCCCAGGTGAGCACAGAGGTGTAGGCGACGAACTCGCCCGCCTCGACCCTCTCCAGGGCCCTTCGCGCCCCTTCAGCTCTCCTGGACTTCTCTCCCAGGACCGGGAGGATGAAGACGTTCGAGTCAACGTACAAGGTTTCTGCCAAGGGCCTCTTCCTCGATGATCTTCTTGATGTCCACCCTGCCCTTGGCCTTCTCGGCGTAGGTCGCTGTGAAGTAGTCAAGGTAGCTCTTGGTCGGCGGCGACGGCCGCTTCAGGACGACCTCCTGACCTCGAAGCTCCACCGTCACCTCGGTCCCGACGAGCAGTCCGGCCTCGTCCCTGATCGCCTTGGGTATCACGACCTGGCCCTTGGGGCCGATTACTCGGGTGTTCCTGGTCATACAGATGGTAGGATGTATAACCATGATTTATACTTTGACCCTGTGTTAGGCGAAGGCAGGCGACACGGGAGTCCTGCCGGTGATTCCGACGAGCCCGCCCGTCACACTTGCCTGGGTTGGGATACTGGGTCGGTGATCCTGGTCGTGGAGCCTCGCCACTCAACATGGCCAATCGTCAGCAGCCCGGAGTCGTGCGTGTAGACCTCCGGGGCGCCGTTCGCCAGGTAGTTCGCGAGCATCAGTGAATCCCTCCCGCCCAACGTGTATCTCTCCGCCAGGTTGAGCGCGAGCACGGTTGTCGATTTCGTCTGGTTGTAGAATTCCATGAATGGGAGTCTAAGAAGTATCCCCAGCCTCTCTTTGGCTTCTTGCCTCGTCCAGCCCTGACCGTATACGAGAGCGTGGTAGCACTCGTGTACAACGGTCGGGTTTACTGCGCAGACAAATTCTGGAGAAAGTGACCGGAGGAACCCCCCAAGTTTCTCATGCTCGGGGTACCTTGAGTCAAGGATGTAGCAAACTATGTTTGAATCCAGACCGACCGGCATCAGGCTGACTCTTTCCAGATTGATTTCATCTTCTCGGGACCTGGGTTGCTCGGCTTCCCGGTTCTTTTTGGCTCTGACTCGAGTATCTTCAGGAACTCGGTCACCCTATCTTCCTTCGTACCCGGAACGAGGACGATTCCATCTTCCGTTTTCCTGATTACTATGTGGTCGCCGAGCCCCTCCCGCAAGTCGGGCGGTATGACCACCCTTCCCTTGGAATCCAGCTTGGTGGTCTTTTCCATGTCCCACCTATAGCAGGTGGGAATATAAACGCCACTGTGCGTCCAGGCTGAGCCGCCTCCCGCCAGGAGGCCCTTTTCTCGTAAAAGAGGCTGAAAACGTGATTTACAGCTAGTTCCCCTGGAAGAGAACACGTCATGCTGACTTCTCTGAATGTTTAGTGTATCCTGCAGGGACATAAACACGCTCCTAGGAGCAAAGCATGGTGATGTTCCAGGAACGAAAAAAATCGCACCACCTTGTGACCCTTAGGGGTAACCAATCTGGGGCGCGGGGTGAGCTAGAGCGCGACGCGGGTCTCTGGGGCCAAGGACAAGTCAAACGCCGATTGATGGCTCCTGCACAGATGCGATTCTCCTTAGTCGACGTACTCTTGGCGACGAGGACCTCAGTTCCTTGTCGGTGACCCGTGGGTCAACACTCTGCACAGCGTGCAGTCCCGCCCTTCGTTCCTCAAGTCTTTGCCTCTCCAGAACTTGTCTTACCGCCGCTTTGAGTGCAGTCTTGGTCACCGAAGTTGGAGAGATGTGCAACTCCATGAGCTTGTAGTACAGCTCCTCGTCGATTCTTATGATCAGGGTCTTCTTGTTCGACCGAGGCGAGCCCATATTTTCTCTGTGCAGCAGGCCATTCAAGCGCCACTAACCGCTGAGCGTGGTCCGACGACACTTTGAGCCCGTCACCCCACCCCCCTGCATGCTAGAAACTGTCACTTGTGAGGCCGAATCGCCCGATTTGGGCTCCTTTTTCTATGACCGTCAAACCATTCGAGTTCGCTTCGGGCTGAACCTTTCTGGTGGTCTTGACTCGCACAGGTCATGGAGCGCCTCAGGTGTATCGGCGCTCGAGCTCTTTCTCTCCCTGCTTGTCCTCGGACCGGCCTTGTCGCAGGGCGCTGCGTGCCTGGCCGGAGGACCGTCCGGTCGGTTTCATTGCCTCCATCAGGAGACGCTCGTCCCTCCTGGACCTGACCAGGAGGTACTCGATGACCCCCTCGTAGTCCACTCTCTTCCCTCTCTTTGACTGCAGCTCTCCGGCCACCTTCAGCAGTTCGCGGCGCGTCTGGTCAGAGATTTTGATAGTCGTAGAATCCATTGTCTGAACAGAAGAAATGACCGTCATGGATACCTGAGCGCTACCCCAAGCGACGCTTCGCATCTCGGCGAATGGGGCCGCACCGTCCTGGTCGCGGCATCGTTGTTATTAGGCCCAGGCCCCCGGTCGCCCCCGTGCTCAAGATCGACTGCTCGGAGCTCTCGGCGGACGAGAAGCTGGCGCTGGCGTCCGAGATCTCCGACGCGCTCGAGGGGAGGGCCCTCGCCCTGGTCAAGATGGAGAGCATCGTCCTGGACCAGTTCGCGGGGGAGAAGCTCGCCATCGACTCCCTGCAGCCCATCGTAGGCGACTTCATATCGCGGCGGAAGGACTCGCAGTACTACTCCCTGGAGGTGGACGGGGAGACGATCATGATACACTCGGCCGACCCCATCGCGGCGTCCAGGAGGAAGGCCGAGAACACCCTCCCGCCGAACCTCAGGCAGTGCCCCTACTGCGCCTTCATCACCGAGTACGAGGAGGAGTACGTCGTCCACGTGAGGAGCCATCTCTTCGGAGTCTGATGCCATTTCTTGGATTCCACGGGAAGCCTTGGTCCGGCGCGGGACCAATAGCGCAAACTCAAGCTCGATAGCAAGCTTGATGGCTCCAGCGCTCGCCGGGGATGGCTGCGAAAGGGAGACGCGACTCGGTGAGGATCCGGCGGGTCTCTAGGTCTTCTTCGTCTGGTGTTCGCTCCTCATGGGCCTTGGATGCGCCAAGATGACGGGCCCCATGAAGACACAAACTCCGATGTGGCCGCAGGCTGCGATGATCTCAAGGGGCGCGTCTGAGAAGCAGAGCGCCAGCATTCAGGTCGGTTCTCTGTCTTCGTGGGCGCTCAGGGCGAAGCTGGAAGCGCTTGCGCTCGAGCCTTCAGGCCAGTTGCCGGTTGGACCTGGAGTCCGGGCTGAACTCAACCAGCTCGAACTTGAAGATCTTGGTGGTTGCCACAAACGACGGCCTGCCCGAGACTACGGTCCTGTGGCCGTAGATGGCCTCCATGAACCCTGAGACGAGGCCCATGAGCCACCAGCTGGTCTTCGCTCCCTCTATCTCTCCGAAGATCGGCTGTTTCACCGTCACGCTGGTCCTCGCGTCCTTGGAGAACTCGAGGCTCACGAGCCCCCACCCTCTGGCGCGCATGTCGTCCACCGCCGTCCGGAGCAGCTGCTCCCTGTCTGCCTCCGGCATCATGCTCTTGTGAAGCGCGCTCAGGCCGAGGCCGCCCGACCGACCCACCTCGAAGAGCACCTGCAGCCCCTGCTTGCCGATCTGTTTCTGGAGGTCCTGCTCCATGAACGCTATCGATTGTGCCGTGACGATGACCGCCCGCTCGCTGCCGAAGAGCACCACGGGGAACAGATGCTGGTCGTAGACCGCCTTGTCGGCCGCCGAGACGGATACGCTCGAGATGAACGGCAGCGCCCTCAGCTCCGAGGCCAGCGTCTCCGACGTGCAATCGGCCTTTGCCAGCTCGGCGAACATGCTGAAGACGAACTCCTCCTTGGCGTCCGCGTCGTAGGTCCCGCCGCTGACCAGGTTCACGCCGTGCCGGGCCAGCACTTCGGCGGCCTTGGCCAGCGCGCCCACTTCGTCCTTGCCGACGATTACGAACTGGTGAATGGACTCGCCCAGGGGCACCACTATGTTCAGTCTGCGCGGGAAGTAGGTTTCCTCGTCGTCGCTCAAGGCCTAATGAGCCTCTTTCTCTGGGTTAAAACCACTCCGTCGGGAATTACGCTCACGGTCCGATGATAATTCTGAATTCCGATGCGCGTCTGCCCGTCTTGACATGAACGCGTCGCTTGGGGGCGAGGAGCAGGGCGAGTGAACTCCACGCCGGCGGCGGGGGATTCTGCATGCTTCGCGCCTCCTCTGTCAGCCGCGCTCCAGAAGACTAGGTCCTTTCGGCAATCAATGTCGCTGGACACCTCGAGCTGACATCATCGAGACCTACTAGTGTCTGGTCCATCTGGCCCATACCTGCCCTGACCAATGGCGAAGCGCTCGGCGGCTCATGATACGCGTCGCACGTACCACGCATCTTACTTGTAAGACCACTCTCCTATCGGCGGGCCGGCTGTCCCAAAGACTAAGCCGCTTGACCGCGCTTCCTCAGCGAGGAACCCTTGATGGAAAAGCCCCGATGACTGCGACGCCCAAACAATGCTCAAAAGAATTATAATTCAATCGCTGGAGCCGGCTGGTGTGCAATGGCATCCAAGACTCTGACCTTGGATAATCTCGACCTCGACAGGAAACGCGTTTTCGTCAGGGTCGATATCAACACGCCCGTCCATCCAAACACGGGCGAGCTGCTCGAACTGAGCAGGATTGAGGAGGCAGCAATAACAATCAGAGACCTGCCGAACTCCGTCGCCGTGGTCGCGTCGCACCAGGGCAGGGTCGGCAGGTACGACTACATCTCCCTGGAGAAGCACGCAAAGGCGCTCTCCAGGGCTCTCGGGAAGGACGTCCGCTTCGTGCAGGACGTCTTCGGGGAGGCAGCCCAGGCTGCCATCGACGGCGCGAAGCCCGGCGACGTGATCCTGCTCGACAACCTCAGGTTCACTGCGGAGGAGAACGTGGAATTCTCGCCGGCCGACGCCGAGAAGACGATCCTGGTGTCGCGCCTAAGACCTCACATCGACGCCTGCGTCCTGGATGCCTTTCCCACTGCGCACCGGTCGCCTCCCTCCATCGTGGGTTTCGCCGGTCTCGTCCCGACCTGCGCCGGCAGGGTCGTGGCCAAGGAGCTCATGAAGCTCGAGCGCATCGTGGGAGTCGAGAAGGGGCCCTACGTCACGGTTCTGGGCGGAGCAAAGGTCACCGACAGGATCGAGGCCATCGACGCGCTGATAGCCAACAACCGGGCCGACAAGGTCCTGCTCTCGGGGCTGGTCGGCCTGGTCTTCCTCAAGTCCAAGGGCAAGTACAGGGGCGCGCTCCAGGTAGAGAACGAGGCGAAGATGCTCGTGAAGGCCCGGCAGCTGCTGGACGACCACCCGCAGACCTTCGAGATGCCCAGCGACGTGGCCGTCAGGGTCGACGGCTCGAGGAAGGAGATCGACGTCTCGGAAGTCAGCGACAAGATGGTGGTGCTCGACGTGGGGGTGCGGACCATCGACAGATACTCGCGATTCATCAAGGGGGCCGGGACTGTGTTCATGAGCGGCCCTCCGGGCGCCTTCGAGTACGAGGAGTTCGCCCTGGGGACCGAGATGCTGCTCAGGGCGATGGCGGACTCGTTCGGGACCACCATCGTGAGCGGGGGGCACCTCTCGGCCGCGCTGAACCGGTTCGGCATCCTCGAGTCCATCGACCTCGTGAGCACGGCGGGCGGGGCACTGGTCCAGTACCTCGCAGGCAAGCGATTACCTCTTATGGACGCGCTGGAGAGATCCGCGGCCAAGTGGGGCCAATGATCAGAGTTGGAATAAACGGCTACGGTACCATCGGAAGGAGGGTGGCCGATGCTGTCGGGCGCCAGGGGGACATGGAGCTGGTCGGCGTCACCAAGGCGAGACCGGACTACAGGGCGACCCTGGCCATCGAGAAGGGAATCCCGCTCTACGTGGCGAACGGGGTCCACGCCGCGGCCTTCGACAAGGCCAAGGTCCCCTACGCGGGCACGCTCACCGACCTGCTGAAGAAGGTCGACGTCATCGTGGACGGAACGCCCGAGCTTGGCGCCGACTACAAGCCCGTCTACGAGGCGGCGGGTGTCAAGGCCATCTTCCAGGGCGGGGAGGAGCACGAGCTGACAGGGCACTCCTTCAACGCCCAGTGCAACTTCGACTCGGCCAGAGGGAAGACGATGACCAGAGTCGTGAGCTGCAACACCACCGCCCTCTGCAGGACGCTGCACGCCCTCGACCAGCGCTTCGGCATAGCGAGGGCTCGGGTGGTCCTCATCCGGCGGGCGGCCGACCCCGACGAGATATCCAAGGGCCCCATAGACGCCATAGTCCCGGATCCCATCACGCTCCCCTCGCACCATGGCCCCGACGTCCAGACCGTGCTGACCGGCCTGAACATAACGACCATGGCGGTCAAGGTCCCCGAGACCCACATGCACCTGCACACGCTGATGGTCACGCTGAAGAGGCCTGCCACCCGCGAGGAGGCACTCCAGGCCTTCCGCGACGAGCCCAGGATCCTGCAGGTCGACGGCAAGGCGGGCATCAAGTCGACGGCCCAGGTCATCGACTGGGCCAGGGAGAAGGGCAGGCCCCGTAACGACATCTATGAGGCCGTGGTCTGGCGAGACTCGGTCTCCATCGTGGAGGATGAAGTCTTCCTGTTCCTGGGGGTGCACCAGGAGGCCATCGTAATCCCCGAGAACATCGACGCCATCCGCGCGCTGACGAGCGACACCTCCGCCCAAGAGTCGATGGCGCTTACGGACCGCTCCATGGGAATACCGCGACCAGCCTAGACGTGGCCCTCTACTGCCCGCGGCCTGTAGGGTTCCTCCAGCCTCCTGAGGTCGTCGGCCGAGAGCTTGATCTCCAGGGCGGCCACCAGTTCGTCCAGCTGGTCCAGCTTGGTGACCCCCACTATGGGTGACACGACGCCGGGCTTGTGGAGCAGCCAGGCCAGCGCCACCTGTGCGGGGGCGGCACCCTTCTCCTTGGCGACCTCGATGAGGCGCTCGACGACGTCGAAGTCCTGTGCCTTGAAGAACCGCTCCTTGAGAAGCCTGTCTCCCCTGTACCTGGTGCCGGTCGGCCTCCGGTCCCTGCTGTACTTGCCGCTGAGGAAGCCGCGCGCCAGCGGGCTCCAGATCAGTAGGCCGACGCCCCGGCTCCTGCACAGCGGAATCATCTCCCTCTCCTCCTCCCTGTAGGCCAGGTTGTAGTGGTTCTGCATGCTCACGAAGCGCTCCAGTCCCAGCCTCTCGCTGAGGTCGAGAGCCTGGGCGAACTGCCAGGCCCACATGCTCGACGCGCCCAGGTAGTTCACCTTGCCGTCCCTGACCAGGTAGTCCAGCGTCCTCAGCGTCTCCTCCATCGGCGCCTCGTAGTCCCAGCGGTGGATCTGGTAGAGGTCGATGTAGTCCATGCCGAGGCGCTCGAGTGAGCGCTTCACCTCGTGCCTGATGTGCTTCCTTGACAGGCCTGCGTCGTTCGGTCCGCGCCCCATGGGGTGGTAGACCTTGGTGGCAATGACGAGGTCCTCCCTCCTACCCCTGACGGCCCTGCCGAGGATCTCCTCTGACTTGCCCTCGGAGTACATGTCGGCCGTGTCGAAGAAGTTGATTCCCAGGTCGATGGCGCGGTCGATTATGGGCTTCGCCTCGCCGTAGTCGATGGTCCAGGTGAAGCTTCCCGACTTCATTCCGCCGAAGCTCATGCAGCCTATGCAAAGGCGCGAAACCTTGAGGCCGCTTTGGCCCAGTCTGACGTACTCCATGGCGAAGGCGTTTTGTGCTGCGACCCTAATCAGAGTTGTGGTCGATGAGGCCGCCCGTCGATGAAGCCTGCAATGAACGCGGCGCAGCGGAGCCCCATGCTAGTCTGCCCTTACAGGCCTGGCCTGCGAAGGTCGACGTCGCCCGTTCCTCTTGTGCCGGGGGCGTCCCACGGCGCGGTTATCGATTGGGCTGAATAAACAACATGTGAGAGGAACATCACGCCGAAAGAACGGTTCTGAGGCGCTTGATTTGGTTCCTGATGGTGACCTCGGTGACCCCGGCGGCCCACGCCGCGTCTCCCTGGGTCAGCATCCTTCCCTCGAGCGCCGAGGCAAGGTAGATGGCAGAAGCCGCCACCCCCGCCGGGTCCCTGCCGGCTGCGATCCCTGCATCCTGAGCCGCTGACAGTATTTCGAGTGCCTTCTCCTGCACGCTTGCATCCACCCTTGCCCTGGCTGCCACCTTCTTCACATACTCTGCCGGGCCGACGACGGGAATCTTCAGGCCGAGGCCGGTCACCAGCAGTCTGTAGTCTCGCGCGATCTTGTCTCTGCCCACTCCGCTGGCGGCGGCCACGTCGTCCAAGGTCGTCGGGACTCCTTTCTCCCTGCAGGCGGCGTAGATGGATGAGGCGGTGATCTCGGCAGGTGACTTGCGCTTCTCCAGACCTCTCTTGACGCCCTTCGTGCGAATGGAGGCTGCCTCGTGCGTCACGACCCCTGGAACCGCAAGTGTCTCGGAGAACTGCCTGAGTTCTCCGAGGGGAGTGCCTTCCTTACTTTTGCTTGAGCGACGGCCTCTTGACGACGTAGCCTATCGCCAGCCCGATCAGAAGGAGGAGGACCATTGCTCCATAGGCCCAGGTGGCTACGGAAGAGTTCGTCTGAGTCACCGTACTTGTGGAGACTTCAGTGGCCGTGCTTGTCAGGGTACTGGTCGACGTGCTCGCAGGTGCCGTGCTGGTCACGGTGGATACGGGCGCCGTCGTGATCGATGTGCTCGTCACGGTGGAGGCCGGCAACGTCGTGGTCGCCGTGGAAGTGTAGGTGGTCGAGGCCTGTGTGGTGGTCACCGTCGCAGTCGAGGTCTTGGTTGCCACTTGCAACGTCGTCGTTGTGAACGTTGCGGTGGTAGCCGTAGTCGTCGACGAAGTCGTGACAACCTGGGTCAGGGGCGTGTAGGAGAACTCCAGGACCGCCATCATGGGAGCGGGCTCCGAAGTTGTAACGGTCAGCGTGTATGTGCCGGATACCCAGCCGGTGCTGTTCGCGACGATGTTGACGGTGTAGCTGAATGCTCCGTTGGGCGCCACTGTGACGTTGTCGTCATAGACTACGGTGGTGTATTCCGGGTTGACGATCTGCAGTTCTACGGCCGTGCCAGCCGCGGGAGCCGGCGTTAGAGTGCCCGTGATGATGAGAGCTTCCGTCCCTGAGTAGTTCTGCGCGTTGGTGGCGAGCCTGATTGCGTAGAGGGGTCCACCTGAAGTCGAAGATGTGGACGTGGTCGTCGTTGAAGTGGTCGACTTGGTCGTGGACGTCGTGCTGCTGGTGGACGTGCTCGATGTGGTCGATGAGGTGCTCGTTGTTGAGGTGGTCGAGTGCGTCGTCGAAGTGGTGCTGGTAGTCGATGTCGTGGACGTCGTCGAAGTCGTGCTGGTGGTGGCCGCGCTTACCTGTATGACTATGGGCTGCAGCTCGGTGCCCTGCGCGTAGAGCGTGAGGGTGTACAGGCCCGGCGTCGATGGCACCGTTATCTTGTAGAGCGCGGTGATGCTGCCTGCCGTCTTGTTGAGGTTTTGGGCCGAGCCTGTCGTCACCTCCGTGGGGGAGATCGTGAACTTCGCATTGTCAGTCTGATTCGACAGCCACTCCTGGAGCCCCGGGACGACTCCCGTGGCCTGGGCGTTGTTGGTCGAGACGTGGAGATGGAACGAGGCTCCGGGCGCAAACGGGCCGAAGAAGAGCCCTCCGTCGCCGTCTCCCGTGCCGTTGACCCAAACGGCGATGCCGTTGTTGTGGCAGTAGCAGCCCTGGTCGAACCCCGGCTCGCCGTGCGAGAAGCTACCCGCCAGCCAGACGCCCGATGTCACCGTGGCGACGCCCAGGAGCAGCACCGCGAGCGCGATGACGTACATGCTTCGCTTGTCCGTTGTCAATTACACCTCCATGTTTGTGAAAGGAGAGAACGGGGAGAGGAGATGACGTCTTCTCTCCCGGTGGTTCTGCGCCATCCTCCTTTCTAGGTCAGAGGCGTCTCTGCAGCGGCGTTGCGGCCGGCTAGGCGGCCGACCACACAGTACGAGCCCATCTTGCCGTCGGCACGGGCCATACCCCAGAAGCCACCGGCGAGTTCGCCTGCTGCGTAGAGGTGGGGTATGACGGTCTCCGAGTTCAGAGGGGCCGCAGGCCCGGCAGCCTGTGCGACCTGGTAGTTCTGGCAGTCGATGACCTGCATTCTGGCGTTCACGCGGAGGCCGCCACACTGGTCATGGCCACAGACTAGGAGCTTGGCCGCTTGGTACGGGGGCGTCGAAATCGGGTTCAGAGGTGCCGGTCGGCCGAAGTCCGTGTCCGTGCCCGACGAAACCATGCCGTTCCACCTCGTCACGGCCGAGCTGAGCCCGATTTCCGAGATGGCCATCTGGTCCGCGAGCCCTGCAATCGTGTTCGACCAGGCAATCCAATCTGGGTCCAGGTAGGGGGACTGATCGGCGGCCGTCGCGGCCTGGAAGTTGGCGAGCGTCCAGCCGAGCGACTTGGCGCCGTTTGCGTCTACCACTGCCCAGACGTTCCTCGGCCTGAAGGGAATCTGCAGGTAGGCCTCCATGTACGTGCTGTACACTTGTGCGTCGTTGGCGCCAGGCGGGGTGCCGGCAGAGCCCCAGAGGGCCTCGTTCATGAAGCGGTTTCCATCGGCGGCTACGAGGATCGCATAGGCGTTTGACGCGGCGTAGGACACACCACCCGAGACAAGAGCCGGGATCGATGCTGGCGGACCAACGAGCGGCATAGGGGTCCAGACTTCATACTGCGACGTCCCCCACTTGTTGGAGAAGGACACAGGCCACGAGCAGTCGACCTCGCCCGCGCCCACCTGAATTGCAGCCACATGGCCGTCGCCGGTCGTGTGGACGTAGGGATGGCCCGACCACGCAACCACCTCGTCCAGGAGCGGATGGAAGCTCTTCATCATCTGGGGGTTGGCCTTGAAGCCACCCGTGGCGAGCACCACCGCCTTGTTGGCCTTGTAGTTGAGAAGGTTTCCGCTCTTGAGGTCTACGACCTGGATTCCCACGACAGGGCCGGTGAGGTCAGGGCGATAGATCTGGGTCATCTTCTTCCCAAGCTGGACCTGGACCCCACGCTTGTTCAGCGCCGCGTTCATCATATAGATCTCGCTGATGCCGGCGTTGCCTGGGTAGTTGGGCGAAGCAATTGGCGCCTCGGTCCTCGCAACCCGGCAGTCAGCCTGCTTGCTCGGTGTCGGGTTCCACACGATGCCAAGGTTCGAGGCCCAGAGGAGGGTGTCGTTGGCGTTGTCAGCGAACGCATGGAGCAGTTCGACCGTGTTTCTGTAACCGCCGTTGATCATGTAGTCCTCGATGGCCCACTCGATGTGGTCCTCTATTCCGGCCTTCGCCTGGATGTAATTGACAGGCATCTGCCAGTTCCCGCCCGCAAACATCGAGTTGCCGCCGAAGAACTGCGTCTCCTTCTCGATGATGGCCACGGACGCGCCGGCGTCGTACGCATCGAGCGCGGCTCCGAACCCTGCCACACCTGTGCCCACCACTACGACGTCAGCGACCACATCCCACTGCGAGGGGAGTGTAGGTTGGGCTCTCGAAACGGAAGCGGCCTTCGCAGCCTGAACCTCCGCGACCGGAACCTTCGTCGCTCCTACGTGCGGAACGAGCGACGACGCTCCTGCCACGACACCGAGCGCTGCGGCGCCTGCGGCTGCTGTTCCCATGAACTGTCTTCTAGACAATTTCCTAATTCCAATTGGTTTGTCTGTCAATCCTAGTACCTGACGGGTTGTGCCTCGTTTTCACTATAAGAGAACGATGTGACATGTGTAGACAGGTGTAGACGACCTAGGGCCGCAACCCACCACGCCTGTGTCCACCCTGAGGTCGTGGCCCTCGGCTTTCGATGGACGTGCTAACATTCCAGGCCGCAATGCTAGTCCGCCTTGCTTTGGTTAAAATGCGGGGCGCAGGAGGGCCTTTCTCCCTCCCGCGTTACTTGGAGCCCTTGCCGCTTCCGCGGGGCTCGCTTCCTACGCTCGTTGATTCGTGCTGTGGCTCTTATTGCCAGGATGGGAGCGCTACAGCGTTCGTGGCAGTTATCCTGCCCATGGCGTAGCACATGGAGACGTTCCTCATGCACTGGTAGAGCTTGCTGATGACCTCGCCCAGCTCGCCGGCTTCGTAGAGCCTCGGAATCGGGTTGCCGTTCGTGTCAAGGACCTCTCCATTCGCGTTGCGGCGCGGACCTCCCTGGGTGTTGAGTATCATCGGCGATAGCTGGATGGCGTAGTATGGCGGCGTCGAGATCGCTGTCAGGGGTCCGGGCCTGCCGTACTCCGTGTCCGTGCCAGCCGACACCATCTTGTTCCAGTTGGCGACTTCGTTGGGCATCACCACGGGGTCCTTTCCTATCATGGTGGCGAGACCACTGAGGGTCGGGGACGTGTATATCCAGCCCAGGCCGAGCTCGGTCTTGTTGGATGGGTCGGGGTTGTATCCTTCAATGGGACCGGCAAAGCCCATCGTCCCACCCATGGAACTGAAGAGCGCACCGCTCCCGAATCCGACCGAGTCGAATATCATGTGTATGGGTACCGGGAAGGGTCCTTTCGTGTAGACGCCGTGGCTGAGGTACTGGCCGGCTGTAAGATACGTGCCCGCCGGTTCAAGAGCATTGCCGGGGCTTGAGTAGGTGTTGGGGCCTGGCGCCATCAGCTCGTTGCTGTACCTCATACTGTCGGCGCCGACGTATATCCAGCCGCCCTTTGAAGGGGCGCCTATCATTACCCCGGCGGCGTACTCAGATGTCTGCATTGCGTATCCGGTCGGAGCGGCGAAGACGTTCATGTGCCAGAGGTCTGCGCCCACCGCCTGTGCCATGTGTACTCCGTCACCAGTGTTCAATGGCGAACCCACGTGTGTCACCCCCGGAATGTCGATGTAGTCTCTGTGCATCTGGTCGTTGTACTCGTAGCCGCCGCAGGTGAGGATTACTCCCTTGTTCGCCGCGATGTTGATGGTCGAACCGCCGGCGGGGTTGGCGCGGACTCCCTTGATCTCCCCTGTGTTCGGATCCTGGATCAGGCCGATTGCCGGCGTGCTGTACATGACGTTGATGGGGCGGTTCTGTATCTGTTGCAGGAGGAAGAACCAGTTGTTCCCGTATGGCTTGGTTCCTTGGACGGTCCATGAGCCACCGTACGGCAGCATCTCTGACGACGCTCCTGGAAGCTGCGGATAGAACGCCTGGGGGAACGGGTTCGAAGTGGTCCCGTACAATACCACCTTCGCTCCCAATCCCTGGAGCCAAGTCTTGTTCTGGGCACAGTTTGTTACGTAGGCCTGGATCAGGGCGTCATCGGTCGGGAATCCCTGACCATCCTCCATTGCCTGGAAGTAGACCTGCTCATTGAAGAGGGTGGACTCGTTCGCGTTCCCGTACACGTCTGTTCCTGGCACCCACACTCCCTGACCACAGACCCTGCTGTTGCCTCCGGCAGTGTTCTGATTACCCTTCTCGAGCAGGATGACGTTTGCCCCCAGGTCGCTAGCGGTGATTGCGGCCGCCTGGCCCGCGAAGCCCATCCCCACGACCACCACGTCGGCCGTGTAGTCCCAGCTCGACGGGATCACTGTCGGTAGCATCCTGCTGGCCACGGCCGTCAAGGCCCTTGGTGCTCCCTTCACAGCGCCGGCCTTCAGGGCTTCCGACGATGGTGACGCCGCGCCCACCTTTGGTAGAAGCGTTGTCGCCCCCGCCGCCGCGCCGAGAACTGCGGCTCCTGCGGCTGCAGTTCCCATGAACTGCCTCCTAGAAAGTTTCTTATCTGTGATTGACTCCGCCAATTCTGTTACCTAGGCGCGCTTCGCCGGCGACGGCTATAATATTCAGACGTGACTAGTGTAGTCAAGTGTAGACAACCAGAGACCCGCAACGAGCCACGTCTGTCCCTAGCTTCGATGGCACGACTGCCTTTGCGTCGAGCACCATTCTTTGGTTCACGGAACCTCATTCTACCAGCGTGATTGCCTTTCGTGTCGCTGGAACAAGGGGCGAGATTCTCTTCTGTGGTGTTCGTCCAGACTACGGTCCGACGACCTTCTTCATGCGCTTGTACTCGTTGCGGATGGTGGCCTCCCCCACTCCAGCCGCCTCCGCCACATCGCCCTGGGTCAGGCTCTCGCCGCCGAGGAGCGATGCCAGATAGAGAGCCGAAGCTGCAACTCCGATCGGGTCCCTGCCGCTGATCACGCCCGCCTTCTTCGCCTTCGACAGTATCTCGAGGGCCCTTTGCTGCACCCGTGCGTTCACTCTCGCCCTGGCTGCCACCACCGGCACGTATTCCGCGGGGTCTGCCAGGGGAATCTTCAAGTCAAACTCGTTGACCAGCAACCTATAGCACTTCGCAATTTCGTCTCTTCGCACGCCGCTGGCCGCGGCCACGTCGTCCAGGGTCTTGGGGACCCCCTTCTCTCTGCAGGCAGCGTAGAGAGATGAGGCGCTGATTTGGGCGGACGACCTCCATCTCTCCATACCTGTTCCCATGCTCCTCGCGCATATGCGGGCAGCTTCGTCTCGCACCTTGTCGGGGACGGAAAGTCTCTCGGAGAACTGCCTGAGTTCTCCGAGGGGAGTGCCTTCCTCACTTCTGCTTGACTGTCGGTCTCTTGATGACGTAGCTTATCGCCAGTCCAATCAGAAGGAGGATGACCATCGCTCCATAGGCCCAGTCGGCTACCGTAGAGGTCGTCTGAGTCACCGTGCTAGTCGTGGTTTGTGTCGAGGTTTCTGTCAGTGTAGCAGGAGCGAGAGTTGCGGTTGTGGTGCTCATTATGGTGGAGGGTACCGGAGTAATAGTCTGTGTGACCGTCGTCGTACTGAGTGCCTGACTCGAAGCCGTGCTGGTTGACGTACTGGAAGAAGTCGTCTTGGTTGTAACTGATGTGGATGATGTGGTAGATGTGGATGATGTGGTTGATACGGTAGAGGCAGTTGATGATGACGTCGTGGTAGTCGTTGACGTGCTGGAAGTGGTTGTCACGGCCGGTGCTGTATACTGGAAAGTCGCCAGCCCCGTGGCCCCGTAGGA
>Ga0326727_10009686_pt1 | contig 23508 bp, 17 predicted proteins | sample MB2enrmetagenome_FD_207643 | JGI IMG/M metagenome (GOLD analysis project Ga0326727, IMG submission 207643) | Lab enriched peat soil microbial communities from McLean, Ithaca, NY, United States - MB29MY | ecosystem: Environmental > Terrestrial > Soil > Wetlands > Peat | place: USA: New York... | reverse complement strand
ACGATGGACGTGGTACGAAAGGTCACGGGCAAGATGCCCGTGCCACGAAAGGTCACGGCCAGGATGGCCGTGCTACGTGGCCGTCAACAAGGCTTCCGCGAGGCAATAGACGCGCAACTCCGGCAACTCGAAGGAGAGTTTGCCGTCGCGGACCTCGCCGTGAAGCTCGAATGCCTCACTGGAATCCGGCGCGAAGGCGGAAAGTTTGCCGAGGGTGGCGTGCTGAAAGGCAGCGGGCAGGGCGACGGAAATCGAGAGGTTGCGAACCGGCTCGGACTCGTGGGTGGCGTCGAGATCGTAGTTAAGCAGGTGGATGGTGACGCGCGACTGGCGCCCTTCCTGCTTCCCATAGGCGTAGCCGCGCAACCCGAGCAGGCCTTCCCGCCCGGTCCATTGGAACTGCGTAGAGCGGATCTCTGAGATGTTCGAGGGCTCAGAGCCAAAGGCGGGCGTGGGACGCGGCTGGGCATCCTCGTAGAAGGTGGGATGGTCGCCCGGAACGATGAGCCGCCCTCCGCCATCCATCCATTTCTCAATCGTCCGTTCCTGAGCGCGGGAAAGATAAGCCACGGACGGGAGGATGAAAACGCGGTAGCCCGGCAGCAGGTGCAGCGTCTCTTCGGTGAGAAAGTCGAACAAGACGTGCTGCGAGGCAAGGGTGGAATGGAGAGAGTAGACCTGGCGCAGGTGCTCCGGGTTTTCCAAGTGCGTCTGATTGTAGAAAAAGGCCAGCGCCACCTGCGCGATGGATTGGAAGCCGGTAAACAGGTCGGAATGGCTCTCATAAAAACGGCGATAGAGGCGGCGGACCTCGCCGAATTGGCCGAAGTTTTCGACGAAGCACCCACCCCCGCCCGCAGCCGCCTCCGCGTGCGCGAGTTCCACGTTGGCGCGGCTGCGAGGCCCGCCGAATAGGACCACGGGGCGCACGCCATTGGCCAGCGCGAACTTGTATTGGATACCGTGAACGGTGAAACCGCCGGCAGCGGCACGCCCCGGGAAGCCGTGGCGGTAGTCCTCCTCAAACATCATGTAATCGGCGCCGCGCGCCCACTCCGCAACGTTCTTGCCTTGAATCCTGCGCCCCTCGACCCCGCCCACCGTCTGCATGGAGCCCCAATTGGGGACGAAGACGAAGCCCTGGCGGTAAGGGGTGACGGCGCGCCGCAAATCCACCAGCAGGTCGCCAATACTCCAGGCCCAAAAACGCTGGGTCTCAAACCAGCGGAGGCGATCTTCCGGGCGTCCAATGCCCAACTGGGTGAGGTCGGCGGCGCCAAACAGGCGGCGGCGCTCCTCGGCGGAGTATTTTTGCTCGAGGGAGGCGATGAACTCGCGGGCGGGCCGCTCCAGGAAGTTGTAACCCACGCGGTCGAGGTTCGCGGGCGTCGAGAGGTCCGCAATCTTGAAGCGCTTCTCCAGTTCGCCGCGCCCGTAATGGGAAACGAGGTATTCGATAAACGCGGGCTGGGCTTTGGCCCACGCGGTCTTGTCCGCCTGCGAGCACAGTTCGATCTTCTCCGCCTCGCTCGTGCCGAAGCCGGAGCGCAGCTCGCGCGGGGTGTAGCGGGAACGCAGATAATGCACAAAGCCTTCGCGGCAGTAGCGGCAGTAGCAGTGGATGATGTTGTCATCCACAAACACGCCGTCGAAACCGGCCTGCGCGATCGAGACCACGACGAAGCGGAGCCAGGTGCGCCAGTACGCGTTGTTCGGGCAGGGAGAGTAGAAGAATTGCGGAGCGTATCCCGGGTAAGCGGCGGGATTGTTGAAGAGAATGCGTCCGGCGGGGTCGCGCTGCAACCACTCGGCGGGGTCGGCGGGCGGCCGCGGCGGCAGGCCGAACGAAAGGTATTCATCCCAGTGATCGTAGAACTCCCAGAAGCCCAGGCGTTTTTCGATGTCGCCGCCCATCTGCTGGCTGTTGATGTAGGGGAAGATGATCTCCACACCGGCGCCATGCAGTTCCCGCACCATCGTCTTGATCGCAAGACTGCGGGCGGAAGTTTCCTGGGGTGTGAGGAGGCGGTATTGGGAAATGTCCGGGACGGGCAGAGGAATAGCTCGCGGACCCCAGTGGGCGGTGAAGGGACAGTCGTGGCCGAGGTGGAGCAGGTTCGGCGGGGCTTCGGCCAGCCGTGAAATGAATTGGGGATCGGAGAGGTGATTGCGGCGATAGTCGATGATATAGGTGGCTGGCAGCGAGGTGCCGCCACGAATCGCCGTCAGTAACTGCCGGTGTTTGGCCGCCGCGACAGAACCAAATGCGCCGGCCAGGGTAAGCTTCAAAAGATCTCGACGGTTCATCATCGGCATGCTCCCCTCGCGGCCATAAAATCAAACTATACCGCGACGCGGGTGAGCGCACACGGGTCTTATATCAGAAATCGTGAAGCGGAGCAGCCGAGTGTCGCCGGCGGGGAAGTAGCGCGGGCAGCCTGCCTCTATAAAAGATGGTCGGCGGGGCCTCCCCGGACCGGATTCGAGCCACGAGTGTCTAACTAGGGCTAGCCAGACGTGGGGGGATTGGGCGTTAAGCAACGCCAGTGACTCACCGTTCACCGACACGATGTGCTGCCGTTTTCGTCGGTGTGGCATCGCTGGTTTGAAAAGGCCAGCCCCAAGCCAGCCAGCGGGTCGTAACAGAAGCCGAGGCAGGCGTCCCGCATAACCTCTTTCCGCCACTGGCCCGAAGGAGGCATGGCAGCCTCCAGCTCACGAAAAAGCCCGATCACTTCGCCAGGCGGAGTCGTTCCGTACTCAGTTGTGAACGCCAAAACGCCCAGCCGCGGGCTGCGCACGTACCAGCCCTCAGCGTTCCATGCTCGTAATGGTTTCGGTGGTCTCGTACCCAAGGCCATAGCTGGCATCGACTCTGGCAGGGAAAACGCTCGCTGCCGAACAGCGCCCTCTACGACCCCAGTCGCAAGACTTTCGTAGAACTGGTACTGCAGCCACCGTCGGTCGTTCCGAGACGCATAAAACCTTGAATCATGGTAAACGGCGATCGCCGTTTCGTAAAACTGCAGGCCCCGTTTTTCTACATGCAAAATAGCCAGGTCGGGCGCTGGACCGTCCACAATGAGTGGGATCCTATACGGCATTGCCGCGGAGCCTATCCACAGCGGAAGCATGATCGCGCAAAGCGCAAAGGCGGGCCAAGTGCGGTCACGAACCGGCCGTTTTCGCAAGACCCAATGGGTGGGTAGCATGCGCAGTAGAGACACCATGATTGCAATCGCGATCAGCAAGATGGCTATGATCCTTAACTTTGCAAATAGGACTGCTTCCAGATCCGGCCGGTCCATTACATTGAGGTTCAACACGATCCAGGAGTTCTCAAAGTAAGGATGCAACTCCCCCAGCACATACCCCGGAGCGGCCATCAGTCCCGCGACTAGCCCTGTCAGTTGGCCCAGTCCGGGCCGACGGAACAGGGCTAAGACAGCACCTGCAAATACAAGGGGAGAGAAGACGGCGGCAACGAAGATCAGAACATAGAGAAAGCGGGTTGATGGGAGGACGATCGCGCACGCCAAATAAGCCCACGTGATAAGCGTGGTGATCGTCCCCACCGCATAGCTGGGTTTGGTTTTGGAAAGAACGGCGTACAGGGAGAGGATGACCGAAGCCGGGACGAGAAATACCACAAGAAGGTTAAACGTGAAGGAGTATTTATCTATGGCTGCTGCGTCTAACCTTCCCACCAGATATGCCAGGAGCCCTGCTGCGGCGGAATTGATAAGTGCTGCGAATAGCTTTGGCCTCCCCCCTATATCGGGGCTGCGAATCCAGCGAAAGTACGCTATGCCTAAGAAGACTGCTGGCGTCAATAAGAGTGCCGAACTGAAGGGAGGTAGGCCTTGGCGGCCTTCCCATAGCTCTCCCCAAAAGGAGCATGCGACCGCCAGTCCCGCGCAAAGGTAAATGGTGATGGTCGTAATCTTCGGGTTCATTCGGGCCTCGGCGGTGCCTCAACAAGACGATTACTTATACTCCTTTTTTGCACAATCGTCTGCTTGTGAACAGTCCGGGCAGCGACTACACTTCTATAGACACCGAACGCACCGATCTTGTTCCAGTTGTGCAGTATGTGCCTCCATGGTGTGGGATCGGAGGCAGACGTATGAACACTCATCTTCGATAACCGACAATTGGCGGGTCGGCCGATTGCCCCCCTCACGTCCGCGGACACGAGGCTGGGCCGAAACTGTCCACTTGGCCGTAACGGCCTACCCGCCGATGTGCGCGCGGCTTCGCCGGCCGTTTGGAGATGGCGTTGAACAGGTCTGCGCGGTTGGCCGCCCATGATGGCCTGTGGACACCCAAGCATCAAAGTCATCACTCGTACCGCAACGCCACCAGGGGATCGACCTTCGTTGTCCGGCGCACGGGATAATGCTTGCGGGAAGCTGCCTATTCGCCATGTCCTTAAGCGGAAATGAGCGTCGCACAAAAATTGAGTCTCGATGAAATCGTGCGCGTGGATCCGGGCATTATGCACGGCAGCACATGCTTTGCCGGCACGCGTGTGCCGGTCCAGACCTTTCTCGACTACGTCGCGGAAGGCGACACTCTCGACGCCTTTCTTGCTGACTTCCCCAGTGTGAAGCGCCAACAGGCGACCGGCCTTCTCGCCTTGGCTCAAGAGCGTTTGGTCGAATCGCTCTCCTCGCGGTAATCCTGTGCGGATCATGCTCGATGTATCCAGGAATCGCCTCGCTCATTACGAGGCGATTCGAGAAAAGATCTTCCAAGCTGTTTCCTCCGTCAAACCGGGGGAAGTAATCCACGTCCGGGAAGAGGATTAGGCCACAACCATGAGGTGATCCCGCTTATGTGCGCGTCCAAAAGTTCACGACGGTAGCGCGCCCGGGGCCTTCGTAGGGCCGAACAGCGTTCGGCCCCGGGCCAGCGCTGCTGGCCCCTACAGGGCGTGGCGCGGGCGTCCCGCCCGCGCACCGGCATGGCCAGGATGGCCGTGCCACGAAGGCCCTCTGTGGGCGCACCCTTCGGGGCGCCTCCTGGAGTTTCTACATATCTCATGGCGCCTCCTCGAATCGAACCTTCAGAAAGAGCAGCGCGGATCACATCCGCAGTTTGGCGACTAGAACGTCCAAGTGGATTCGTGAACTTTTCCGCTTTACAGGGGATCCAACCGCCGCCGGCAAGTCCTGCGCTCATGAACGCTTCCTCGAAGGGGGCTTTCGGAAGAAATGAAGGAGTGCGGGGCCAAACATGGCGTCGGAACTCCGGCAACTTGTCCAGAAGAAGTACGCCGTGGCGAGGCAAACTGACCTCAGCGTGGCGAGGCCACGTTGGCTGAATGGCACTGGGAGCCGTGAATCTCCTGAAGACATAATTTCACCCAGCCTAGTACCTTTGTACCAGTACAACGGAGACCTTGACCGAACGCGAATTGATGGCATACTTCCCGTCCAAAGTTAATATGGCAAGTTTAGCCCCTCAGCCGCACGCCGAATCGGTCCTCGGCAAACACTTTGTGTTTGCGAGCGCGTCCATGCGGGAGTTAATGCGGACCGTGCAGCAGGTCGCCGCCAGCGATGCTGCGGTTCTGATCACCGGCGAAAGTGGTAGCGGCAAGGAGTTGATCGCCCGCGCCCTGCATCAGTATTCGTTACGGCGCAACAATCCCTGGATCGATGTGAACGCTGCGGCCCTTCCGGAGCACTTGGTGGAAAGCGAGTTGTTCGGATACGAAAAGGGCGCCTTTAGCGGGGCCGAGTCAACGAAGTTGGGCCTGTTCGAACTTGCCCACACCGGCACGTTGTTTCTGGACGAGATCGGGGAGTTGGAACCGCGAACGCAGGTCAAGCTTCTCCGGGTATTGGACGGGACGCCATACTATCGGCTGGGCGGAGTGCACAAAGTGTCGGTGGACGTCCGCGTTATCGCCGCCACATGTCGGGATTTGGAAGAGGTGATGCAAGGGGGGGCCTTTCGGCGCGAACTCTACTATCGCCTGAGCCAGATCCATCTCAAGGTTCCTCCCTTACGCGAGCGGCCGGAGGATATTCGACCCCTCGCCGAGCATTTCCTGCGAGAGGCTGCTCCTGCCTCCTCGTTTTCGACTCAGGCCTTGGAGGCCTTGCGGCGGTACTCCTGGCCTGGAAATGTCCGCGAGTTGAAAAACACAGTGGTGACAGCCGGTGTCCTCACCAGTGTTCCGGAAATAACCCCGGTCGATCTGCCACCTGAGATCAATGCTCGGGTACATGCTCCCCATGGAGCGACGCCAACCCGCTTGAAGGAAATGGAGCAGCAGATGATCATCCAGGCTTTTATGAAGACCGGTGGAAGTTCTCAGCTTGCCGCCTCGATGCTAGGAGTCTCCAAGAGAACGATCAGCAGGAAACTGAAGCGCTACGGAATTGAGGACGCCCATTGCAAGGCTGCCTGATTGTGGGCGACGACCGTGACCCGATGTCGTCACACCAAGAGCAAGCCTATTCCCGCTTGGATAGGGTCATAGCGCGGTCATGATGAGAGGCGCGTAGGCAATCATGAAAACAGCCAACCCACCGATGCGCAAGGTCCTTACCATCGAAGATGTACCATCTGTGCGCAAAGCTCTTTTGACCTTGCTCGCCGACTTAAGATACGAAGCTGACGCAGCTGACAGTGGCAGGCAGGCTATCGACATAATCCGATGGGAGAAGTTCGACGCCGTGTTGCTTGACATTCGCTGTGCTCATGCTCTGGCCGAGGAAGTTGTGCCCAGCATCAGGTCGCTCCAGCCCAGCCTTCTGGCGAACGTGTTGGTTATCACCGCCGAGGTGGCTGACGCCAAGACGCTCGATTTACTCGAATGGTACTTTGAACTCCAAGTTCACAGCAAGGGACCAATCCAGTATGTAGTAGAAGCGATTCTGTGGGGACTGATGCACTTACCCCCAGTCCCCAACACCGCGTAACGATAATCCAGTGCACCTCCCCCACATTGACATCGCATCCGAGCCTGGCCGTCAGGTCATGGCGTGTTAGTCAAGTCAAGAAGCCGAAATTACCAATGATGACCTTTCCGCCCGCCCGGTAGACCTTCGGTAACACCGCAGGGGACTGGGGGGGAACCAGGGGCTGCGCTTCTACCAGTACGCCGTCAGAACGGCCAAGTGGCGCCCCATAGACGTGAATGGGAATTTTCAGGCCGAATCCCCCCGAGCGCTGGAACCATCTGCGCCGCGGGTGTCCGAACCAGGTAGCCCGCGGACGGGATTCACACGTAGTGGGCAGAGCATGGAGAGGCTGCATCTGGACCTAAGAACGGAAGCCGGGCGAGTGCTCACCCTTGACTCGGTTGGCCTTTGAACATTAGCCGCGCTTGCCACCCGATTGCGGATCGCCGACGGGGGTGGGGTGGATGCGCCCTTCGTGAATCGGAGCGGGAACGAGGCGTCCCGCCAGAAGATGGAGCAGGAACATGAGCATGAGACCGCCGGCAAGTCCGAGCACGAACCATCTCATATCGGTGTGCGGATAGAACAAGGCGTAGAGCACGAGAACCCAAAAGGAAGTCGTGAGGATGGGGATTCCGACCGCGATGAACATGGTTCCCGAGAAACCCGGAAGATACCACGGAAATTGGTCGTGCACGGACCTGCGAGCCCACCAGGAAGTGTCGATTTTTATGGCCAGGCCCTCTGCCAAAGGCAACTCTGTTTCTTGCGCACCGCGCCGGTGGCCCAATCGGTAGAACTCGGACAGATGCGAGTCGATGGCCGTCATGCCGGGAATCGATTCCAATAGCCTCAAGTAAGCTCGCCAAAATTGAATGACGCGGACGCCGCGGAAGCCGAGCGATATGTAGAATAGCGAAAGCACCAAGCCAAATAGAGCCACAATCAGGCTGATGTTGCGGGCGGTGGTGGTGGCGGAAGTTGCGAACGCCAGGGCCGTGGCGAGAAACGCCTGCACGGTGGTGAAATTGTTTATTCGCGCATAGAGAATGTGATCCTCGTGGTACAGCCGCTCGAGAATCCTGGACCATGCCTGCTTCGGGTCGGGAAGCTTCAATTCGTTGCTCATTACGATCTCAAACCGCGCCACCGCCTGGTTTCGTCGAGACGAAATTGTACATGAGATATGCCTCGCGGCCCAGTTTCTTATATCCGGTCTTATATCCAGTAAGCGCCTCCATCGGGCCCTACGGCATTTCCACACTGAGTCATGGGGGCCTCATCGCTCAAGGATCCGTTGGCCGTATGGAAGGGACCTGTATTTTTCTCCTTCAAGGGGAGGTGCCGGGCTGAAGCCCGGCGCTACGAGTACGGTCGTTTTACCCACGTGACAATTTGCGGATTCATCCGTCTAACTACGGAGAGGCACCACGCGTGACTCCCCCTGATGCAAAAGCGTTCTTTCCGCCCGTTTGGGAAATTCGGGAACATTTGGGGGCTGGCGCGCGTATGGATGGCTAGAGGGTTGCCGTGATCCTGGCAGCCTGGAGAATCGAATGGCGAATAATAATCATAGCAAGCGGAAGAAATGGTACCTGCTGGCGATTGTGGGGGTCATTGTGGTGGGCGGCGGCATGGGCATTGCCGCGGCATTGCGTCCCAACAATGCGATTGACCCTTCGAAGCTGGCCAACGTCACCCGCGGGGATCTGGCGCGCTCCGTGGTGGCGACGGGAAAAATCGAGCCGCTCGTCAAAGTGGAGGTCAAGTCCAAAGCCAGCGGCATTGTCGAGAAGATTCTCGCGGATTATGGCGACCACGTGAAGACGGGCCAGGTTCTGGTGGAGCTTGACAAGGAGCAGTTGCAGGCGCGCGTGGCGGAAGCCCGAGCCAATCTTCAAGCGGCCCAAGCCGCGGTGGAATCCGCGCAAGCCACTTACGAGCGCAACAAGGTGGATGCCGAGGGGCCGGACATTCCCTTTCTAAAATCTACCGTGGAGCGCAATCGCAAGCTGGCGGCGGAGGCAGTGGTGTCCGCCTCGACCCTGGACGACGCCGACAAGGCTTACCAACTTGCCTTGAACAAGCAGATGTCCGCGCAACGCTACCTGGCCGTCAGCCGGGCGGAGATCGCCCGCAGCAAGGCCCAGGTGGCCCAGATGCAGGCGGCGCTCGATAGCGCCGAAGAGGACCTGCGCAATTCCACCATCGTCAGCCCCATGGACGGCTTGGTGCTCTCGCGCGACGTGGAGGTGGGCGACGCGGTCAGCTCCATTCTTATCCTTGGTTCCCAGGCCACGCTGGTGATGACCCTGGGTGACGTGAGCGAGGTCTACGTGAAAGGGAAAGTCGACGAGGCCGACATCAGCAAGGTCTACATGGGGCAACGCGCGCGCATCGTCGTCGAGTCGCTCAAGGACAAGAAGTTTGAGGGCAAAGTCACCAAGATTTCGCCCATGGGCGTGGAGAAGGACAACGTCACCACCTTCGAGGTCAAGGTCTCCATCCAAAACTCTACCGGCGAATTGAAGGCTAATATGACCGCCAACGCCGAGATCATTCTGGAAGAAAAGCTCAACGTGCTGCAACTTCCCGAGGCGGCGGTGGTCTACGACAAAGACCGTAACACGTTCGTAGAAACGCCCGCCCCCGGTTCCAAGACCGGCAAGCAGAAGCTATCCGTGAAACTTGGAATCTCCAACGGCGTCAAGACCGAGTTGATCAGCGGATTGAAAGAGGGGCAGCAGGTGGTATTGCAATAGGAAGCTGTCAACTGCTAGCTCTCAGCTATCAGCTCTCAGCTTTCAGCTAAAGCACCCTCACCCCGGCCCTCCCCCCGGGTGACGAGGTAGCCGAAAGCTAGGTGAGGGGTTGTCTAAGCTGATAGCCGATAGCTGAAAGCTGATAGCTGGAAGCTGAAAGCTGATAGCTAAGAGCCATGATTTTCACCGACCTCCTCCTCGATACGCTCCGCACCTTGTGGTCGCACAAGCTGCGCACTTTCCTGACCATGTTCGGGATCGCGTGGGGCATCATCTCCATCACCCTGATGGTAGCGGCGGGCGAAGGCTTGCGGGTCGGCCAGGAGAAACAGCAGGAGGCCTTTGCCAAGGATCTCATGATCTTTTTCGAGGGGCGGACAAGCATGCAGGCCGGCGGTCTGCGGGCCGGCCGGCAGATGCGATGGACCGCGAGTGACGTCCCCGCCATCCAGCAGGAAGCCACCGCCTGCCGCTACGTGCTGCCGGAACTCGAGCGCAGCGCCACACAGGTGCGCAGCCTTTACAACAATGCCACGCCGGAAGTGACCGGGTCCTATCCTCCTTTCGCCGAGATTCGATCCATCAGCGTGGAGGCGGGCCGATTTTACGACTGGGGCGATGAGGATGCAGGCCGCCGCGTAGCCTTCCTCGGCAGCAACATCAAGAAGCAACTCTTCGCCAGCCGCTCCGCCGTCGGCGAGACGATCATGCTGAACGGCATTCCGTACACCGTCATCGGCGTCATGACGGCCAAGGACCAGAACTCCAGCTACGACGGGTGGGACGTGGACAAGATTTTTGTCCCCTTCAGCGCCATTCTCCACGACTTCCCCAACAAGCCTCCTCTTCTGGCCACCGACGTTGACCATTTGCTCGTCGTCCCCAAATCCCTACCCGACCACGAACCCTGCAAGTACCAGGTGAAGCGCGCGCTGGGCCGCCTGCACCGGTTTGATCCTCTGGACAAAGAAGCGGCGCCGGTGTGGGATACGGTGGAGGAGTCGAAGGCGTTTAATAAGCTTATGGATGCGATGAAGTATTTCCTGGGGGCCATCGGCATCACTACGCTGCTGCTGGGCGGCCTGGGGGTGATGAACGTCATGCTGGTGGCGGTGCGCGAACGCACTCGCGAAATCGGCGTGCGCAAGGCGGTGGGCGCCAGTTCCCGCGCCATCCTTCAGCAGTTTTTCATCGAGACGATCATCATTGTTTTTCTCAGCGGCGGAGGAGGAATGGCGGTGGCATACGGGCTCTGCGCGCTCGTCAACTTGTTGCCCATGCCCCCATTCTTCGCGGGCATGATGCCCACCTGGCAATCCGGGACCATGTCGTTTGCCGTGCTGGGAACGGTGGCAGTGCTCTCCGCTCTCTACCCCGCCACGCGGGCGGCGAACGTGGACCCCATCGAGGCGCTCAGATTTGAAGCGGGAGGGTAGCTGGGAGCTTTCAGCTCTCAGCTGTCAGCTGTCAGCCGTCAACTGCTCCAAGAATGTGGGTGGTTTGGAAAAGAGCCAATGGGAGATCCGAACAGTCGCGACATCCGCGGACAAACTCCCAGGTTCGACTGGCAAGTGCTCAGATTCAGGTTGTCAGCGCCCGCCTAGACGTGGTAAATGAGGCGGTCCGACGGACTAGGCGAGGCAATCGCCGGGAGCAGATAGCTGAGAGCTGATAGCTGAAAGCTGAAAGCAGAGAGCTGACAGCCGAAAGCTAAGAATGGAGTTCCCCCACGCAGGACTTCAAGAATCTCCAAGTGTGGAAAAAGAGTCATGCGCTGGCTTTGAGTGTGTACCATGCGTCGCGGGAATTCCCGAAGCAAGAAGTCTACGCGCTGACAAGTCAGATGCGCCGCGCAGCAGCCTCCGTGCCAGCAAACATAGCAGAAGGGTGTGGAAGGGGCGGCGACCCGGATTTTGGACGCTTCCTTCAGATCGCGATGGGCTCAGCGAGCGAATTGGAATACCATCTGCTGCTCGCTCATGACCTCACTTATCTAAAAGATGGGCCCTTCAAGCAACTTACGCAAGATGTCATGGAAGTAAAGTGCATGCTCGCCTCGCTTCTGCGAAGGGTCAAAGGGGAGCGCTAAGGTTGAGAGTTGAAAGCTGAGAGCTGACAGCTGAAAGCTGAGAGCTAAATGCTAACCGAAGTCCTAAAGCAAGCCTGGACGTCTCTGCGCCGCCAGCCGACGCGGAGTTTCCTCACCATGCTGGGCATCGTGTGGGGCATCGCGGCGGTGGCGTTGCTGATTGCCTACGGCAGCAGCTTGCGCTCCATTGTGGTTGCCTCGTTCGACGCTTTCGGCAAGGGCGCCGTAATTTGTTGGCCCCAACAAACCAGCCAGCAGGCAGGGGGCGAGCGCGCCGGCAAGAGGGTGCACTTTGAGAAGGCCGATGTGGAGGACATCCAGCAGGAAGCCCCTCTGGTGAAGACGGTGTGCAGGGAGACCGTCCGCTACCAACCCATTTCTTATGGCGACCGCATGGCCAGTACGGCCATCCGCGGCGTGTGTCCCGAGTACGGCGAGATGCGCAGTGAAGTCCCCAGCCAGGGCCGTTGGTTGAGCCCGGAAGATGAGCTCGAGCGCCGTCGCGTCGTCTTCATTGGCTATCGCCTGCGCGAAAAACTTTTTGCCGGCCGGCCGTCGATCGGCGAGACGGTGCGCATCAGCGGCGTGCGCTTCACCGTCATCGGGACGATGGACCTCAAAATCCAGGATAGCAATTATTTTACCTCGGACGACGAGTCCGCCTGGATTCCTTACTCCACGGCCGGCGATCTTTGGGATACGCGTTACGCCTCGGTGCTGGTCTATGAGCCCATTGCGCCGCGTTTTGAGAAGCAGTCCATGGCGCAGGTGCGCGCCGCGGTGGCCAAGCGCCAGAACTTCTCTCCCACTGACGAGCGCGCCATCCAGATGTTCGGCCGCGAGCAGTTCCGCCCCATTATCGACGGCATCACCATTGGCTTTGAGGCTCTCTTTACTTTCGTGGGAGCGCTGACGCTGGGCATCGGCGGCGTCGGCTTGATGAACATCATGCTGGTGGCCGTCGATGAGCGCATCCGCGAGATCGGCTTGCGGCGCGCGCTGGGGGCCCGGCGGCGGCATATCCAAGCGCAATTCATGGCGGAGGCGCTGGTGCTGACCATCGTGGGCGGCGTGCTGGGCATCCTGCTCGCCTACGGCCTGTCCGCCGCCATCGGCACCTTGCCCTTCTATGGTCCGCTCTATGAAGACACCTCGGGCAAAGGCGATATCCACCTCTACATTTCCCTGAGCACCATCGGGATCTCCACCGTCATCCTGCTGATCGTCGGAATACTCAGCGGACTGGCGCCCGCCCTCCGCGCCTCCCACCTTCATCCCGTCGAAGCGCTGAGATATGAATGATGAATTCTGAATTATGAAAAGCGGGTGGCGCGAGGTAGCGCGGAGGCACGCGTGGGTGGCGTTCCTCCGCGGTTCTTCGCAAATGCGAACGATGTTCAGATGTTCATTAAGACAAACGCGAGATGGAAAGCCCTGCCTCCGTCCCCAGACGGAACCGCCCTCGCAGGATCTTCTCCGCGAGGGCGGTCCGGGTTTCTTCGTCAAGCGCCGGGACTTTTCCCTACCAGGTTATTTTGGCCGCAACCTGCACAATGCGATTGTTAATCGATGTGGCGCTGATGGATCCCGTGGTGGTGGTATTCAGCGTGGTTGCCGGCGTGGAAAATTCCGGATGGTTGAAGACATTGAAAGCCTCGGCACGCAACTCAAGATTGGTGCTCTCATGGATGGGCAACCGGAACGACCGATGGAGTGCGAAGTCGACATTATTCATCCCCGGTCCATAAAGAATGTTCCTTCCGGTATTCCCGAAGGCGAGTGACCCCGGATTGGGGAAGCAAGCCTCGTTGAAGTAATTTTGGAGGCTCCAGACGGGCAGTTCCCCCTCGCAGACCCGGTTTGGCCAGGTCGTGCCATCCATGTTGGCGGTATCGGTGTTCCAAACGGGCGTAATGGGATGCCCGTCGGCCAGAGTATAAACTCCCTCCATCTGCCACCCACCGGCCAAAGCGGCGGCCACCCCTTCCGGGGCCAACGCGTGTCCATGTCCGAACGGCAAACCCCACGTACCGCTGAATACCATGCGCAGGGGAATGTCATCGTCGGAGTGTCCCATCAACGAGTTCAGGTTGTAAACGTTCTGGAAGCTGATATAGCACCCGGAGCCGTTGCAAAGGTCTTCGGCGGGGTTAACCAGGTTGAGCGTATTGCTGTAGGTGAAGTTCCAGAAGAAAAAGACGTCGTTGCTGAACCGCTTGCGCAATTCCGTTGAGACGCCCTCGTAGTGGCTGCGGTCCCAGGGCGAAGAGGTGCGAATGGGGGCGGCGGTAAACTGGGCCAGAGGGCGGCGCGTGTTCGGTGAGGCCGATCCAAAGGTCAGCGGTTCATTCCAGTACGAAAGTCCCCAGATATCGATCCCGCTGTTGCCCACGTAGTTCACCTGCCAAAGCATGTTCCAGGGCAACTGCTTTTCGATGGTCAGGTTCCATTCCGACACATAGGGGGTGGTGTATTCGCTGGGGAAGCCGTTCAATTGCGTTGTGGAAGCGGGATTGAGGGTGAACTGCGCAGGGCTGACGGGCGTCCCGCGGGTGATCGCGGCGCCCGGAGTCATCTCGAATCCCGTCGCCGGGTGGACCCCATCGCTGATGATATTTACCCCGCCGTAGTTGTAAAACGGAGGGTTGTTGGTCATCTTGTTGTTGATTCCCGACCCCTCGTCCTGTCCATAGAAGATTCCAAATCCGCCGCGAATCACCAGGTCTTGGGATTGGGGAACGTGGTAAGCGAAACCTATCCGCGGGGCAACATTCTTATAGTCGGTGGTCATGAGACCGCGGGGAAAGTTGGGATTTCCCGCAAAGACATACTGCCCAAAATAGGGATTGGAGGAGCCGACGATAAAGTTGGCCAAGGCGTTATGGGCCTCGATATAGGGAGGCCACAACTCGTAGCGGATCCCCAGGTTAATCGTCAGGTCTCTCGTCACTTTCCAATCGTCCTGAAGGTAGCCGCTGTAATAATGGCCCCGCTCAATCACTTGATTGAAATTCCCGGCGGTGGCCTGGTTCGCGGTTCCCAGCAGGAGATCCGCGACGGCGCTCCCGGTTCCGGACGTCTTCTGCGGGTTATTGGTAAAGGTGCCGTTGAAAGTGAAGGTGCCCCGGGCGACATTGGGGGCAAATGTGGAGGGACGAATATAGAGAATGTCGGCCCCGAATTTCAGCAAGTGTTTGCCCCTGGACTTGGAAAGGTTGTCCGCCAAGTCCCAAACCGAAGAACTCTTGATAAGGGGATCATTTCCGCAGCAACCCGCTGTGCCGCCCAACCCGGTATACCCGGTCACACTGATGGTAGGCGAGCCGGCGTCGATTTTGGGATCTAAAGACCCCGGAATGACGGGGGTCAAGGGGTTGGTCATATCTGCGTGCACGGTGATGCGCGTCCACGCAAGGCGGAATTCGTTCACCAGATTGGTGCTCAAGGCGTGGGTATATCCGTAACCGAAGCCTCGCGCCGGGGCGTGACGGTAGGCGGGAGAAGTTGCGGGAGGCGGGAGAGCCGCGTCTTGGGTCTGCGTATCCTGGGTAATGGAAACCCGGGCAAACATGCTGACTTTGTCCGAGACTTGGTAATCACCCCGGAAGATGGCGTTGGAATTGTAAAAGTCATTCGCCACATTATACGCGTAGTTGTTGGCTGTTCCGTTCGATGTCCCCGTTAAATTGGGCATCGGATACCAGTTGACAAGCTGCTGCCCGGTCGCGCTGATTTCGCTGGCCGTAATAATATTGTTGGTGTAGGCGGTCCGGACGTATCCGGAGCCGCTGGGGTTGGCGACGGTGGTGAACGGGTCGTAAAGCTGGTTGAGCCCGCCGAAATTGCCCGAATGCATGGCGGCGGTGGGAACGGTGCTGATGGACGTCGACCCTCCCCCTTGGCCGACACCTTCGTAAGCCCCAAAAATCCAAGCCTTATTCTTCTTGATGGGGCCGCCCAACGAGCCTCCAAACTGGTTGAAGACCGTCACGGGAGCGTTGGTGGCGGGGGTGAAGAAATTACGCGCGTTGAGGTAGTTGCTCTGATAAAACTCGTAGACTGAGCCGTGCACCTGGTTGGTTCCGCTCTTCGTGACCACGGAGACTACGGCCCCCGCGGCGGCGCCATACTCGGAGGAGTAATTGCTCGCATTCACCGCGAACTCGGCGATGGCATCCACCGGTGGACGGTAGGCGTCGCGCGCCCCAAGGAAGGGAACGGGGGAGACGCCCAGGTCCAGGCCCCGGATATAACTTTCGTTCCGGGCGCCATCCAGGATGAAGGCGTTCTGAATGCCGGAATTTCCATACATGTCAAATGTCGCATCGCGGCTCCCTTCTGACGGCACGGAGCCCGGCAGCAGGTTGCCAAGCGAAAGGTAGTTCCTGCCATTTAAAGGAAGTTGGTTGAGCATGGTTTCAGGCACAATCTGCGCCAGGGTGCCGGAGTTTTGCTCCAGCAAGGGGGTTTGCCCCACCACCGTAATCTGCTGCGTGGTGCTGCCGGTTTCCAGGGTCAGGGGCAGTTCCAGCACATCGCCCACCCGGAGAATAATGTCTTTTCGAATCAACTCTTTGAACCCCTGGACGTTGACCGTAATGGTGTAAGCCGAGGGCCGGAGGAGTGGGGCACTCGCAACCCCCACGTCGTTGGTTTTCAGGGTTCTGACCACGTTTCCGGTTTCCGTTCCGGAGATCGCCACTGTGGCGCCGGGAATCACCGCGCCGGACGCGTCCATCACCGTAATATCCATTTGTCCTGTGGAAGTCTGAGCCCAGGAAGGCGGGACACAAACCATACTTGCGATAAACGCGACGAGCAGAACGATTCGGAAAGATGCGGACCTTAACACCCCCATATTTGCCCCCATAAATTAAATTTATTTCCCATAAGCACCCTAGACGTGGCACGTCGGCTTCCAAACCCGGTCTGGGTTTAGGTGCCCTTATCCTGGCTAAACTACTGAATCAAAAAGCAATACATATTAGGTGGGAAGGGGTTGGTAAGGGATGAGCAAATTTTGATACTATTTTTAGTAATTGGCTATGGACAATTGTATCCTGCTTCGGCGGGTGGCCTAAGTCCTCCGTTCTCAGTTTTCTGTTGTCAGTAACATCTCATCTTCTCACGTGAATCTGCCGATAACCGAAGCGGGGGAGTGCGCGCGGCCCGTTCTGTTGGGATTGGCGATTTATGATTGGCGATAGGCCATCGGTGATTTGCGATCTTCGAATTCATTCACCTTCCCGCCGAGCACCGTCGATATCCGAAGCGGGAGAGTGTGGGCATCCCGCACGACGTGGGCGGCCCGGGCGACGTAGCGCCGGCATCCTGCCCGCTGTGGCAGGGGCATCCTGCCCCGATCCGTCGGGGTCCTGCCTGTGCGCTTTCACGGTCAGGATGGCCGTGCGCCGAGTGGTAGATGGCCCTGCCAAGTGCGAGTGTAGCGAGTGTAGCGCGTCCCCTTTTGTTCGCGGTTTTTACCACGGAGTATATGCAAATGTACCGTGGCTTAGCGCCTCCGGTTTTGAGTTCTGCGGTTCTTACCACGGAGTATCGGTGAATGTACCGTGGCAAAGAAGCCCGCGCGGCGGATCAGGGGGCTACGGAAACATATAGTTTTCGCTACGAAAGGACCGGCGACCCCAAAAACCGAGGTCGGAGCTTGTTCACGGCAAGTGGCAGTAGCCATGGTGTTGCCGCCGCTGAAAGCCCGCCAATCTTGATGGCGGACGACCAATCCTGGCCCTGGTTCCTCTGGCAGTTTTCGGCAATCGTGATGGGCACGGCTGAAGGCAACATGGAAGTGCCGGGCTTTAGTGTGTGGTGCCATGACATCCTAATGCCCGGCGCTACGAGAACCGCACATTGCGGCAAGACGCCGGACCGGACATTGCGGCAGGACGCTGGACAGGACATTGCGAGACGTAGCGCCGCCCTTCAGGGCGGCACTTCCCTTAATTGGTAATCGTGATTGGGAGGTTGCCGTGCAACGGGAAGTGCCGGGCTGAAGCCCGGCGCTACGAGAACCGCACATTGCGGCAGGACGCTGGACCGGACAATGCGGCAGCAGGGTGGAGCGCCAGCCGGCCGGCGCGTAGAACTCACAAAGCAGGGCTGCGGAAAATGAGCGACCGTCGGGGCGGGCTGGCGCGCCGACGGCCCGAGTAATTCCAGTCAACGGGGGCGGGACTGGAGCGGTGCGATATGAACACTCCAGTCCAACCGATTTGCGGTTTCGGTCCGATCGGTCCCCACACGGACAGCGCGTCCACGGATCTTATTGAATTATTACCGTGGGGTCGCCTCCAACGACAGTACGCGGCACATTGGGAATGGTCCTGTAAGTGTACTCCCCCAACGCGTCGTGCCGAATGGGTGTTTTCACGGTGCCGCCGTTCTTAGGCACAACGAAACTAGGGCAAAAGGAAGGTGCGAGAGGGCAACCCTCCGAGGTGTAAAAATCGACAGTTTCGTCCACATTGCCGGGATTGTGCCATATGATATTATGGTCATGGAAACCCGTTCCACTGCTGCCGACATTAATATCCTTGTCTTGCGGTGGCCCATTTACTTTTGGCCGGCGGCTTTCAGTTGACTTCCGCCCACCCTTAGCTTTCTTGCCTCTGGCCCCAGACTGCTTTTTTTTCTTCATCATAGGTTCTTCGTCTCCTTTTCGCCTTTAATTTAGGCCGGGGTCGTAAGATTATCATCTGAGCAAAGACTTAAAATTTGGCTGGCGGGCGTAGGGCGAACTCAGCCCTGCGACTTTGCGCGAACCAAGTTAGCCGCTTTATGGTCACGACCGACGAATCATTCCGACCCGAGAACGGGCCACTGGCCGTGGGTGAATCGCCGGGCTGCGCTCGCTCTGCGCCCGCCGGCTGATTTGCGGTTTCGGTCCGATCCGTCCCCACGCCGACCGCGCGCCACCGGATCTTATTGAATTATTACCGTGGGGTCGCCTCCTCGGGGGCGAATCTCGGGGGGAGGACAGGTTCTGTAGGTGTACTCCCCGCATGCGTCGCCCCGAACTGGTGTTTTCTTGGTGCGGCCCGCCGACACAGGGAAAGAGGGGGAATTGGCGGGTGTGAGAGGGCAGCCCTGGCTGGTGTAAAATTCCACGGTTACGTCTACAGTGCGGTTATTGTGCCATGTAATACAATGGTTATGGAAACCATTTCCGCCTTTATCCACGTCAAGGTCAGTGTCCTGAGGTGGGGCACTGGGTTTTGGCCGGCGACTCAGCATGGCCTTTCGCCCGCCCTTAGCTTTATGGCCTTTGGTTTCAGACTTCTTTTTTTTCTTCATCATAAGTTCCTCGTCTCCTTTTCGGCTTTAATTACAGAGTATCGTTCGAGCAAAGACTTGAAATTGGGGTTGTCGCGCAAGCCGTCCAAAGCCCGAGCATTAAGCACCCTGCTGACAGAGAGACCATGCCGCAAAGCGTCGTCGAGCAACTGCAGCGCGAGGTCAGGGCGAGAGTCGCTATACACCAATGCGGCCTTAAACAAGACGTCGGGGTCAGCGGGCGCAAACTGCAGGGCACGGCTGACGTTTTCCAAGGTGAGCTGGGTTTGCCCCAGCATGGAGTAGTAAGACGCGAGATCGCCGAATACCGTGGCGTCGCGCGGATTTACTTTGAGTTTTTCCTTCGCCAGCGCTACAGCTTTTTCCAGAGCTGGCGCCGCACGGTCGCGGTGCCCGGCGTAAAAGTAGGCGTTGCCGAGGTTTCCCCAAACCACGTAGTCACGATCGTCCACCTGCAACGCCCGGGTGTACTCGCGAGCGGCATCGTCAAATTGCCGCAGCTCGAAGAATGTCGTCGCCAGATTGGAATACGCCGCGTAGGTGGGTCGAATCGAAATCGAGCGCTGAAGCATCTCGATGGCTTCCGCGTAGCGGCCTTCTCTGATGTAAGCGCCTCCCAGATTGCTCCAACCCCGGAAGCTGTCAGGGGCAATTGATACCACCTGGCCGAACATGGCGGCAGCTTCGGGAAAACGCCCATGACTGAAGTAGAAGCCGCCCAGGGAGTTGTAGCCCAGCCAATACCGGGGACGGAGGGCGATCGCCTTGCGGTAGGTCGCTTCGGCCTCTTGGGCATTGCCCAGACTGGCGTAAGCACCGGCCAAGCCGGCCACCGCATCATCGCTGGTGGGTTCAAGTTCCAGCGCCCGCCGGTATTGCACCAAGGCCATCTCGTATTCCCCCGTCCCCCGCAGCACCTGCCCCAGGCAGGCATGGCCCGTCGATTCCGCTTCCGCCAGATTGACGGCCCGCTCGCAGTTCGTCCTGGAGAGCGTGCTCCACTGCAGTTCTTTTGTCGCCTCGTACTTCCGCCAATAGGCTTCGCCCAGTCCCGCCAGGGCCCGGGCGTAATAGGGATCGCGCTGCAGCGCGCCGGTGAATTCGGAGATGGCCGCATCGATATTCTCGGCCTTGTCGAACTCATCCAGGTATCCTCGCCCGCGGAGGTACCTTGCGTAGGCGTCAGACTCGGAGGTCCCTTGTCCCTGGAAGGATTGCTGTTCTTCCGGCTGAAGCTCAATCTCCAGCATCTCCAGGACGCCGGAGGCGACCTTGGCTTCCAGGCCGATGGGGTCGGATGCCGCCGCCACGAATTCGTTGGCTCGAACCTGCCGGTTGCTTACGGCATCAATCAAGACCGGCATGACGTGAACACTACCGCCCGCCTGCTGCCAGGTTCCTTCGATCACCAGGTTCACGCCAAATTCCTTGCGCGCGTCCGCGGCCGTCAACACGTGCTTGGCCCGCACTTCGCTTATGGGAATGACCTGGAATTGCGGCCTTTCGGTGAGCTGGGTGAGTTTGGCGCTCAAGACCTCGCTGAGGCCATCGGCAAAAGCCTGGGTGGCGGCATCCGCACCTGCCACCGAAAAAGGCAGCACAGCCACTTGCTTCTGTTCCGGGACCGGGTGCAGCGCCCGGTATACCCTGGGTCTCACCTGGGTTGCTGTCCCCCAGGCCAGTAATGCCAAGAGAAGTACGGCACCCGTGGCGAGTACCCATCGGCGGCCAGGCAGACCGGCGCGGGCCGGTTGCGGAGCCAATTCCCAGGATCGGGATTCCTGCACGGATCGCAGGTCCCGCAACAACTCCCCCGCGTCCGGATAGCGCTGCGCGGGATCCGGGTGGAGCATCTTCGTGACGATGAGTTCAATCGCCGGTGGGGGCGTGGGGCGGTCGGTGACGGCGGCCCCTGGGGCAGCCTTCTCCGGAAGGCTGAACTGCGTCGGACGTCTCCCTGTGCAAGCCTCATAGAACGTTACACCCAACGCATAAATATCGGACCGGGCATCCGGCCCATGGCCCGCCAGGACCTCCGGGGCCATGTAGTTCGGCGTGCCAAACCGGCCCTTGAGCTCCCCGCTGGAAGTCGTGGCTCCGGCGTCCTCTGCCGGCAGCCGCTTGGCAATGCCAAAGTCGAGGATCTTTACCTGCCCGGCCGGGGTCAGCATAATGTTTTCCGGTTTAATGTCGCAGTGGACCACTCCCTTGCGGTGCGCCGTCCAAAGCGCTCCCGTACACTGGATGGCAATATCGAGAAATTCCGCGACCGGCAGAGGGGAGTCCAACCTCTTGCGCAGGGTTGTTCCCTCGATGTACTCCATGAGCAGGAAGGCCTCGCGGTCCTCTTCCAGAACGTCGTACACGTGCGCAATGTGCGGGTCATTCAGGGAGGAAGCGCGCCGGGCTTCCCGCAGCAGGCTGCTGCGAAAGCGCTCATCGGAGCGCATGCGGGGAGACAAACGCTTCAGCGCCACGCGGCGCTTTAGTTTGGGGTCGTCGGCCAGGAACACCTCTCCCATGCCGCCGCCACCCAGGCGGGCACAGATGCGAAACCTGCCCTGGACCAGTTTGCCGGTAAGATCTGTTTCGATGGTAGGAGCGGTTGAGCCACTGCCGTCGAATCCCTCGGTCGCCGCCGAGGTTGCCACGAGGGGGCGATCCAGGAAGCCACGGGAGCGCTCGTCCTCAGCCATCATGCGCTCAACCTCAAGGCGCAACTCTTCGTCGCCCGCACAGGCGTCCACAACGAAGGCGCGGCGTTTCTGCGGTTCGACTTCCAGCGCCGCGTCGAAAATCGCGCCGATTTGGCTCCAGCGTTGCGGGGTCATTTCTGATCGCCTCGGATCTGGCCGTGCAGCCAATCCTTGGCACGTCTCCAATCCCGGTTGACAGTTTTAGGCGAAATCTGCAGGACCTCCGCCACCTCTTCCACCGAAAGCCCGCCGAAGTAGCGCAGTTCGACCACTCGACCCTCCCGGGGCGCAAACGCGGCAAGCTTCTCCAGCGCCTCATCCAGGGCCAGAAGGTCCGCGGATCGGCCTTTGGCGAAAACCAGTGATTCCTCGAGCGAAAGCTTGGGTTCGCCGCCTCCGCGCTTATCGGCGCGGTGGGCGCGCGCATAATCAATCAGGATGGAACGCATCGTCGTGGCGGCCACGGCAAGAAAGTGGGCGCGATTCTGCCAGTTTGCATCCTGCTGTTGGGAAAGTTGGAGGTAAGCTTCGTGCACCAGCGCCGTGGCCTGCAGCGTGTGGTCGGGACGTTCGCGTCGCATGTAGCGAGCGGCCAGGCGGTGGAGCTCGCCATAAACGAGGGCAATCAGCTCAGATCGGGCGCCTTCGTCGCCTTCCCTCAGTTCGAAAAGTAGACGAGTGAACTGTCCCGGTGAGGACATAGCTTTCACCCAACGCTAGTAGTGAGGAACCCTAAATGACAATGGCTTAGTTATACACCAACTTCCCCCTGAGAAGTGAGCCTATTTTTCGGGTTGCCATCCGTGGCAAAGCCGCCCGGATGCGCGCTGCGTAATCTCGCACCATGCCATTTTCATCCTGTACCTTGACGCTGCCGCACCGCGGTGAGACACTAGCCGCATCCGCCGTCGGTGAGTATCTTTTGCCGTGACCGCATGTTGCACACTTTCTTCCGGCGTAAATGCGTCCCACTGGGAGGTGGCCATGGACAGGCCTTTATATTGGCGTGGGGTGGAAGTTCACAGGCATGATCGCCACAGGGTGTTCATAGGCTGGTTCGTCCCACTGGTGCTCCTTTTCCTCGCGGCTTTGCCGGGCTGGGCGGCGAGCGTGCCGGTGCGCGACGGCCAGACGGTAAGTCTGAAGATCCGCAACATTCTCACCACGGACAATGCCCGGAAGAACGATGCGATTGAATTTGAGGTGGCGGAGGATGTGGTGATCAACGGGCACGTGGTGATCGCCAAAGGCGCGTTGGCGCACGGCAAGGTTGTGGAAGTGAAGGGCGCCTTCAAACCCCGGGCCAAAGATGCGGAAGTGATTTTTCGGTTCTTAACGGTTCGCGCCGTTGACCGGCAGGATCTTCCGCTGCGCCCGCACCCGGAAAAATCCAAAAAGGGCGGGGAAGAGGAGGTTCACGAACGATCGGAGATTCCGGGGCAGATCACGCGAATCGTGGGAGCCGATAAAGGCAAAGAATACGATGCCTACGTTGACGGAGCGTTCACCGTCAATGCCTCGGATGCGATTGTTGGGGCATCGGTGGCGGCCCCGGCAGCACCGGCGCCCGCTTCCCCGAGTGCGCCCGCGGCCCCCGCCGCTGCTCCCGTGCCCGCCTCACCGCTGGCCGCCACGGATGTGGGCCTGGCGCCGTCGTCGGTGGAATTCGGCAGCACGCCCGATGGAGCGGAAATCGTCATCGACGGCAACATGGTGGGGAACACGCCCTCGAC